>WNGR01007609.1_pt1 | contig 11484 bp, 9 predicted proteins | sample 5407581 | NCBI WGS metagenome assembly WNGR01 (sample SAMN13153383, study PRJNA577476) | soil metagenome | isolation source: 80 cm soil or saprolite under Garry oak tree replicate 2 | place: USA:California | collected 2016-06-15
CGCGCGGAGCGCGAGTCGAGTACGCCGAATGCTACCGCCGCGCGCGCCCGGACGCCGACGCCGGCGCACTCCTCGCACGCTGGCAGCGCGGCGGAATCGAGGCGGCATCGATCACCAGCGCGGAAGGGCTCGCGAATTTTCTCGAGATGCTGGGCCCAACCGGCGCCGGGTACCTGCGCGCGACCCCCGTGTTCGTTCCGCATCCGCGGATCGCGATTGCCGCCGAGCGGCTCGGCGTTCGCAGAATCATCGTCACCGGGCGCGGCGACGATCGGACCGTTGCGGAGATGTCGGGTTTCTTTGCTAAAGTATGAACGCTTTCGATCGGTGATCCGCCCTTATGGAAGACCGCGCTCCACCTGCCTCAGGAACCCAGCCGTCCAGGCGTCGACTCGCTTCGCCCGCGGCGCTCGGATTGGGCCTGCTCTCATTGATTCTGGCCTGGTTGTGGTACGACAGCCGCGGCCAGATGAGCGACTTGCGGGAGGAGATCGTGCGCCGCGTGCGCGACAGCGAGGCCGACAGCCGCGACGCGCGCTTCGGAGCGAGACAGGCGCAGGAGGCGATGCGCGAGACGCAGGCGAGGCTCGCGCAGCTGGAACTCAAGCTCGCCGAATCGCAGAACCATCAGGGCGCGCTCGAGGCGCTCTACCAGGATCTGTCGCGCAGCCGCGACGAATGGGTGCTCGCCGAGATCGAGCAGATCCTCACCATCGCCTCGCAGCAGCTGCAGCTCGCCGGAAACGTCCAGGCCGCGTTGGCGGCGCTGCAGATGGCCGATGCGCGCCTCGCGCGCTCGGACCGCCCGCAGTTCGTTCCTCTGCGCAAGGTTTTCGCCCGCGATATGGAACGCATGAAGACCGCGCCCCATCTGGATATTTCGGGATTCGCGGCAAAGCTCGACCAGACGATCGCGAGCGTCGACTCGCTGCCGCTCGCGCAGGACGCGCGTCCCGAGGCGGCCGCCGTCACGGCGCGCGAACCGGAGGGATTTTGGAGGCGGCTCGGGGCGGAGCTGCTCGCCGAGCTCACGCAGCTCGTGAGGATACAGAAGGTCGGAGGTGCCGACCCCGCGTTGCTCAGCCCGCCGCAAGAGTTTTTCCTGCGCGAGAACTTGAAGCTGCGCCTGCTGAACGCGCGGCTTTCGCTCCTTGGGCGCGACGAGGCGGCTTACCGGAACGACCTGAGACTCGCGGCAGGCTGGCTCGAGCGCTACTTCGACACCCGGTCCAAGGCGGTCGCGGCGGTGGCGGGGACCCTGAAGCAGCTCGGCTCGGGCGGCGCGGGCGTCTCGCTTCCGACGATCGGCGAGAGCCTCGCTGCGGTGCGCGGCTACAAGGCGTCGCGGGAGCGGGCAGGGCGATGAAGGGCCTGCTGTGGCTGCTTGCCGCGTCCGCGCTTGCGGTCGCGCTCGCGCTCGCGCTGCGGGGCAACGACGGCTACGCGCTGTTCGTGCTTCATCCGTGGCGCGCCGAGATCTCGCTCAATCTGCTTGCCGTGCTTCTCATCGTTGCCTTTGCGGCAGGCTACTTCCTGGTCAGAATGGTATGGCATACGCTGCGGCTTCCTTCCCACGTCCGCGCTTTTCGCGAACGCCGGCGGGACGAGCGGGGGCGCGCCGCGGTGCTGGGGGCAATGCAGGCGCTGTTCGAGGGCCGCTTTGCGAGGACCGAGAAGCTCGCCTCCGAGGCCGATGATCTCGGTGCGGCGCGGGGACTTGCGAGCCTTCTTGCCGCGCGCGCGGCGCAGCGGCTGCGCGAATTCAGGCGGCGCGACCAGTGGCTCGAGCGGGCGAAGGAAAGCGACGGCGAGTGGCGTTTTGCGCGCCTCATGACCACGGCGGAGCTGCTCCTGGAGGAACGGCGTTTCGGCGAGGCGCAGGCGGTGCTCCACGAGTTGAACGCGAGCGGACCTCGACATGTCGCAACGCTCATGCTCCTGCTGCGCGCGGAGCAGGGCCTGGCGAACTGGGACGAAGTCATCCGCACGGCCAAGTCGCTCGAGAAGCTGAACGCCATGCCGCCGGAGGCGCTCGAGAGCATCCGCGTCAACGCGCACTTCGCGCTGTTTTCGCGCAGGGCCCACGATCTGAAGGACTTCGCTCGGCACTGGGACGAGGTGCCGGCGCCCGAGCGCACGCATCCGAAGATCGCGGCCGCGGCTGCGCGCGCCTTCATTCGGCTGGGAGATTGTCGCAGAGCGCACCGGATCATCGAGGAAGCGCTCGAGCGGAATTGGGACGGGGCGCTCGCGCTCCTTTACGGCGAATGCACCGACGAGGACGCGCTCGAGCGGCTCGAGCGCGCCGAAAAGTGGCTGAGCGAGCGTCCGGGCGAAGCAGAGCTGCTGCTGACGCTCGGGCGCTTGTGCGTTCAGCGCGAGCTATGGGGAAAAGCGCAGAGTTACCTCGAAGCGAGCCTCGCGACGCAGCCGAGTCAGGCGGCGCACCTGGCGCTCGCCGGTTTATTCGAGCGCCTGGGGCGGACCGACGAGGCGAGCCGGCATTTTCGCTCGAGCGCCGCCCCTGGCTTGACGCGCGGGGCTTCGGACTGAACGCGCCTCGCCCGGTCCGGGCTCAAATGCCCAGGCCAGCGAGCTGCTTCTCGGGATAGCGCGTGCCCGATGCGGCGCCCGGTGGAAACGCCTTTGCGAGCTGCGCGATTTCCGCGGCGCTCAAAGCGATCTCGGCTGCTAGGGCGTTCTGTTCGAGGTAGCTGCGCCGTTTCGTGCCCGGAATGGGCACGATGTCCTCGCCTTGAGCGAGCAGCCATGCGAGCGCGACCTGCGCGGACGTGGCCTTGTGCGCTCTAGCGATCGATTCGAGCGGCTGAAGTAGCTCGACGTTGTGCTTGAGGTTGTCGGGATTGAATCGCGGATGATCGCGACGCCGGTCCTTCGGCTGGAGCGCGGCTAGCGTCTTGATAGTGGCGGTGAGAAAGCCGCGCCCCAGGGGCGAGTAGGCCATGTAGCCGATTCCGAGCTCGCGGCAGGCGGGCAGGATGTCCTTTTCCACGTCGCGCGACCACAGGGAATACTCGGTCTCGAGCGCGACAAGCGGATGCACCTTGTGCGCGCGGCGGATCGTCTGCGCGCCCGCCTCGGAAAGCGCGAGATAGCGCACCTTGCCTTGATCGACCAGCCTCTTCATCGCGCCCACCGTGTCCTCGATCGGGACCTTGGGGTCGACGCGGTGCAGTCCGTAGATGTCGATCACCTCCACCCCGAGGCGCTTGAGCGACGCGTCGCAGGCTTGCGGCACGTAGCCGGGGTGTCCCCCTGAGAGGCCTTCCGGAAGCTTGAAGCCGCTCAGTCCCATGTTCCCGAATTTCGTGGCGACCAGCACCGCGCCGCGCTTGCCCTTGATCGCGCGTCCGACCAGTTCTTCGTTGGCGCCCGCCGCGTAGGCATCCGAGGTGACGATGAGGTTGATTCCGAGACCGATCGCGCGGTGAATGGTCGCGATCGACTCGGCTTCATCCGGCTCGCCGTAGATCCCGGTCATTCCCATGCAGCCCAGACCCAGCGCCGGAACGGCGGGCCCGTGCTTTCCAAGCTTGCGTTTTTTCATCGCGGGTTTCTCCGTTGTGGTGATTTTCAATCCTTCGCCAGCCAATCCCTCGGGCGCAGAAATTCCCGATAGAGCCTCTCCTCCTCGCTCGACGGAGCCGGTTTCCAGTCGTAGCGCCACTTCACGAGGGGCGGGAGCGACATCAATATAGACTCCGCGCGGCCTCCGGACTGCAGTCCGAAGAGCGTCCCGCGGTCGTAGACGAGGTTGAACTCGACGTAGCGGCCGCGGCGGTAGGCCTGGAAGTCCCGCTCGCGCTCGCCGTAGGGAAGGCTCCGCCGCCGCTCGAGAATCGGAAGGTAAGCCGGCAGAAAATGCTCGCCGACGCTGCGCGCGAGATCGAAACAGAAGTCGAAACCTTTCTCGCTCAAGTCGTCGAAGAAAATCCCGCCGATACCGCGCGGCTCGCCGCGGTGCTTGAGGTAGAAGTATTCGTCGCACCAGCGCTTGAAGCGGGGATAGCAGTCCGGCCCGAACGGGTCGAGCGCCTCCCGGCAAGTCAGGTGGAAGTGGCGCGCGTCCTCCTCGAATCCGTAGGAGGGAGTCAGGTCCATTCCGCCGCCGAACCACCATACCGGCTCGCTTTGCGCCCTTGTCGCGACCAGAAGCCGCAGGTTCAGGTGAACGGTCGGGGCATACGGGTTGCGCGGATGCAGCACCAGCGACACGCCCATGGCTTCGAAGGCGCGGCCGGCCAGCTCGGGCCGCGAGGCGCTCGCTGAAGGCGGAAGTCTTTCGCCGCGCACCCGGGAAAAATTCACTCCGCCGCGCTCGAATACGCCGCCGTCCTCGATAATGCGGCTCTCGCCGCCGCCTTCGCTCCGCTCCCAGCGGTCGCTGCGGAACGCCTGACCGTCGATGCGCTCCAGCTCCGCGGCTATGCGGTTCTGCAGTCCGATCATGTAGTCCCGTACGGATTCCGAATTCATCATTAAATAAACTTGCTTATAACTTGTGGGTCCACTGGAACGAAAAGTTGGGCGTGTGATGAGCATCGAGCGGCTCATCGGCTAACGCATGGCCGTAGGCTTTGAAATGAACTCCATTAGCCGCCCCCCGAGGTGTGTCGTTCTGGTCACGTACCGCCCTGGGCGCATGTCGACGGGCATCGCGACACCGTGGGCTACGTTCATTTCAGAAGTAGCCCTGGCCTTCCATTGCTCGACAGTGCAACGGAAGGTTCCGTCTGTGGCCTTTTGCGTAATGCTTTGGATGATCCAGTGTTGAATTAGATCGTTCTGCAGCAAGTCTCGTAAGCAGATTGCGAGTAGCGATCTGTCGATTTCCAGAAAGCCGTTGTAGCTCCCGATGCTCGGAAGAAGCATAGGCGGAAGCGCCTGTTCGTCCGGTACTGCGAAGCCTTCGTTCGACCAAACAAACCCTTCATGAAACGTCTTCAATAGACGTATGTGGAGGGAGGTGAAACTATCGACAAATGCGAGGAACGTCGCCTGAAGATCATCGTCAACGCGTTGCCCGCATGCAGAGTTGAGGACCGCATTTCTTAATGACTCCAGCTTTTCACGTGCACGACTCTTGATCGCAAGCTGACTCGTGGAAATCAATAGGGTAATGAACTCCTCATTCTCTGAAAGACGAGAAACATCAATTGATCCGACCTTGGACTCGAGTTCTTCTAGCGATTCAACAACACTAACCATCCATTCACGCCGGCGCTTTTCAATTGGTGGTGTGACTATGGCGTTGAAGATCTCCACTGCCGCACCACCACCGACGGGAATCGCGCTGAGGGCGCTTCTTACAACTGCGTGGACGGCGTCGCCTTTTGATGGATACAGGTCCTCGTGTTTCTTGTCTTGCATCGTTGACCCCAGTTAAGGATGGAAAGCCCAACGAACAGAATCGTATCCGCTGTGCGAGATCATGAGAATATGATAAGAGTGCCAAGCAAGATATTCTTCATATGCGCACCTATCATTAGTAATGTCTTTTTTGGGCGACGGCGCGGTACCCGATGTCGCGCCGGTACTGCATGCCTTCGAAACGGATTCCCTCCACCCCTTCGTAGGCGCGCCGCTGCGCCATCTTGATCGAATCCCCGAGAGCGGTCACGCAGAGCACGCGCCCGCCGCTGGTGAAGATGGCGCCATCCTTGAGCGCCGTGCCCGCGTGAAACACGCGGAAGTCCTCTCCCGCCGGCGGAAGCCCGGTCACGACGTCGCCCTTTTTCGGCGTATTGGGATAACAGGCGGCCGCGAGCACCACCCCGAGCGCGGCGCGGCGGTCCCATTCCGCCTTGACGCGGTCGAGCGTTCCGTCCACGGCGTGCTCTATCAGCTCGAAGAGGTCGCTCTTCAGGCGTAGCAGGATCGGCTGCGTTTCCGGGTCGCCGAGGCGGCAGTTGAATTCCAATACCTTGGGATTGCCCGAGCTGTCGATCATCAGGCCGGCGTAGAGGAACCCGCTGTAGGGGTGGCCTTCCTCGGTCATGCCTGCGAGCACCGGCCGGATGATTTCGCGAACCACGCGGGCGTGCAATTCGGGAGTGACGACCGGCGCCGGCGAATACGCGCCCATGCCGCCCGTATTGGGTCCGAGGTCGCCGTCCAATAGGCGCTTGTGGTCCTGGCTGGTCGCAAGCGGCAGGACGTGCTCGCCGTCGGCGAGCACGATGAAGCTCGCTTCCTCGCCTTCGAGGAATTCCTCGATCACGACGCGGCTGCCCGCCGCGCCCATCGTGCGCTCAACCAGAATGCGGTCGATCGCCTGATGGGCCTCCGTGGCGCTCATGGCGACGAATACGCCCTTTCCCGCCGCAAGGCCGTCCGCCTTCACGACGATCGGTGCGCCGCGCGCGTCGACATGATTGTGCGCCGCCCGGGGCTCGTCGAAGCCCGCAAATACCGCGGTGGGGATCCGGTGCCGCGCCATGAATTCCTTGGCGAACTGCTTGGAGCTTTCAAGGCGTGCGCAGGCCCGCGTCGGGCCGAAAATCCTCAATCCCTTGGAGCGGAACAGATCGACGATCCCTTCGGCAAGCGGCGCCTCGGGCCCTACCACGGTGAGATGGATATTTTCAGCGAGCGCAAATTCCGCGAGCTTGTCGATCGCGGAGACCGCGAGGTTTTCGAGCCCCGGCTCGCGCGCGGTGCCGCCGTTGCCCGGAGCGACGTAGACCTTCTGCACGCGCGGGCTTTGCGCCAGGCGCCACGCGATCGCGTGCTCCCTGCCGCCGGAGCCGATAACCAGGAGCTTCACAAATCGTCACTGCTTTCGAGATTTCGCCTGCTCCTGCAGCGATTTTACTTGCGCGCGCAACCTATCGACGTCTTTATCTAGGTCATCCACGGTTTTTCGAAAATCAGATATGTTTTTCGAGGAGTCCGCGACGTTCTTATTTGCATCTGATATAAGCGACCAAGTGCTACCGACCAGTCCTATCACCGTGAGCGCTCCTGCCAGTATGGCTCCCCAGGCTACCCAGGTGTATTTGTTTACTTTCTCCTCTATCCTTTCGGCAGTGTCCCTGGCTTGTTTAACTTCCCCAGGAATGGAGCTGCCCGCCGGGACTCCCTCCGATGCCCTATTAAAATACTTCTGAGCGTCGAACTCTATCTTTCGTGCCGGAATTGAAAATAGTGGTCGATGCGAATTTCTTAAGAGCTCGTCATCCCCAATATATGGAGACAATTTTGTGAATTCGACCCAAATCAAACCCTCACCGCCTATCAGCGTGTAGTTCTTTGAAGTGAGGTTATGGAGTGGAATAAGAAGACGGCCGATAAAGCCTGGGTCGACCAATGGTCCAGTCCCCAGCAACAACCCCCTATGTACGTGTGTTATCCTTAAGTTAAATCTCAATGCGATGTACGATGGGAGTCGAAACGTGGTTTCCAAGTAGACAAATGCGATCGAATTTTTCGCAAGGGGAAACACTGTATCGCGCTTGATTTTTACTACCTTTCGAGTCTCAATCGTGTCATTCCGCTGGATATTTACTGTTTTGCGGGTCTTAATCGCGTCGTCTGGGGCCAAATACACGTCGCCCAGAAAGTCTATTTCGTACGAAGCGCCTTTTAATTTTTCGTTCAGCACCTCCACCTTTGTATTGAACGGCCAAATCATGCCTGTGGCGCGGACATAATCGTATATGTCTGCTGAATTCAGGAGTGCAGGCCTAATCGTTGGAAACGGATCATTGTGCTGAAAATATTTAAACCTCTTGGCTGCGGTCGGATCATCCTCGGCGAACTCGAGCGTAGCTGGATTTAGTTTCTCGTCATTCTGCTCGCTCATGGTATCCCTCACGCTACGCGAAAGTGTTTGGAGAGATCAATCTGTGCTATTTGCCGGCGATCAAATCCAACGTGAGAGATCTTCGTACCGATCCCGGTTTCTACGGAGCGAACGAACGACAGGGCTTTTTGTGTCATGCCATTTGCCGGTGCGCAGGTCGCATCGACGTAGTCGAGATGGTTTAGAACCACCCGCGTAGGCCTGTTATAAAGGATCGCCTCGCGAACTATACCGGCATCAAATTCCCCTACCCGCCGCAACTTATGGGTCACCGATGTGTACTCCGCAATCCGAGTCGGACTGCCAGAATCCCGAGTTATGTCTTCCCATGAAAGCTCGCGGTGAAGCGGCCCCGAGTTACCGGAGACTCGTATCGGAAACGCTCGGATGACCACTACGACATCATCAACATCAAGAGGGCTGAGCCCTGCCTCGGAAATGAAGGCCGCTGCTGTTGTATCTCTACTGGTTGCAAAAGGATAGAAACGGGAGTGCAAAACAGAAAGTCCAAAGCCTTGAGTACCTTCGACGATTATTCGCTCGTTTCGTCTCAGGCGCTCTCTGAGAAACGGCGTAGTTGGGCGAATAAACGGTTTAAGCTCACTACAGCTTGAAACTAAACTTACACTCCGCGTGCGTGCGATTCGGCCGACCACTGCTGCCCCGGTTCCACTTTGTGTCGATCCAATCGCGGAACGAAGAAGCGAGCCTCCTTCTTCCGCCAGTTCCCGGTCAGTTATTAATACGGCGTTGGGATCAATTAGAAGTCGATCGGAGGAAAGACCAGCAATCCGTATTTCTTCGAGCAAAATCTCACTGCGGATATAGCTCCCAGCCGGAATTACGCATTTGACACCCGGAAGAATAGCAGCGGTCGGCAGTTGCTTGAATACGATTGCTTCCCCCGATGCGTTGATAACCGTATGGCCCGAGTTGGGACCGCCCACGCGAACGGCCACCGCCGCCCCCATGTCCTTTGTAAAGAAGTGTGCAACTTTCCCTTTGCCCTCGGAACCAAATTGCCCGCCAACTACAACAGAGACCGGCATCTAAGTTTCTATCTTTTCTAGCTGAGCTAGGGCCGCCAGGCAGTACGTAAGGACTTCTAAGCTGCTTTCGTTAAAGACTACTTCATGCGCTAGTTCGCGTAGCAGCTCACCTTTTTGCTCCACTGCATGCGCTTGTGCATGCGAAAATGTTTCATCGAGATTTTCGCGCGTCTCGAATCGGTGTTTGCGTAATTCCACTGGCGCATCGAGATACAAATGCCGAAATCCAGGACCGAAGGTCTCTGCAAGAAAAGCGTGGTCGTCTGGAAATCGAAGGCCATCGATGACAATGTTTCCTTCGCGAGGCAAAGATGCGAGCAATTTACGGCCCAGCCACCGCTGACCGAGGTTCTCATGCACATATATTCCATGTTTTTGCAGCTCGCTACGATTAACTGATTTTCCCTCAGTCTCCAATAGGCTTGCTAGCACTTGGCTATATCGCGCATAGTGAAACCCAATGGACTCAAGGTACCTAGCTGCGGTTGTCTTGCCCGCTGCTATTGGGCCACTAAGTCCAATAACTTTTCTGCTGAGCCAAGACACGGGACTCGTTCTAAGATCGGGAATGATTAATGCCTCTTCCTCTTCTGATCCTAGAGATTCAAACCGCCCACCCCAGAAAAACACGCCGACGACAGCAGCAGTAATGGCATCTAGTTCGTCGTGCGTAACTTGGTCGGTAAGATAAGGTCCTCGAACACCAAACTCCGCCAAGCCTTCTCGCAACATATCTAGGCTTGCGCGTTTTCTGGGTATGCCCATGATGTCCTGAGCTGCCCCTGGATAACTTTCTACTACCGGCAAACCTAGTTTCCGAAACCGCGACGCCAATCCGATGCCTCTCTCGGTAAGCCTCTGCATGCTTTGTATGAGCGCCGGATAAACATTGATGCCTCTTTTCTTGAGAATTCTCTCGCAAATTCTCATGATGCCGTACTCGTCCCGCCCCGGATCATCGTCCCAGACCGATGTGCGCCCCTTCGGTAGAGACAACGGTGAGTCAATTGAGACTACTTCCGGTCCTGCTGCTAACGTCGACTTAACCAAGTCTTCATCTGTGCTGATCATACGAGTAACTGCTTCGCTACCTGCCAATAGGCACCATCCAGACGGACGGGATTCGGAACCAGTAATATCGATTCCAACAACCCTAACCGGCTGGTCATTAGCTGCGCGGGATAGCTCGCCGAGAGTTATTGCAGGCCCTGTCGGTCCGCTATAGGCTTGAAGCCTAATTCCTTTGACATTGCCCCGAGCCTTTGCCTTGCCATTGACCCACGAGATCTTAGCGGGCGTGGCGAAATGGTGTAATTGTTTCCGAATTGACGCCGGTACATTTCGCGCCTCGAGGAGATGCTTCACGACGTAATCGAAGATGAACTTCATTCCCTCAATATCGTAGTGGTTGTATTCGACCAACAATTTCAACGCGTCTAAGTTCCCGCGTCGATAGCGATGCCATAAGAGTGGTGCTGCTTCGCCTTTGATCTCTTTGACGTCTAGGGGTCTCTTAAATCCGAGTTCTTTCTCAATCGCTTTCTGACCACCGGTGAGGCCAACGCGTTTTGCTAGGAAACGAAGGTCAACGTGAACCCTTGGAAGCGCGATTTCTGGAAATTTGTCTCGTAAGAAAGGAATATCGAATAGAGAACCATTGTAGGTAACGACAATCTTTGCCTGGCGGAGTACCTGTCGCAAGTACCCTTCATCATCTCCCCGGATGAACGCGCTATATTGCCCCTGATAGCACCACCCGACGAGAGTTATATAGTCATAGTATCGACTCAGACCGGTAGTCTCGATGTCTAAGAAAAGTGTGTGGTTTGGAAACGTCAAGGGAATGCGGAAGTGTTCCCTTCGGTCCAGCATTTGAGCGAAGTGCTCGACATCCTCACCTTGGAGGGCGTTGCGCAACATCGAGAACGACGCGTGGCCGAATGCACCGACGGTTCGGCCAAACAACTCTCGCTGGGGAGAGCAGTTCTTTTCTAAGTCATCCCACGAAAGAATACCCCGACGCCACAGCTTGGATTCTTTTTCCGCATCTACGCCCCGTACCAATCGCTGGAAGGTGGCTCGAAGCATATCTCTCTTTTAACCCTATAGCTTTACGGGTGTTCGGGAGTCTGTCAGGGTGTGAGTATACTCAAGTGTAAAGGCGTTCGGAAAGCTCCTTGGAGTCTCTTTGGGATCAGCCCAATCTAACCCCAATTTCATTCATGCATCAATGCCGGAAATGCCGCACGCCTGTAAATACCATCGCGAGCCCCAGTTCGTCAGCGGCCGCGATAACTTCGTCGTCGCGCACGCTGCCCCCGGGCTGGATCACGGCCTTGGCGCCGGCCTGGGCGACGGCGTCCACACCGTCGCGAAACGGAAAGAATGCATCCGAGGCAACGACCGATCCCGCGAGCGACAATCCCGTATTTTGCGCCTTGAGCGCGGCGACCCGGGCGGCGTCGATGCGGCTCGTCTGGCCCGCGCCGATACCGAGCGTGCGGCCGCGCGCGCAGAACACGATGGCGTTCGACTTGACGTACTTCGCCACGCGCCAGGCGAATAGGAGATCGGCGACCTGCGCCTGGGTAGGCTTGAGCCGGGTCACCG
>WNGR01007613.1_pt1 | contig 11482 bp, 10 predicted proteins | sample 5407581 | NCBI WGS metagenome assembly WNGR01 (sample SAMN13153383, study PRJNA577476) | soil metagenome | isolation source: 80 cm soil or saprolite under Garry oak tree replicate 2 | place: USA:California | collected 2016-06-15
ACGAAGACGGCGTCGATCGATACCCGGCCCGCGCTGGTCCAGTACACATCGCGCAGGTGCAGGATGAGCGCGAACTCGTCGAGGACCAGCGCCGTGCCGACGCCGAACAGCGCAGCCGATCCGGCTCGCCAGCCCAGCGACTGCGCCGGGGCGGCGATCCCGGCCACCCCGGCAATGACCATGAAGACCACACCGAAGACCATGTGGTGCAGGTGCGTGTCGCCCTGGGTGACGTTTCCCGGCCACCAGCGGACCTGGGCGCGGATCAGCCGCACCGACACCCGGATGAAGACGAAGCTGGCCAGGAAGGCGACGAAGAAGCAGAACAGCGGAAGTCGCCGGGTATGCACGATCTGCGCCGAGAACCAGCCGGACACGCGGCCGCTACCCGCCCGGCCGCGCTGCAAGCCCCATCCCTCTGACCTGCTCCCTGTCCGGCCCGGTCAAACTCGGAGTGCCCCGCCATCGCCGGCTCACACGGGAATGTCAACGGTCAGCGTTCCCTCACGCCAGTCAGGCAGACGGGCCGTTACGCTCCCGTCGGGGCTGACCAGCGCCGCGAGGCCGGGAAAGTCCTCGTCGGCGGTGAACGGTGGCCTGCTGGGTGGGTGTCATTCCACCCACCCAGCAGGCCACTAGCGGTGGTGGCGTTGTCAGGGCGTTACAACGATCTTTCCGAGCAGGCCGTGGGACTCGTCATCGGGCCCGGCGGAGAAGATTAGTTCGTTGGTCCTGGCTGCGTTCCCGTTGCCGAACCTCAGGCCCCAGAGCCCGTCGATGACGATCGGATTGCCGCTTGCCCGCCGCAGCTGGCCCAGGTGCGCGCCTGTTGCCGGGCTGTAGACGTTGATGTGGCCGTTACCGAAGTTGCCGACCAGCAGATCTCCGCTGAACTGGCCGAATCCGGCCGGCGCGAGGGCCAGGCCCCACGGAGAGTCGAGCGCGCCCCGGGTGACAAGCCGGCGGACAAACGCGCCGTCGTTGGTGAAGACGTCCACGAATCCGTGGCCCGGCCCAGCGACATCGTCGTGCAGCGTGGCGTCCTGCTTGGCGAACGTCACATACAGCATGCCCTTGATCTCGGCGATGCCGAACGGCCCGTAGCCAGCAGGAAGCCGCGGATCCACGAACAGCCCACCGGGCAGCTCGACCGGCGTGAAGGTGCTGTCGTAAGCCTCGACCCGCCCGGACCGGAAGTTGGTGGCGTACAGATGCGTCTTGCCGTCAGAGGCCTGGGCGATGGCCAGGCCCTTGTACACGGCGTTGGCTCCGTTGTCGCGTGCCACCTCGGTCACCGTGGATAGGTTGGTGCCCACGGCGCCGACCGCCGGGCTCCAGCCGTCGATCGTGCCGTTTTCGGTGTCGAAGAGAAACACCGACGACCCCGAGTGTCCCTGATCGTCGCTGACGGTGAACGCGGACTGGTCGGCGTTGAATACCTGCCCGGTGGGGGCAGCACCAGTGACGCTCACTACCAGGGCGGCCTTGTTCACCGAGGTTGCGGTCGCGCCGGTGTACAGCGTCGCCTTGTCCGAGCCGTTGTCCGCCACCCACAGCGGCGAGCCGGGCGCGCCGTTCGTGCCCGGGGATGCGGCCAGACCCCACGCGTTGACCAGGTCAGGGTCGGTCAGCGGCGCCTTGCCTGGCTGGTCGGAAACGAGATTGATCTGGCGGTAGGCGGTCGGCTGGGCGCTGCCCGGCGCGGCGCTGAGCGCCACGGTGGCAAGCGTCCCCGCCGTCACGATCGTGGCCGCAGACCACAGACGGAGCCGGGCGCCGCCGGATGGCATTAAGGCAAATCGCATCATAGGGAATCCTCCCCGCTCTGCTCCCGGCGCCTTGGGCACCGGGAAACCACCCGCCCCGACGGCGGGTCCCAGAGGCGGTACGTACTGCAGACCCAGATGGTTCAAAACGCCGGTAAGTATTTCGTCAACGGCAACCAAAGCACGCGGTTTCGCGGTGCGTCGCTGCGCACCGCGCCTGCCCGGGTGAACCCGAGCCTGAGCCAGTTACCGGACCAGCACCCGAGCCATCGGCGCAGCTAGCACACATTCCTGAGCCGGTTGGGAGTTCTTGCCTGGCTTCTACGGGACTTGGTATTGCAACATGGGATGAGCCAAATGTTGTCCACTGCGTCCTGGGATGTTCCCAGCCGACTGGAAGGGATGAGTCTGGTGGCTGCCAAATCCAAGATCTCGCTGCTCGACCTCGGCCGCATGGACGTCGACGACGGCTTCTTTATCCGTGGCTGCACCGCCGCCGTTCAGTCCAACCCGCACCCGGCCTTCGAACGCCGCCGGATCGCAGTGGTCGCAGCGGTCATCGAGCACCCGAAAGCCGGGCCGATACTGTTCGATACCGGCTGCGCCCAGAACGCTGAGGAAGACTGGCCCGAACCCGCGTGGGATGCATTCCCCCGCAACGTCTACAACGACGAACACCACCTCGACAACGCGCTGGGAGCGGTGGGCTACGGCATCGGTGACATCCGCGCTGTCGTCATGGGTCACCTGCACCTTGACCACGCCGGCGGCCTGGAGAAGTTCGCCGGCACCGACATCCCCATCTACGCCCATGAGAAAGAAATCAAGGAGCACTACTACGCCGTGGCCACCAAGGAGGACATCGGCGCCTATCTGCCCGGGGACCTGAACTGGCAGCTGAACTGGCAGCCGCTGCACCGCGAGGAGACTGAGCTGTTCGAGGGGCTCACCGTGCGGCACATGCCCGGCCACACCCCGGGCCTGATGACCATGCAGGTCGAGACGCAGAACTCCGGGCACTTCATGCTGAACTCAGACCTGTACCACGTGCGGGACGTGTTCGAGCAGGGCCTGACGCAGGGCTGGCTGGGGCGCGACTCACACAACTGGTACCGCTCCCACCGTTGGATGAAGCAACTGCAGCACCGCTACGACGCCACGATGGTCTACGGCCACGACGCGACGGTTCTGGAAGAGCTCACCAAGCAGGCGAGGACGTTCGACTGACGCGGGAGAAACGATGGGCAGAAAGCAGCGGATCAGTTACGTACCGCCGGACGCGATGGACCCGCAGATGCGGGAGGAAATGGAGCGGTGCCAGCGCGAGGGCACTCCGCGGCCGGAGAGTTCCGCCGTGCGCGCCCACGTTCCAGCATGCTTCTGGGCTTTCGCCAGATCATGGCGGGCAATCTTCCGCGACGGGGTCTGCGACCATGCCATCAAGGAGCTGTGCCGCGTCTATGTGTCGCGGACGGTCAAGTGCGAGTACTGCGGCAATCAGCGGTCAGAGCAGGCCAAGGCTCAGGGCTTGACCGAAGGCCAGTATGACGACCTGCTCAACTTCGAGAAGTCAGAACGCCTCGGCGACCGGGAGAAAGCCGCCCTGGCCTATGCGGAAGCGATTACCTGGCGGCTAGACTCCAGCGACGCGCTCTGGGAGCGGCTCTACAAGTACTTCTCCGAACCCGAGCTCGTCGAGCTTGGCTGCTTCATTGCCCTGACGATGGGTCAGCAGAGCTGGCTGCGGCTGATCGATATCGAGCACCACGAGGTGATGGCCGGGACTGCCGCATCCATGGCGCCCGGCTTCGGCACTCCGGAGGCGCTCGCCGCGACGAAAGCATCAGAGGGGTACTGGGCCAACCCAACGGCAACATGACACCACGGCCCACCGCTCGCCCGGCTAACTGAAGCGGCGCACGGCCACCAGCCTGGCGGGGGCATGGGCTGGCCGGTCACCGGTATTCCTAGGACGCGCTGTAGGTGTAATAGACCAGGCCCGGCGGCATCTTCGCGTTCACCCCGGGCCCGGTCACATAGTCATTCAGCTTCAGCCGGTTCTGCTGGTTCTCGGTGCGGGAGGAGATCTCCAGCAGGCCCAGCACGAGCCCGCCAGCCTCCGCCGCAACCTGCTGAAGGCTCTTGCTGCCGTCCGCAACATTGCGGAAATAGTTGCCGACGGGGACAGGGCTCGGCCTGGCCGGCATGAAATGGCCCGCCCACGACGCCTTACCGACGTCGATGTCGGCGTTGGCCTGGGCGAGGGTCACGCTGGTACCGGGGACGAGAGTGTGCGGGTTGGACTTGGGGTCGCCGTACTGGCAGTAAGCCCAGTGCGGGTTGGCACCCAGGAGCGCTTCCGATTCCGCCCGTGACCAGTTGTAATCCGCGACACCGTACAGCACCTTGCTCCGGTCGGTGCCGGGAAGCAGCGCGGCCTGCAGCCCGGCCAGCGCGTTCTTGGAGCAGTAGAGGGTGGACTGCCAGCCGTGGGCCTGGCGGGCGAGCACCGCAGCCGCCGCCGACGCGTGAGTGCCCGCCAGGAATTCCACGTCAGCCACGTCAGCCAGCCCGGCGGCGAACACTTTCAGCCCCGGCGTCTGGTCAATGAGGACCACACCGGTGCCCGCAGCACGGTATTTGGCCACGTCAGCGGCGGTGGCTTCGATCCCCACCGTCCCGGTGGCGTACAGCGCGATCAGCTGCATCGCCGGGGTGGCGGGGATCTTCGGCAGGCTGTTGTGCGTGGCATCAGCGAACGGCACGAAGGAAGTCATGGACTGCCTGTTTCCTCTCCTGGTTTGCGAGGTCATAATGCCACCGCCGGGTAGCTATTCACGTGGAATGGCGGCTTAATGGCCGGCGGGTCAAGGCGCCTTGGCCACGGCATCGAGCAAGGCCTTGGTCAGGACTGGCCTAACCGCGATTCCCTGGTCCGCCAGGCCGCGGGCGCCGGGCTGGGAGCGGTCGATGGCACAGACGACTGTGGTCACCGTGGCCCCGAGCTCGCGCAGCGCCCTGGCCGCCCCGACCACGGCACCGCCCGTGGTGATCACGTCCTCGACCAGCAGGACGTTACGGCCCGCAGGGTCACCGCCTTCAGCGAGCCGGGCGGTGCCGTAGCTCTTGGCCTGCTTCCGCACGAACAGCGCCGGGATGCCGGTCGCCTGGCTGAGCACGGTGACCAGCGGAACGCCACCGAGCTCCAGGCCGCCGAGCAGTTCGGTTCCTGCCGGAACCAGCGCCCTCATGCGGCTGACCACCCGCCCCAGCAGCACCGGGTCGGATTCGAAGAGGTACTTGTCGAAATACTCGGCGCTGGTCTGGCCGGAACGCATCGTGAACGTGCCCCGCAGGCGGCATCGCGCAATAAGGTCACGCGCCAGATCGGTGAGGTCACTGGCAGCCACGCCACGATCATGCCAGACATCTCGCGCGGCCCCGGGGACGTCGGCCCGCCCGGGCCGAGCACCCGGACCGGTTGACCGTAAGGCGTGGACTGCCGGTCGTCTGCCGTGCAAGACTGCCCAGATCGGTTGTCGAGCCAGCCGCGATGCCGAGCTGGTTCCTGCCAGGTCCTCCCAGGATCGCGGCTCATCGGTCCGGAGGGGAACTGATCATGGCTTACGGAGAGCGTCTGACCCCCGCCCCGGCAGGGCCGTCCATCGTCGAGACCTGCTGGCTCTGCGGTACCCGCCAGCCCGCCGACCACATGGTGCCTGACGGCGGCAGTGCCTGCAACAATGTCCGCTGGTACTGCGTGGACACGCGGGGATGCACGGAACGCTGGACTGCGCGCTGGGCCAAGCCGTCCAATATCCGCCAGGGCACGGCGGATATCCGCCAGGGCACGGCGGAGAAGTCACGGGCGCGGGGCGGCAGCCAGTTAGCAGGCCCAGACGCCGCACAGCCAGCACAGGTATAACGGCCCGGCGGCCAAGCCCATGGCGCTGCGGCGCGACGGGCAGCTCGGCGAGCCGCTCACGCCGCGTCGTGAAACACCAGGCCCAGGGTGAACCGCTGCCCGGAGCGGATCACCGACACCCCGTGCCGGACCGGCGCGGCCGACCAGCCGCGCCGGGACTCGACCGGCCGGTCGCGCGTGGTGAACACCAGCCCGTGCCCCTGCGGGATCAGCGTGGCCGTCCCGCGGGACTGGGCCCTGGGCCGCTGCTCGAGCAGCAGGAACTCGCCGCCGGTGTAATCGGCACCGGGGCGGCTCAGGTTGACCACGACCTGCAGCGGGAACACCAGGTCGCCGTACAGGTCGCGGTGCAGCGCGTTCCAGTCGTTCTCCCGGTACCTCAGCAGGATCGCCGTGGGCTTGACCTGCCCGGCCGCGTGGCACTGCGCCAGCCACTCGTCGAGCGTGCCGGGCCACGGGGCAGGCCGGCCGAGCTTGCCGTGCCAGTCCCTGGCGATCGGCAGCAGCCGCGGGTAGAGCGCCTGCTTGAGCTGCTCGACCGGCTCCGGGTAGGGCCGCCCGAAATAGCGGTACTCGCCCTCGCCGAAGCGGTACTTGCCCATCGTGATCGTGGAGCGGAACCGCTGGTCGTCGTCGTAGAGCCCGGCGATCTGCGCGCATTCCTGCGGGGTCAGCAGCTGCGGCGTGAGCCCGCACCCCAGGGCGTTGACCTCCCCGGTGATGCGGTCCCAGTCACCGGCCCCGACGCGTCCGTGCCACGGCTGCGCCGCGGTGGCGTGACCGGGCCCGGCGGTTTGCGTTCTGGCTGTGGGTGTCATGCAGCCTCCAGGTCGAGCAGGAGCCGCTTGGCCTCCGGCCCGCCGCCGTACTGCCCGAGCGAGCCGTCGGAGCGGATCACGCGGTGGCACGGCACCACCACGGGGAGCGGGTTGGTCGCGCAGGCCGTGCCGACCGCGCGCACCGCGCGGGGGCTGCCCGCCGCGGCCGCGATCACCGCGTAGCTGGCCGTGTGCCCGTAGGCGATGTCGGTCAGCCGGCCGAGCACGACCCGGCGGAACCCCTTCGACAGGCTGAAGTCCAGCGGCAGGTCGAACTCGCGGCGCCGTCCGGCAAAGTACTCGTCCAGCTCGCGGGCGACGGCATCGAGCCGCGCCGGGGCGTTCAGGACACGCGGGCTCAGCCTGGCGGCGAGGCTATCCAGCACCTGGTCAAAGCCCTCGATGGGGTAGGCCACGCGGACCAGTCCCTTGCCGGTCGCGGCGAGCAGCAGCGTGCCGACCGGGGTGTCGAGCGTGCGGTAGGCCACGTCGAGGACCCCCTCGGCGGCCGCGCTGGCGGCCAGCCGGTCGTGCAGGGCGCGCAGCTGCGCCTCGGTGACAGCGGGCAGGGTCTCGAGCAGATCCCTTGCCTCCGGCTCCTGGTTGGTGATCATCGAGCCTCTCCTTCTTCCGTGGCTCCGTGGCCCGCGTAGGTCTTGCGCAGCCTGGCGATGCCGTCAGCGGCCGACCTGCGGGCGGCGTCGGCCGTGCCGCCGATGACGGCGGCGACATCGGCGTAGGGCATCCCGGCCAGGTAGTGATAGGCGACCGCTTCCCGCTGCTTGCGCGGGAGCGCGGTCACCGCGGCCGCCAGGTCGAGGTCGCGGCCGTCCGCCCGGTGCGGGGAGGGCCGCTCAGGGACGTCGGCCACCGGCAGCGCGCGGCGTGCCGCGCCCCGGGTGACGTCGATGGCCTTGCGGTGCGCGATCCGCACCAGCCAGGCCTCAACGTTCGCGTCGGCGGGCAGCTCCGGGTACGCCTTGAGCGCGGACAGGAAGGTCTCCGACCACGCGTCGTCCGCGTCGCCGGGGCCGAGCACGGCCCGGCACACGCGAAGCACCATCGCGCCATGCTTGGCGACCACGGCCTCGAACGGCTGCTTGCCTGTCACGTGATGTAGACGCTCCCGGTCGGCGGAACGTGAGGCGACCGCTCAGAAAAGCTTCGCGGACCTCGCGGCGGCCGGCTCCTCAAGCTCCAGGAGGAACCTCTTGCGCGCCAGCCCGCCAGCGTAGCCGGTGAGCTTGCCGCCCTGGCCGACCACGCGGTGGCAGGGCACGATTACGCTCAGCGGGTTGCGGCCCACGGCGGCGCCGACGTCCTTGGCCAGGACCTGGCTGTGCAGTTCGCTGGCCAGCTCGCGGGCCAGGTCACCGTAGGTGGCGGTCTGCCCGTACGGGATGCGGCCGATCAGCTCCCAGACCTGGCGCTGGAACTTGTCGCCCCGGGCGTCGACCGGCAGGTCGAACTGCTCGCGGTCGCCCGCGAAGTACTCGGCCAGCTGGCACTTGACCTCGTCGAAGCCGGTATCGTCGCGGGGGCCGAAGCTGGCCGGATCCGGCCGGTACCAGTGATGCGGGAAGTACACCCCGGTCAGCCCGGTGTCATCGGCCACGAGGGTCAGCTCGCCGATCGGTGACGCGACGGTGGTGAATCTCGCGGACATTGCGGTCTCCCTTTCTGCAGCGTTGCCCGGTAAACGCCCGGGGCCAGCAGAATGTGAGGTCCGCTTCCCCGGGCCTGGGTTCAGCGGGATACTCGGCCAAACGGTGTCGAGCGTCGGCGGATGGTGGCAGCCATGGTGACCAGGCGTACGGCACTGTCGGCCATGTCGTTCACCGACTTCGGCACGCTGCTGCGGGTGCTGCGGCACCGGGCCAGGCTGACCCAGCGCCAGCTTGGCATCGCCGTCGGCTACAGCGAGGCGCAGATATCCCGGCTGGAGCAGGGGCGGCGGCTGCCCGACCCGGCCGTGGTCGCCGCGCTGTTCCTGCCCGCGCTGCGGCTGTCGGCCGAGCCGGAGCTGGCCGCGCGCCTGCACGAGCTCGCGGTGGCGGCCCGCAGCGGGGCGCCACCGGCCACCCCGGAGACGGTGCCGGGCGCCCGGGCCGCCGACCTGGCCGCGATCCCGTCGCTGCCCAGCCATCACGTGGAGCGGGCCGGGGCGCTCGGCGGGCTGCATGAGCTCATCGCTGCCGACCGGTGTGTGGTGATGTCCGGGCTGCCCGGGGTGGGCAAGACCAGCCTGGCCGCGGCCCTGGCGCGGGAGCGGTCACCGGACGGCGCGGTCTGCTGGGTGACCCTGACCGCCGGGATCACCACCCCGGCCGAGGCCGTCATCCGGCTGCTGGCGCGGTTTCTGGTCCGCCACGGCCATGACGAGGCGGCGCCGGTCGGCGACCCAGGGCAGGTGGAGCACCCCCTGCCCCGCGACGAGCAGCTCTACCTGATCACCAGGGCACTGAGCCAGGCCGACGCGCTGATCTGCCTGGACAACGCGCACCTGCTGCGGGACGAACCGCAGACCCAGATGGTGATCGAGCACGTCGCGAGCTCGTCGTCGGCCTCGTTCCTCGCGGCCAGCCGGGAGGACCTGCCGCTGGCGGGCTTCACCCCGTTCCGGCTCGGCGGCCTGGCCACCGGCGAGGCGCGCCAGCTGGTCGGCGAGCTGGCCGGCCCGCTGCTGTCCGCGCCGCTCACGGACACGCTGATCGAGCGGACGGGTGGCAGCCCGATGCTGATCCGGCTGGCGCTCGGCCAGCTGCGCCCGGGCGGGCCCGGCGCCGCCACGCTGGTCGAGCGCCTCGAGGCGGAACCCGGGGTGGTCTCCTATCTGCTGCAGGCCACGCTGGGCGACCTCAGCGAGCCGAGCCGCCGGCTGATCTCGCTGATCGCCGTCTTCCGCCATCCCGTCGACCTGCTCGACGAGCGGCTGATCGAGGCCAGCGAGTCGCTCGGCGGCCGCTACGACGTGCTGGCCGGCCTGGACGAGCTGCGCCGCAGGCAGCTCGTGGACCACCCGGCGCGGGCCGACCTGCACCCGCTGGTCCGCGACTACTGCTACGCCAGCCTGGTCGGCGCCGCGGCGGGCCGCCGGGACCTGCACCGGCTGGCCGCGGTCCACTGCGAGCGGGTGCTCGACGACCCGCTGGAGGCCAGCTGGCATTACCTGCGGGCCCAGGACCCGGGCGAAGCGGCCGACCTGCTCGCCACCCGGGCGGCCGACCTCATCGCCAGCGGCCGGTCCGGCCGCGCCGCCGACCTGGCCGGCGAGCTGCTGGCCGCGGGCGACGTGACCGGGGACACCGAGCGCCTGCTGCTCATCGCGCGCGGCGATCTGCTGCTGCACACCGAGCGGGCCGGGGAGGCCGAGGACGCCTACCGCGCCGCCCTGGCCCGGCCCGCTCCGCAGCCGGTGCGGGCCGGGATCGCCTGGCGGCTGGCCCAGAGCCTGCTGCAGCGGGGCAAGGTGCCCGAGGCGCTCGAGCTGTGCCGCAGCACGGCCGCCGGGCTGACCGGGGACGAGGAGGTGCTGCGGGCGCAGCTCGCCGCGGCGTGCAGCCGGGCGCACCTGATGCTGTCCGAGTTCGGCGAGGCCGTGTCGGTCGCCGAGGAGGCCTGCGCGGCCGCCGGGCGGATCGCCGACGTCGCGCCCGACGTCGCCGGGGCCGTGCGGGCGCGCGCGTACTGGGTCATCGGCGTCGCGGCCCGGCTGCGCGGCCAACCGGACGAAGCGACCAGCTGGCTGCGCCGCGCCGCGGCCGCCGCGCGCGCCGCCGGGCTGCGCGAGGTCGCGGGCCGCGCGCTGTTCAACCTGGGCGCGATCGCCCACGAGCTCGGCGAGACCGGCCAGGCCGAGCAGCTTTACACCGAAGCACTGGCCGAGACGCGGCCGATCGGCGACGGCTATGGCACCGCGCGCATTCTGCACGCGCTCGGGATGGTCCGCGACCACGGCGGCGCGCCGGGCGAAGCGATCAAGCTGCTGGAGGAGGCACACGCGCTGAAGCTGCGGATGGGCGACCCCCTCGGCGCCGCCACCTCCGAGCATTCGATCGCGCATGTCCTGCTGTCCCAGGGCCAGACCGAGGGCGCCCGGGCCCTGCTCGCGACGATCGTGGAGTCGACGGGGAAGCTCGGGGAGCGCCGGGCCCGCGCCCACTACCTCGACTCGCTGGCCATGGTCGACCTGGCCGACGGCGACGCGCGGAACGCCCAGCGCCATCTCGCGGAGGCCGCCAGGATCGCTGACCAGGTGGACAGCCCCAGCCTGAGCGCGATCATCGGCGTGCACACCGGGCTGGCCCTGCTCGCCTCCGGCGATCTGGCCGCCGCGGCCAGGGTCGCCGGTGACTGCGCGGAGCAGGTGGCGGGTGCCGGGGCCGTGATACACGCGACCGTCGGCATCGAGCACGCCGCCCTCTCGGCGTGCCTGGCGCTGGCCGCCGGGGACCGCGCGGGGGCCAGCGCCAGCGCGGCCGACATGGCCGGCCGGGCCGGTAAGGCCGGCGATGTCCGCTACGGCCGGGCCGCGCAGAGAATCTCGGCCGCGATCGCGTCCTCGGCCTCCGGCCCGCCGCCGCTGGCCGGGCTGCCCCGGCTGATCTGGGTGGCCGACGACGCCGACGGCCCCGGCGGCTGATCTCCGGCGGGGCTGGCAAGAAAGGTCACATTTCCGCAGGTGCGGTGCGGTACGCAAGGAGGTGATGGGCCGCGCCGTACTCGCCGCACTGTACTGACCGCGCTGTGCTTGGCGCACGGGGAGGACTCCCAGCGATGATCACGTCTGCCGCCTGGGCCGCATCCGGCGCATGGCTGGCCGTGATCGCGCTCATCGCGCTGTGCACCCGGCCGTGGCGGCCCGCTCCCGGGCCGGCCTCGCTCGCGATGCGCGGCGAGCCGCCGGCCGTGGTGAGCCTGCTGGCCGGCCGCCTGCATCGTGACGGCTACCCCGCTACCCTGCTCGACCTCGC
>WNGR01018073.1_pt1 | contig 11480 bp, 10 predicted proteins | sample 5407581 | NCBI WGS metagenome assembly WNGR01 (sample SAMN13153383, study PRJNA577476) | soil metagenome | isolation source: 80 cm soil or saprolite under Garry oak tree replicate 2 | place: USA:California | collected 2016-06-15
TCCTACCTCACCTCGGCCCGCAACCACGGCCTGACCGTCCTGGACGCCATCACCCGCGCCCACAACGGGCGCCCCTGGCTACCCGAACCGATCGCAGCGTAGCCACGCCCTTCACCGCCGACAACCCGTGAATGGACTCGACAGTAGCCGCACAACACCGAGCATCCACGCCGAAACCCTGATGGGTTCACCCTTCCGACTCGGCAATACTCCGAACGGATTACAGGCCGCATCTATGCGTAGCGTCCGCAAGGAGCCGCAAGGAGCCATCCCGTCTGGCATCCCTTCGGGCAGGTGGACGGGATGGGTCCGACCCAGGGTCACGGCAAAGTCTGTTTCTGCTGTTCGAAATGCTGTTGATCTAGGTTGGCGAGCCTAGATTAACAGCTGATCAACACGCTCCCGACTGGTCTGATGGCCACGGACCCAGCCGCGAGCGCCGGTGTACCGCGATCCGGTGTACCGCGATTTGCGGCGCCCAGGCCGACGAAACGGACCTGCGAAGACACGCCTTTTGTCCAGGTCTTGCCTGGCAGTCGATCACCTTGTGTAAAGGTTCGTGCACGTTACGACTTTGCCGTGACCCTGGGGTCCGACCCAGCTCCCCGGTCCGGCCGCCGAAATCTTGTCATCCCGGAGCCTGCCCGTCCGGCGAGGACGAACTTGCTCATTGCCACAATGGACCGAATGCCCCCGATGCTGCCCGGAATGGGGCGGCCCGGGGCTTACTTATTGCGTTGCCCGTCGCGCCGCCGGGGGGCTGGAACCGGCGCGGGCCGGGAGCTTGCGGGAGGCACCGCGCCGGCGGGCGAGTTACGCCCGGCCCCGTGAGGCGGCGCGAGCGGCCCGCTCCGCGGGCCGCCTTGAGGGTGGTACAGGAAGTTGTCACAGGATCGAAGCTCGACATCGAAACCTGTGTATGTCGGCGACCGCGCTACGTGATTTCGGGATCATCACAGCCAAGATGATGCGCGCGTTGGCAGCCCCGGCGCGGCCGGTACGGTCGGTGGCGTGGCGGTGTCGGAGTCGGACGAGGCGTACAGCGAGGCCATGCGGCCAGCAACGCAAAGGCCCGAAACGATGGACGAATCGCGGGCACGGGCTGCGTTGGAGATTGCTTGTTCGGAGGTCGGGCTCGACCCGGACGGATCGGAGTTGATCAGGCTCGGTTCGAATGCCGTGTTTCGGCTTCGCGCCGCTGCCGTCATTGCCAGGGTGGCGCCGAGCCAGGATCGGCTCGCTGACGCTGAGCGCCAGGTCCACGTCGCGCGGTGGCTCGCCGGGGAGGATGTACCGGCTATCCGGGCGCTGGCTGTGGATCAGCCGGTGGTTGCAGATGGCCGTGTCGTGACGTTCTGGGAGTCGGCCGCGGATCGGACGGACTACGGAACTACTACGGAGCTCGCGGTCCTGCTGCGTCACTTGCACGCGCTGACGCCTCCGGATTCGTTGCAGCTGCCGGCGTTGGCTCCTTTCGATCGCGCCATGAAGCGCATCGAGCAAGCGCCAGGGCTGTCGGACCCCGACCGGACCTTTCTCCGTGACCGCGCCACGCATCTCGCGGGCGCCTTCGGCGAGCTGAGGTTCGAGCTTCCTGCCGGTGTGATCCACGGGGATGCGAGCGTCGGTAACGTAATCAGGGATCGTCAGGGTCGGTCGCTGCTGGCTGACCTTGACGGCGTCGCGGTCGGACCGCGCGAGTGGGATCTGGTCTTGACGGCGCTGTACCACGAGCGGTTCGGCTGGCACACCGCAGACGAGTACGCCGCGTTCGTGGAGGCGTACGGGTACGACGTGATGGCTTGGCCCGGCTACTCGGTCCTGGCGGACGTCCGGGAGCTGCTGATGGTGATCTGGCTTTCCCAGAACGCCGCCACGGATTCCACGGTCGCCGAGGAGTTGGCCACGCGTATATGTGACCTGCGGACGGGCAGCAGTCGCCGCGCATGGCAGCCGTTCTAGGTGGCTGCCGTCCACAGTGGATGGTCGGCGCTGTACGCGCCGAGTTCCCGAGCTGGAACTGTCTTGACGTATGGTGCGAGGCGCTGCTGGAACCGTCGCAGATACTCGACGCAGCGCGCGGACTTGAGTTGTTCGCCGATGTCCAAGGCGCGTCGGGCTGTGTCGCACGCTGCCTCGACCTCGCCACGGGCGAGGTAACTGTCCGCGAGGACCATGGTGACGAAGAAGTCGCTGCGGGGTGAGGCGCCCGCGCTCTCCAGCGATCGTTCCGCATAGGTGGCGGCGTCGGCTGAGCGGCCGATGTCGCGGAAGCAGTGGCTGAACTCAGCACTCAATTCGGCGTCGTCGAAGTAGCCAATCCAGCCGGGGTCGTCGCCCGGCTGGCGACGTTCGAAAACCCGTACAGCTTCGCCGAGCGCGCGATGGCATCCCGCCGTATCGCCCGCTGCGGCAAGCGCTCGCGCCTCCATCGCATGGAAGTGGGCGGTCAGAGTGGCGGTCGCCTGCCCGCAGGTGCCGGTGCGCGCCGCTCGCGCAAGGTTGGCGGCTTCCCGGTGGCAACCGAGGAAGGTGGCCTGGTGGCTCATCGCGTCCAGGATGCTGCCGCCCAAGAGCAGGTCGCCCGCCGCCTGGCTCAGCCGTAGTGCCTGGATGAAGTAGCGCTGGGCCAGCGTCTCAAGTCCCGCGTCGTAACTGGCCCAGGCGGCGAGCAGCGTGCCTTCGGCAACCGTCGCGAACAGCTCTCGGCCGGTCTGCTCCGCGTACCGACCCGACAGCAGTTGCGCAACGTCCGAACCGAGGTACTGGACCAAGGCGCGACGAGCGTGACCACCGCCGAAATCGTTGTCCAGGCTGGAGAAGGCCGCGATCGTCGCGCGGATCGCGGCGATGTCCGCTCGCCCGACTCTTGGTGCGTGCTCTCGTTCAACCAGCTTCTCGGGACCGGAGCGGACAAGCCAGCTCAGCGTCGCGTCAGTCCACGCCGCTGCCGTGACCGACGCCGCGTGGATGGTAGTCACGCCAGCCAGATCCGCGTTCCACACTCTGACCGTGGCGGTGGTTGCGGCGTCGAGATCATCCTGGTAGGTCAAACCGAGGTCGGCCGGGACCACGTCGGCCGTCGACATCCCTATGTCGGCGAGCGACACTTGGCGGCCGAGCCGCTCGGCCAGGGTTTGGGCGATGAGCGCCGGTACGGAGCCGCGGGGCCGCTCGCCCTTGCGTATCCAGCGGTAGACCGCGGTGTAGTCGTAGCTGAGATTCGCGTCTGAGGAATTCCCCAATTCGTTGACCCTTCGTGCCAGGCCAGCGAGGGACATGTTTGCCTCCTGGATGAGGGCAGCCAGCGCCTTGTTCGGCTGGCCCATTGCGGTCCTCCCTCCAACGCTTCCCTCACGTTACCGAGGCTCACCGTGTGCATGCACTAACCAAGGCCCAGGCAGCCCGCATTTCACACGGTCGTTCACATGGTCCAGATCGCGAGGACTCGCGCTTTGATCGAGTCATGGGGGTACCGGTATCGACCTCGACCTGCCGCTCGTGCGAGGGGCGGGGTTGGAAGTTGGTCAGTGCCCGGCGTCTGGTGCGGGTTGCCGAGGGCGTGGTGTGGCTGGCGCGGGTGCCGTGACTGGAGTGCGGCGGTGCCCCGGATCGCGGGCTGCGGGTAGTGGCGGCGTAGGTGTGGCGTCGGGGTGGGTGCTGAGGTCTGCTCCGCCTGCCTCGGCGTCGTCCAACAGAAGGGCGGTCGGCGCGATGTCCCGATGGTTGCAGCGGCGCTGGTCTTGGTCGGGGCATCTGACCCTTGACAGGGGTCGGCGCCGGGCTGATTCCCGCGCCGCAGACGGTACCCGGCGCGCGCCCGGTGTGGAACGGCCGCGTGAGGCGTGGTGGAGTGCGCCGACGCGGGAGTTGCCGCTGGTACGGCAGGCGCCGCTGCTGACCCTGGGGGCTCGGCACCGGTCGGGGTGGCGACGGTGACCGACCGCGGTGACGCCGGATCGGGCCACCGGGACGACGCCCGCCTTCTGGTTGTGCCGTACGACCCGTGCCGGCCGCCGGAGGATCCGCCGCAGGGCGCGGAGCGGCTGATGTGGTACCTCGCCGAGCGGGTCGCCCTGGACCACGTCCCGGACGGCCATGGCCGGTGCCGGGCCCCGTCATGTGCAACGCGGCATGAGTCGTTCCCTTGCGTGGGAGTACGGCTGGCCAACGTCGGCCGGTTGTGGGCGGCGCTGGGTCCGTGGACGGAACCCGAACCCGGCACGGTCGTCCCCCGTAAGCCGAGGGCGCCATCGCCCGGATTCGAGGACAGCGCGCAGTGAGCAGGCTGTCATGTGCCGGCGCCGGGTCGAGCGGGTGGGCGGCCGGCGCCGCGCCGTCCCGGTCGCGGCACAACCCGCGGACTTGTCGACTGCGGTACTGGCCTGCCATGTGGACGACCGGACGGGCCATTGTCGGGGCTGCCGGCGGGTGTCCGGTCGGGTGGTCGCGTGGCCGTGCGCGTTCGTCCGGCTGGCCGGCTTGGCGCAGAGGATCGCGGAGGGAGACGTTGGTGAACGGTAGCGACACCGCCGAAGGCCCGGCGAGCAACCCGGAACGCGTACATCGGACTCCACTGCAAGCTGATGCGGGTGGTCACAGTGACTGTCCACAGTGCCCGGTCGGGCCGCCGGTGAGCCAGATCAGGGCGGAGGTGGCGGCGGCGCGGGCGTTGGGTCTGTTTGAGGTGTACGAGCGTCCGAGCGGCCTGGGTTGGCATGTGCGGCTGGTGAAGAACTTCTGGCAGGACTGACCCTGGCCCGGCCCGGTTTCGGCGGTCTGGTGTCAGGATAGTCCGGTACCGCTTGATTTTCGGTCTTCCCAAGGGCCACAAGCGGAGAGACGTTCCGCTCCCGGATTCGGTCGCCGCCGCCATCCGGCACCACATAGCCAACTTCTCGCCGGTCGAGGTCACCCTTCCGTGGGGTACGCCGGACGGCGAGCCAGTGACGGTGGCGCTGCTCATCACGACATCGGTCCGCATCGCGGTCAACCGAAAGTGGTTCTCGCCGGACGTCTGGCACCCAGCGCTGCGGGCGGCCGGCGTCGTTCCGGGCCGGGACAACGGACTGCACGCGCTGCGGCATTTCTACGCCTCAGCGCTGCTCCACGCGGGGGAGTCAGTCAAGGCGTTGTCGGAGTACCTCGGCCACCACGACGCCGGGTTCACTCTGCGGACGTACACGCACCTGATGCCGGAGAGCGAGGCGCGCACGCGCCGCGCGGTCGACGAGATCTTCGAGGACCGAGCCGGTACCAACGACGGCCAAGCGGACGACGACGGCCCGGAAGCGGCTGACGGCCTGGACGCGGCCTGAGAGTGGTTTTGATCTCCTGCGCTGCTGGTCAGTGGTCCATGGTTGGCCAGGTGCGCCAGTTCTGCCAGGAGCGGCTCGGGGTGGGGCCACGCTGGCCTTGGTACCGCGAGCCGTACACCGCCGCGCCGTACGGATGCTCGGCCGGAGAGGACAGCCGGAAGATGCACAGCTGCCCGATCTTCATACCCGGCCACAGCGTGATCGGCAGGTTCGCCACGTTGGACAGCTCCAGCGTGACGTGGCCGGAGAAGCCGGGGTCGATGAAGCCCGCAGTGGAGTGGGTCAGCAGCCCGAGCCGGCCCAGGCTGGACTTGCCCTCCAGGCGGCCGGCCAACTGGTCGCCGAGCGTGATGACCTCAAGGGTCGAGGCGAGGACGAACTCTCCCGGGTGAAGGACGAATGCCTGCCCCTGCTCGACCTCGACCGCCGAGGTCAGGTCGTCCTGCTGGATCGACGGGTCGATGTGCGTGTACAGGTGGTTGTTGAACACGCGGAACCAGCGGTCGAGGCGGACGTCGATGCTGGACGGCTGGACCAGGGCGGGCTCGAACGGATCGAGCTGCAGTCGCCCGCTCTTCAGCTCGTCGATCAGATCACGGTCGGAGAGCAGCACGAGGTGCAGCGTACCGAATGCCCCCGCAAGCGATCCGCTTCCGATCTCGAACAAATGTTCGATAGAGTTGCCGCATGGCTTCATGGTCCGATTTCGCTGCCGCCCAGCCCCGGCTGGCGGCTGCCATCCGCGAGCTGGTCCACCAGTACGGTCCCGGGCTTGGTTACCTCGCGACGGTGCGCGCGGACGGTGGGCCCCGGGTGCATCCGGTCTCACCGGTGATCACCGAGGACGGGGTCTTCTGCTTCGTCCTCGACTCGCCGAAGCGGCGCGACCTGGAGCGCGACGGCCGGTACGCCCTGCATTCGTACCCGCCGGAGGACACCGACGACGAGGCATACCTGTCCGGCCGGGCGCACCAGGTGACCGACCACGCCACAGTGACGTCGCTGGCCGGCGCCTTGCGCGCGGAGCCGGACCTCAACTGGCGCCTGTACGAGTTCAGCGTCGACGTTGCGATGCTCGCCCGGCGCCGGCCCGGCGAGCACGGGCCCGGCGGGGCGGCCTACGAAGTCTGGCGCGACGCCGCCGACGGGAGCGGCGGTGCACCGGCGGAGCCGGATCGGGTACAGTAGGGCCGCTCGCGGGTGTAGTTCAATGGCAGAACATCAGCTTCCCAAGCTGACAGTGAGGGTTCGATTCCCTTCACCCGCTCCAAAGTTTCCTCACTTCAGACGCATGATCGAAGATCTAAACAATCGAAGTATGTGAGTTTTGATAGCCAGATTGTTGGGGATCTCCAAGCCGAACCTGGTCGGGCGATCGATGGTGATGCAGGCCAGAGGCTCATGAGATGGCATCTCGCCTGCCCGCGCGGAGCAACGCTGCGCAGCTGCCAGACCTGCCGGTGATGTGCCGCCGCGAGCCTTGCGCGGGACTCGGCGAGTTCCTACTGCGCCATCACAGGGCTGACCGGTGGCTCGAATTGAGACGATGCGTCGTCCAAGCCTTACCGGAATCGGACGAATCGCCCAGTTTGACACCGGGACGGCCCACAACGGACGATCCCTGTCAGTCGGTCAGACTGACAGAGATCGTCGGCGGAAGGCATCCTGGCCTGCCGGGTCACACGCGGGCGCTTGCACGATTGGGGCCGGACATGCCCTTGCGCCCAGCGGGCGGTAGGTCTGCCGCTCGCGGCTGTACAGCCGACTCAACGCTGAGGAGGCGCGCCCACCGAGGAGACGCCAACATACCGAGTTGCGCTACGGTCTCCCACCGGTCTTGCTTGAAGCGGCCCAGGCTCTGCCTGTGATCCTCTGCAGCAACCGGAGCTGCGGATATCCACCGCCTTTCCGAGCTCCGCGGGTGCCGAGGCGACGGCCCGAGACGAGATCCTTGCGGTCGCTCGTGGCCTCGCTGTTCGCTAAGGCGACGGACAACATTCACCTGACGGACATGCGGCAAGCAGTCATCCGATACGCCGAGTCGATGATCCGCACAGACGTCACCTCGCGCATGTGAGTCGACTCGCCCGATCACCACGCCTCGACGTTCGACGAGATCGAGCGGGTGGGGCCGGGCACGTACCGGCTCAAGGAGACATGGCCACACCGATTCCTAGGTGCCGAGCCCCAACCCGGGCACCAGTATCAGTACCGGACAGCGTCGGGGTGTGGGATGATCATGCGGCTCGTCCGGCTGGCCTACACCCGCCCGGTGCTCGCACGCACCGACACGGAGCCCTCCGGGCCGGTGCCGACCACTACATCCAGGCCGACCCAATGCGGGCCGCCGTAAGCGGGCCTCCGTACAGGCCACCGACAAGGCGGTCCGGGCCGCCGACGCCGACGTCAACCTGCTCGCCGTACCGACCGGCATGACCGCGGCCGGTTGCATGACGGCCGGGCTGGGGGCTGTCAGTCCAGCAGCTCGGTAACCGGCGGGCCGAGCGGGTCACCGACCAGCGCAAGCGAGTTCTCCGCGCGGGCAGCCAGGTCCAGCGGCTCGACCCGCAGGGTCAGGGCGGCGTGCACCATCCGGTCCAGCCCGGCCCCGACCAGCGGGGCCGCGGTTCGCAGCGTTGCGTCCAGCGCGACCGCCGCGGTGGTGCCGCCGTGGTTGACGATGTTGCGGTGGCGGTACAGCCGGCGCAGTACACCGCAGTACACCGTCCGTACGTCACCGAGCTCCTTCCGCGGCTCGGCCAGCACCTTCGACATTCGCTCACACGCGGCCACGTCGCTCGGCTTGGACAGCGCCAACGACGCCCCGCCGGCCACCGCCCGGGCCACTTCTCGGCATCGCTGGACGTTGGTGCTGGTGGCCTCGAGAGCCTGGCTCAGGTCGTCCGGTTGTGGCGGCCGGTGCCGGTACGACAGCGCGGTCAGCTCCGCTCGCGGCCACGAGCACACCACGAGCGCGGCCAGTCGGTCGGCGGCTACCACCCGCCCGCCTTCCGGGTCGTCCTTATCTCCTGGGTGGTAGAGCAGCGATTCGATCGCCGCCCACGCCCCGGACAGCGCCGGCGCCGGCGGTCCCTCGTTGAGCGGGGCGGCCAGCTCCAACGCGTCGTCGAGGCGGTCGGAGTCGGTCACCGAGTACATCGTGCCCTCCCGCTGCAGCGACAGCACGTCCGCGCCGCGGGCTGGGGGCTGCACCGGCAGCGCCTCTGGATAGCTGCCGACCCAAACCCGGCCAACCGGTTGTAGTCGCCCCCGCCCGGCCCTGGCGAATGAGCTGCGGGCCTGCAACCTCAGGACCAGCGCGCCGGCGGCGCGGGCGGCAGCTATGGCGTCCTTGGCCTTGATCCGATAGAGGAACGCGCCGTTGTGCCGGGGCGGATGGGTCACGCCCTGCGCGTCGAACCACTCCGCCGCCGCTGGCGGCGGCCGCCACTCCGGCAGCCGCTCGGCCAGCGCCTGCTGGTTGGGCACCGCCAGGAATGGGACCAGCACCTCGAATTCGCTGTCGTCGCACGCCGCCAGATCGCGGGCGTACTCCAACAGGTGCCGCAGGGTGGCGTCAGAAAGCTGAGCCGTGTCATGCACCCAGCGGTGCAGCTTGCCCGAGCTCCACCCGCGGTCGAGCAGGTGGGTGGCGACCGCCCGGGCAAGTCGCTCGGGCGACGGAGGCGCGGCGGTTGCGACCGCCTCCATCCACCGGGTTAGGTAGCCGTCGGTCGCCAATGGGATGATCTGCTTCAGCTGGCGCCGCTGCTGACTGTCCGGGGCGAGGCCTGAGCGCAGCAGCTGGGTCAGCTCCTTGCGCAGCAGGCTGTCGCCCAGGCCGCGGTCCGGGCCGATCTGGCGCTCCAGCGTGTGCAGGTACCAACCCACCGCACTGGCGCCGAGCACCTGTTCCCGCTGCCAGTCGCCTGCCTCCCACGCCTCCTGCAGCGCCAGCACGCTGCTGATGTCCCACAGCCGGCGCGGCCACGGCGTGGTGTCGGCGAAGAAGTCCAGCAGCCGGGCGGTCACGTGCGCCGCATACGTGCTGGTCAACGGGGCGTCCAACAGGTTCGGGGCAGCAGTCACGGGATGCTACGCTTTCACCAGAGCACGCGCTCGATGTCTAAAGTTGGGGAGCCGCCCTCGCAAGAGGGCCGCTCCCCGCTTTCTTTCCCAGCTCAGCACCCCTCGCCGGCCGCATTCCGCCGAGCTGGCCGGCGTGTCGTCCCCACTCGGCCACGCCATCAGTCAGAGTCCTGGCCACGGCCGCCCCGTCCTCGCCCGGGCCGGTACCGGCGCCAGCCGCGCCAGATCGAACCCCGAATGCTCGGCGGCCGCCAGGGACCCGAGCGCCTGTGGCCGACCACCACCGCGTACGAGCCCCGCCCGATCACACCGGCGAGCAGCGCGAAGACCGCGACGTCGACCCCGCCCGGCTCCCGATCGTCGAGTCGGCCGGGCCAGCGTGTCCACGGGAGTCTATCCACGGCCGGGGTGCAAGCCGGTGGCGGCGGCGACGGGGTGGCCGTTCGTCCGGTTGGTGGCTGGCCGGTCGATGTAGCCGGCGGGCAAGGGAACGTCCAGTTCGGCGGCTCGGCGGCGTAGTGCTCCCGATGTCGCGGCGTTGCGGATGTTGCGCAGCTGCTTGGCGCTGAGCTGGTAGCGGGCACGGGCGCGGGTGTCGTCGTTTAGGGGTCCGAGGATGAGATCGCCGTCGGCGCATATCTTCATCCAGGTACCGACCCACTGGCTCAGCGTCGCTGCGGTTGCTGGCACCTTGGCCTCGGTGGGGGCCGGTTCTGCCCGGTGTCCGGCCCCTGCAGGTTCGGCGGCTGCGGACTGGGCGGCGTGGTGTGGCCCGACGACTCGGAGATCGTCGGGTTCGGTGATCGCCGCCGAGACCACGGCCACTGTCTCCCGGTCGGCATGGGCGATCGGCACCAGCTCGATGTCACTGGTCCGGGGCGCGCCGCCGTTCGCCGTGGTCAGCTCTGCCCGCCGCTGCGCGCGGGTGACGGCTCGTTGGTGGCGGGCAAGGACCGCAGCCTCCCTGGCCTCGCGCTTGAGCACTCGAAGCGGTTGAGGTTGGCGATGGCGGCCAAGACGGTGGCTGGGGTGCCGTCGGCGGGCGGGTGGTTGCGCCACGCGACCGCGGCGCAGAACGTGTTGGTCGGCCAGGTGACCCAGCGCAGCCCGAAGCGCGGGCTATCCCGCTTCACATAGGCGGCGCCGTCCTCGAACTGGTCGAGGAACTCGTGGAACATGACCATGCCGAACAGGCTCAGCAGCGCGAGGTAGCCGCCGGCGACCAGGTTGTGGCCGCTGTGGGTGTACTCGTAGGCGAAGTTCACGACAGCTGAGGCGATGGCGGCGCCCCAGACGACGACCCGGTTGCAGCGGTCCGGGACCTTGTGCTTGCGCACGGCGCGGAAGGCCAGGAACGCGAAGGTGACGCTGACACCGTCGAGGCTGCCGGGGACCAGGTACTCCCAGCCGTGGTGCCAGCCGAGGGCCTGGGCGCCGAACGCGATCAGGCTGTGGAACGAGCCGGCGAGCACCATCGCCCAGAACAGGGCAGCGGGGATCATCGACGCGACGGTTAGTGCGGCGTCCTTGGCCCGGGCCGGGCGGGACACGAGGTGCGGATTGGCCGCGCGTCCCCTGCCAAGAGATCATCGTCCGCTCACCCGGCCCCGGTGGTGGGGACGGGCGGGCCGGCCGGCATCGGCCGCGGCTACCGCCAGCCCGTGGCGCGTGGCAGCGTTCTGGTAACGGCGGCCTGTCACACTCGCGGCACTGGCTTGCTGGTCGGCGCTACCACGCCGGCCAGGCGCCGACTCACCGGGAAGGGGGTGCGAGGGGACTGTGGGGCAGGTGGTCATCGTCGTGCGATGCATGGTCAACCTCTGGTACGGAGGCCCCGAACCGGCGCCGCTCCCGCAACGGCCTGAACGCGATCGAGTTTCGGTCGCACAGCATGCGACACTCGTTGCCTGACGGCCGGTGCGAAGGCCGAGGTCCTGACCCGAAAATCTCACGGTGTGTGGGCAGGCGGCAGCGTCGGGGCAGCGCCCCGACGGCGTGCGGTGTGGGGTGCTGTGGTTGCCGACGGTGGGTGGGGTCAGGCGGCTTGGGCTTCGATGACGGCCTGGCCGTCCC
>WNGR01007619.1_pt1 | contig 11477 bp, 9 predicted proteins | sample 5407581 | NCBI WGS metagenome assembly WNGR01 (sample SAMN13153383, study PRJNA577476) | soil metagenome | isolation source: 80 cm soil or saprolite under Garry oak tree replicate 2 | place: USA:California | collected 2016-06-15
ATGAGCTCGATCGCTTCGAACGTTTTCTCGAGGAAATCGAGCGCGTGACCGCCGTCGGCGAAATAGCGATCGGTGACGGCGCTCAGGGTCGTTGCCGCCAGCCATTGCGGCGTGGCTCCGGTCGCGATCGCGGTGCGCAGCGTGCGCTCGGCGCCGCTGCGGTGGCGTACGCGCACCCAGTGCCGAAACCAACGCGCCAAGGTCTCGAAGGGGACGTCGCTCCCGAGCGGTTCGGTATCGGTGCGCGGCGGCTGTCCTTCGCAATCATCCGCCACGGCGGCAACGCCATGATAGAGCGCAAGGTACTGGTCGCCGTCGTTCAAGACCGGGCGCAGGTCGGCGAGCGCGGTAAGAGTCGTGAGCCCGGTTCCCCAGCTCTCGCGATGGGCGACCCCGTAGAGCAGAGCGTCGCGTACGATTTGTGGGGCCTGCACGCCTGCAGCCGCAGCGCCCAGCACAGCTTTGCCGATCACTAACCCGATGTTGTGCGCAAGGCCGTCCTGAAGACGGCGGCGCCAATGCGCCGCCTCATCGCGCTCGAGCGGGGCGGTCGCCACCCACACGTCGTCGTCGACGATCCGCACTGCGCGCACGGGAACGTCGTCCGCCCACAGGTCGAAGGTCGACCCGCTGCGCAGGTCGAAACGGGCATGGTGCCAATGGCAGGTGAGAATGCCGTCCTCGATGGTACCGCGGTGGAGCGGAAATCCCATGTGGGGGCAACGGTTGTCGAGCGCGACCACCTCCTCGCCGTCCGCCACGATAAGTACCGCGCCGCTCGGGGTTGGGACCACGAACCGGCGCCGCTCGCGTATTTCGCTGACCGTGCCCACCCGAATGAAGCCGCTGTCCGGAGGCGCCATTTCTTCGTTCTTTCGCATTACCGCGCACATTTGCGCGCCCTATGGCACAACAGAACAGTCTTGGTGACCGGCGTTCGATTCGGATCGTCTCGTCGGACCTTATCTCGATGATGTGCCGCGACCCTACCGGTTCGCATCGGCATCGTCAGGGTCGGATGTGGCAGCTTCTTCATCTGATGACATCGATCGTTACTTCGATGGATCCGGGGAGGTTCAGTGCTTCCAGGCCAGAGTCGACCTTTCCCAATTTTATCAGCCCGCTGGAATAGCGGAAATCTTTGCGGAAAATGGCCAAGTTCCCCCACGGAGCATAGTAACTTACATCCCCAACCGAAGGATTGCTACCCGGCGGCGCGTCCTTCGTAGACAACTTCCTCGGCAAATAGCTTATTTTTTCGGTCTCTCCATAGTCTTCCAACTTCAGCTTCAATGGCAGTAGGGAGACGAAATCCTTGGATGTGGCACTATCGATCAACGTGGCTGCAATTTCGTTCCCGTTGATCCTGATGCGTATCTTCATGCTGTCCGTCTCTGCATCAACTGATGTCACTCCTAGAGCCGCCAAAGCTATGGCAGGCACCAGAACTGTAGCTTTCCGCTTAGGCATTTCGCGTCCCTGCTAACATCTCGATCCGGGGCACTCTTCGCCTCCGAAACGGCAGCGGCTGCAGTATTTTCACTTCCGGTATTGTTCCTCGCTGACCTTTTCCAGCCACTCGACGGCGTTGCCGTTCAGTGCCTCCTGAATAGCGATGTGCGTCATCGCCGTCGTGGGCGTCGCCCCGTGCCAATGTTTCTCGCCGGGCGGAAACCACACCACGTCGCCGGGCCGGATTTCCTCGATCGGGCCGCCTTCGCGCTGAACCCAGCCGAAACCTGAGGTGACGATCAGAGTCTGACCGAGCGGATGCCTGTGCCAGGCGGTGCGGGCACCCGGCTCGAATGTGACGCTCGACCCGCTGACCCGCGCCGGATCGGGTGCCCGGAACAGCGGATCAACGCGTACCGAGCCGGTGAAATATTCCGCCGGTCCTTTGCCGGACGGCTGCGAACCGCCTCGTGTGATCTGCATCGCTTCATTCCTTCCTTGCGTTGCGACAGCCGCTTTCTCCGCGCTGGCAGTTCCGGCGGCTGCAATCACAGCGAGGCCGCCTGTGGCCGCGAGTATGCGTCTGCACGTGATCATGGCGTCTGCTCCATGCTTGCTTGCATCTCCCGAGAGCAAGCGCGCAACGTTTCAAAACAACTTGTCCGGCGTGACCGGCAGTTCGCGAATACGCTTACCCGTGGCGTGGAAGATGGCATTCGTAATTGCCGGTGCCACGCCCACCATGGCGATCTCGCCGACGCCCTTCACGCCGAGCGGATTCACGTGCGGGTCGTGCTCCTCCACGAAGATCACGTCCATGAGCGGCGGAGCGTCGGCGTGGACCGGCACCTCGTATTCGGCGAAGTTCGCGTTGGGAATCCGGCCGTTGCGGCCGTCCACCACGGAATGTTCCATGAGCGCCATTCCGATGCCGCCGATCATGCCGCCGATGCATTGGCTGCGCGTCGTCTTCGGGTTGACAATGCGGCCGGCCCCGTAGGCGCCGACGATGCGCCGCACGCGCGTCTCCCCGAGATCTGGATCGACAGCGACTTCCACGAATACGGCGCCGAAGGCGTGCATGGAGAATCGTTGCGACTCATCGCCCGGCTTCACGTCCGCCAAGACCTCGACGGGCTGGCCGATGCGACGCACGGCGTCCGCCGCGTCGTTGGCGCCGCCGCGTGCGAGCGCCTGCTCACGCGCGGTGCGGCACGCTGCCTGCACGGCGCTGCCGACGCTCGCCATTGTCAGCGAGCCGCCGTGCACAGGCGCCCTCGGCAGCCGCGTGTCGCCGAGCATAAACTTCACTCGCTCGATCGGGAGGCCGAGCGTCTCGGCCGCGACCTGCGTCATTGACGTCCAAGTGCCTGGCCCCATGTCACTCGCCGCGCTCATCACCTCGGCAGTGCCGTCCGGCAACAGACGCGCCATGGCGGAGGCGGGTGCGTAGTTCATGGGGTAGGTGGCACCCGCCATGCCCCAGCCGATCAGCCAACGTCCATCGCGCATCGAGCGGGGTTCGGGGTTACGGCGGATCCAGCCGAAGCGCTCCGCAGCGACCCGGTAGCATCCCCGCGTGGAGCGGCTCGAGAACGGCAGCTTCTTGAACTCATCCTGCTCCGGCTCGTTGCGCAGCCGCAGCTCGATTGGATCGATGCTCAGCGCCACGGCGAGCTCGTCCATGGCAGATTCGAGCGCGAAGATTCCGCTCACCTCGCCAGGGGCGCGCATATAGGTCGGCGTGTGCACGTTCATGGGCGCGAGACGATGGCGCGTGTAGACGCTCGGGCACGAATGCAGGAACCGGCTCGGGTTAAGCAGTGCCTCGGTAAATTCTTCGTAGGCGGAGGTCTCCTGATATCCGTCGTGCACGATGGCCGCGAGGCGGCCGTCGCGCGATGCGCCGAGGGCGACGCGCTGGACCGTGTGCGGGCGGTAGCCGACGCTGTAATACATCTCGCGCCGCGACAGCATCACCTTGACCGGCCGTCTGGCTACGCGGGCGCCGAGCGCCGCCAGCGTCACATGCGGCCAGGTGCGCAGCCCCGAGCCGAAGGCGCCGCCGACAAAGGGTGAGACGACGCGGATGTTCTGCGCCGGAATGCCGAACACGGCGGCAATCTCGTCGGCCGTGTTATGCACCCACTGCGTCTTGTCCCATAGCGTCAGGCGATCGCCGTCCCAGGCCGCGATGGTGGCGTGCATCTCAATTGGGTTGTGGTTCTCGCGCGGAATCACATAGGTCTGGTCGACCTTGACCTCGGCGGCCGCGAGGGCCCGTTCGGGATCGCCGCGCCGCGTCTCCGACGGCCGGCGCTCACCTTGGTCGGTCTGCTGTCGCGTCGGCATAACCGGCTGGACACGGGTAATGTCGGTGCTCTCGGTTTCGGGCGCATAGGTGATGCGCACCAGCGTCGCCGCGTGGTTGGCCTGTTCGAGCGTATCGGCGATCACGAGGGCGATCGGCTGGCCTTGATGGCTCACCCGGTCGTCCTGGAGCACGTGCAGGCGCTCACCAACGTCCGGGTCGACGACGGCCTTGTGTGCGCGATAGGCGAGCCTCGGCGCATTACGGTGCGTCAGGACGGTGACGACGCCGGGCGCCCGTTCCGCCGCCGCGGTGTCTATGGAAGCGATGCGACCATTCGCAATCGTGCTCCGCACGATGGCGCCCTGCGCTTGGCCCGGCACGCCGAATTCGGCAGCGTAGGTGGCGCCGCCGGTGACCTTCTGACGGCCGTCGACCCGGCTAACGGGTTGTCCGATGAAAGCGATGGTCATGCGCGAGCTCCCGCGGTTTCGACGGCACGCACGATGGCGCGCTGCATGAGTTCGATCTTGAAGTCGTTGTGCCCGCGGCCTTGCGCGCCCTCCGCGGCGAGCGCCGCCGCTGCACGGAGCCTTGCCGGCTCGAGGCTGGCTCCGGCCAGAGCCGCCTCGACCCTGGGCACGCGCCAAGGCTTAGTTCCGACGCCGCCGAGAGCGATGCGCGCCTGCCGGATGCGGGCGCCCTCTATCTCGAGCCCCACCGCGGCCGACACGACCGCGAACTCGAACGAAGCTCGGTCGCGCACCTTGAGGTAATGCGAGCGTCGCGCCGCTGGGCTGGCCGGGACCGCGATGGCGGCGACCACCTCACCCGGATCGAGCACTGTCTCGATGTGCGGAGTTGCATCCGGCAAACGGTAGAAGTCGATAAGCGGCACGAGGCGTTGCCTCTCCGCAGTGCGAATCTCGACAGCCGCATCAAGAGCGACCAACGCGACCGCGAGGTCGGAAGCATTGACCGCAATGCAATTTTCGCTCGTGCCAAGAACGGCATGCCAACGGTTCTCGCCGCCGATGGCGGCACAGCCTGATCCCGGCGCCCGCTTGTTGCAGGCATCGTAGCCGACGTCGCGAAAATAGGGACAGCGGGTGCGCTGCAGGAGGTTGCCTCCCATCGTTGCCTGATTGCGCACCTGCGGACTCGCTGAGTTCAGTAGTGCCTCGGAGATGACGGGAAACTGCTCGATCACGGCTGGGTGGGCAGCGACCTCCGCCATGGTCGCGGCGGCGCCGAGCCTGAGGCCCTGCGGTCCAACCTCGATGCGGTTGTCGAGAAGGCCCGCGAGGCTGACCAACCGCTCGGGCCGGCGCACGTATTCTTGGAGAAGCTGCACCATGTCGGTGCCGCCGGCGATGTATTCGGCGGGCGCATCGTTACGGCCGGCCTGGGCGCGCAAGGCGAGCGCGGCGGCGAGGTCGCGCGGGCGTTCGAGACCAAAGGGGTGCATGGCTCAACCTCCCCGCACGGGGCCGGTGGCGCGAGCCGCGTCCTGGATTGCCCCGACGATGTGGTCGTAGGCTCCGCAGCGGCACAGGTTCCCGCTCATCCAGTCGCGAATTTCCTGCGCCGAGCCGGCGTGACCCTCGGCGATGCAGGCGATCCCGGCCATGATCTGTCCGGGTGTGCAATAGCCGCACTGGAAGGCGTCTCGCTCGATGAAGGCGGCTTGCAAGGGGTGAAGCTGCTCCCCTTGCGCCACTCCCTCGATCGTCGTGATCTCGCGCCCTTCCACGAGGGCAGCGAGCGAAAGGCACGATTTCACGCGCTTGCCGTCCATCAGCACGGTGCACGCGCCGCACTGGCCGAGACCGCAGCCTTTCTTCGCCCCTGTAAGATGTAGGTGCTCGCGCAGGGCGTCGAGCAGCGTGGTGCGCGGATCGAGCGCCAGCCGGTGCTCGATTCCGTTGACGCGCAGCGCGACCTCGAGCGACGCCGGCGCCGCTCCAGCTTCCTGCGCGGCCGGCGGTATACCTCCCGGCATGACTTGCCCTCCCACGAGAGCGCCGCCGGTCACCGCGGCGGTGGCCAGCAGCTCTCTTCTTGTCACATCGGAGCTGGTGATCGTCAGGCTTTTCCGGTTTGCAGACATTTCCACACGCCGCTCCCTTCGGTGGGCGGGCTCAATGCGCCGCATGACGCAAAATTTATCGCGCGCATCCGCTGCGACTAGCCGCTAAAATCGGCATAGAGTTATGAGCGGAGCCCATAAATGCAGCGCGGCAATCTGGATAACCTCCTGGCCTTTGTCGCCGTAGGGCGCGAGCGCAGCTTCACGAAAGCCGCAGCAAAGCTGGGCGTTTCGCAGTCGGCGCTGAGCCACACGATCAGAGAACTCGAAGAGCGGCTCGGAGTTCGCCTCCTGACCCGCACAACCCGCAGCGTCTCTCCAACGGAAGCCGGCGAACGCCTGCTTCAAAGGTTGGGGCCGCGTTTTGAAGAGATCGAGGCCGAGGTTGCGGGCATAAGGGAACTGCGGGACAAGCCAGCCGGTACGATCCGGATCACAGCAACCGAATATGCCGCCGACGCGATCCTACTGCCAAAACTCGCGAAGCTGATGCGGGAATATCCGGACATCAAGGTCGAGATCATGATCGACTACGGGCTGACTGACATCGTGGCCCAACGATTTGACGCTGGCGTGCGAAGCGGTGAGCAAGTGGCGAAAGACATGATCGCCGTACGGATCGGGCCGGACATGCGCATGGCGGTCGTGGGGGCCCCGTCGTATTTCAAGGGCCGGCCAGAACCGAAGAAACCGCACGACCTCATCAAGCACAATTGCATCACTTTGCGTCTGCCCAGCGGCGGATTGTATGCCTGGGAGTTTGAGAAAGGCGGCCGACAACTGAGAGTGCGCGTCGAGGGCCAGCTTACCTACAATACAACCGCCCAGATGCTGAATGCCGCCTTGGCCGGAATGGGCTTGGCCTATGTGCCCGAGGGCTGGGTGCAGCCCTATCTCGCCAAGGCTCGTCTCAAACGGGTGCTCGAGGACTGGTGCCTTCCATATTCAGGGTACCACCTGTTCTACCCTAGCCGCAGACAAGCGTCGGCGGCGTTCGCCCTGCTGGTTGATGCGCTGCGCTACCGAGCCTGAGTCAAAGCTAGTGTCGTCACGCGAGTAGATTCAGACCCTTCATTTCGGACGTTTTTCAAAGACGTCCTTTGCCACCGGAAGCGCCGAAAAGGCGTTCGGCCAACCGACGTAGAAGGCCAAATGGGTGATTGCCTCGGAGACCTCGGCCGCGGTCAGGCCGTTATTCATTCCGATAATCAAGTGCGCGGCCAGTTGCGGGCCTTGTCCGTTCGCAATGAGCGCGCTGACGGTTACGAGGCTTCGGTCACGCGGCGCAAGATCCGGGCGAAGCCACAAGTCGCGAAACAGAACATCCGTGGTGTATTGAACGATTCCGGGAAATGCGGCACCGAACTGTTCCCCGACGCGCTTCGCCCGGTCCGCCTCCCCGGCTTCGTTGAGCGGCAGCAGCGCCGGGGATGCGGCGGGCAGTTGGTCCGCGCCAATTTTGCGCGCGGCAAACACATCCTTCGCCACCGTGACGGCCGTCACCGCATTCCCCCATCCTGCATAGAAAGCGAGATGCGTGATAGTCTCCGCAATCTCGGCAGGCTTCACGCCATTGTCGAGCGCAAGGCTGATATGAAACGACAGTTCAACCGCCTGATTGCGCGCGATCAGTGCGGCGAGCGTTACGAGGCTCCGATCGCGCGCTGCAAGACCCGGGCGTTTCCACACCTCCCCGAGAAGCCGGTCTTGCGCGTATTTGTTGAGTGCGGGCGCAACCGCCTGAACGTCGGCATGGCTCAATGTCACGGTATTTGTCTCCTCTGCTTCAATTGCTGAAACTGATAAGCCGATAAATGCGAGAAGTGCGAGCACTGCGTTGAAAAGCTTCATGTGCCGTTTCCTCCGATAATCACTTCTGCGCGCACGCGAGCGCACCGCTTCCGCTCGGCGCGGCGGACTTATTCAAAAGAATGGCGGCTACACCCGCCGCGCCAAATGCGGCCAACATGCTGGCGCCGAACACACTGCCAAGACCGGCATGGTCGGCGAGCAAACCGAGGGCCGGCGTCCCGAACCCGAGCGCCACGTCAAGAAAGGCGGTGTAGGCGCCCATGGCGAGCCCCCGATTCTGCGCGGGCACAAGCCGGACGGCCTCGACACCAAGGCCGGGATAGACCAGGGAGTAACCGAACCCGGTCAAGGCAGCCCCAATGAGCGCGAGCGTGAGGTCAGGCGAAAGCCAGATCAGAGCGAGGCCTGCCGCTTCGATCAGCACGCAGATCAGCGCGACCTTGGCGGCTGCAAACCGGTCACCAAGATGCCCGAGGAAAAGCCGGGTCAAGATGAAGGTCGTCGCAAAGGCGGTGAATGCAGGCCAGGCTGCCCATCCGCGCGAGACGAACAGCAGCGCACTGAACGCGGTGATCGCGCCAAAGCCGATGCTGCTTAGCGCGGCGCCGACGCCGGGCACCCAGACGGAGCCCATGACCTTCATGAGCCCTGCCTGCAAAAGCGGGATAGCGGGAACACCCCTGAGAGGGGCCACAAAAAGGAGCGTTGCAAGCGGCAGCAGCATCGTCGCGAGCGCAACCGCAGCAAAGCCGTAGCGTGCGTAAACCAGGCTGCCGATCGGCGCCCCGGCGGCGAACGCGGCAAACATCGCGCTGCCGATCCACGCAATCGCCTTGCTAGTGCCTCGAATCGTGAGGATCGCAAGTGCCCAGGTCTGCCCGCCCGTGATGATGAAGCTTTCGCCGACGCCCAATAATGCCCGGCCGAGCAGCAGGATCGCGACCGAGACAGAGGGTCGGCTAAGAGTGCTCAACGAAATGAGGTAGAGGAGCCCAGCTCCCGCGGCGATTGCGAGCCCGGCCATAACGGCGTGCTTCGGCCCGCGCGTATCCGCATGGCGGCCCGCCCACACCCGTGACAGGATCGCAGCTGCGAACTGGCTCCCCGCGACAAGGCCGACCAGGAAGGTGCCAAATCCAAGACGCTGATGCACTTGCAAGGGCAGGACCGGGAGCGCCATGCCGATCACAAGGAACGCGACGAAAACGGCCCCCATGATCGGTAACAGTGCCGCCGTTGCGCGGCTCTGGTGAGCCGCCTCACGGAACTCCAATGTTCGGTAGCTTCTTGAACGATCCATGGCTTTTCACGCCAACCCTTCCGCCCATCGGTAGTTTCGGAGGCAGGAGCCATTTGTATGCGCGCGCAGGCTTAGCCACTAGACGCCCAAATGCGCATGGACCTATGAACGGTGCTCATGAATCGAAACATCCCTGCGTGCCGCCTCAGGTACCTCCCCCATGGTGCCATCGTGGGGAACCAGATGACCGCTAATGGCGCATCTCGGAAGAGCTGATCCGCGGTGGAAATGTCCGCTTACTGAGGGAAAGCGGACGCCCTTCGGAGCGAAAGCGGACGACGAAGCGAAAAGGTATTCGGTCCGGAGCAGGGCAACGCAGGCGAATCCAGCCAATCACTGACGGGATTTGCTCTGATAATTGAATATTATCAGAGGTAATGCTCAGCCAGAGAGGTCCTGAGGGTCGAGCCGTGCCCCGCTGGGTCCGTATTTCGGCTGGAGTCAGGTCGCGAGCGAATAGTTCGCATCGCCCATCAACTTGATACCCTAAACCCCGCGCTAGACTAAGGGCTGGCAAAGTTCTGGGCACTCATGCTGGCCGTCAGCCACTCGCGCAGCTTCGACCACCGACGACGGCCCGAGACGTTGCGCACGGCAATGGCGACGGCCTTCTTCTGGCCGACCAGCACGACCAACTTCTTTCCGCGGGTGATGCCCGTGTAAAGCAGATTACGCTGCAGCATGGCGTAATGCTGCGTCAGCACTGGAATGACGACCGCAGGGTATTCCGAGCCCTGGCTCTTGTGGATGGTCACGGCGTAGGCCGGCACCAGGGTGTCAAGCTCACCAAAGCCGTAGGTGACGGAACGTCCGTCGAAGCTGGCCGTAAGCTCGCTATCGTCGGGGTCGACATTCACGACGTAGCCGATGTCGCCGTTATAAACCTCCTTGTCGTAATCGTTCTCGATCTGCATGACCTTGTCCCCAGCTGCGAAGACCCAACCGAATCTTTCGACCTTGCGCTCGCCGGCCGGATTCAACGCCGCCTGCAGTTCGATGTTGAGCGAGCGCGCCCCGACCCCGCCCCGGTTCATCGGGCACAGCACCTGGATATCGCGGATGGGATCGAGGCCGAAGCGGCGCGGGATGCGGGTCTTTACCAGCTCGACAGTGCGGAGAACCGCAGTTTCAGGGCCATCCACCTCGACAAAATAGAAGTCACTCTTGCTCTCCGGCTTACGCAGATCGGGAAAGACGCCCTCGTTGATACGGTGTGCGTTCACGATGATCTGGCTCTTGGCCGCCTGGCGGAACACCTCGGTCAAGCGCACTACCGGCACGGCCCCGCTCGCGATCAGGTCGGCGAGCACCTGGCCGGGCCCGACCGACGGCAACTGGTCGACGTCGCCAACCACCAGCAGGACCGTCGTATTCGGCATCGCCTTAAGCAGCGCATGCATCAGCAGCACATCGACCATGGATGTTTCGTCCATGACGAGCAGGTCGCAGTCGAGGGGGTTCTGGCTATCGCGCCGAAAGCCGCCAGTCCGGGGATCGACTTCGAGCAGCCGGTGGATCTTTGCCGAGAGGATGCGCAGGATGGCGTTGACGAGGGGTTGTCTTGCCCACGCCAGGGCCGCCGGTGATCACCAGCACCTTGGAAGCGAGCGCCAGCGCCACGGCCGATCTCTGGCTTTCGGCGAATACCAGACCGGTCCGCCGCTCGATCCAGGGGATCGCTTTTTCCGGATCAATCCAGGGCCAGGGCAACTTGCCGGTCCCAAGCTGCAGCAGGCGCTCGGCGATGCCGCGCTCCGCCCGGTACAGGCCGGCCAAGAAAACGCAACGCTTATCGCCGACCATGTCGGCAATCACCGCGCCGTCAGCCAATTCGAGGTCGAGGGCAGTGCGAACCAATTCCTGGGGTACCTCGAAAAGCTTGTCGGCCAGTGGCACGAGATCATCGGTAGGCAGACCGCAATGGCCCTCGTCCATCGCCTCGGTCAGCGCATAGGAGATGCCGGCGCGCACGCGGACCAGGGCAGTCTTATCGATGCCGAGCTTCATGGCGATGGCATCGGCGGTCTTAAACCCGATGCCACGGATGTCGCGTGCCAGGCGGTAGGGATTCTCCGACATGACCTGCACGGCATCGCCGCCGTAGGTCTTGTAGATGCGGACCGCCCGGGCCGTGCCGACGCCATGGCTGTGCAGGAAGACCATGATCTCGCGGATCGCCTTCTGCTCGGCCCAGGCGGCCGTGATGCGGCCGGCTCGTACCGGACCGATGCCGTCCACCTCCCGCAGGCGATCCGGCTCCGCCTCGATGATGTCGAACACCTTGTCGCCGAAGGCGCGCAGGAGCTTCCGGGCATAGACCGGGCCGATGCCGCGGATCATTCCCGAGGCGAGGTACTTCTCGATGCCCTCGACCGATGTAGGCGTGGAGGTCTTGAGAAAACGGGCTTTGAACTGCTGGCCGTGGGTGCGGTCGTTGACCCAGCTGCCGGAGGCTGTAATCCACTCGCCGGCCGAGAACGCGGCGGCATGGCCAACCAGGTGACCAGCTCGCG
>WNGR01007623.1_pt1 | contig 11476 bp, 9 predicted proteins | sample 5407581 | NCBI WGS metagenome assembly WNGR01 (sample SAMN13153383, study PRJNA577476) | soil metagenome | isolation source: 80 cm soil or saprolite under Garry oak tree replicate 2 | place: USA:California | collected 2016-06-15
TCCTGCGTGGCCTTGATCTCGCTGAGCGTATAGCCGGGACCCACGAGTTGATAGCGGAAGATCTCGCCGATTGGAGACCAGGGTGAGAGCTGCGGCTGAAGATTGTTCGGCAGCGAAAGCGTCTGGAGACGATTAAGCACCTCCTGGCGGTCGCGAAAGTTTTCGCTGTCGAAGTTGAAGTAGAGCTTCACGTCGGAGAGCCCGAAGATGCTGATCGACCGCACCTGATCGAGATGCGGCGTGCCGTTCAGCGTCGTCTCGATGGGCACGGTGACCTGCTGCTCCATCTCTTCGGCAGACCACGACGGATTCTGCGTGATGATCTCGACCAGCGGTGGCGAGGGGTCAGGGTAAGCCTCGATGTCCAGCCGCGTCAGTGCAAACATGCCTGCAGCCAGCATGATGAAGAAGACGATGAGGACGAGTGCGCGATAGCGAATGAAGAGACGGATCAGTGGTTGCACGGTTACTCTCCGCTCGTTGGGCGAAGCAGCGCTCCGCCGATGCTGACGACCTTGTCGCCGTCGTTGAGCCCGGTAAGGACTTCAATGTTCTTCACGGGGCCAGCGGCGCCAGAATCTATAGACCGGCCCACGGTCACAACCCTCTGGTTGAACTTGCCGGCGGAGTCCTGCAGGAAGACGAAGGTCTTCTCGCCCTCATGGAGTATGGCTGTCGCCGGCAGGATGAATGCTGTGCGAATCGCGCCGGGAACGCGGATCGTAGCGAACATATCCGACTTCAGCGTGTGCTTCGGGTTCGCGAGGACGACGCGCACCTTCAAGGTGTGGGTGTTGGGATCGATCGCGTCGCCCACATTGGCGATGCGGCCCATAAGCTTCAGATCCGGGTAGGCGGGAACGTGAATCTCCACCTCGCGGTTTGGCTTCAGCATGGCGAGGTCGCGCTCGAAGACATCGCCGACGATCCAGACAGAGTCGATATTCGCGATGGTAGCGATCGACGTCGAGTTGTCGAGCGAGCGCTGCATCTCGCCGGTCGCCGTGCCGATGTCGAGCACCACGCCCGAGATCGGAGCACGCAGTGCCACCTCGTCGGAGACACCGTCCTCCGCGAAGCCCAGCTCTCGGATGCGCTGGCGCGAGCGCTCCAACTCCGTGTGCGCAGTCTGGTCGGTAGCTTCAAGCTCGTAGTAGTCGGCCTGCGAGAGCACCTCGTGCTGCAGCAGAATCTTTCCGCGGCTCAGAGCGCGGTCAGCCCGCATCACCTCAATCTTGGCCTTCTCGAAGTCGGCGCGCGCGACTGCGATGTCGTTGCTCTGAATCCGCGCGATCGCCTGTCCCTTCGCGACCTCCTGCCCCGGCAGGATGCGCAGGTCGAAGATGCGTCCGCTGATGGGCGGGTAGATGTGAACGACGTGCGAAGGATCGGCCGTCACGCGCGCCGGAACATCGAGGTAGTCCGTGCTCTGCCGCGAGCGCGCAATCATTGTCTCAACGCCGACGTTGGTGGGCTGGTTCGTGGGCACGGGCGGCGGCAGATGTTTGCAGGCCGTCAGGTTCGCGCAGAGAGCTGCGGCGAGGAGCGCAAGAAGGAGAGACTCTGTGTGGGTCTTATGTATTTTCATGGGATGATGTCCGTCGCGGTGGCGTAGCTGAGTTGGTGGATGGCGAGCCAGACCTGGGCGTTCGCGTTGAGGCTGTTGAGGTGGATAGCACGGTAGTCGCGAAGCGCGGAGAGGTAATCCAGCAGCGTCGTGTTGCCGTTGCGATAGCTGAACTGAAGGTTGTCGCGGACGTGCGCCGCCTCATCGAGATAGTGCGTGTTGTAGCGGCGCGCCTGCCGCTGGGCAATGTCCAGCGCAAGCCACGCCTGGTCGACATCGGAGACCACCTGGTTGCGCGCTGCCGTCACGGCGAAGCGGCTCGAGTCAACCTCATAACGCGTGCGCTCCTTCTCACCCTGGTTGCGATCGAAGATGCGAAGAGGAATCGCAACGTTGAAGCCGAAGGTATTGTCGGCGCCGCTACGCTCGTACTCTGAGCTGATGGTGGGGTCTACTGTGCCGCCGGCGATGGCGTACCTCGCATTGGCCTGCGAGACTAGCAGGGCCTGCCTCGCGGCTGTGTAGTCGGGCCGTGCCGCAAGCGCCGCCGTCTCTGCGTCCGCCATCGTGAGCGGCAGGGCAGGCGGCTCAAGCGTCCCCGTAATATCCATCGAGGTAGAAGGCCGATCGACTCCAAAGAGAAGCTGCAGTTGCGCGCTGGCCTGCTGCAGGTTCAGTCGCGCGTTGTCGGCGTCCGACTCGAACTGCGCCAGTTGCAGATCGATGCGCTCGAAGTCCGTCCGCGTGATGTCGCCTGCATCCAGCCGCGCCTTGCTGAGGTCGACGGTCTTCTGGTAGTCGATCAGGTTATCCTGCGCGACCGCGAGCGTGGCCTTCGCAACGAGCATGTTCGTGAAGGCCTGGCGAACGGCAAGCACCAGTTGCCGCTCCTGATCATGGTACTGGCTCTCCGTCTCGTCTGCTGTTGCGGCTGCGCCCTCCATGCGCCAGCGGCGTTTCTGTCCGCGCTCGAAGAGTCGGGAGACGTTGGCGGAATAGTCGAAAGGGTTACCGCCGTTGTTGTTGACCTCCGGCAGCGTAACGCCCTGGCCTTGCACGGTAAGCGTCGGATTCTGGCGAAGCGCCGCGGTGAGTTTCGTCGCCTGAACGGCGGAGACATGCTGTCGCGCAGCGGTCAGCGTGGGATTGCCGGTACGCGCGCGTTCGACTGCCTGCTGCAGCGTCAGAGGAGCGGTTGCCCCAGGTGGTGGCGGTGATTGTGCGAGCAGCGCCGGCGTAATTACCAACAACGCGGCACATAGAGCACGAAGGACTTTCTGTGTCATGCCTACCTTCAGATTTTGGTTTGGGGGACTACGTTATAGATGGAAGAGCGAAGTCTTCCACAAAAACAGCCAGCAAAGCTAGGCGGCGAGAGCGGCCATTACTGGAGGCGGGCGAACGCCAGAGGCCCGGACAAAACCAGCCAGAAGCTTCGCCGCAAACGCATGGGGGCGGATCCGCGTGAAGCATTTTCCGGATGAGGCGATCCCCACCATCACCATGGCGAAGAGCGCAACCATATCCAGCAGGGCAAAGGACGCGATCTGCGTCAGCGGCGCCTCATAGCGCCGCACCATGTGCTCCATCTCCGAGGAGGTATTGATGGCGACCAGATCATCCGTCATCGAGATAACGGGGAACAGCAGAACAAGCAGCAGAGTCAGCGCGATGACTGCGCTCCACCCAACCTTCGCGCGCCCGCGCCGAACCGATCCTATCCACCAGGTGACCAGCAGAAGCGAGACTGACAGCCAGCTTAGATTGAAAAATAGTTCCACGCTGATTCAGTATAGAGCAGAGGGCTCTGTGCAGACTGGAAAGTTGCAGGTCTGTCATCTTTATGCCTCATAATGGAGACCACATCTCGCAACCGATAGGCTCGCCTCTATGCGAATCGTCACAGCTTGTCTCCTTGTACTCGCCCCTTCGCTCGCCGCCCCTGCCGCACATGCCGCAAGTTGCGAAAGCCTCTCCGCCTTGAAGCTGAAGGACACCGTCATCACGACTGCTCAATCGATTCCTGCGGGCAAGTTCGAAACCCCGTACGGCAACGTGATCGATCACCTGCCTGCATTCTGTCGCGTCGCCGGTGTCATCAGGCCGACCAGCGACTCGAACATTCGCTTCGAGGTCTGGCTGCCGGAGGCCGCATGGAACGAGAAGCTCCTTGGAGTAGGCAACGGAGGCTTCGCCGGCTCCATCGACTATCGGATGCTGGCCGGCAACCTGCGCCGAGGTTACGCGTCGGGAGCGACAGACACGGGCCACGAGGGCGAGGCAGGAGACGCAAGCTGGGCCTTTGGGCATCCGGAGAAGGTGATCGACTTCGGCTATCGTGGCCTCCACGAGGAGACGGCCAACGCCAAGGCTGTGATCCAGGCCTTCTATGGCCGTCCGGCGCAGCGCTCCTACTTCGACGCATGCTCCGACGGCGGCCGCGAGGCCCTGATGGAGGCCCAGCGCTTCCCCGAGGACTACGACGGCATTCTCGCCGGCGCCCCCGCGAACTTCTGGACCCACATGCTGGGCGGCAGCATCGATGTCGTCAAGGCCACGACCGGTGATCCCAGAGCATATATCTCGAGTCTGAAGACCCCCGTCATTGCGAAGGCTGTGCTTGCAGCCTGTGACGCGCAGGATGGAGTCAAGGACGGCTTTCTCAATAACCCGCCTGCATGCCACTTCGATCCGGCAGTGCTCCTGTGCCACGGAGCGGACTCGCTCTCCTGCCTCACCGCGCCCCAGGTGGCCAGCCTGAAGAAGCTGTATAGCGGCGGGCGGGACTCGCACGGCAGGTCCATCTTCCCCGGTTTTGCGCCGGGCGATGAGAGTCCCGGATGGGGCACATGGATTCTCGGCGCCGGACCCGGAGGCGGAGCCGGTGCCGACTATCTTCAGAACTACTTCCGCTACATGGTCTTTCAGGATCCCGCCTGGAATCCGCTCACAGCAGATGTCGATAAAGCCGTGCAGGCAGCCGATGAGAGGACCGCCCATGCGTTGAACGCCACCGCCGCCGATCTCAGCGCCTTCCACGCTCGCGGAGGAAAGCTCATCGTCTATCACGGCTGGAACGATCCGGCCATCTCCCCGCTCAACAGCGTCAACTACTACAACAGCGTGGTCAAACAGATGGGAGCGCAAACGACGGACAGCTTCATGCGCCTCTACATGGTGCCGGGAATGGAGCACTGCGCCGGCGGTCCTGGCCCAAGCTCCTTCGGGCAACTGGGACTCACCACCGCGAAGGCGCCCGAGTACGGCATATACACAGCGCTCGAGCAGTGGGTCGAAAAGGGTATCGCGCCAACGGAGATCATCGCGACGAAGTACGAGGGAGCAGCGAGGAGCGTGAAGATGACCCGTCCCCTGTGTGCCTATCCGCAGATTGCGAAGTACAAGGGCACCGGCGATGCGAACGACTCCGCCAACTTCGTCTGCTCTTCTGCTGTTCAGTAGCAGCAGCCCAACAGTAAGGCGCTGCCCTATCGGGCAGCGCCTTAGCTTTGCTGATGTTGCCAACTCATACAAACAACACGGCGACGTAGCGGATCGAACCGCGTCGCCTGTCGAGCTACATCGCCGGTGGGTGGTGGGGATCGATCGCTTCGCTAGCCACCTTATGTCCCTTTGCGGCTGCCGTAGGGTTCACCGAGTCGCGAAGCTCCTTCGAAGGCTTGAAGAAGGGAACGCGCTTGGCCGGTACATCGACCTTGGCACCGGTCTTTGGATTGCGGCCGGTACGGGCGTTGCGCTGGCGGGTCCGGAAGCTGCCGAAGCCGCGAATCTCAATCTTGTCACCCGACTTGAGCGCGCCAATGACGGAGTCGAACAGGGTATCGACGATCACTTCACCATCGCGGCGGGTGAGGTCGCCTAAGGAGGTGACTTTGTCGACAAGATCAGCTTTAGTCATGAGTGGGTTCCTTTCGAGCTGTGGGAGGGCACCAGGGGCCGAACGTACTTCTCTTTCTCGTGTTGATTGTAGACGGGATGGAGGCCTTTCTGCCAGCCAAACTCATGTGGAATCAACAAGAACATAAGTGCATTCAGATGCAAAAAAACGGATGCAGGTCCACGTCCCATTGAAAAAGGGTCCCATATTTTCCCGTAACCTCGGGAAAGATGGCTCCGTAAGAGCGGAAGGACGGTTACTTGCCTGTCAATCTCCGCTTCCCGGGATTCCCGCAGTCGCCGGTCAGGCAGACGAGCCCCCTATCTGCCTGAATTCAGATAACTAAAGATTATTTGTCCTCAGGATCGTCCTCTCCTGCTGACACGAGCCGCAGTCGATAATTGTGAACTCAATAAAAGAAAGACCCCGTCCATCTTGACGGAGTCTCTCCATGAAGCAAAAGTCTTGTTGCCAGAGCCTACTTCCACATGAAATAGAACCCCGGAGCATGGTTGAGCAGCTGGCTCGGGTTCGGGAACAGGTCGTCTGCATCGTCGGTGAGGATGGCCAGCAGCCCGCGCTTGTTTTTAGCTGGCCGGACAATAGAGGGTTCGCCGGAGATTCCAACCTCCCGTGCCGTGTCGATCAACGCCATGCGGAAGCCGCCCACCTTGTCGATCAGCCCCAGCGGAAGCGACTGTTCCCCGGTCCAGACCTGCCCGGTGGCCAGCGGCTTGATCTTGTCCTCCGTCGTATGGCGGCCCGTCGCAACGTCGTGGACAAACTGCGTGTACATATTGTCCACCAGCGACTGGAAGTAAGCCTGCTCCTTCGGCGTCAGATCGCGGCTGGGGTCCCCGGCCGACTTCAGCTCGCCCTTCGTAATCGTTATATTCTTCAGCTTGGCCCAGCGCAGCAGCTCGCCGTAGTTGGTCCACTCCATGATCACGCCGATCGAGCCCACCACGGACGCGTTGTTCGCATAGATCTTGTCGCAGGCCGACGCGATGTAATACGCGCCCGAAGCCCCGACGGACTCCACCGACGCAATGATCTTCTTGTGCTTCTCCTTGCGGATGCGCAGGACCTCGTTGTAGACCTCCTGCGACGCCGCCGCGCCCCCGCCCGGGGAGTTGATGTGCAGGATGATGGCCTTCACCGAAGAGTTGTCGCCAAACTTCCGCAGCTCGGTGTTGATCCCCTCAGGCGACAGGATCACGCCGGAGATGTCGATCACGGCGATCTGGCTGGGATTCAGGCCCAGGCCGGCAGAGCCGGTGCCTGTCACCGAGCGCATCGTGACCCACACCATCAGGGTGACCAGAAGGCAGACTGCGGCGAAGGAGCCGCCGATGATGCCGATATAGAACCACGGCGAACGGCGTCGCGGCGGTGTCGGACCGTAGCCCACCGGTGGATAGGGTGGAGGATAGCCCGGCGCATACGGCGGCGGCGCAGCGTAGTTGCGGGGAGACGGAGGAGGCGGCGGAGGAGGCTGAGGTGTGAAATCTTCCGGCATGGACTGGAGTTTAGCAGGGAAGGGGATCTTCGGACTCCTCAAACGGCGAGCGAGAAGGGAATTGTGAATATATTGAGACTCGAAAGGTTGCCCACACGTCCAATGATTGCAGTATGATGAACGGTGGGCACTCCACCCCTCCTACAATTGATTTCAAGTTGGAAGATTTGTTCCACGAAAGTTTGACCATTGGTATGGCGCATCCGTATTTGAGCATCGTGATTCCGGCCTACAACGAGAGCGCTCGCATAGAGAACGCACTGGAGAGGGTTATGTCCTGCGTCGCCGAGCGCGGCTGGGATGCCGAGGTCCTCGTCGTCGACGATGGATCGAAGGACGAAACTGCGGCGATCGTGCAGCGCTGGATGGCCGACCATCCCCGGCTTCACCTGGTCCAGAACCCCGGCAACAAGGGCAAGGGCTACTCGGTGCGCAACGGCCTGCTGCAGGCCGCAGGCGAAGTCGTCATGTTCACCGATGCCGACCTCTCCGCCCCCATGGAAGAGGCCGAGCGCCTGATCGCCGCCATCGCCGAAGGCGCCGATGTCGCCATCGGCTCGCGCTGGATGGACAGAACCCGCCAGACGATCCATCAGCCCCTCTACCGGCAGTTCTTCGGCCGATGTTTCAACTGGATCACCCGCACCGTCATGGGCCTCCCCTTCAGGGACACCCAGTGCGGCTTCAAGGCCTTCAAAAGATCAACCGCTCAGGTCATCTTCCGCCTCCAGACGATCGAGCGCTGGGGCTTCGACCCTGAGATCCTCTTCATCGCCCGCAAGCTGAAGTACGTGATTCGCGAGGTCCCCGTCACCTGGGGGCACGACGAGCGCAGCCGCATAAGCTATCTGAGGGACGGCATGAAGATGCTTGAAGACATGTCCCGCATCCGCGCCAACTCCATCGCCGGACGCTACGACGAAGCCATCGCGGCCCTGAAGGATACCAGCAAGATGGTGACCCCGCAGGTGGCCAAGGTGGGCGCTGAGGTAAGGTAAGCAGGCGCGCGCCCCCGATCTTTCAATAGCCTCTTCGAGTACGTTGGAGTAGCCTCCCCGGCACAAGGCTTTGCTGTTGCTTTTGTTCTTTTGTTTGTCATCCCGTAGGGATCTGCTTCTGTTTTTGCTGTTGCTTGTTCTCTCTAACCCAAACCCCTAAACTGTGTCATCCAGAGCGAAGTAACTCGCGCACTTTGCGAGTTACGGAGTCGAAGGACCTGCGGTTGCTTTTGCCGTTGCTCGTTTTTCTTCAACCTCACCCAAAACGTCATCTCGACCGAAGCAATGGACAGTTTCACCGTCCATTGCGCAGTGGAGAGATCCCTGTATTCCGCCTTTGTCTTTGTTCCTGTTTAGCTGATCCCCACCCGCCTCATCGTGGACAGCAGCACAACAGGCAAACCCTCGCCCCCGAACACAACCGCATGAAACAATACCTCTGCTTGCCAATCAGGAACAGGGGTACTGCTTTTGCTGCGTTCTGCCTTCATCGCCCTCTCACAAAGTAAGAAGTTGCGCGCCTTCTCCGAGCGGTCTGCGATAGGCCGCAAGCTCTCTGGCCGCTTCGTCGCCGGCATGACGGTGGAGGACGCACTCGCCGCCTGCCGCCGCGTCAATCGCGAGGGCATCGCCGTCAGCCTCGACTCGCTGGGCGAGAGTGTGACGAGCGAGGCGGAGGCCCGCGCCTCGGCAGCGATCTACCACCAGCTCCTCGATGCAATTCAGGAGGAGGGCCTCAACGCGAATGTCAGCGTCAAGCTCTCGCAGGTCGGAATGGACTTCGACCCTGCGCTGGCCGAGCGCATCGTCGGCGAGATGGTCGAGCACGCCGACGCCGCAGATTCCTTCGTGCGGATCGACATGGAGGGCTCCCCCTACACTGAGGCGACCATCGCCATGACCGAGCGCCTCGCCGCGCGCTTTCCCGGTCGCGTAGGCACGGTCCTGCAGGCCTATCTCTTCCGCACCGAGGGCGACGCCGAACGCCTGCTGGAGCAGGGAATCCGCATTCGCCTCTGCAAGGGAGCCTACAAGGAAAGCCCCGAGATCGCCTTCCCCCTCAAGTCCGATGTCGACGCCAACTACGTCAAGCTGATGAAGCGCATGGCCACCTATTCCAATAACGGCACAGGCGTCTTCTGCGGCATCGCCACCCACGACGAGGCCATCGTCGAAGCCATGCGCGCCTTCGTGCGTGAGCAGCATGTTCCAAAGACCGCCTTCGAGTTCCAGATGCTCTACGGCGTGCGCCGCGACCTCCAGCGAAGGCTCGCCGCAGAGGGCTTCGGAGTCCGCGTCTACATCCCCTTCGGCCCCGAGTGGTACCCCTACTTCATGCGCCGCTTGGCCGAACGCCCCGCCAACGTCCTCTTCCTCGCGAAGAACTTCTTCAAGAACTAGCAACTAGCGAGTCAGCAAGTCAGCATCGAATCGAAGACCACAAGGCGAGGCAAACTCTTCCGCTGGCTCGCTGACCGCACTTCTAGCTGACTCGCTGGCCAACTCCGTCCTATCGCGACGCCGACTGAGTAGGCACCGGTTCCGCCAGCAGCTTCTCCACCACGCTGGTAACCTCGCGCTGCAGCGCCTCATGAGCAGGCTTGTTCGCCGGCCCCGCAAACCCCGCATGAACCTCCTTCACCCGGCCATCGCGCCCTAGAATGAATGAGGTAGGCCAGCAGTTCAGGTGCTCCCCCTGCGGAATCTTCTCCGCAAGCTGGTCTGGAGTTCCCGCCACCAGAACCGTATAGGTCAGCCCGTAGCGAGCGATAAAAGCCCGCAGCCGGGTAGGATCCTGAAGCTGGTCAGCCTCCTCGAATGAGAGGTTTACGATCTCCAGCCCACGACCGTGGAACTGCTTGTAGAGGCTCTCCAGAAACGGAGCCTCATCGTGGCAGTTGGGGCACCACGACCCGCCCACCGCAACAATGACAACCTTCCCATCGAACTGCGGATCGGTGTTCGAAACCACCTTCCCAGCCAGGTCGGGAAAGCTGAAGGCGAAGCGGGCAGAGGGGTCCTTAACTGTAGTCTGCTGAGTCGATTCGGTGGGAGCAGCGAGGTTCTGCTTCCGCGCCTCCGCCGGGCGGCGCGCCACGAGATCGCGCTGCTGCGCCTTCTGCGCCTCAGCAGCGAGCAGGTTGCTCACGACCAGCGTTCCATCAGCCTGCGGCGTGAGGCTGTAAAGTGCAGGCCCGGCGGCAGTAAAGTGCGAAACTGTATACTCCTTCCCGTTCCACGAGCCGTAGAGCGAGCCGGTATCTCCATCAATCCGCTGGATGACCGCATGAACATTGGCCGACTTGCCGGCGGGCTCAACCCGCAGTTGCCACGCCGACTCACCCTTGGAGCTCTTGACAGCGATCTCCCAGTCCCCCTTGATGTCTGGTCCGCCCGCTGGGGACGCGGTCTTTCCAGGGGCCGTAGGGTGCAGGGTCAACGGTACGCGAGGAGAGGTGCTTGTAGCCGAGATCAGTCCGAAGGTACCGCTAAGCTGTCCATTTTCAAGTGTGGCTTCAAGCGTGCGGGCGTAGTAGTTGAAGTTGAGCAGGAGATGACCATCCCCAAACGCAACGCTCGAGGCCGGAGCCTGCTCGGTGCCATTGAGCAGCGCCGCCTTCAGATCGGACGCCGGGCCGCTGATCTGGAGACGGACGGGGACCTGCTGACCGCGAACGGTAGCGCTCCCCTCCCAAACGCCCGTGACGGCGGATTTGTTGGGGTTCTGGGCAAGGGCAGACGTAGCAAGCAGGAGAATTCCAGCGAGGAGCTTCATGGAAAGGCTCGATTCTTTCAATTGGTAGGATGCGATTAAGCGGGAAGGCGCTGAACTAGCGGGTGCAACGCGCCTCTGTGTGGGCCAACGGAGAGCGGCGACAACAACAGAGGATGTGGTGCGTATGCATATCGTTAGCGTAGGCCTACCGGTGGGTCGGGGTCAAGAGGCTGACAATCTCATCCGCCAAAAGTTGTATTGGCTGTCACCGCTATCCAATTGAAAATACATCACACTATGGGGAAAGGAGACCGTTCGTGAGGTTCACTGGACTGGTTTCACTTAGCGATCGATTCGCCGCAATCCTGATTGGCTTGATCGTATTTCATCCAGTATGATTCCTCCGGCGCCGGGCCACAAAGCAAACGGTGTCCTCTCCTCCATAGCCCCACCTCCCCCCTGCAACAAAAAATAGCCGCCTTCGGGCGGCTATCTCCTTGCTATTGTTGTTGTTGCCCTTCCTCAACCAGTCAAAAACGTAGGGGTACCCCATCTTCGCCGCAGTCTTATCGCCGCTAAGGTGGAAATGTACACCGTCCTCCCAGCCAGCCCTTGTCCTTGCCGTTGTTCTTGCGGTTGTTTGTTCTCTTTCAGCCACCCCTAACAAACGTCATCTCGACCGAAGGCGGCGCACTTTGCCGCCGCAGTGGAGAGATCCCTGTATTTCGTCTTTGCCCTTGCCTTTGCCTTTGCTCTTGCCTTTGCCGTTGCTTTTGCT
>WNGR01018970.1_pt1 | contig 11475 bp, 12 predicted proteins | sample 5407581 | NCBI WGS metagenome assembly WNGR01 (sample SAMN13153383, study PRJNA577476) | soil metagenome | isolation source: 80 cm soil or saprolite under Garry oak tree replicate 2 | place: USA:California | collected 2016-06-15
GCGGCTCCAAAGGCTGGACCCTCCGTTGCATTGGTCGTCACCAGTTCCACGCCGAGAACGTCTGCTATAATCTGGCGCCAGGGGGGACTTTTTGCCCCACCTCCGGTGACACGTACCTGCTCGATGGGTAATCCTTGCCCCTGGATAATTGTAGAGCAATCCTTCAAGCTAAAGGCTACTCCCTCAAGCACAGAGCGTATGAGGTGGCGTCGATCATGGCTGGCGGTAAGACCAATCCACCCTCCGCGTGCGTAGGCGTCCAGATGCGGTGTACGCTCACCCTGCAGGTAAGGCAAGAACAGCAGGCCATCGCTCCCTGCTGGTATCGATTCAGCCTCCTTTGTCAGGAGTTCGTAGGCATCCAGTCCTGTCCAGCGTTCCAGCGCTCGTTCCGGTAGACCAATGTTATCCCGCACCCAGCGCAGGGAGAGCCCTGCGCCCTGGGTTACGCCCATGAGATACCATGCCTCCGGAACCGCGTGATTGAAGGTATGCACCCTGGGAACAGGGCCGGATATATCAACTTGAGGAGTACTCGCATAGGCCAGCACTACCCCGCTCGTACCGATAGAGACGAGCGCCAGTCCAGGTCGCACCACGCCATTGCCAACAGCAGCGCAGGCATTATCTGCTCCCCCGCCGGCAACAGGTACCCCCGGCAATAAGTCGGTCAAAGCTGCTACCTCCTCAGTAATCGTGCCAGCGACCTTATCGGCAGCAACCACGGGCGGCAACAACGCAGGATCGATCTCCAGGGCCTCCAAAACCTCGCGAGACCATCTGCCATGTTTGACATCCAACAGGCAAGTTCCTGCCGCATCTGAGATTTCCATGGCCAGCTTTCCCGTCAAACGGTAGCGGATGTAGTCTTTGGGCAGGAGCATCTTGCGCGCGTGAGCGAATATCTCTGGCTCATTATCGCGTACCCACAGCAATTTGGGTGCAGAGAAACCTGGAAGTGCGGGATTACTCACGAGTTCCAGAAGACGAGCAGCGCCCACCCGCTCAGTTATCCAACGGCATTGCGCGTCACTACGCTGATCAGCCCAGATGATGGATGGCCGTAGTACGTGGTTTTCCTCATCCAAAAGCACAACTCCGTGCATCTGGCCAGACAAACCAATACCGCGCACGTCTTCTGGCTGTACATTATTTCGTACCCCTCCAACCAGGCAGGTACGAATAGCCGTAACCGTGCCGTGCCACCAATCTTCCGGGTTCTGCTCAGCCCAGCCAATCTGAGGATGCAGAAGAGGATAATCGATAAAGGCTGAGGAGAGCGTGCGCCCATCATCCGCTGCAAACAGCACCGCTTTAACGCCCGTTGTACCGAGATCAATACCAAGCAGAGCATACATAGGAGAACTCCTTTAGGTTTGTATGTTGACCTACACAGTTTTTTTGCGTCGTGCAATAATACTCTCTGCATAACCTTTGTTCAAGCCCAATACCTCGTAGACCACCCGGTACCCTCCGACAGCATCAGCACTGGCACGTGCTTCATCCAGTGCCTTGCGGTCGATCTTCCGTGCGAGGTCATCGATGAAGGCCCACTGGATAACCGATTGGCGCACTGCTGCAACCTGATCCTCGGTGTAGGGATACAAATCGTAGCCGATACGCTGCCCCTGAGCACCATAATTCACATCTTGCAGCGTCATGGCCAGCTCAAGCGTTTGCATGAAGAAAGCGGCGCCTACCATATTATCATCGTCAAAGGTCCCCCAGCCGGAGTTAGCATGCTGGTGAGAGCAGCTTTGATGGCCTCAACGTTCTCTTCATTAATTTCGCCAGGATATTCCAGCCCGTCAACCACGTCGGCCAGCCCGTTGACAACTCGATGTGTGCGTGTGACCATATCCTCATTGACTGCCTCCGGGTGGTAACCGGCCGGGACAAAGCGGGTAGCATTGGGGCCAAATGCCCAGATGCCGACGCTATTTTTTACCTCATTACTTTCCAATTTTCACCTCTTATAATGGTAAAGAGCAGCACTACTGTAGCAGGGTCTTCAGGCTTGTTGAGACAAGGCCATTATATAACATAAATTCAGGTCGCTCACATTGGGCCCTATTTTGTATTCCCCTGGTCTCCATGTTATACTCCTTCTATGGAAAAAGTCAGGCAAATTCTGCAAACGAAGTTTCAAATGTCGGATTGGGTCATTGCCAGGCCTGAAGATGGGCAACAGAAAAATGGTTACGTGGCACAGAGCGACGCATACACGGTATTTATAAAATTTGATGTTCCCGTGGCTGTGTTGCAAAGATTGGGTGAGATTGAGGTTGCTCCACGGGTATTAGCCAGCGGCATAGCCGCTGGCAGAGCTTATGTTATTCAAGAATATATTGCAGGTAGATACCCAGATTGGCAATGGTTTGCAGATCATCTTTCATTAATGGCAACCTTTTTCAAGCGTTTTCATGATGACCAGAAACTTGCAACACTCCTGTCGCGAAACGCAACTACAGACTATCATGAGCACGTTGCTTCGGAGGTTGTGCAATTAGAAACACGCTTTAGATCTCTTGATGCGAGTGTTTTACATACTCCAGCAATTACCTCAGCATTTGAAGGGTTAAAAGCTCAATCCAAAAGACTGCAACCCGTTGATCTCGTACCAATTCATGCCGATCCAAATACGAAAAATATGCTGCTGACCTGTAGTAAACTGATTATGGTTGACTGGGGCGATGTCCAGCTTTCCGATCCAATGCGGGACGTAGGACTCTGGCTCTGGTGGTACGTTGCGAAAGAGCAATGGCATGATTTTTTCGTGGACTTTGGTCAACAAATGGAGGATTGCCTGGTTGATAGAATTTTCTGGTGGGCAGCCAGAACATCGTTTGCCATTGCCTTATGGCACGTAGAACACAGCTATGACTGTACTGCTTTCTTAAAAGATTTTGTTGCAGCGCTAAATAAAGAGGACAATCCTCACTTTTAAAGTTACTATATTAGTATGCGCGAGGTTAACAAATTTAAGACGGTGGATGACCGGCATTACCTGCACGTTCACCGTGGGCCGGCCCTACCGTATCTAAAGTCAATCTGGCGGCCCGGGTGTGATCACTAATGGGTAAAGCGACCACGAGCACACCATTACCGTAGGTGACATTGGCCTGCTCAGCATCGACGGCATTTGGTAATAGCACTTCACGATAATAGCTTCCTACGCTCCACTCGTCTAGCAGCAACTCCTTGACGTCCTTGAGCAGGGCGCGCACTACAGCTTGTAGGATCAGATGTCCATCACCGGTGACCTCGACCAGAATGTCCTCAGGCTGAAGTCCAGGCATAGGGGCTGCAACCATCAAGCGGTCGGAAGTTCGATAGACCTTCACAGGAATCTGCTGTATTTTAGCCTGTTCTTGCATATGTATTGCTCCCTCACTATTCGAAGAGGCAAGTTTTGTCAGTTACTAACTGGTATGTTTCTGCTCCTCCGGTGGTTGATAATTAATGTTCTCCTGATCTTGCCCCCAGGCAGTACCGGATTGATGGCCTGGAGACGGTTGGTACTCTCCAGGCTGACTCTGCGCCTGAGCGTTCTTATTCTGTTGAGCCTGTGACTCGTTAGAATCACTCTGTTGACTCTGGAATTGAGAATTTTCCCCTTGCCCTTGCCCGTTGCCGGTAGAGCCTGGCTGGCTACCTTGCATGATATTCTGCAGAACTCTATCGCGGGTGGTACCTGCTGCCTGAGCAGCCTGGTCAAGATCCTTCATAGTAATATTGCGGGCATCTCCATGATCGTCATCTGGTTTGCCACAACCACAGCTTATACACATAGTTCTTTCTCTTTCTGTATCAATTACATCAGCCTATTCATGTGCCGTAAGGCCACATTACTTACACGATGCAGACGCATAGGAGGCTACAGGATATAAAATTATAATAAGACGCTAAGTCATTTTACCCATGGTTTTGCAGATTCATAATACCATAGTTTTGTAACTACTCAGGTTCGCTGGGAACTTGCCAAAGATGTCATCCCGAAAGTTGTGGAAAGATGTGCTGTCACAGGCTCTGGAACTCTGTTCGGGCAGAGACCATGCTCGGAGCGTCAAACACGTGCAAGCAAGCCGAGCCACATGAGCAGTGAACCAATGACCAAGAGGAAGATGGCCAGTTGAATGATTGTCCCGTCCGTGTCGCGGGGCAAGAAGAGGAAGAGAATTCCACAGAGCAGTATGCAGAGACCAACGCTCAAGAGTCTCCCAAGTCGCTGCTCGAAGGACCCTTGAAAGAAGAGCTTGGGGCAGGACTCGCAGGAAGAACTCTGCCGGTGCTGCCAGCAGAAGCACTGCTCACAAGCCGGGCACATGGAGCCAGGCATAGAACAGCCTGGTGCCTCGCAGCAGCTTTCGTTCATGATCTCACCCCTTCAGAAGGTCCGCTGCTCGTCAGACCCATGGTGTCGTCCTTTGCCTGCTCAAAGTAGACCACATTTGAGCAGAGTTTCAATCTTGTTGCCTCTATCCTGTCGTAACTACTCGGGAACACAAGCGACCGGTAAAGGGTGACCCTGAAAGACAGCCGTCAGAGCAGACAGCATAGCGTGTCCTTGTTTCTGCAAGGTCGACAGATAACTGCGGATGCGGCAAAACGCGCTAGCCCCCGTGGCACTGCGATAGGTCGCCTCAAAAGTTGTGAGGATTGGACGACTGACGTCAGGCAAAGGAAATTCTTCCAGGTAGAGTTCGGTAGCTTCCTTCAGATTAGCAACAGCTTCTTCAATGGTATACCCCTGGCTGGTAGTACCCACTTCCGGACATTCAGCAACGTATAGGTCATCCTCTTTATGGATGACCGCAGTAAAGGTCCTTACAGCCATAGCATTACCTCCTGTGATTACTCTATTCAATAGTATACCCGATTTTCAAGCTGAATATAGCACAAAGGAAACAACTATGACATCCGCAATATGCTATACTTGGGTTATCACAGTCCTTGTATACGTTAACTCTTCCTGGAGGGTCATTATGCCTGTTTCTGTAACCAATTCCAAACTGATCTACGATGCCCTGAAAGCGTGTGATGTGAAGATCATGTCTGCCCTGCCCGAGACATGGCTCGTCCATTTGATCCGCATGGCCGATGAAGACCCCGACATGACCCTGGTACGCCTCGCCAAAGAGGAGGAAGGCATAGGTATTTCGGCAGGAGCGCACCTGGCAGGCGTCAATTCAGCCCTGTTGATGCAAAACCATGGCTTCCTGGCGGCCATAAATGGGATTGTCTCGCTGGCCTTGCTCTACAAGATTCCCCTGCTGATGCTGATCAGTTATCGAGGGCACATGGGGGAAAAAGACCCCTGGCAAACACAGGGCGGTATGACCACCGAGCCGATTCTGCGCGCTTTGAACATTCCCACCTGGCACCTGACCAATCACACAGATATCTACCGCCGTCTCAAAGATGCGCAGACACTGGCTCACGCCTCACTGCACCCGGTTGCCATTTTGCTATCACGCGAACTAATGTGGGAGGAATGACCGCTTATGCTACGCGAAGATGCATTGAAGACTATTTATCCCGAATTGGAAGAGCGCATCGTCGTCACAATCATGGGGGCCGTTGCCGCCGAGCTATATACACTGGGACACCGTCACAACTTTTTTTATCTTGAGCATGCTATGGGCCTCGCCTCGTCGATGGGCCTGGGTATTGCATTGGTGATGCCTGAACACAAAGTGATCGTCCTCGACGGTGATGGATCCCTGCTCATGAACCTGGGCACGCTGAGCACGATGGCCCGCTACAAGCCAGGCAACCTGGTGCATATCGTCTTCGATAACCAAAGCCTGCTCTCGGTAGGAGGTTTCCCAACGGCAACATCGACCGGCACAGACCTGGCAGGCATCGCCAGAGCATCGGGTGTGCCATGTGTAATGGAAGCAAACACACCGGAAAGCCTCAAAGCTGCCTTGACGGAAGCACTGTCAGGTAACACATTGACGACAATTGTCTCAAAGGTCGAAGCCATAGGGCCGAAGTCATTTCACATGGATTTGCCGCTGCTTGAGAACCGCTTCCAGTTCAAACGCTGCCTGGAAGCCATGCAACGGCAAAGCAAGGTTTGATCAGGTTAATTATTTAAGGAGGAGCCAAACATGGAAGTTTTGTCGCAATTGATTGAGGAACTCAATTCTGGTCGCCTGCAGGTCGTCGATCTAACCACTCCGCTGGGGCCAGATACACCGGTCATCGACCTGCCCCCTATATTTGCGCCGTCGCCCGGGTTGACAATGACCGAAATTTCACACTACGACAGCCGCGGACCAGCCTGGTACTGGAATGTGATCAGCCTGGGTGAACATACAGGTACGCACTTCGATGCACCGGTACACTGGGTCACCGGCAAAGACCTGCCAAATAATGCCACGGATACTATTGCGCCGCGCAAGTTCATCGGCCCTGCCTGTGTCATCGACGTCACCGCCGACGTACAGCAAAACCCCGATTTCTTGCTGTCCATCGACCGGGTCGAGGCCTGGGAAAGCGAACACGGCCGCCTTCCGGCAGGCGCGTGGTTCTTGATTCGCACCGGCTGGAGTTCACGCGAGGGCCGCGAGGAATTTCTGAATGTCCAGGCAGACGGGTCCCACTCACCCGGCTTCCACCCCACCTGCTCTCAATTCCTGGCAAAAGAACGCGACATTCTAGGTGTCGGTGTGGAGACCGTCGGTACCGACGCCGGGCAGGCGGGCGGCTTCGATCCGCCTTTCCCCAGTCACACGTTCATGCATGGCGCCGGCAGGTTTGGCATCACCAGCCTGATCAACCTGGATAAATTGCCCCCAACAGGCGCAATCGTAATTGCAGCCCCCCTCAAGATCGTGAATGGTTCGGGGAGTCCCCTGAGGGTGATTGCGATTACGCCTTAAATAGAATTGGAACTGGTTCAATTTTGCCTGTTTTACAGGCAAAATTGAACCAGTTCCAATCTGCTTTTTTCACCTCCTCCGCTCCAACCGCTCCTCCACCGCCCCTTGCGTTTCTTCAGGACTTCTCGACAACTCTGCTGCAATAGCGAGCTTCGGCCCCCCGCTTGAGCCTCTGCAACGAATCCTCTACGCCAGCCTCGAACGCCTTGCCGCCAAATGTTTCGAGTACCCATCCCCACCAACCTGGCGGGAGAGTGAAGTCTCAGCCAAATTGCACGCGACAGGAGGCGGTGTCGATAGCTGTGCAGGTGATGGTTGTTTCGTTGACGGTGCCGAGTGGAAGCGTGACATGCAACTGAATCTGATGCTTTTCAGGATTCACCATCTCTACCCTGAGAGTCACATCCCACTTCCTGCCCAACCCCGAGGTTTTCGCATAGAGCACCTGCCCGGGCGAGGCTTTCCCCTCCGGCTCGATGCGCTCCGTGCACGCATCCCACCATACATCATAGAGGGTTGGCTCCGAGAGCAGTTCCCATACACTTTCAACTGGGGCTGCGACAACTGCTGCTGGGCATAGGGTGAAGCCCATACGTTTTCCTCCTTCGCGAGAGGTAGCAATTCTACTCAATGATGAGACTTATCACTTAGACTTGCTCATCTAAGTAATACTCGGATCTCCAATGATTGTCAAGAACGTTTGGCCTCTGATCTTCAAAGGGAACGTCTGGATAAGCTCATCATTCACCTAAATTGTGCCAGAGCCGCAGATGAACATATCGAATTTACAGGCGAAATGCCCTCGATCTGTCACAAAAGCGATCCTTCACTTGTCTTTCTTGATGAAATCTGATACAACGTCACTAGTCGATCCGAGGTGTATGCATGTCTACAGGGCCATTCGTGCCTGCTGGAATGAAGAGTTCGGCGAGCACACGAAGCCGAGGAGATGTGATGGTGGAACAGTTTGAGACCTATCGTACGCAACTCTTTTCCATCGCCTACCGCATGCTGGGAAGTGCAATGGATGCCGAGGACATCGTGCAGGAAGCCTACCTGCACGCTCAATCCACGCCAACTGAGAGCATCAATTCGTATAAAGCATTTCTGACCACCATTGTGACCCGGCTGTGCATCAATCAGCTCCATTCAGCTCACCATCAGCGTGAAACGTATCTTGGTCCCTGGTTGCCAGAACCGCTGCTCACCACGGATCACCCTGACCTGGTCAACCCGGAAAACCATGCCATCGCGTATGAGTCCATTTCGATGGCGTTCCTGGTAGTGCTGGAGAGCTTGCAGCCTGCCGAGAGGGCAGTTTTCCTCTTGCGCGAGGTCTTTGATTACGACTATCCCGAAATTGCTGACATCGTCAGTAAAAATGAACCGGCATGCCGGCAGCTGTTCAGCCGGGCGAAGAAACACATCACCGCGAAACAGCCTCGCTTCAAAAGTACACCGGAGAAGCATCGGCAGATGCTCGACAGCTTTCTTCAGGCAGTTGAAGAAGGTTCGCTGGCTGGACTGATGAGTGTCCTGGCCGAAGATGTCGTCCTGTGGGCCGATAGCGGCGGCAAAGTCAAAGGAGCGGCAACTCGTCCAGTTGCTGGACGTGATGCTGTGGCACGCTTTAGTCTGGGAACCAGGCGCTTTTTACCGGGGGACTATCGTGTTGAGAGAGCAGAAGTCAATGGTCAACTGGCCCTCATTTACCGTGTAGAGGACCGGGCCATCCTCGTTCTGACCATTGAAGTGGAGGCACAACACATCTGTGCCATTCGTATTGTCGCCAACCCAGAGAAACTTGCCCGGGTCTAAGCTGTACATTTCGTTTGCTCCTGTCAGGCTGCATTACCAGGATGCAGCCTTTTTCTTTCTTTTCCTGCTCCATTGTCACACACAACTCACCTCACCTGTCTTGATTGCAGCGGAGATAATAGTTTCGACGCTCTCCATTGTTCAAGCAACGAGCTAAAGGAAAGAACATTATGAGAATACGTGAAGGAGAACTCGCACAAGGGTTCCATTTCGAGGATATCTGGGATACCCCAGTCAACCTGACTGATTACGCTGGCAAGTATGTCTTGCTTTCGTTTTTCCGCTTCGCATCATGTCCATATTGCAATCTACGCGTGCATCGCATGATTGGGCGCTATGAGGCATACCGAGAAAAAGGAATGGAAATGCTTGCCATCTTCGAGTCACCCAACGAGACCATGAGACGCTATGTCGGCAAAGAACAGGCTCCCTTTCCCATCATTGGCGATCCCACCAATCAACTGTACCAGCTGTATGGGTTGGAAAAATCCTGGCGAAAATTGTTCAAGACATTCATCACCCCGAAAAGCCTTCTGGCAACGGTTCGAGAGGGGATTTATGCCACCTTCTTCAAAGGATTCTGGCCCGGGAAGATAGACGCTGGCATCCATCGGATGCCTGCCGACTTTCTGATCGGACCTGATCAGATCGTGAAAAAAGCCTACTACGGCAGCTTCCCTGGCGATCACCTCCCCTTTGAGGAAATTGACCAGCTTTTAGATACGGGACCTGTTCGTCCGATGGAACGCGCATTGGTTCGCTAGACAACGATGGAACCGCGTAGGTCTGGCAGGGAGTAGCGTGGGGCAGCGTTATTGAGCTGTGTACCAGATGGGGCGCACCAGCCAGACCAGCGCTTCCTGCAGATGAGCAGCGTGTAACAGTCCCCCCTAACCTCATCCGCACTCCCAAGCACATTCTCGCTCACTGTTGGGAGGCTCTCGATGATGAGGAAATGCCCTCAGAAAATCCACAATTTATGCTCCTCCCGTAGTATAGTAGTGATGACCCTTGCGGTCATCATGGGCGGTGCCGACAGGGACGGGCAGGTGGAGAAAAGCGAAACGCAACGATTGTACCTTATGATATACTAAAAAGGAGGAAACCCTCTACCCACGAAATCTTGTCTACACAGCCATCACCCCCTTTGCCCTTCCACCCCCTGATCATTCCCTCCTGGGAGAGGAGGAGAGCCCGCTGGCCAACGTCTCTCTCCCTCTTCATCCGTCCCCTCAAAAGGAGAGCAGCCATGCAGTTTCCCCTGCCCCATCCACGACGCTTTTGCAGCTCATGCTCCTGTTGTCCCTTCTTGCAATGCAACTCCCCATCGTGCTCACCACCATTGGAGCAGCAAACTCTTCAGTTCACTTCAATAACTCCTCACTTTGAGACGCTTTTGAGAAGCATATTCATCAATATACCTTCTCCTGCTCCAGCGCGCCGGCCAGGCAGAGCCCCATCGTGCTGGCGATCCTCCACCTTCTAGCGTGAATGGGCGGGGAAAAAAGACTTGTAAATAGCCCTGGCAATCATCATTGACTTCATCAAATCCCCGGTATATACTCTTATCAAGCAAACACTATCCTCTGATGAAATGGAGAGACCCTTGAAAAAGGCATGAACACAACATACAGGCAGTAAAAATAGCGTCTTATAGCGAATAGAGTAGCATGCTTGCTCTATTCTGCTGCATTCTATTAACGAATTTTGCGCTGTATGTCGTGCTCATGGGATTGTAGCATCTCCTGCTTACAATCGTGTGCTCTCGGGCCATTTCACTCCCTACACTATGTAGCCTCTTTGCATACGCTCCTGGAATAGCACAGCATACGGCCAATTATCCCACCGAGAGGTATGTCTATGATGTTATTAGCTGTGCGCAGCTTATTCAAAGCATATGGTGCAATTAACGTTCTCAACGATGTCTCTTTCGTTGTCAATAAGGGCGACCGGGTGGGCATCGTCGGCTCCAATGGGGTAGGCAAATCAACGCTGCTGAAAATACTCGTTGGGCAAGAGGAGGTCGATGCAGGGACGTTTGCTTATGCTCCCTCAACAGAAGTGGGCTACCTGCCGCAAACGACACCCGAATTTTATGGGCGCACGATCCAGGACCTGATTTTAGAGTCTCTCGGCAGCCTGCGCCAGTTAGAGGAACGTATGAGGCAGATCGAGGCCATTATGACAACGGCGGGTGAAGAGCAGCTGGCAGTCTTACTGGAGGAATATGGGCATGTCTCCACACAGTTCCAGGATCGCGGCGGCTATGATCGAGATCATAAAATCGATACTATTCTAGAAGGCCTGCATATCTCCTACCTTCCTCGAACCCAGGAAGTACAGACCCTCTCAGGTGGAGAGAAGGCCCGCGTCGGCCTTGCCACGCTGCTGCTTCGAACGCCAGACCTGTTGCTGCTAGATGAGCCCACCAATCATCTCGACTTCGCGAGTATGGAATGGCTTGAGACCTACCTCTCGCGCTATAGCGGGGCAATATTGATGGTATCGCATGACAGGCAATTTCTGAACAGGACGGTCAACCAGGTCTTTGAGATCGATGAGCATGACCACCGGCTCAAAAAATACGAGGGGAACTATGACGCCTATACCCAGGCCAAAGCGGCGGAGCGCATCAAATGGGAAGAGGATTACGAGAGGCAGCAAGAGGAGATCAAGGAACTGCGCAAGCGCGTGCGAGAGACTGCACGACAAGTTGGTCATACGTATCGCGCCCCGAGGGATAAGGATAAATCTGCGTTTAATGCTC
>WNGR01023990.1_pt1 | contig 11474 bp, 9 predicted proteins | sample 5407581 | NCBI WGS metagenome assembly WNGR01 (sample SAMN13153383, study PRJNA577476) | soil metagenome | isolation source: 80 cm soil or saprolite under Garry oak tree replicate 2 | place: USA:California | collected 2016-06-15
CAGGCCGGGGGTACGCTTCCAGCTCGTAACCCCAGTGCGGGCACACGATCCGGAATGCGGCGTCGACTCCCGAGCAGTGCGCCAACGTGTCGAGCCGCGACACGTACCCGCACGGCCGGTTCAACCACACCGTTCCCGCGGCGATCAAGACCTGCTCGTTCACCAGGACTGCCGGCTCGTCGGCCCGCCCGATGACGCGAAACCCGCGGTCTTCGAGCATCTCCTGGGATCGAGTGAAGCGTGCCCAGCCGTACTCCCCTGCGTGATTGTTCGCGCAGGTGAGCAGGGTGCGCTCTGGCGGAAACAGGTCGGCCAGAAAGTCGAGCGTCGCGGGCGTGTGGGCTTGGCCCAGAAAGAGGCGCGGCCGCCGGCCGTCGATCAACGTGCCCTCGAAGTTCCCGACGAGCAGTGTCGTCCCGGCAAAGAACTCCTTCACGTCTTCCCCGACACTGAACTGACGCCCGCCGAACGGGAGGATGTCGCCCACGAACGCCACAGTGAGGCGAGGCGTGATCACGTCGCCGCACACCTCGGGGTGGATCGGCGTCGTGAGGTCGCCGTAATCCCGCGCGGGGCCGCACAGGTTCTTGGCGAGCCAGCTCACGGCCTCGCGCCACGGGTACGGCTGCGAGAACCACCGCCCGGTCGGCTCGCGCCGCCACCCCTCCGGCGGCCGGACGCGGATCTTGTCGAGCCTCACCGCGCGCCTCCGGGCCGTCCCGGCCACCAGTTCCACCGACCTGCCAACGCAAGCAGCGCGGGACCGATCGCGACGCGAACCACAGCGGCGTCGATGGCGACACTGGCCGCCAGGGCGAGACCCAGGATCTGCATGACCAGGAAGTCTCCCAAAGTGAACGCCGCGAATACGGCCACCATGACGGCCGCGGCGCTGGTGATCACGGGCCCGGTTCGGGCGAGCCCCTCCGCGATCGCGGCGTGTTCATCCAGCCCTCCGCGGCGCGCCTCAGCGACCCGCGCGACCAGAAACACCTCGTAGTCCATGCTCAACCCGAACACCGTGCAGAAGACGAGCGTCGGGATGATGGTGAACACGGCGTCGAGCGGCGCGGCGAGACCGATCAGGCCCGCCCCGTGGCCGTCCTGGAATACGAGGACCACCACGCCGAACCCGGCGGCCACCGACAGCATGTTGAGCAGCACAGCCTTGAGTGGGATCAGTACCGACCGGAATCCCACGAACAAGGCCACGAGCGTACCGCCGAGCACCAGGCCGACCACGAGCCGAAAGCGGCGGCCGATTGCGTCGTCGTAGTCGGCCCGGAGGGCCGGCAGGCCGCCGACGCGCAAGCGGGCGCCTGAGAGTCCCGTGACCGCGGCCGGATCGAAGGCGCGGAGCTGGCGGACCAGGCGGAGCAGCGCGCGCGAATCAGTCTCCTCGCGTGGCACCGCGTCGAACAGCACTGCGCGGTGGTCGCCGGCGAGGTACGACGCCCGCGTCGCGGCCGGCAAGGTGAAGAGGGCCAGCCGCGACATCGGCCGCTCGCGATTGAACGCGGAAAAGGAGAATGCGCCGGCAATCCGCGGATCCCGGACCAGCCACGCGCGCAGTCGCTGTGCCGCGCTCCATCCCACCGGGCGCAGCACATCGGTCCCGACGGGAAGCTCGAGCACGACCCGCAGCGTTTGTGGCACGGCGCCGCGTCCCATCTCCTTCAAGTCCCGGAGCGCCACCACGGACTCGAGCTGACGCGGCAGCCAGTTGTCTCCCCGCGGGAGCCCCGGCCGCAGGCGTGTGGCCTGCCATGCCAGCAACCCGAGCGGCATCCCGGCCGCGAGGAGCACGGCCACCGGGTGCGCGGTCACCCACCGCCCCCAGGCCCGCCAGCGCTCGCCTGTGGACGGGCGTGGCAGCCACAGGCGGCCCCGCTCGAGCTGGTGACCCAGCCAGGCAAGCAGGGCGGGGAGCAGCGTGACCGCAACCAACATCGCGAACCCGGTCGCTAAGAGCCCTCCGATCGCCACCGAGCGCAGTTCGCTGAGCGGCACGACGAGCAGGGGCGTGAAGCCCACGGCGACCGCCAGCCCCGACAGCAGGATCGTATGCCCGGCGGACCGCACCGTGATCGTGGCCGCTTCCGCCGGGCGGCCCGTCGCCGCGAGCGCCTCGCGGAACCGGGTGATCGACAGCAGGGCGTAGTCGATGCCCAGACCGAGCCCGATCATCGATACGAAGCTCTGGAGCAGGATCGAGAGCGGCCAGCGCGCGCTGACCAGCCCGGCGACGCCCAGGGTGAGTCCGATCACGAGCGCGCCGCTCAGCACCGGTGCCGCCGCCGCCGCGAGAGTGCCGAAGGCCGCGACCAGGAGCATGAGAGTCATGGGAAGCGCGCGCCGCTCCGCGGCCCGGGCGCTCGTAGCGCTCGCCTGCCGCAGGTCGGCGTTGAGAACCGTCTCCCCGGTCCAGCGCAGCGTGAGCGCAGGGAAGCGCGCGGCCAGCCGGCCCGCGAGGGCGGACGTCGCGTCGCGCAGGCGCGGCACGATCGCATCGGGGCGCTCCAGCGCGGCGTCGAGCCCCACCAACATGAGCGTCCCCCCGGCTGCGTGGCCGATGAGCAGCGTGTCGCGCGCGTCCCGGTAGGCGCGGATCGCCACGACGCCGGGCACGGCAGCCACCACGCTCGCGACGCTGTCGATCAGCTCCCGCCCCTCCGGCCCGGACGGCAGGGGCGCGCCCCGCACCACCAGCAGCGCGTAGTGCGCGTACGGCGCACCGAAGCGAGAGACCTGCTCCGCCTCGACGCGCGCCGACTCGCTCCCCTCCACGCGGGCGGCGGTCTCGAGTACCCGCTCCACGCCCACCGCGTGCGGCGCGACGAAGGCGAGGGCCGCGGCCCAGCAGGCGACGACCAGGCCGCGGTGGCGGACGACGGGACTCACGGTATCCACGCGCTCAGCTTCGGCTTAGGTCGTCAAGGCGGAGTCAAGCACGGGCGGTGCTGCCTTGACTGGTGCTTGACCTGGAGGAGCCAGCTTGGCACGCATGAGCCCCGTCACTCCCCGCCGCGCCACTCCGACCGATAACACCGCCTTGCTCGCCCTGGCGGCGGCGTGCCCGATGCGCGCCAGGCTCACCCTGTGCGTGCGCCGCGAGCCTGACTTCTTCGCCTTGAACCGGCTGCAGGGCGAGCGTTGGGACGTGGGAGTGGTGGATGGTCCCGCGGCGGGCGTGATCGGCTGCATCGCGACCGCCGTGCGCCTCGCATACCTGAACGGTGCGACGGTGCCTACGGCCTACGTGAGTGACCTCAAAGTGCACCCGGACTTCCGGGGTCGGAGGAACGGGAGCCCCGGCGTGGCCGATGCGCTGACCGGGTACGCGCGCGACGCCGTGGGCGCCGTGGATCCCGCGATGGCGGTGCTGACGACCGCGCTGGCGGGCAACGTGGCGGTAGCGCGGCGTCTCTCCGGTCCGCGCGGTCTTCCGCTCCTCTCACACGTCGCCACGATCCGCCTCCGCTCCATTCCAATGCTCGTCCTGCGACGTGCCCACGCCGACGCCGGCGTCACCGTACGCCGCGCCCAGGACCGGGATCTCGACGAGATGGCCGAGCTGTGGCGGACGGTGGCGTGCCGGCGTCAGTTCGCGCCGGTGCTCGACGCGGCCGGGATTCAGCGTCTGATCGACAACGCAGCGGGATTGTCAGTCTCGTCTTACTGGCTCGCGCGCCGCCCGTCGGGGCGGCTCGCGGGGTTCGTGGCACTGTGGGACCAGCACCGGCTCAAGGAAACAGTCGTGGTGCGCTACTCGTGGGGTGCCGCGCTGTTCCGCCGCGCGTTCAACCTCGCGGCGCCGCGCGTGGGGGCGCCGCGGCTCCCTGCGCCCGGCACTCCGCTCCGGTACTTGAGCGCGTTTCAGGTCTGCGTCCCTTCAGGCGAACCCGACGTGCTGCGCGCGCTCCTCGTGACCGCGGCGCGAGCGCACGCGGGCTCGCCCCACGCCTTCTGCAGCATCGGGCTGGACGTGCATGACCCGCTGTCGCGCGCCGTCGGGTGGTGCTGGGCCCAGACGACGCTGGTTCACGCGTACGTCACGACCGCTCGCGGCGTCTACGACGGCCCGCCGCTCGACGCCTTGCCCCTGCACTTCGAGACCGCGCTGGTATGACGCCGGTGCTGCCGGTCGCCGCGTGGTTCGTAGCCGCACGGAGCGACGAACTCCCCGCCGCTGGGCCGATCGCCCGGGTGGTCAACGGCATACCGTTGGTGTGCTACCGCGACTCGAGTGGCTGCGTCGTGGCGCTCGAGGATCGCTGCCCGCACAAGAACGTCGCGCTGTCGCTGGGCCGGGTCTGCGGCGACACGCTGCAGTGCCGCTATCACGGCTGGCGGTTCGACGGGACGGGCGCGGTCGTAGACGTGCCGTGCCACTCCCCCAATGAGAAGCCTCCGGCCTGCGGCGTCCACGCGTTCCGGGCGGAGGAGCGGGACGGTTGGATCTGGGTAACTCTCGCCGGCGTCGCCGCTCCGGCGGAACCGCCCAGCTACCCGCGTACCCGGCACTACGGCTGGTTCGAGCTGCAGAACGTGATCGCCGCGCCGGTGGACCTGATCCTCGAGAACGGACTCGACTGCAGCCACACCGGCTTCGCGCACGACGGGCTGTTCCGCTCGGCCCCCAAGGATTTTATCCGAGCGCGTATCGAGGAGACAACGGCCGGCGTGCGAGTCGAGACGCTCGACGAAAGCTCGGCGCAGGCGAAGGACATCCGCGCCGTGCTGGGTCGCAAGCGGCAGATCCGACACATCGACGAGGTCATCCTGCCGCACACCCTGCGAGTGGACTACTGGATCGGCGACCACGCGCATGTGGTGACCATCCTCGTGGCCACGCCCGAGGACGAGCACAGGACGCGGGTCTACACCCGCATGGGCGTGCGCCACGGCTGGCTCACGCCGGTGGTGACGCGGTACGTGCGCTGGGTCACGCAGCGCGTCGTGGCACAGGACATCGCGATCTTGAACAGCCAGGGTGAGCGGATCCGGCGGTACGGCCGGCGCGAGTTCCGGAACGTGACCGCGGACCTGCCGGCGTCCTGGATGCAACGGGCCTTCCGCCTGTTCCTCGAGGGCCGCTACCCCGCGGGGCCGCTCAGAACGCGCGAAGTCACCTACAAACTGTGATGGAGGAGTTATGAGACAGAACGGCAGGTTGCGCGTGCGGGCGGTGCCGGTGCCGGAGCTCACCCCGGCCACCGTGGACGCGATGTGGCGGCTGTACCGGGACCATTACGACCATGTGGACCGCACCTCGTTCGACCGCGATCTCTCGGAAAAGACCCTCGCCTTCCTCGGCACGGACGAGGGGAGCGCCGAGGTGGTAGGCTTCTCCACCGCCCTCTTCTACCGGCACCGTCACGGCGGTCGGTGGGGATCTACTTCTCGGGCGACACCATCGTCCACCCGCGCTATTGGGGCCAGACGGCGCTGCACCGCTGCGTGATCGCCATGCTGCTCCGCTGGAAGCTGCGACACCCCTTCGTGCCGCTCTATTGGTACCTGATTTGCTCGGGCTACCGCACCTACCTCTCGCTGGTGCGCAACTTCCCCGAGCACTGGCCGCACCACGAGCGCGCCATGCCGGCGTGGGAGCTGGGGCTGATCGACTCGCTGTCGCGCAGCCGGTACGGCGACGCCTGGAAGGCCAGGCGCGGCGTCATCTCGTTCGGGGAGGCGCAGCCCATGCTGAGGACGCTCGTGGCACCGCTCACGAGCGCCGTGCTGGCGCTGCCGGAGGTGCGGTTCTTCGTCGCGGCGAATCCGGCGTACGCCCAGGGCGACGAGCTGGCGATGATCGCGCGGGTGGATGTGCCGGCGGTGGTGGGCATGTTCGCAAAGTGGCTGCGCCGCGCGCTGGCCCACCGGCCGGGCAGCCGCACGGTGACCGGCGCCGGGCTCTCGCGGCCGGCGGTCTGAGAGGGAGGCCGTGCATCCGGCGTTGGGCAGAGCTGGCCTGCGCCTCTTGTGGGGGGCGCGATTTCGCCGCTTCCGGGCGGCGCTCGCCCGGCCGCGCGCCGCGCAAGCCGCGGTGCTCCGCTCGGCGCTCGCTTCGCTGGCGCGCACCGAGTATGGAAGGCAGCACGGGATCACCGGTCGCGAGTCCTACGCCAGGTTCCGGGAGCGCATGCCGATCGTGGACTACGAGGCGCTCGCGCCCTGGATCGAGCGCCAGGCGGAGCACGGGGGCGCGGTGATCACGGCAGAGCCGCCCGTGGTGTACGAGAAGACCTCGGGCAGCTCGGGGCGGCAGAAGCTCATTCCCTACACCCGAGCGTTGCTCGCGTCGTTCAATGCCTGCTTCGCGGTATGGGCATACGACCTGCTCGCGCGGGGCCCGCGCTTTCGGACGGGGAGGATGTTCTGCAGCCTCTCGCCCGCGTTTCCAGAGGAGCGGATGACGGCGTCGGGCGTTCCGATCGGCTTCGAGGACGACAGCCAGTATCTCTCGCCCACCGTCCGCCGCCTGCTGTGCCCCGGGTTCGTGTCTCCGCCCGGAATCAAGAGCGTGACCGACCCGGTAGCCTACCGGCTCGCGCTGGCCACCGCACTGGTGGCCGAAGCGCGGCTCGAGATCATCTCCGTGTGGAGTCCCACGTACCTGCTCGCGCTCTTGGACTTTGCCACTGCGCGGCGCGACGCGATCGCCCGGGCGCTGCGGCGCGGGACACTTGAGCCCGCGCGCCTCCGGCTCCTGGATGAAGATCCGATTCCCTGGGAGCGGGTGTGGCCGGAGCTCAAGCTGCTATCGTGCTGGACCGATGGCAGCTCCGGGATGTTCGTGGAGGCGTTGCGGCGGCGCGTCCCGACCGTGACGCTCCAGGGCAAGGGTCTCCTCGCCACTGAGGCGCCCGTGACGGTCCCGCTGGTCGGGGCGCCGGCGCCGGTTCCCCTGCTGGACGAGGTGCTCCTGGAGTTCGAGGACGGGGAGGGGCAGGTGATCCCCCTCGCCGACCTGGTGGACGGCGGGGTGTACGGCGTGATCGTGACGCAGCTCGGCGGCCTTACGCGTTACCGGTTGCACGACCGAGTCGTGGCCCAGGGCACCTCGGGGTGCACGCCGTGTCTCCGGTTTCTGGGTCGGAGTAATCAGGTGAGCGATCTGGTGGGCGAGAAGCTCAACGAGGCGTTCGTGCGCGAGCGGCTGCGCCGGGTGTTCGGCGACCGTGGGGCGTTCTCGTTCCTCGTGCCGGTCGGGGCGTGCGGCGCAGCGGCCGGCTACGTGTGCGTGACCGATCACCCCGCGGCCAGAGAGCCCGGGGTTGCGGCGCGGCTCGAGGTGGAACTGCAGCAGGCATTTCACTACCGCCAGGCGCGGCTGCTCGGCCAGTTGGATGCAGTCGCCGTCACGTCGCGTCCGGACGCGCGGGAGCGGTTCGAGCGGCACTTCCTCCGCCGCGGGCTGGTGTGGGGAGACATCAAGTACGCGGCGCTGCTCGTTGCACCGACGGCGGCGGAGGTAGAAGCGTTGTGAGTTGCGGGGGGACGGTCGCGCCGCCATCGTAGGGCGGTGAAACGCACGCGACTCGTGGTCGTCCTGGCGCTCGCGAGCGCCGTGTCGGCCGCCCGTCTTCCCGCCCAATGCGCCGACGGCTCCCCGCCGCCGTGCGGGAGGCCCGCCGCGCGGCCCGCGCCACCGGCCGCCAACAGCGTCGCCGTGCTGTATTTCGAAGCGCGCGACACGGTCGACGCGTATCTCGCCGACGGCCTGACCGAAGACTTGACGAGCCTGCTTGGCAGCGTGCCGCGGGTGCAAGTGAAAGCGCCTGGGGTGGTGCGGCGCGCTCAGCGCGCGTCGCCAGGCGACGCGCCGGCGCTCGCCCGCGCGCTCGGGGTCCGCTACCTGGTGGACGGCAACGTGCGACGCATCGGCACCCGGGTGCGGGTGGCGGCCCGGCTCGTGAACGGGGCGACGGCGGTCGCAGCGTGGGGCGACGTATTCGATCGGACGCCGGACGAGCTGCTCGTGTTACCGTCGGTCATCGCTCGTGAGGTCGCGTTGCGCGTAGGAGGACCGGCCCCGGCATCGGAAGCCGCTGCGCTCGGCACGTTGCGCACGCAAAACCCGGCTGCCAACGACCATTTTCTGCGGGGGAACTTTTTCCTCGCGCTGCGGTCGCCGGAAGGGATCACCCGCGCCCTCGCCGAATACCGGGAAGCCGAGCGGCTCGACTCCGGGTTCGCCGCGGCCATCGGGCGGGCGGCGTATGCCTACGCGATCGCCCGTGGCAACTACTATCCGCTGCCCGACGCCCCGCTCGAGAGCCTGGTAGGACGCGGGCTTGGGCTGGCGGACCGCGCGCTGCGACGCGACTCGACCTCCTCCGACGCCTGGATGGCGCGGGGCTTCCTCCTCGCGTTGCACAACCCCCGTACCATGGCAGGCTCGTTGGAGGCGTTCGGGCGGGCCATCGCCCTCGACCCGAAGAACGCCGAGGCGCATCATCAATATGCGCAGGTCCTGAACTGGCTCGAGCGGCACGACGAGGCCGATCGGGAGCTGCACCTGGCGTTAACGCTCGATCCGGGGCGCGCGGTCTCCTACTTGGATCTGGCGAATACGCACTTTCGCGAGACCGCCCTCGCCCTCGCACTGATCGACAGCGCGACCGCTCTCGACCCCGCCTCGCCACTCGCACGGTGGTGGCGGGCGTTGGCTCGCCTGATAGCGGGCGACGTGCGCGGCGCCCGGGACGACGCCGAGCTGGCCAACCGGCTGCAGCCCGGTGATATCGTGGTGGAAAACGTGCTCGCCTTGGTCCTCGCCCGTGCAGGAGACAGCACGCGAGCGCGGGCGTTGATCGCGCACTGGCCGGGCCGGACCGACCATTGGGTCGTCATGGCCGCACTCCTCGCGGTGGGCGACACCGCGGCGACCTTGGACCGCTTCGAGCGGGCGGGGCCGAACCCGGCTTATTGGACGAGGCTACACCGGCCCGAGTTCGACGCCCTGCACGGCAATCCGCGCTATGAGCGGCTCCTGGCGGCCCTGCGGCCGCTGGGGGCGGTGGGGCCATGAGCAGTGCGCCGTGGCACCCAACCTCCGCGGGTTATAGTCCGGGGCAGGCGACTGTCGCGCCGATCGGGCCCGCGCGTAGATTCGAATCCGATGCCGACGCCGATCGCCCCCCTCTCCGAGAAACTACCGTCTGCGGCGCGCGAGCGGGCTGTGGAAGTCCTGACACGCCACTTCGCGCCGCAAGCGAAAGCCGGCGGCACAGGCGATCCGGGAAGCATCGTACGCATCACCGGCCGTGCCGCGTTCGGATTCGCGGAGGCCAACATCGAGTCATAGACCGTTGCTCGACGTCGGACTCGTCGGTTTCGGCTTTGCCGGCAGAGTATTCCACGCCCCGGTCATCCGCGCGGTCGCGGGTCTCCGCCTCAGCGCCATCGTCCAGCGTCACGGCGCGCCGGACCCGGGTTATGCGGATGTCGACTTCGTCTCGAGCGTGGACGAGCTGCTCACCCGGTCCGCCGACCTGGTCGTCATCGCCACCCCCAACACGTCGCATCATCCGATTGCGAAGCAATGCCTCCTGGCCGGACGCCACGTGGTCATCGACAAGCCATTCGCCCCCACGCTCGCACAGGCCCAAGACTTGGTCGAGCTGGCTAAGACGCAGCGGCGCGTCCTGTCGGTCTATCAGAATCGCCGCTACGTCGGGGACTTTGTCACGCTACAAAGACTGCTGGCGGAAGGCACCCTCGGCCGCATCGTGGTCTGCGAATCGCATTTCGATCGCTTCCGGCCCGAGCTGAAGCCGGGGGCCTGGCGCGAGCGGCCCGAGCCCGGGGCGGGTGTGTGGTTCGACATCGGGCCCCACCTGCTGGATCAGGCGTTCGTCCTGTTCGGAACCCCGCGCGCCGTCGCGGCCGACATCCGCATCGAGCGGGACGGCGCCCGAGTGGACGATGCGTTCGACGTGACCCTCCACTACCCGAACCTGCGGGCGGTGTTGCGCGCGTCCATGCTGGCGGCCGCGCCGGGCCCGAGCTTTGCCGTCTACGGCACCGGAGGCTCCTTCATCAAGTATGGAGTCGACGCACAGGAAGCCGCATTGAAGGCGGGCCGCACGCCGGGTGAGCCTGATTGGGATGCCGACCCGCCGGCGTTGTACGGCACGCTCACCACGCCGGAGGGCACGCGACCCGTGCCGACGATTCCCTCGAGCTACGCGCGGTATTACGAGAATGTGCGCGACGCCATACTCGGGACGGCGCAACTGGCGGTCACGCCGGAGCACGCGCTCGACGTGATGCGCGGGCTGGAGCTGGCGGTCGCCAGCAGCCAGCAGCGCCGCGTGCTGTCGTGGACGGGGGACCGGGGGTGAGGACTCACGGCGCCGCCGGTTCGTCGAGAAACGGAATCACCGTGGCCGCGAGCGCCGGGGCATTGAACATCGTGTAGTGCGTCAACCCCGGCAGAATCGCGAGCCGTGACTTGGGACGGCCGGATCCGTCCCATCCGCCGTCGCGCTGCCCGCCGCCCAGCAGACCGAACAGCTCGACCGCGTGCGCCGGTGGGAAGATGTCGGCGTCTGCCGCGACGACGAGGGTCGTCGCCTTGATGCCGCGGATCTCTTGCGCGAAGTCGAAATCCTGCTTCATCGCCTCGCCGATCTTGCCGAGCAGCCGGGGCCAGTCTTCGGGCCGGGGCGCGATGCTGGCGTACAGCTGATACATCGGCGTCTGCTTCATGGCCTCGGCGGCGGCGGCACCCACCTGGCCCTGCTGCGCCAGTATGTCGGGATAGAAGGCATTGCGCCGGAAGGGCGTCGAAACCACCACGAGCTTGCGCACCACCTCAGGGTGCCGGATGGCGGTCTGCAGCGCCACGCCGCCGCCGAGCGAATAGCCCATGACGTCGGCGCTTGCGAGACCCAGGTGCTTGATCAGGGCGGCGATATCGTCGGCCATCAGCGCGACGCTCAAGGGGCGATCGATGTCAGCCGTGCGCCCATGGCCTTGCAGGTCGACGGCGATCACCTGGCGGCCTTGGGCGAGCGCGGGGAGGTTGGGGCCGAACATCTCGATGGCGCCGAGACCGCCGTGCAGCAGGATGAGCGGTCGGCCGGTTCCGTGGATCTCGTAATACAGCTTGATCCCGTTCACCTCGGCGTAGTGGCCCGCACCATTGGTCTTGCCCCCCCAGGCGCCCTGCGCTGTGCGCTTGGCAGGCGCCTGAGCACGGATCGGGGCCACGCTGATCGCGGCGACGACCAGCACTGCGGCCACGGTGCGGGGAAGGGCGACTGCTCGGGAAGGGAAACGCATAGCCGTCTCTCCTCTCTAGGGGTTGGGCTCGGGAGGCTTGAGCCTCGTTCTACCGATACGACGAACGGGGTTGGGCCAAATCGACCATGTTGACAGAACCCTCCCGGCGACTTACCTCCTCCTCCCTCGCTCCGGTCCCCTTCGGCCCGGGTGCGTGCGGCCCCACGGTTCGAGGAGAC
>WNGR01019373.1_pt1 | contig 11473 bp, 11 predicted proteins | sample 5407581 | NCBI WGS metagenome assembly WNGR01 (sample SAMN13153383, study PRJNA577476) | soil metagenome | isolation source: 80 cm soil or saprolite under Garry oak tree replicate 2 | place: USA:California | collected 2016-06-15
GAACGCGCGCGAGCGTGCTGTCGGGAGTAGTCAAGAGCGTCCCTAGCATAACGAAGCAGAACAGCAGTGGAAGCACCAGGAACATGTTGAGCTGCTGCAGCTCCTGCTCTGAGTTTGTCATCGCGCCAAGTGCCGCGGCGATCGACGCGTAGAACAGATAACCCAGAATGAAGTAGACAAAGAAAAAGATGACCTGCGCCGCGCTAAGCGACATGTGAATCGTATCTCCGCCAAGATGCACCGCAACCGATGTGGCGGCTAGCAGTAGAACTGCCCCAAGCCAGATACCTACCTGGGTCAGGCCGACCGAACCGACACCGATGATCTTGCCCGCCATCATCGCCTCGGGGCGTACGGTGGCCAGCATGACCTCAAATATGCGCGATGTCTTCTCTTCGATGATGGATCGCGCCACATTCATTCCATAGAGCATGATCACCAGGTACATGACGAAGAAGAGCACGGACACACTGATCTCTGCCGACTCCCGGTCATCACTGCGCGAGCCATGGGAGGCAACGACCTCCACCGGTTGCAGCATGGTATCGGCATCGGCGGCCACCACTCCGCGGTGGGCGAGCTGCTCGCGAATCAGGACTTTGCCCAATGCACTGGCCAGCGTGTTCTTGACGGAAGTGCTGCTGCTCGACCTCGGTGTATAGGCAAACGTTGGACGGCCGCCGGGCGACGTAGCCGGAGTGATCCAGAGATAGCCGTCCAGTTCTTTGGATTCAAGCTCCTGATCAAGTTCCGCACGCGTTCCCGGGCCGGCGTCCATGGCGTCGACGATGATTCGAGCGGGCGCCTTCTCCTGATGCGAACTGGCCGGATGAAGCTCCGCCTCGGCGTCGCTTTCGTCCTTTTGCTGCTGCTGGCGCAGGAGTTCAGCTTGCAGATCGAGAGCGAGCTGCGTGTCGGAGGAGACAACGGCAATGTGAACATCGTTCGGCGCTTTGGAGCCGAGAAAGATGCTGCCGAAGGCAAATCCAGCCATGATTAGCGGGATCATGATCGTGGTGATGAGGAACCCGCGGGTACGGATGCGTTCAATGTACTCGCGGTGCGCAATCAGCCAGACATTGCGCATTGAGACAGCCCCCATCTTAGGCATTGAGGTAGCTCCCCGCAGGTTCTCTGAGTTCGGCGATGGAGAGTTCGCGATCGGCCTTCACCGGCGACGTCTCCTGGACTTTTTCGATAAAGATCTCTTCGAGCGTCGGTTCCGTCACTTCAAAGCGAGTGACGCGAGCGTGGCGGATCGCGTCGGAAAGGAGCGACTGAGCGTCGTCCGCGAGGGTTGCGGAGGAACGCAGTTTGATCTCGGCCTGGCCAGGATACCGCTTGATGCTTTCGACGCTCGGATGCTGGAGGAATCCGTCATCGCCTTCGAAGCTGATATGAACTCGATTGCGCGGGTAGCTGGACTTGATCTCGCTCATCGAGCCGGAGAGCACGAGGTTGCCACGGTGAATGAGGGCGATGGTATCGCAGAGCTTTTCCACCTGGTCCATCCGGTGGGTCGAAAATAACACCGCTTTGCCCTCGCGGCGAAGCTCCACCAATGTATCCATCAGCAGAGCAGCATTCACCGGGTCGAGGCCGCTGAAGGGCTCGTCCATGATGATCAGGTCGGGATCATGCAGCAGCGCTGCAATGAACTGAATTTTCTGCTGCATGCCCTTGGACAGATCTTCGGTCTTCTTTGGAAGGGCTTCGGATATCTGCAGCTTTTCGCACCAGGCGCGAGCTCTCTTCTCTGACAGGGATGCGCTCAGATAATGGAGTCGGCCCAGGAAGACCAGCTGGTCCAGTACGGTCATCTTCTTGTACAGTCCTCGTTCTTCTGGCAGGTAGCCGACGCGACCCAATATGCTGCGGGTAAATGGCTTGTCGAAGAGCTTGACCGTGCCTGAGTCGGGCACCGTGATGCCGATCATCATGCGGATGGAACTGGTCTTGCCCGAGCCATTCGGCCCGAGGAGACCGAACATGGTCCCGGGTTCGATAGTGATCGAAAGGTCCGCGACCGCAACTTTGGTGTCGTAGACTTTGCGTACATGATCTAGCTGAACGATGGGCATGAGGACTCTAGGAGCAAGGAAAGACTTAGTTTAGCAGCGGCGGCATCGCCGTACATACAACTACCGTGGCGCGGCTTGACACCCTTCCGCCACAACAAGCTAGAATAGAGGATAGTCGAACTCAGGCGCACCCTCTGGACTGATCGTTCCTCTGCTTTTCATCGCCGGCAATGCCAATCCTTTGAAAAGATACGGGCCTCGCAAGTCGCCCATTGTGAGAAATACCTGTTGTCGAGTCGGCCCATGTTTGTTTTCGGCCGCTCGACGTTCCATGCAGACCACATTCGCTCATCGCGACCAACCGTAGTACCGACTCACGGCAAAAGCCGGGTCGAAGGAGATCAACCATGCGTCACCGTAATGCAGGATTCAAACTAGGCCGCAACCCCAGCCACCGCCGCGCCCTCCTCCGCAATCTCGTTACCTCAATCATTCTCATGGACCGCGTTGAAACTACGGTGACCAAGTGCAAGGCCACCCAGCCGCTGGTTGAGAAGATGATCACCCTGGGCAAGCGCGGCACCGTTCATGCCCGCCGCCAGGCGCTCAGCTACATGATGACGCCTGAATCTGTCGACCGGTTGTTCGGCGTTGTTGCGCCGCGCTATAGCGACCGTAATGGCGGCTATACCCGAATTACACGCAGCGGCGCGCGCAAAGGCGATGCCGCCGAGATGGCCTACATCGAACTGCTCGGCGCCGAGCACGAGCTGGACGAGAAGCGTCAGAAGCGCGACGAAGCCCGCGCGAAGAAGCGCGAGGAACTCGCCAAGCAGCTCGAAGAGCAGAACCCCGGCGACGCAGCCGCACCCGACGTCGCAGCCTAGCCCTCAGCTCTCCACCCAATCCAATTCAGCCGCCTGCCGCAAGGTACTTTCCTTGCGGCGGGCGAAGCTGCGTCCGTTTTCAGCTGAGGAAGGGCATAGAATCTCTGTGGATTCGAGCGGTTGGAGTTGGACGAGGTGAGATGAAGCGACGCGAGATTTTGAGGTCAGGCCTGGCGGCGGGTGCGGCAGCGAGTATGGCATTCCACGGGATGGCGTTTGGCGACCCGACGCCGGCAGGCATGGCACGCGCCGCTGGTCTCACCGAAGACCGTGCAAGCTGGGTGGCGATGCTGGATCGCGTCTGCCGGCCGCTGTTCGATGCGCTAAGCGAGCGGCGGCTGAAAGCCGCGATGCCGGTGGAAGCCTATTCCGGCGAGCAGCAGCATCGACGGCAGACCACGTACCTCGAAGCCCTGGGCCGCGCGCTCGCGGGCATGGCTCCGTGGCTGGAGCATGGAGCGACAACAGGGTCCGAAGGCCAGCTTCGTGCGCGCTACTGCGAGATGGCTCGCGCCGGGATCGCCTCCGCCGTCGACAAGGGCTCGCCCGACTACATGGACTTCGGCGGCGACCGGCAGACGATCGTCGACACTGCCTTTCTCTCGCTGGCGATCCTGCGCGCTCCGCATGAGTTGCGGGAGAAGCTGCCGGCAGACGTCCGGGCGCAACTTGCGGACGCGATGCGGGCGACCCGCGAGCTGTTGCCGAACTACAACAACTGGCTACTATTCTCGGCGATGATTGAGGCTTGCCTCTTTGCGCTGGGCGAGCCGTGGGACCGCATGCGCGTGGATTATGCGCTGCGCGAACACGAAAACTGGTACGTCGGCGATGGCGTTTACGGCGATGGCCCGCACTTTCACCAGGACTACTACAACTCCTTCGTCATCCATCCTTTCTTGCTGATGCTGATGGACACAGCCGGCAACCAAGACCCGACGTGGGCCGAGATGGCCAGCACTATCCGAGAGCGCGCGATGCGGTATGCGGCAATCCAGGAGCGGATGATCGCGCCGGACGGATCCTACCCAATCGCCGGGCGGTCGATCGCGTACCGGTGCGGAGCGTTCCAACTGCTTGCGGACATGGCGCTGCGGCGAGCGTTGCCGGCGGAGGTCTCGCCGGAGCAGGTGCGAGGCGCGCTGACCGCCGTGATTCAAAGAACGCTCACGCCGCGGGGTACGTTCGACGAGAAGGGATGGCTGCAAATCGGGGTCGCAGGGCATCAGCCATCCATCGGCGAGATCTATATCTCGACTGGAAGCCTGTACCTGTGTACGGCGGCGTTCCTTCCGCTTGGGCTGCCGGCGGGCGACCGTTTCTGGAGCGGACCGGCCGCGCCGTGGAGTTCGGTCAAGGTCTGGAGCGGCGCCGATTTCAAGGTCGACCACGCGCTGGAAGGACGGCAGCGCGGCGATTGAAGCGATGGGCGCCGTTGGCGGCGAGTGGGCTACCTGGGTGCGTCCTCCTGATGGTGGTTCAGAATTACATCCACATTGCTCTTATCCACCAGCGTCACACCGGTGTCGATGAACGCCGGAAACGAAGCATACGGATCGAGGCCGTAGTCTGCCACCAGCGGTTTCGCCGGATAGTGGAACACATCGTCCAGCGACTTCAGCCCCAGCAGCGCCATGGTGAAAGGCTTCTGCGAGACCGTTGAATCGATCGTCCCGTCCTTGACCAGGTTCAACGTCGCCTCGTCAACATCCATTGCCACCAGAAGACGTCCCCCAGACCCTATCCTCTTGAATGCCTCACCGACATCTTTGCCCGACGTAGACTCCAGGCAAACTATAGCGTCGATCTTCGCCGGCCCGGTCCGCGCCAGGTAGTCCCTGGTCTGATCCATGGCCAGGCCCGAGTCACCCTTCATGTCGAAGACTTCGACCACCTTGATGCCCGGGAAGTTTGCGAACGCATCCTTGTAGCCCTTCAGCCTCTCGTCGAGGTTCGGCTGCCCAGGCATCGAGAAGAAGACGACGTTGCCCTTGCCGTTCAACTTCGCGGCCACCCGCGCGCCTCCCAACCGGCCAGCCTGGAGGTTGTTGGTGCCGATGAAGAACAGGCGATGGCTCGTCGGCGCATCCGAGTCTATCGTAATTACCGGAATTCCCGCAGCCATGGCCGCGTCGATCTCCGGCCGCAGCATCTCCTCGTTGGCTACGGAGACGAGGATGCCCGCGGGCTTCAGCGCCACGACCGAGCGAAACTCGGTGACCTCGGCCTGGGGATCGAAGGTATCCGGCCCGCGCATCTCGGCAGAAACGCCATACTCCGCGGCCGCCTTGGCAAATCCAGCCCCTGCCGACTGCCAATAGGCGTGCTTGATGCTGGTTGCAACCAGGTAAAAGTGCTCGCTCTTGCTATGGCGCATGCATCCGGTAGACGCCGCCAACATTCCCATCAAGAGCCCAAAACCTATTTGCTTCCTGGAAATAATCATCCCCGGCCTCCCGCCGCCGTCCGGCTTATCGAACTCGTGCCAGATTCGGTTGCAGCGCAGTCTGTTTTTCCGCGCGGGCCAGATATTACTCCCATCCCGTAACGCCTGATGTGATGGCGATCATTTGGGTTCGGGCCGGGGCGTGCGAGTCGAGTCACTCGCCTGGAGCGGTGTAGGTTTCGGCAAAAGACTCGTCGGGGGATGCAGCCGGCCAGCCGATCATGACGAGGAAGACGTCGAGGACGAAGAGTGCGATGGCGATGTCGTTGAAGACGATCGCCTGGTGCTGGTCGGGCCAGCACTGATTGGCCGCCCAGAAGAGGAAGGCGATGGCCAACAGAATCGCTTTCAGCCACTCCCTGGCAGGAGGCCGATGGACGCTTTGATAGACAAGGTAGGCGATGGCGATCATGGCGAGCGGGAAGGCGCCGAGCAGGTCATGAGCCCGAGTCGGACAGAGTGCCGGAGCGGCGTCCCAGACCAGAAGCGCGGCGACACCTGCGAGGGTGATGACTCCCAGGATTACGGGGAAGGCTCTGTGGGCTCGGTCAAGTCGGGTATACATTGTGCTTGGTTCCTTCCTTTGAGCGTCTCCCGGTGGGTACCTCTCCCCCCCGTACTTAAGTCCTAAAGTACACCTTTCAGAGGACTTATAGATGCAAAGTACTACGGTTGGTCTATACCGATGAGACGGTTCCTGGATGTCAAAAAAGCTGCTGCGGATCTGGATACGGGTGGAGATAGAGGTCCTGCGATCATGCGCACGACACTTTGGCCCCTATCTTCCATTGTAATTTGGGTGTCAATGGACGGGTTGTGGGAAAGGCGTCGTTGGCTCTGGGTTTTGTGAGAGTTGCGGGCCCCGCAGATTGTCTTTGGGCGGATCATTACTCCAGGGGTTAAAACCCCAGGTTTCGACTGTCCGGCGAGTGCCAAGGCTGAAGCCTTGGCTTACCTAGAAGCCAGGACATCGGCTTACCAAGAAGCGAGGGCATCGGCGCTTTGCGGATATTGCCTGAGCAAGCTCTATAGTAACGCGAAGACGTTATCGTTCGAACTATCAGCTGTGAGCTATGACATGGTTTCGAGGAGGATCGTCGATGGAAGATGCTTATATTGTTGTGTTTACGACTGTGGCGACTGAGGCGCAGGCGGATGCGTTGGCGCGGTCGATTGTGACCGCGGGACTGGCGGCCTGTGTCCAGATTGAGTCGATCCGGAGCGTGTACCGGTGGAAGGGTGAGGTGTGCGCAGAGCCGGAGTTCCGGCTGACGATCAAGACGGCCGAGCGGCAGTTTCCGGCGCTGGAGCGGCACATCAAGGCCAGTCACACATACGAGACGCCAGAGATCGTGAAGGTGGCGATTGGGGGCGGGTCGCGCGAGTACCTGGCCTGGATCGATGAGTGCGTGACGCCGGGCTGAATAGCTGCCGCGGTGTGCCAAAAACGGCAACATTTGTTGCGCAGAAAGCGATAGCGAATCGGCTCGGCGGCATCTAAGCTGGTTTCAGGAGTGTGCACCATGAGCCATCAGGAACAGATGATCGCGATCACCGGACTTCACCGACCCCGACCGCTGGCTGATCTGGAATAACCAGACCTCGGAACGGCTGGGCATCGTTGCGCTCGCCGGGCCGCAGGAGCATGCGCTGTCGCTGGTGGAGAAGAAGACGCTGTTGCGTTCGCGGGCGATGGATTTGCTGCGTAACGTGGCGTAGGCTTCGCCGAGATACCAAAACATCTGCTGTGTCCCAACCGGCGTCAACCGGACCCGCGATGGATGAAACGCGGCGCTCGTCCGAGAGCATACCCCAGGGGTTAAAACCCCTGGTCATGAAGTAGCCTGAGAGGGCCAAGGCTGAAGCCTTGGCTCACCTAGAAGCGAGCTTTGTTTCGTGCTGGCAGTGCGAGCTAAGGTGAGCGCTTCGCTCCGCGGCTGCCGACGTGTGTCATGCGGCGTGGTGGCGCTCGAGGTACTCCTCCAGCGTGTTGAGTCCGGCCCGGAAGAGGAGGTGGCCGAGCGTGTCGGTATCTTCGAATCCGCGGGCGAAGTGGGGACCGTAGCGGCGGCGGAGTTCGCGGATGGTGGTTGAGGTGCGCGCCTGATACTCGAAGTTATTTTCGGTCTCGGGGTTGGTGGTGACTTCGGCTTCGCGTTCGGTGAAGAGGGGGTCGGGAGAGTTGGGCATCTGCTTTCTCCTTTGCCAGAAGAGATGCGACTTTGCGGACGGCGGGTTTGCCCGGAGGGTCTTCGTCCTGGGATTTCGCCTGAATCAGTCGGCTCAAACCCACCCATGCGATGAGACTGCATGAATGGGGCACCCGCATGGATGGGGGTCCGCCGCATGGGACCTTTTCAGCCTTGCGGAAGTGCGGCGATAAAGAACTGCATCAGCGTCTGTTGTTTGTACCTGGTTGCGGCGTTCCTGGCGTCGCGTTCGGTGTCGAAGGAGCCTCGGTCTTCGCCTGCCCAGCTAAAGCGCCAACTGTCGCCGGTCTCGTAGATGTGCGGATCCTGGTGGCGGGCGCGGGTAATATGTTCTGCTGATTCCAGTACTGATAATGAACTGGTGGAACGGGTCATTTCCTTCCTTTCACGAACGAGACTCCTGGCTGTGGCTGAACGCCGCAATGCCGCAGGCGGTTGAACTTGCTCATGCAAGCTGGGTTTGCGCAGAAAGCTAAAGTTTGGGATGCTCGGCTCTGAATAGCTTACCGGATTCCGAGATCCATGGAAGGGGCGGATGTACTAGGTCCGACCCACTGCGCCCAAGCCGCCGCCTCCGGGAGTCTCGATGCGCAGTGTGGTTCCTTTCGATACGTGCAAGCTGCATTTTCCCGGCAGCTCCGTTTCGCCGGACTCGTCCGGTGTGCTGAGGGTCGCGCGGCCGGGCGCTCCGCCCTCGCCTCCGTCGAGCCCATAGGGCTGGAATTTGCGGCGATCGGCGAGCAGCGTCACCTGGGCATCGGCAAGCAACTCGACTTCGCGAATCAGACCGTCACCGCCTTGAAATTGTCCCGCGCCTCCCGATCCGTAGCGGTAGGCATAACGCCGCACGCGAAATGGGTAGGCGTATTCGAGGGCCTCGATTGGAGTGTTGAGGGAATTCGTCATGTGGGTTTGCACGCCGGAGATCCCATCGATTCCGGGTCGCGCTCCCATGCCGCCGGCTGCCGTCTCATAGTAAGTAAAGGGTTCGCCGCTGCGCGGATCGATGCCGCCGATCGTCAGGTTGCTCATGGTGCCCGCGCTGGCGGCCGGTACTCGCTGCGGCACTGCCTTTGCGAGCGCGCGGAGCAGCACATCGACAATGCGCTGCGAGGTTTCGACATTTCCGCCTGCGACCGCGGCGGGCGGACGGGCATCGACGATGCTTGCTTCCGGCGTTTCCAAGGTAAGCGGACGCAGAATGCCGGCCGTTGCCGGTGCGTCGTCCGCGAGCAGACAGCGCAGCATATAGAAACAGGCGGAGAGCGTGATGGCGCGGACCGCGTTGATGCTGCCTGCTACCTGGGGGGACGAGCCGCTGAAGTCGACGTGCATGGAGGCGGCTTGCGGATCGAATTGCAGAGAGACTGCAATCTTCCGCGGGGTGTCAGAATCAATTACGCCGTCGTCGTCCATCCAGTCTTCCGCGGTGAAGGTGCCGGTGGGCATTGTGCGCAGCTCGGCGCGTACCAGCCGCTCAGAATAATTGAGCAACTCTTCGATGAGGGCTTTGAGGCTGGGCTCGCCGTATTTCTCCGCCAACTGAAAAATCCGTTGCTCGCCGACGCGGCAGGCTCCAATCTGCGACTCCAGATCGCCCTCTCGCTCTTTCGGTGTGCGCACGTTCAGCAGGATGAGGTCCAGCATCTCGCGATCGACAATTCCGCCGCGGACGATTCGCACGGGAGGAATGCGAATGCCCTCCTGATAGATCTCGTTTGCCGGTCCCATGGAGCCGGCGAAGGCGCCGCCGACGTCCGCATGGTGAGCGCGGTTGGAGACATAGAAAGCCGGCCGGTCGTGCTCTGATGGCGCCGCCAGAAAGACCGGCAGCACCATGGTGATGTCGGGAAGATGGGTTCCGCCTGCGTAGGGATCGTTGAGGATCGCGATGTCTCCCGGCGCAAAGGTAATTGCCGCGACCGCAGCCTGCACGGATAACGGCATGGAGCCGAGGTGTACCGGCATGTGATCGCCCATGGCAATCACGCGGCCTTTTCCGTCGAAGATCGCGCAGGAGTAGTCGCGCCTCTCCTTGATGTTGGGCGAGAGCGCGGTGCGGCGTAATGCGGCGCCCATCTCCTCGGCGATGGAATGGACAGCGCTCTGGAAGACGGCGAGTTCGACTGGATCGGCTGCGGGAAGAATCATGCGCGCTCCTCGGTGAACGTAATGAGGATGTTTCCGAACTGATCCACTTGGGCGCAACAATCCGGCGGCAACACGGTGGCGGAAGTGTATTCCGTGATCATTGCAGGGCCGTGGATTCTGTCTCCGGGCTTGAGTTGAGAACGGCGATAGAGACGCGACGGCATGTATTTGCCATCGAAATATACATCGCGCACCGCGTAGCAGGCGGCGGTTCCATCTCCCGGGATGGGTTGCTGGCGAGCCGGCGAATACGGTTCACCGGGGGCGATCATCCGCAGACGCAGATTCACAATTTCCACGGGCCTGGAGGTGTCGCAGAAGCCGTAGCGATGTTGATGCAGCCGATGGAAGGATTCGATGGCGCTGTCGGGGGACTGCGTGTCGTACGGGACGTTGAGTTCGTATCCCTGCCTGCGATAGCGCACATCGATGGTGCGCAGCGCCACGCCTTGCAGGCCTTCCGCAGCGAACTCCGCGACGCCGCGCTGCTCCAGTTCTGCGAAGCTGTCGGCGGTGCTCTCGATTGCGCCGCCTTCGAGCATAACGGTGCGCGAGTAGTCGCGCACGGTGTCGGCCAGAAGAATGCCCACAGCGGAGAGTGCGCCCGGCATCATGGGAACCAGCACTCGCGGAATGCGCAGAGCACGCGCGAGCGAACAGGCATGGAGTGGCCCGCCACCGCCGAACGCGACTAGAGTTACCTGGCGCGGGTCGTGGCCACGTTCGACCGAGATCACGCGGATGGCCTTCTCCATCTGCGTTTCCACGACGCGGAGAATGCCGGCAGCGAATTCGACGATTGTCGCGAGCGGGCCTTTCTGCGCGTACATGATCTGCTCAGTGCGTTGTTGGTCGAGATGCACGCCTCCGCCGAGGAAGCTCTCCGCATCGAGCCTTCCGAGGATGAGGTTGGCGTCGGTAACGGTCGGCATGGTCCCGCGTCCGAAGCAGATCGGGCCGGGCTCCGATCCTGCGGATTCAGGTCCTACGCGCAGCATGCCGCCTGCATCGAAACGCGCAATCGATCCGCCGCCCGCGCCCGCGGTGTGAATGTCCAGCATGGGAATACTTACCGGAACGCCCGCGACTATCGACTCGCTCGTCCGCTGCGCGCCGTCGGTGGATGCATTGGCCAGGAAGACATCAGCGGGCGACCTGGCAGGCGCCGATGACTCCGCCCGCGGGGCCGGACAAGACGGTTCGGACGGGCTCCTGCGCGGCGAGGCGCGCAGGGATAATGCCGCCCGAGGACTGCATTACGTCTACGCGGCCGCTGGCATGCTGCGCGGCGACTCGCTGCTCCAACTGAGTCAAGTAGCTCTGCATCTTTGGCGCGAGGTACGCGTTGACGACGATTGTCGATGCACGCTCGAATTCCCGGAACTCCGGAAGAATTCGGTGCGAGGTAGAGATGGGAATTCCAAGATCGCGGAGAGCCTTCTCAACGCGCAGCTCTGTTTCGGGGTTGGCGAAGGAAAACAACAGCGAAATTGCTACTGCCTCTGCTGCGCTGGCGCGCACTGCATTCGCCAGCGCTTGCAGTTCTTCTTCCGTGGGAGCGCGAAGGATTTCGCCCTTTGGGCTCACGCGCTCCGGAACGCCGAAGCGCAGCTCGCGCGGCACGAGGCAGACCGGCAATGGAGCGAACCAGTCGTAGAGCCTGCTTCGGGTCTGGCGTCCGATGGCGATGGTGTCCTCGAAGCCGGCGGTCGTGACGAAGGCGACGCGCGCGCCCGTCCGCTCCAACATGGTGTTGGC
>WNGR01023965.1_pt1 | contig 11473 bp, 10 predicted proteins | sample 5407581 | NCBI WGS metagenome assembly WNGR01 (sample SAMN13153383, study PRJNA577476) | soil metagenome | isolation source: 80 cm soil or saprolite under Garry oak tree replicate 2 | place: USA:California | collected 2016-06-15
CACATTCAGCCCCGGCCGCGTCCCATCACCGGCGGAGACGTGCCGGTGACCGAGCGGCCGCGGCAGCGGCCGCTCACTGGGGACCCGCCGCGCAATGACGATGACGGCGTCGGGCGCCGCCGCCCGGACCATCCGGAACACCCGGAGCATCCGGAGCACCCCGACCACCCTGGCCGGCGCGATCGCCCTGGGCAGTCTGAAGCCCCGAGCACTCCCGACCCGCGAGCGCGTCCCGAGCGGCCGGCGCAAGAGGTGCGACCGGACGTGTTCCGGCCGGACCGCGCCCGGAGCGAACCCCCTGGCGTGGCGGCTCCCGAGCGCCCCCGGACCGAGCCGCGGCGTCCAGCAGAGAGTCGCCCGCCAAGCGCGCCGCCCCCAGCGCCACGGGTCCAGCCCCCGGCCGCTCCGCCGGCGCCGCCGCGCAGCGAGCCGCGCGTCGAGCCGAAACGCGACGCCCCGAAACAGCGGCCCCAGAACGAGCCAGAGCTCAAACGGCGCAAGCCGTAGCCAGAGCTCGCCGATACGACGCGCCCGGCCGTGGTTCTCGACGGTCGGGCGCGTTAGCTTTCCGTCCCTTTCCTCCTGCGGAGCTGGAGCGGTGCATCCACAGCTCGGTCTGAGCGCTGTGCTCATCCCGTGCGCCCTCGCGGCGCAAACCCCGGCGGCCGTCCAGCGAGCCGCCAATTCGATCACCGCCGAGGGGGTGCGACACCACATCGGCGTGCTCGCGGACGACTCCATGCTCGGCCGAGCCACGCCGAGTCCGCAGCTCGAGCAAGTAGCGCAGTACGTCGCCGAGCAGTTCCGGCGGTCCGGACTGAAGCCGGCCGGGGACACCGGCTATCTGCAGCGCTACACCGTCACGCAACGCGTCGTGGATACTCAGGTGAGCGTGATCCGCATCGCCGGCGCGGCGCCCGCGACACTCAAGCCGGGCAGCGACGTCTATCTCCTGCGATTCACGCCGCTGCCGACGCGAGAGCTGAGCGGCCCGGTGGTGTTGTTCACGGGCACGCCCGACTCGGCGAATCCGCTGGCCGGCGCGGACGTGAACGGTGCATGGGCGGCGATCATCGCCACGGCGATGCCTCAGGGTATTCAAATCAACCCAGAGTGGGTCATGGCCGTGCTCCGCGGCGGCGCGATCGGCTGGATGGTGATCTCGAATCGCCCCGACGCGCAGTGGCAGAACCGGCTGGCGCGCACCACCGCCCCCACCCGCACGCTGGAAGGCGTCCCGTCGGACGCGGAGCCCGCTGCCGGCGCGTTCGAGATCCGGGACGCGACGGCGGCAGCGACCCTGGGCATCGACCCGGCGGCGTTGCGGGCAGGGACCGGCCGCTGGACCGCCCGCCGCCTCCCGGCCACGGTCACCTATCTGGTGAAGGAGCGCGAGCTGGCCCGCGCCTCCGCGCCGAACGTGATCGGCGTGCTCGAGGGAAGCGACCCCAAGCTCAAGAGCGAGTACGTCTTCTTCACCGGCCACATGGATCACATCGGGACCCCCGGGGCGGGTGAAGGCTGTGTCGCGAAGGGGGCCGACTCGATCTGCAACGGTGCCGATGACGATGCCTCCGGCACGACGGCCGTACTCGAGGCGGCCGAGGCGTTCTCAAAACTGGCGCCGCATCCCAAGCGCTCGCTCGCCTTCATGACCGTGAGCGGAGAGGAACGCGGCCTGTGGGGCAGCCAGTTCTTCTCCGAGCACCCGACGGTGCCACTCGCGAAAGTGGTCGCCGACTTGAACAGCGATATGGTGGGTCGTAACTGGAAGGACACGATCGTCGTGATCGGTAAGGAGCACTCGAACCTCGGCGCCACGCTGAACCGCGTCGCCGCGGCCCATCCCGAGCTTCGGATGACGGCGATCGACGACATCTGGCCCCAGGAGCGCTTCTACTTCCGCTCGGATCACTACAACTTCGCGCGGAAAGGCGTCCCGATCCTGTTTTTCTTCAACGGCACGCACGCCGACTATCACCAGGTGGGCGATTCCCCGGACAAGATCGACGCCGAGAAGGAATCGCGTATCGTCAAGCTGCTGTTTTACCTCGGGCTGGAGGTGGCGAACGCCGCCGAACGCCCGAAGTGGAATCCCGAGAGCTACAAGCAGATCGTGACGGGGGCGAACTGACCGTTAGGGCAACGCCGCCAGCAGCTCTGCGTTCGTCTTCGTCCGCCTGAGCTGCGCCAGCAGCACGTCCAGCGCTTTCTCCGGCGGGAGCCCCACCAGGCCCCGCCGAAGTTTTTGTTTGGCCTCCACGATAGCCGGCTCGGCGAGCAGCTCCTCGCGCCGAGTCCCGGTCGCCGCAATATCCACGGCCGGGTACAGCCGCCGGTCGGCGAGCTCACGTGCCAGTCGCAGCTCGGCGTTGCCGGTGCCCTTGAACTCCTCGAAAATCACGTCGTCCATGCGGCTGTCGGTCTCGACGAGCGCCGTCGCGACGACGCTGAGGGACCCGCCGCCCGGAACCGCCCGCGCCGCGCCGAACAAAGCCTTGGGCTTGGCCAGCGCGTTGGAGTCGAGGCCGCCGGACATGGTGCGGCCGCTCGATCGCCCCGTGGTGTTGTGCGAGCGGGCGAGGCGCGTGAGCGAGTCGAGCACGATCACCACGTCTTTCCCGAGCTCGACCTGGCGGCGCGCGTGCTCGAACACCATGTCCGCCACGGCGACATGCCGCTCGTGCGGCAGATCGAAGCTCGACGCGATCACTTCGCCCCGGCCCCAGTCGATCATCTCGCTGACTTCCTCGGGCCGCTCGTCCACCAGCAGGATGAGCAGGATCGCCTCCGGATAGTTCAGGGCCACACCTTCGGCCACCGCCTGCAGCATCACGGTTTTGCCGGCCTTGGGCGGCGAGACGATGAGCGCGCGCTGCCCGAAGCCGAACGGACAGACCAGGTCCACCACGCGCTGGATTTCCGCGGTACGCGGACTCGAGGCGCGGGGCGTCTCGAGCGACAGCGGCCGCGACGGGTGGACGGCGCCGAGCTGCGCGAACTCGGGGCGGTCGCCGAGCGGCGCGCCGGGCGGCGCGCCGTTGACACCCAGCACGCGACCGTTCTCGAGCGTGAGCAGATCGCCCCGGCGCAAGCCGGGAAGGCGCGCCTTTGGGGGCGGGGTCGAACCAGCCGGTGATGGGAGGCAAGGACTGAAAACTAATCTAGGGACATCAGACGCCAGACATCAAACATCAGGGGGTGGTTCCTCTGCCGTCTGACGTCTGAAGTCTGACGTCTCACGGCTATATTTCCCCCCGCCATGCGCCAAGACCACATCCGCAACTTCTGTATCGTGGCCCACATCGACCACGGCAAGTCGACGCTGGCCGATCGGCTGATCGAGCTCACGGGAACGCTCGACAAGCGGCTGATGCGCGAGCAGGTGCTGGACACGATGGACTTGGAGCGCGAGCGCGGCATCACCATCAAGCTGAACGCCGTGCGGATGAGCTACCACGCCCGGGATGGCCAGCTGTACGAGCTGAACCTGATCGACACCCCCGGGCACGTCGATTTCACCTACGAGGTCTCGCGCTCGCTCGCTGCGTGCGAGGGAGCGATCCTGGTCGTCGATGCGTCGCAGGGTATCCAGGCCCAGACGATCTCCAACCTCTTCCTGGCGCTGGACGCGGGACTCGAGATCATCCCGGTGCTCAACAAGATCGATCTCCCCGGCGCGGAGCCCGACCGCCGGGCCAAGGAGATTCACGAGCTCATCGGGGCAAAGCCGGACGAGATCCTGCGCATCTCGGCGAAGGAGGGCACCAACGTCCCCGAGCTGCTCGAAGCGGTCGTGCGGCGCGTCCCACCCCCGCGCGGCACGCGCGACGCCCCGCTGCGGGCGCTGATCTTCGACTCCTACTACGACCGCTACCGCGGCGCGATCCCGAGCATCCGGGTGGTGGACGGCGTGCTGACCCCGGGAATGAAGATCGCCTTCGGCGCCCACACGGCCGACCTCTACGAAGTGGACGAAGTCGGCTACCTGCAGTTGGGCCACAAGCCGACCGAGCTGCTCGAGGCCGGCGAGGTCGGTTACTTCGTCGCCAACATCCGCGGGGTGCGGGAGACCCAGCCCGGGGACACGGTGGTCGACGCGGAGCACCGGGACGTGGCGCTGCTCCCCGGGTACCGCGAGGTCAAGTCGATGGTGTTCGCCGGCCTCTACCCGACCAACGCCGAGCAGTTCGAAGAGCTGCGCGACGCGCTCGCCAAGCTGCAGCTCAACGACGCCTCGCTCCACTACGAGCCGGAGTCGTCGGTCGCGCTGGGCTTCGGGTTCCGCTGCGGGTTCCTCGGCCTGCTGCATATGGAGATCGTGCGGGAGCGGTTGGAGCGGGAGTTCAACCTCGACCTGATCAGCACGGTGCCGAACGTGGAATATCACGTGCATCGCACCGACGGCGCGGTGGAGGTGGTCGAAAACCCCAGCCTGATGCCGCACGGCTCCGAAGTGGACCACATCGCGGAGCCGTACGTCAAGGCGCGGATCCTGGTCCCGGCCGAGTACATCGGCGCGATCATGAAGCTCGGCCAGGAGCGGCGCGGGGTGTACCGGGGGATGCACTACGTGGACCCGACCCGCGTCGAGTTCAGCTGGGAGTTCCCGTTGGGTGAGATCATCCTCGACTTCTACGACAAGTTGAAGACGATCTCCCGGGGCTACGCGTCGCTCGATTACGAGTTCCTCGAGTACCGGCCGTCCGAGCTCGTGAAGCTGGACATGCTCCTGAACGGCGAGGCGGTGGACGCGTTTTCCGTCATCATTCACCGCGACAAGGCATACGAATGGGGACGGAAGATCGCCGAGAAGCTCAAGGAGCTGATCCCGCGCCAGCTGTTCGAGGTCGTAATCCAGGCCGCGATCGGTACCAAGGTGATCGCGCGCGAATCGATTCGCCCGCTGCGCAAGAACGTCACCGCCAAGTGCTACGGCGGCGACGTCACCCGGAAGCGCAAACTGCTCGAGAAGCAGAAGGAAGGAAAGCGGCGCATGAAGCAGGTGGGGACGGTGGAGATTCCGCAGGAAGCCTTCCTCGCGGTCCTCCAGGTTGACTAGCCTCGTCATCCAGACGGCCTTCCTCGGAGACGTCGTGCTCACGACGCCGCTGCTCGAGGCGCTCGCGCAGCGGTATGGCCCTCTCGACGTCGTCACGACCCCCGCCGCCGCACCCCTGCTCGAGACGCATCCGGCGGTACGCCGCGTGATCCGCTACGACAAACGGGCAAAGGACCGGGGACTAGGGCGTTTGCTTCGGCTCGCCCGGACGCTCCGGGCGGAGCGCTACGAAGCGGCGTATCTTCCCCATCGTTCGCTCCGCACCGCGGCGCTGGCCTGGCTCGCCCGGATTCCGAAGCGCGTGGGATTCCGCGACGGCTGGCCGATGCTGTATACCGAGGTGCGGCAGCGCGCCACGACCGACCACGAGATCGATCGCCTGCTCGCGTTGGCCGGCCCCGACCGTACGGGCGGCGCGAGCAGTAAGCGCTGGCCGTATTATGCCGAGCTTGCCGAGCGGCTCGCTGCGAGCGCCGCGGTCGTGGTCCTGGGGGGCCCGGAAGATCGGAGTCTGGGAGACGAGATCGTCCGGGCGGTAGAGGGCGGTGACGGGCGGTGCCGAGCGGCCAATGGGTGCGGCAGGCTGACGCTGCGCCAGTCGGCGGAAGTCATCCGCCGCGCCGCCGTGCTCGTGACCAACGACAGCGCGCCGCTGCACTTCGCACAGGCGGTCGGCACGCCGACGGTGGCGATCTTCGGGTCCACGGTGCCGGCGTTCGGGTTCGGGCCGCGCGGAGCGCATGACCGCGTGGTCCAGCGCGAGGGCCTGTCGTGCCGTCCCTGCTCGGCGCACGGACCGCCGAGCTGCCCGCTGGGTCATCATTTGTGCATGAAATCAGTCTCGGTCGAGGACGTCCTGCTCGCCATCGAGGAGACCGGTGCGCTACATCGTCGGGATTGACATCGGCGGTACCAACATCGTGGTCGGCACGGTGGCCGAGGACGGCTCGGAGCTGGTCGGACTGGTCTCGGCGCCCACCATCTCGGAGCAGGGCGCGGAAGCTGTGATCGAGCGGATCGTGAAGCTCGCGCGCGCGTCCGTGGGCGAGGCGCGCGGCAAGGAGATCGCGGGCGTGGGAATCGGGTCGCCGGGCCCGCTCAACACCAAGACCGGCATCGTGCTCCTCACGCCGAACCTCGGCTGGACGAACTTCCCATTGCGCGACCGGCTGGGACAGGCGCTCGGCCTGCCCGCCACGCTCGACAACGACGCCAACTGCGCGATCTTCGGCGAGTGGTGGCGCGGGGCCGCGCGCGGCTCCGCCTATGTGGTCGGGCTCACGATCGGCACGGGGATCGGGGGCGGCATCGTACTCGGGGGAGCGATCTACCGTGGGGTCTCGGACGTGGCGGGCGAGATCGGCCACATGTCCATCGATTCCAACGGCCGGCGCTGCAAGTGCGGCAACGACGGGTGCCTCGAGGCCTACGCGTCCGGGCCCGCGATCGCGGCGCGCGCCGTCGAAGGAATCGAAACCGGCGCGGACACCTCGCTGCCGCGCTACGTGAACGGTGATCTGTCCAAGATCACCGCGCAGATCGTGTACGAAGCGGCGCACGACGGCGACCAGTACGCCCTGGAGGTGGTGCACGACACGGCGAAGTTCCTGGGAACGGGCGTCGCCAACATCGTCAATATCTTCAACCCCGAGGTGGTGGTGATCTGCGGCGGCGTGACGCTGGCCGGCGAGAAGCTGTTCGCGCCACTGCGCGGCGAAGTGAAGCGCCGGGCCTTCAAACCCGCCGTCGACGCGTGCCGCATCGTGCCCGGGGAGCTCACCGGCACGGCGGGCGTGTACGGCGCCGCCGCGGTGTTCGTGCAGCGGACCTGGGGAACGGTGTGAAGCGACTCGGGGTCATCGGCTCCCTGGTGTGGGACACCATCTACGGCCGCGACCCCGCGCAGCCCGCCGTCGAGGAATGGGGCGGGATCTCCTACTCCCTGGCCGCGCTCGACGCCACGCTGCCGGACGATTGGGTGATCGTGCCCATCGTCAAGGTGGGACGGGACCTCGCCGCCCGGGCGAACGCCTTCCTGCGCACGCTGCGGCATGTGGCCCCGGGCAGCCGTTTCATCGAGGTGCCGGAAGCCAACAACCGCGTCACCCTGCGATACTTTTCGGCGGAGCGCCGCTGCGAGCAGATGGCGGGCGGCGTGCCACCCTGGACGTGGCCCGAGCTGGGGCCCAACGTGGCCGACTTGGACGCGCTGTACGTGAATTTCATCTCCGGCTACGAGATGACCCTGGCGACGGCGCAGTTTCTGCGGCGTGGGTTCGGGAAGCTCATCTACGCCGACCTCCACAGTCTCTTCCTCGGCAAGGAGTCGGACGGCACGCGGGTGCTGCAACCTCTGGTCGACGCGCCGGCGTGGTTCGGCTGCGTCGACGTCGCGCAGCTCAACGAAGCGGAGATGCAGCAGCTGGGAGACGATCCCCTCGCGGCCGCCGCCGCCGCGCTGGCGCAAGGATGTCACACGCTGCTCGTCACGCTCGGTGCCCGGGGGGCGGCGTACTTCGTCGGATCGCAGGACGGTCGGATGGGGCAGCCCGGTGCGCCCATCCGCTCGGGGCGCGTCGCGCCCGACCGGAGCGACCGCGCGCCTGCCGAAGGGGGAGACCCCACCGGCTGCGGCGACGTGTTCGGGGCGACCGTGGTCGCGTCGCTGCTCGCGGGCACTCCGCTGGCGGACGCGTTGCAGCTCGCGACGCGGATGGCCGCCCGCAACGTGACCTATCGGGGCGCAACCGGTCTGCGCGATCACCTGCTCGGCAAACTGACGAGCGCATGACGCGCCTCGTCGAAGTCCCCGCGCACTTCGACGACCGCTCGTTCGACCAGTTCGCGGGAGCATTCGCCGAAGCGCGCCGGGACGACGAGCGCTTGCTGTTCGACGCACACGCCGCAGAGTGGGCGTCGCCCTACGGCCTGGTCGGACTGCTCGCCGCGGGACAGGCGGCGCGTCGGCCGGGGTCGGGGTCACCCGCCGAGCGACCGCTGCTCACGGCGCCGACCAGCCTCGAGGTGCTGAGCTACTGGGCTCGCGCCGGTTTTTTTCGCGAGGCGGCCGACCTGTTCGAAATCCACGGCAAGGTGCCACGCCTGAAAGCGGCGGAGGAAAGTGAAGTGCTGCTGCCGGTGACCCCGGTGCGGGCGGCGGAGGACGTGCACGCGGTGGTGAGCAAAATTCAGCAGCGCGCCTCTGCCATCCTGGCGTCCGAGCTGAGCCTCGACCCCAAGGCGACGATGGGGTTCGCTATGGCGCTTTCGGAGGCATGTCAGAATATTGTAGAACACGCGGGCACGGGCGGGTGGGTGGCGGTGCAGGCGTACAACTGGCGTCGCAAGCTGGCCCGGCGGGTGGTGGTGATCGCGGTGGCGGACGCGGGGGTGGGGTTCCGACACTCGCTCGAGCCGACCCAGAACAAGCGCTTCGGCGACCGCTGGGGCGACGCGGCGGCGCTGGAAGCGGCGCTGGTGCAAGGCGTGAGCCGGTTTCGTGACCCCGGCCGCGGGCAGGGGCTCGCCGGCATCCGGCGCTACCTGCTCCGCTGGACGGGCAAGATCGCGATCCGCAGCGGCACCGCCCGCATCGCGATCGTACCGCAGTGGGACGACGACGTCCCATTGAAGGATGGCCTGCCGCCCTTCCCGGGCGCACAGGTACTCATCATCATCCCTGAACAGGGGTCCGCCGACCGGTGATACAGTACATCGACATGCACGCGGTGCTCCAGGAGTCGATCTCGGGCGTCTACGCGGACCTCGTCACGCGGCCGACGGGCCGGGTGGTGCGCGAGCGGATCGAGCGGGCGATCGCGGGCCGGGGGGGGGACACCGGCGAGATTACGATCGCCCGCATGGACTTCACCGGCGTCGGGTGCATCGACTACTCCTGCGCCGACGAGATCGTGGCCAAGCTGCTGCGCGACCGGCCGGCCGTGCTGGTCCTGTCGGGGATCACGGACGGGCATCGTGAGGCGATCGAGCCGGTGTTATCGGGCCACGGCCTTGCGGTGCTGATCGAGCGGGCCGACGGGACACTCGAGAGTCTCGGCGCGGCCGCGGCGGTGGCGGCACTGCTCGACGAGCTCGTGGCCCGGCGCCTCGCCGCGCGCCGGCCCGGAGGTACGTACGCGCTGACGCTCGCGTGAAGCGCCGCCTCGGGTTCTCAACGCGCGCGATCCACGGCGACCCCGAGGCCCGCCCCGACTGGACGCCGGTGGTGGCGCCCCTGTACCAGAGCAGCACCTTCACCAACCCGATCGGCTCCACCGCTGAAGTCCTCTACACCCGCTACGGCAACAACCCCAACCAGACGGCGATCGCGAAGCGCCTCGCCGCGCTCGAGGGCGCGGAGGCGGCGATCTTTCTCTCGAGCGGGATGGGCGCCATCGCCCTGTCGCACCTGGCGGTGCTGCGGCCGGGCGACCATTTGCTGTCGAGCGAGTGGATCTACGGCGGTGTGCAGCGCCTGTTCGCGCAGGAATTCGGGCGGTTCGGGATCGAGGTGTCGTTCGTCGGCCCGCTCGAGTCCCGGACCTGGAAGCGGGCCCTCAAGAAGAACACGCGTGCGATCTTCGTGGAGACGCCGACCAACCCCCTGCTGCGGGTGCTCGATCTCGAGCCGATCGCGACGTTGTGCAAGACCGAAGGGCTCGCGCTGCTGGTAGACTCGACCTTTGCCACGCCCATCAACTTCCGGCCGCTGGAGCACGGCGCGGACGTCGTGATCCACAGCGCCACCAAGTACTTGAACGGGCACACGGACGTGATCGCGGGCGCGGTCGCCGGCACCGAGTCGGTGATCGAGGAGGTGCGCAAGCTGATGCAGGTGTGGGGCCAGGCGATCGATCCGATGGCGGCGTGGCTGATCGAGCGCGGCATGAAGACCCTGGCGGTGCGGGTCGACCGGCAGAACGCGACGGCGCTGCGTGTGGCGGAGTGGTGCGCCAAGCAAGCGCAGTTCGGCGCCGTCCATCACCCCGGGCTGCCGTCCCACCCCGACCACGAAGACGCGAAGCGGCTCATGAGCGGTTTCGGGGGGATGCTGGCGGTGGAGCTGAAGGGGGGCGCGCGGGCGGCGGAGCGGTTCTTGCGGGCGCTGACGATCGCGGCGCACGCGCCGAGCCTCGGGGGCGTGGAGACGCTCGTGTCGGAGCCGCGCCTGACCTCGCACGCCATGCTGACCGCCGACGCCCGAGCCCGGGCTGGCATTCCGGACGGGTTCTTGAGATTTTCCATCGGACTGGAGGACGCGGACGACATCATTGCGGACTTCGCCCAGGCCCTGGCGCAGTTGTAAGTGATCAAGTTCACGAATGTCTTCAAGGCCTTCCCGAAAGGGGGGCTCGCCCTGAAGGACGTTTCGTTCCACATCGCGAAGGGCGAGTTCGTATTTCTCACCGGCCACTCCGGCGCCGGCAAATCCACCGTCCTCAAGCTGATCTACGCAGAGGAGCCCGCGACGAGCGGCGAGGTGCGCGTATCGGGCTTCAACCTGGCCGAGGCGCGCCGCAAGGACATTCCGATGCTGCGCCGGCGGCTCGGGATCGTGTTCCAGGATTTCCGGCTGCTCGAGGACCGCACGGCCGAGGAGAACGTGGCGTTCGCGCTCGAGGTGACCGGGGCGCGGCGCGCGTCGATTCCCGCCCGCGTCATGCGCGTGCTCACGCAGGTCGGTCTCGCGGCCAAGGCCCAGGCCTATCCGCGTGAGCTGTCGGGCGGCGAGCAGCAGCGGGTGGCGATCGCCCGCGCGCTCGTGAACGAGCCGACGGTCCTGCTGGCGGACGAGCCGACGGGCAATCTCGACGAGCGGGCCACCCGCGGGGTATTCCAGCTGCTGCGCGACATCAACGCGAGCGGCACGGCCGTCGTGATGGCGACCCACGACCTCGACCTGGTGCGCCAGGCGCCGTACCGCGTCATCGAGCTCCAGGAAGGCGCGCTGATGTACGACTCCGCCGTCGACGAGCCGCGCGACGAGGCCGTCAGCCCGTGAACCTCGTCATCCGCGAGGCGCTGCTCGCGTTCCGCCGCGCCCCCCTCTTGTCGGCGCTGTCGGTCACGACGATCGCGTTCTCGTTGTTCGTGGTGGGCCTGTTCGGGCTCGTGGCCGTGAACCTGCAGCAGGCGCTGCGGGACGTGGCCGAGCGGGTGGAGATCGTCGCCTACCTGCTCCCGGGCGCGCCGATCGAAACCATTACGCTGGCGCAGAAGGACATCGAGGCGTTCCCCGAAGTGCAGGCGGCGAGCTACGTGAGCGAGGACCAGGCGCTGCAACGCGCCCGCACCGAACTCGTCGAGTTTCGCGACGTGCTGCAGGAGCTGGAGCGCAATCCGCTGCCCGCCTCGATCGAGGTGAAGCTCAAGCCCCGCTTCCGCGACGTCGACCACGTGAACGACGTCGCC
>WNGR01007629.1_pt1 | contig 11471 bp, 13 predicted proteins | sample 5407581 | NCBI WGS metagenome assembly WNGR01 (sample SAMN13153383, study PRJNA577476) | soil metagenome | isolation source: 80 cm soil or saprolite under Garry oak tree replicate 2 | place: USA:California | collected 2016-06-15
TGCCTGCCTCCTTACTGCGCTGCTGGCTCGGCGTTGCTCGGCAGACCCCAGCCTCATGGTGGTATAGTAGTATGCTCGCCCTCCATCGTCGCCAGGACGGGAGTCTGCAGATATGCGAGCAAGACGTCGTCGTCGAGATCGCTCGCAGGCTCGGGCTCGACGTTCCCCGAGAGAAAGCTGACCGCCTTTTCATACACGTCCAGATCTCCCGGCCCCGGGCCCGACTCGTCGTCTTCCATGAGCCCTTGCGTCTGATCGATATATCTATAATAACCGGTTTTAACGTGAGCTTCTATATTCGGGGCGTGTGTGTGCCTGACCTTTGGTATTCCCCCTCTTCTTCCTCCGAGACGAACGGGGAGAGGTGCCGCGTAGCCATGACGCCAGTGTCGGTCGGGTCAACACGCTCCGTCTCGCGGGGCAGGTCTGGTGCGCGGGACCTCGCGGTGGCCTTGGTGTTCTGGTGCACTGGTGCGGGCTGTGAGCCCATCCATTTCCGGACGCCCTCGATGAGGCTAAAACCCCCAGCCAAGTAGTGGGTAGAGAGGAGGAAAATATTGTCAATATTTAGAACGGAAAGATAGGAGAAACGAATAAGGTGTTTAGGAGCTGAGCGTTTTCGGACGGATGGACGGACTAACCGTGAGCGGTTCCTCAGGACCTTATCGTGGGGATAGAACGGGCTTTGATTGATGTCCTTGAACGTCTTTCTGTGATTTCAGGGGGGGGACAATCAGTCAGAGGCAGCTTGCATATGTAGCTAGTACTTGCCCGGGGAGTTTGAGCGTGCTGTTCATCGAATAGGCAAAGTGCTTCCCAAGCGAGGTGAACAACAGCGGGCGGTAATAGCCCATCCAAAAGTCGCTAGAGCACTCGACAAAGTCATTGATGCCCTCTTGGCACGTCTCGAGCGTGTAAGGGGAGTTTAGGTGCTCGTCGTGGAACCACTGTTGGTAACCGGAGCGCTTTGGGCTGTGTACTAAGGTTGTGTCGGACTGGACGCCAAGAAAGAGATCGATGGCAGCTTGTTTGTCCGCGTCTGTCACATTTGATTCATTAGTCTTTGTTGGTAACAACAGGGGGCGACAGTTGAGCGGCTTCAATCAATCCTACCTAGCAGGGAGTTGGTATAGAAGCGCCTGAAATTCTCGATGATGTCTCGCGAGTGGCTGTTCCAATGTGGCATGCGCCGGTAGGTCTCGACACGATTGACAAGCGCGCTACCTGTATATTGCATAGCCAAGGCTTACAAGCGGACATCAGCTTGTGACTCAGGGGGAAAAGAGAGGGAAGAAAAAAGCATACTGTCACCGTGGTCATGATACATCTCTGTGAGCATGTTAACGGCGTCCGAGTCGAACGCTAGATTCGGATTGTCCACGACCCCAAGCACGTATAACTGGTGTCCCAGAGCGCGCTTGCCAATGACAAATTGCGCCGCGTTTGTGCGGTCGAGGCAATCTACGCAATTGGTCCTACAGATCCCATTCTGAAAAAGCATCTTGCTGCGCCAAACAGGGCTGCCGCCGCCGCCGCGGCGTTAGTGGACGTTAATCTGACAGCGAAAAGGAAAATCGATTACTTTACCTCGCGCGACTATACAGGAAGTGCGAATACGGTTCTGGGCCCGAGTGGAAGAAACCAGTGATCTGGATAGATTCTTCTGCCAGATCTTCCAGATAGCTGATGACGTCCTGGGTCTTCCTGTCATACGTAGAGGGAGGTTAATCAGATAGGATGGTGAAAAGAAGTCCGGAACATTACTCCTTATACGCGCGCGACATGTCCCACGCGTGGTAAACCATTTTTTGGCCGTCGGGGAGAAATTGGTTCAAGAAGTCCACGCAATGAGTGTACTCGTCGAGGAGTTTGGATTCCCTCGGCTGTGGCTCGCGTTTCTTGATCAAATTCAGGATCATGATCGGCGCGCCGTATCGCGCAAAAAGGTCGTCAAAGTGCCGTGCGGCGGCGGTGAAAAATGGGTCGACGACGCTGACTGGCTGCTGGTAAGAGAGGAGGCCGAGGTATGGTATGGGAGTACACACTCTCGATGGGAGGTCTTGGGGTCATGTTATTTTGCTCCTGCATCCAGTAGATCGGGATACTTCCGCGATACTACGGCAAAAAAAGTCGTCCCCGAGGACCAACAAGCGGCAGCAAACCTACTCACTTGAACGTAGCTAGTGTAACGAGGATTTGGGCGTCTGGGTGCTTCGTCGCTCGAATATCTCGGCTGAGGATAGTAGAACGGCGTCGTGAGAGCCTCTGATACTATCTGCTCGGTTTCCACCTCATTGGCAACATTTCCCTGCAATATTATTCTTTCTCAGCTAGGGAATGAGGGCAATTGGCAAGCGCGTGGACCTCCTCATTCACGCCTCGTTTCAAGTATCTGGCACCTGCGTAATGGCGCGAACGTCTTGCGATTAAAGTCACGTAGATGACGCGACCGAGCACCGTCAACTCTACGTGTCATGATCAGTTCGAATGAATGGAAAATGGGGAAAAATATCACGAACTAGCTTGATCGACATGACCGTGTATGATTGGGAGGACCCAGTGCGCTTTGGGCGCGTCGGTTTCGGGATTCTCGAATGCGACTGCGAACAGATGATAATTCCAAGCAAAACGACTGGTGAACGGCCACGGCCCTGGGTTGGACAGGTTACGGGAAGTAGCGTTGCTTTGCAGTGTAGACGTGAGGTCATAAGTGTAGCTATTCCGCAGAGAGCTTGTTAGCCAAAACTTTTTAAGAGGCAGGATACGACGTCGCGCACCTAAAATAAAAGTTTTTCGTCATGTCGACCTGTTTGAAGACCCCCATGAGACGCTGTTCTTCGCTCGGTTTCTCGATCTTGTGACTGGACGGTATGGTGAGCATCTCCGTTTCCTCGCAGTGATACACGTAGTGGCCCCCGAGAAGCGCGACGGGAGATCGCTTCGTGATGAGTATCATGTACCAACCAGCGGTGAACCTGACGAAACCTATCGAACGACCTGGGGGTTCAGAGGAGGAAAACGGTGATCACACTGAGCAGTGCCGTACCAAGGAGGCCGAAGAAGACCCTGGGCTTGCCGAGCCCACCAGAGGCCTTGTTCCCGTCTTCGAGCATCTTGAGCATGGCGGTCATCTGTCGGCCGGTATAGACAGCCTCGTCCTCAATGACGACAAGCTCGTCCTGCGACGTGCGATCTATCTTGATGATGCGGTGGAGCGAGTCGGACGCGTTGGACGCGACGACGTAGAACCGGGACCGGTTCTCGTACAGGATAAACTTGTTGCATGCGAGACTGGCGGTGGTAGTGGTAGTGGTAGTGGGCATGCGCATCGAGGCGTTCGACGATTTCGGCCGGTAGTGCTGCTGCTGCTGCTGCGGAGGGACGGATCCGGACGAGAGCAGTGATTTCGGGACGACCGCCTTGGGATGCGGCGGAAGCGAACTGGGGGGCGGAGAGGGTGCCGCCGAGCGCACCTTTGTGCTGCCAGTGCCAGTGGTGGATTCATTGGGGACGGGATTTCCGGACGGCGGTGGCGGCTGATCCAGCGAAGGAGACAATTTGGGACTCAGGGCGGCGCTGGAGCCATCGGCGACAGATAGGAACGGGACGGGTAGTTGGAAGTCGGTGGAGGATGGAGAGGGAAAGCGATCGAGTAGTGTCGACGGGGATACGGGATTGACGGGACCCTCTGTCATCGTTTACTGGTCATTGACCGTCATCTCATCGCGGGTTCCCACTCGGGCATTCTCAGGCTCGCCCCGTCGCGTCCCGCTGGAGTGATCACGTGTACAAGTGGTACCTTAAGCATGTGTAAGTTAAGTTACAGAGTATTCAGAGTTACACAATCAGTTGTACGGTCTAACTGCAAGAGGAATGGATGCACACCACCACAACACCACGAACGGCAGACGGATCAATACAGGGCAGTCCTACAAAGGCATTGATCCCCAACCATGCACTCTCGCTTCTCGGACTTGTCCGCACAAGTTCCTACTTACTAGCGCCCGCTCCAATACGAATTAACGAACCCCTTCCAAGATCCGAGTTGGGGTCTTTGTAAGAACCCATCGCGAAGCCACCACCACATCCATTCATTTTCTTTTTGGGTCGGCCGCCTCAGTAGCCCAGAGGGCCAGTCAGGGGTTCGCCGCCACCAGCCACCGGCCACCGAAGGAAGTGCCACCCGCGGGGCCAAAGCGGCCAAGCAAGAATAGAGTGTCCAGTCCACTCCATGATAGCACGCGTCTAGCCCGTGCGTGCGCTTCTTGGAAGCGAGAAAGGGCGAATCCAATATAACCATAACTAATCGTCCTGTACCGTGGTGACCGTTTCTTCTAGTCAATTGGCCCTGATCGATCAAATATAAAGCTTTTCCCGCCCCACACACCCCCACCCTCAAAACGCATCCAAACAAATCAGACCTGCGATACCATGTAAGTAAACATACACCAAAAAAAATGCTGTACGAACGATTATCCTCACATGCATACGTCAACGATTAACGCTTGCTGCGTCACATCGGGCGCGCGCAATGTCAAAAAGGCACATGTTCGTGCCCATGCATGCACTGCGTATTGTATCCACATGATTATTTTTATCTCTGGTGGTAACTATGATAAAACACCGCACCTAGTTTTCCATTCAAGAGTTACGGAAGAACTGCCATCCCACCCAGTTGGCAATAACAAAATAAGCGCAGACGGGCACGGAGAACAGCGCGAGGTACTTGTAATGCCCGTCGCGTTCCAGGGCGTTTAACGCCGTGATGCCGGTGGGGCCGCCGGCGTGTCCCGGAAATATAGCGCCTAGAAGGATGGAGTGCGCGCCTATCACTAGCAGCAGGGCGGAGGCGGCGAGGTAGATATATCCTATGTAAGGAGCTGGCAGCTGCGACGCCCATACTTTCATTTATCCGGACCAAACGAGCCGTGGGTGGAGGATAAAACCGTTTAGCGTTGGTGGGGAGTTTGGGGCCCTGTGGAACCCAAGTGTAAGGCGCGGAGGCCAAGCCAAGGAACTCTACTTATCGGGGGCGTGGCGAGTCACGATGGGAAGAGGAGAGAGTTGGAAACACGTGAGAAAATAAAATACACGGATAAGCACCCGAGATGTACGTTATAATGATGCCCACTAAGTTACTAAACGACATGAGGCCATAGACGATGATCCAGCGATTCACTTCACTTGACAACGATCTTCATCACGCAGGTGTTCTATGTGACAGGATGACCATATGTATTGCACAAATGAAAGCGGGCTACTGTACAATTTCACACCATACCGAGGATCGCGACATCACCGCCCAGCCTACACACTAGTAAGAAAACAAAAACAAAAACAAAAAACAGGGCGGTATAATATACTTCTTCGAGAGACGTCACGTATTGGTACACATACAAACGTACATTTGGGGGGGAGGATTGGGGAAGAATTGGGGAAGAACTTGATCGGTTGACGCGAGACACGTTACAAAATGAGAATGCGAGACATAGGGCGCAACGACGACATGAGCGTGGAACGTGAGCGGGGAACAGGCCGAGAAAACGATGGTGGTACAAGGATAGCAGACAGGGTCCATGAGAAGCCGTTAGTATCGTCGAGAAGGGTCTGGGGACAACATCACATCAAAGAAGGACACTTGGAAGGGTGAGAAAAAGGATGGTGGGGTCGTTGGGGTAAGTGAGGGGGAAAGGGGGGAGGGGGAAGAGCCGAGAAGTAAGAGTGTATGCGTTCGTGCCAAAATAGAGACGCAATCTGCTTTACACGGGATTCGTCCGGGTGCGCTTCCGCCCGAGACGTCCTTTGTCCGAGCGAGAGTCCGACAGAGGGAAGCGCTCCCCTTCCTCATCAGACGACTCTTCGTCTTTCAAGTCCAGCAAGCGACCGTCGCGGATCGGAACAGGGACGTCACTCTCACTGCGACGGCGCTTACGTTCACGCTCATTGACGGCAGCACCGTCTTGTGCATCGGCGTTACCGCTCCAGCATACATGCGCTTGAAATGTCGGATGGTAGACAGGAGCAGCGGCAGGTGCGACACCGCGATCGCCACCGGGGGCACCAAAGGGGTCGAGGCTGGCGTGCTTTCCCCGCAGGAAAGGAGACGCACCTGTGCGACGCTTGACAGAGTCGATAAGGGCATCGAGGCCTTTTCCAGTTACGTTTGGCTCTGGGGGTTCCTGGAAAGCAGGAGGGGGGCTGGCGGAAGTAGGCGAAGTAGAGGTAAGCGAGGAAAGGGAAGATACTGGGGACGGATAAGCCGAATCAGGCGAACCATCGTAACGTGGTGCAGTGACAGCGACAAGGGGTCGGAGACGCCGATCAAGAGCGACGGCGACCTGATACAAGGTCTTATCGTGAGGTGCCAGAACGCAGATGGCTTCGGCACGGCGTGCCCAGTAAGAGAATTGAGTATTAGACCAGCCTGAGAGAGCGAGGACCGCGGCGCGGGTGAGGGTGACGTGCCCTGCAGGACAATCAGGATAAGGATGGGTCAGAGATTTGAAAGGATTATAAGGGTGACTTTGCGAATATCAGCGAAAGCGATCGGGGGACGGAGAAGGGACATACGGTACGTAGATTCGAAGGACTTCTTTGACAATCTCAACTTTGACAAGGAAATCGAGAGCGCAGGCACCAGAGGTTCGTAGCTCAGAATCGCCAGAAGATTTTTTCCCGCGGGAGCGGGCTTTTGGACCACCGAGGCGACGTTCGTAGAGACGAGCAGAGAAGATACCCCATTTCTCGGAGCCGATCTGTGATTGGAGGAAAGCTGCTGCATACGGATCCGTTTCCGGGGGCTGGGGGGCCTTTGAACGTTTTGGGAAGGCGTGCGTCTATTTCATGACATGCGGGGCATTACAGATTCAACGACAGAAGAGATAGAGGTGAGAGGGGGGGGAGAGGGGGACGAAGGGGAACATAAGACTCACCGATACGTCAAAATTGATGACATGATTTTCGGGAAAGGATGAAGGGAGAATTGTGTGAACGACAGTGCCTTTGAGGGGGGGATGAAGAGATGCCGGGGTGGGATAATCAAGTGGGGAACGAACGTCTACAGGGGAATGGCAAGGGGTCATAAACTCATGGACAGATACGGGAGAGAGCATTGAGTCGTGATCGCGTTGAGCGTGAGAGAGCAGAGTGGGCTGGGTGGAATCTGAAGAGTCGTGAAGGAGATGGTTTCCGATGGGAATGTCGAGGATGTGCTGAAGGTCGAGGTCTGGAGAAGGATAAGAGAAAGAGCTGTTGACGTTGACGGGTAGTTGGGACTGGACGGGAAGATGTGAGTCCTGAAAGGAGTAAGGATAGGTGGTCTGTACAGGGAAGGACATGGCAATTGAACCAGACGAGTGGGGAAGAGAAGAGGAGTGATTCAAAGGGGAGTGGTCAGGGTCGGTGTGTGTTGGGGTGAGAGGACCGGAGAGATAGTCAGGAAAAGATCTCCAGTCAAAGGAGGTAGATGAAGAGGGAGACATGGGACCTGAGGAAAGAGAGAGTGGGAGTGATTTTGTTGAGAGTTGTCATGTAGACACCCTGGTTCTAACTCGGCAATCGTCGTGCGCCCTTCTTTCGTAGGCGATCAAGATTCCATCGCCCCTTTAACGAAAACGGGCATCCAATATCCCATCCTTTCCTTCAATGTCTTCTGCCAACTACGGCCCCAACATCTCACCTGACAATCAATCCCATCCCCCTCCCCCCGACGATCCTCCCACCCCCGTCCCACCCTCCTCCACCCCCACTCTCCCTGAACTCTCCACCACAGACACCGGCTTCTCTCTAGAGTCCATCCTGGGACCCGCTTCCTCGTGAGTCTGCTTTCCTCAGCTGTGACCATTATTCTCGACAGCTGTCCTCCCTTCCCACCCCTCACCCCTCAAAAGCCAGCCACCCCCTTCAATCGATTCTATTACACGCCCAGCTGAAGATAACCGTCATTCGGTCAGGATGCAAAAACGTGCTAACCAGGTGCACAAGCGCCAAAGCAACGTATTGAAACTTTCTGAAGAGAACGATAAGCTAAAAGAGGAACTCCGTGCGATGACAGAGCGCCTCGAGGCAGCGGAGAGGCGACGGCAAGAACTCGAGAGCAGAGAGAAGCGCCAGTCACGCGGATAAGATGATGCTGTGTCATGCAATGCTGCACAGCCCATCGGGTGGTACTCGGTGATGGTGTTTGTGTCCTTCTACTCAAACTTTTGTTTCTGTTATCGCTGTATACCCACCGTCAATCTCTGAGAGATGAGGATTCAAATGTGATAATCACTAGATTCTATGACGTCGATCGGTCGGGTTTGACGGGTCTCGGGTCAAGTGATACGTTGCTCTCTGAGATTATTCTGCCTGCCATCATCAACAGTATATTACCCCCATCTACTCTTCCTTCGCACTCACCCTCTCTTCTCTCTCTTCATCATCCTGTGAGTTGCACTCCCTTGCAATCCCTGTCTCTCACTTACACACAGTCGTTCGCATTAGAGGCGAAAAAAATAAAGTACTGCACATCACATCATGGCTCACCATCCAGCAAGTCGTAGGTCTTCCCGCCGCGATTCCGAGGCCCTCTCTCGGCGCCCATCCATTGATCCCTCCAGGCTGGTCCCGATGGACAAGTAAGTCTAAACTTGTCTCTCTCCCCTACGCGCACCATACCCGGCCCTCCGCTCTGCCTCCATAATTGTCACTGGCTTCTTTGATTATCGGCTCCAACTGCACCTTGCCATCACCGGCCTGAAACTGATAAATCCTTTTACTTCTATCTATACAGGGTCTTTCAGATTCCGGGTTCTGATGACTTCAATGTTGTCTTCGTCGGCGCCGGCAATATCATGTTTGGTTTGTTCTTCTCCGATCTCCCACCGCGATGAACTTCTTACCCTGCTTTCCCTGCTCCATAGGGTCCGATGAGGGTCCTTGGAACCATTCTTTCCGCTTTGAGCAGTGCGTCCTCACCGCATCTACACCGCCTTCATGCCCTCCATACCCGTCTCCTTCACAGTAAGCTCGGCCCCCGCCTCAAGGTAGTCGCGCTCATCGACCCCAACATCGAGCGTGCGAGTGCTGTCCTCTTCAAGAAGCGCGAGACCTTCGTGCGCTCCGCGTATGAACACACTCGCATTTTCAAGACCCTCGATGAGTTTGTTAAGAGCATGTTACCCCGGGATCGCCCGCGCGCCGTGATCGTCGGCTCTCCACCCATGTTTCGAGGTACCACGAGCCCGGGCCGCGATATCGAGCTTCAGATCTTGCGCCACTTTCCCGGCGTCGCGCTTTTCATCGAAAAGCCTATTGCCACCGGCCCCGAGGATGAGATTGCAGAGGCATTCAAAGTCTCCCAGGCTATCGTCGACAGCGGCGCGGTCTGCTCGGTCGGGTAAGCGCAAATCTGACTTGTTTTTTTTTTCGAGACATAATGCTATGCGTGTGAGATAGATATATGCTCCGTTACCTAAAGGGTGTCCAAATGATCAAGCAGATCATCGAGGAGAACGATCTTCAGGTAATGGCAACTATCGCCCGTTATGCGTGTGCCTACGAAGCTATCGCCAAACCAGACTGGTGGGACAAATCTAGGAGGTACTGTCCTCGTCCCATCACTCGTGGCGTGGTGCTTCCTTCTAAGGCCATATTGAATCAAAAGCTGTGGACCCGTCGTCGAGCAAGGTACCCACTTTTGCGACCTGTCACGATACTTTGGTGGAGACGTCGACATCTCGTCCGTCAACGCCCACTCCCTCGAGTGGTACGAGAACGCAGGCCACCTCCGCAAGCAGACGATAGACGAGACCAAGATTGCCCCGGAGAACCGCATCCCGCGTGTCACGTCCGCGACGTGGAAATACGAGAGTGGCGCGATCGGCAGCTTCAGCCACGTCGTCGCGCTGCAAGGCCGCAACTATTCGTGTGAGCTCGAGGTATACGCCGACGGCTACCAGTTCAAGTGCGTGTCCCGGTGCACCACAGCATCTGGTTGCCCGGTGTTTATTTCGTGTTTACCATCTGCGCGACAGGCTCGTCGACCCGTACGTGCAGCCAGTGTTGTACATTAGGCGCCCGGGCTCGGACCTCGAGGAAACACATCGCTTCCCAGACGATGACCCGTTCTTCTCTGAGATATCCAACTTGATTGACGTCGTAGAAGATATCGAGGAGGACCCAGAAAGTGCGACGATTCTCAGTTCATTCGAGGGTGCGTATCTCTTCTGTGGCTGTAATAACGTATGGATGGCTCAAGTCTGAGCGCGTAACGTTCAGACGCGTGCAAGACCTACGAGCTCACTTGGGCCATCCGTCGCGCTAGCGAGAAGTCGCGCAAGAATGTCTGAGAGCGTAGTTGAACTTCTTGTGCAAAGTGGGAATCCAACAAATATATCAAATCCGCGCGGACTGTAAGAAAGTGGTGTAATCAACAGAACGAAACGTAGATATCGTTCTCTTGTTAGAATACGGCTTTCGAGAATCAAGTATTTTGTCCCTCTCGTCACGACAGTCGTGCAACCTTCTTCCCCTTCCCTTTAGCGGTGCCGCCGGAAGTTGAAGTCTCGCGATCAGATGCGGACTCGACCTCTGTCTCTACTACTTCGCGTCTGCGTTTCTTCGACTTGCCTGCTCCGACTTCGCGCTTACGCAGAGTGTCAAACTCCTCCTGGAGATGCTTCTTGAGCGCAGGCATGTTCTTCGCCGGCTGGCCGCAACGAAAGCATTCAAGCTCGTTTTTGAGACGGGGCTCGTACTCCTCTGGCGCAAGGCGGCGCATCTAACAGAACAAGGCACGTTAAACCGAATTGATCGACGCGACAAGCCAACAATGCAACATAAGAGCAATAATACGTAAAAGTAAAGAAAAGGGTGATGAACGTAATAGGTTTACGTATGATTTTTGTATGTGCACATACGTCACAAGTGATTTACTCACTTTTGCGGACTGGTGCTGCTGAGGCACCGCGGTGGCGTCGGCGTCACGGTCGTCGTCGTTGAACCACGCGCGCACGTCTGCGAGCGGCACGAAGAACCCAGCGCGCGGCGAGAACGTGTTGTAATGCCGCTTCGTCTTGAGCGCCTGCGCTGTCAAGTCCGACGAGATGACGTGCAAGTGGACGTGTCTGCGGCGCGCATTAAATTAACAATTAACACCCGCGAGGCAGGTCCGCAACTCACTCCATCGACGGCACGGCGTGGAAGCCGGCCCACACATCCCACACGAACCCGTACCGCGCCCGCATCTCCTCCTCAATGACCCCGCGCAGGCGCGCCGCTTCGTCCTCCAGCACGCGCAGCGTCTCTTCTGCCCGTGCGCGCGCCTCCGCGTTTGTAGACGCGTGGCGCCGCAGGAGCTTGCGCAGGTCCGTCAGGTCAGAGGGTGATGCGCTGGCAGGGGAGAGGCGGGGCAGGACGAGAAAGTGGAAGAGGGCTTTGGGGTAGGCGTCGAAGATGGTGAGCGTGTGTTGGGTGTGCGAAAAGTAGAC
>WNGR01007630.1_pt1 | contig 11470 bp, 14 predicted proteins | sample 5407581 | NCBI WGS metagenome assembly WNGR01 (sample SAMN13153383, study PRJNA577476) | soil metagenome | isolation source: 80 cm soil or saprolite under Garry oak tree replicate 2 | place: USA:California | collected 2016-06-15
CACAGCGAGCCGCCAGCAACACGGACCACCTCGAATGTTTGCATGGCTCAGCACACACCTTTCTGGAAGCTGGGAAGCACCTCTTCAGTGGAAGATCACACCTTCTTCTGCGTCAGCCGAGCAGAACGCCGGCTCAAGGGTGAACCAGGCCAAGGGGTCTATCGTGCTTACGGAGTACGCTCGACAAAGGTGATCAGGACACGATCCGGGTCGAAGACCACAAACTCTTTCTTTCCCCAGGGGGTGTGTCTCACCGCCGCATTGGACGCAAGCAGCCCTTTGATTTGATACTCCTGGTAGAGGGCCTCAATACCGGTCACCTGGATGCGGCACGAGGAATTTTCGGCAAGGGCCGGGTCCGGGCAGAGCCACACATGGAGTTCCACGCCATCTCGTTTGACGATAGCATACTCGGCCTCCTGGTGGAGCACCTGGAAGCCCAGCTGTCCATAAAACCTGGTTGCCTGGCTCATGTTGGTCGTGGGGAGTACAGGAACCGCGCCGGTGAAAGTCGGCTGGCTCTCTGATGGCGATTGGGTACTCAAGGCAAGACCTCCTGACAGTTGGTGAGAAATACACTACGCCCTCATTCTTTCCCAACGTTCCAGAGATGGAAATGGCGACGAAATGAGGGACAGGTACCACAAGATGTGCCAGTGTTGCCCAGGTTGTTCCCATATCCCCTTTACCAAATGTGAAGGCGGCCCGGCGGATGAGCGTCTCCCTCCCTCAGCGCTTCGCCGCCCAGAGATAGGCCACCGCTTGCCGCTCATAGCACTGCATCGTCTCGACCAAGGGTCGCAGACACGCGGTGAACTGTTCGGCTTCTTGAGCGGAGAGCGCTTGCGCCATGGCCTCTTTTAGCGTGGGACTCAACGGATTGCCTGACGACTTCAAGAGCGTTTCCCACGTTGGCCTGCTCGTCTCATCGTGAGAATCGAGCGGCTTGGGTTGCTTGATCGTTGCCTGGAGTTCCAGGTGAATCTCAGCGAACCGGGCCCGCTCGGCAAAGGTGAGCAGATCCCGTTCGTCAAAGTTCAACAGGGGACTGCTCGCGGGCTCGTGAATCCGCTCGAAGACCGCCCGTACCTTGCCGACTATCGCCTCTATCGGAGTCACATCATATCCTATAAACACCTGGGGAGGCTCCGGGTAACAAAAGCGGTTAATCGGTTCAAAGATGGAGAGCCGACCGCCTGGCTTGAGGACGCGGTACAACTCGTGAAAGGCCTGCTGCTTCGCCTGCACGTAGATCAAGACGGAACGGGTCGTGACTACATCCACCGAGCCAGTGGCAATAGCGGCCAGATTCTCAGCCGAGGCGCGGACGAACCGGCAGCGCTCAAGCACCTGCACCGACTCAGCAAGGGAGCGACAGTGGTCTAACAGGTCCTGCGAAATATCACTGAAGATGACCTGGCCCTCCTCGCCCACGCGATCGAGCGCCCCAAAAGCGATCAGCCCGTCACCACACCCCACGTCGAGCAGTATCTCTCCCTCAGTAATGGCGGCGTGCTCAAGTATGCGATCACGGTATGCAGACAGCTCCTTCAACATGGTTTGCCCGTGTTGTTGATCCCCACCAAAGCGTCGATGCAGCAGCCATTGTGGGAAGTCGGTCCTGTGTGTTCCTGGCCATAACACTCGGTTCTCCTTCCTCCTCTTTCTTTTGTATTGTTATTTTAGGTTCTCTGTATCATCCTTGCCTAAACAATAGTGGTGAAAATTCTGGCCCTGGTTACGCGCGGAAAGAACTTGAAGCAGCCAGAAGCAAGCGCTCGATGCCCGTCGCCTGACGATCGAGCGTGAATGCCCTCGCGGTCTGCAGCCCGCCTTCCACCAGGCGCCGGTGCAGGTCCCGGCTCTGAGCCAGATGTTGCACTGCGAGTGCCAGAGCGGCAGGGTCTCCAGGGGGAACGCGGACGCAATTGACGCCATCGAGGCAGTACTCGCTCGATCCTCCCACACCAGTGGCGATCACGGGACAACAGCTCGCCATCGCTTCCAGAGGTACCAGCCCAAAGGCCTCGTGCTCGATCATGCTTGTGAAGAGGGTGACATCGGCCTGCTGGTAGCGTGAGCGCACCTGCTGCCGCAATGCCAGTGAGAAGGAGAGGCGGGATGCGACGCCCAGCGTTGCGGCCAGCGCTTCCAGATGCTGGCGATATGCCGGGTCAACCAACCCGACGATTTCCAGCATTGTCTCTGTTGGGAGAGGCGACAGCGCGTGGATGGCCGTCTCAATGCCTTTTTCCTCGACCACTCGTCCCACCCAAAGCAAGCCCCACTGCCAGGGGCGATCAGGCACCTGGATCAGCGGCGGGAACTCGGTCGGGGAGAGACCTGGCGAGATGATCTGGGCGCGAGGAAAGTGCCACCCGCCGATCTGCTCGGCGCGTCTTTTGGTCCAGGCGCTCACGAAGCAGAAAGCCCCCAGCGCTCCCAGGTCCGGCAGCCGTGTGGGAAGTCCTGTGCGCTGCTCGACCACTGCCGCCTGCTCTGGATGCGCGTTACACCATCTGAGCCAGGCATCGGCCCACCCACCGTAGCAGAGCCAGTCATCCCCGATGACGAAGACGAGCGGGTAGCCCAGATTCGCCGTCGTCGTGATGAGGCCCAGCGATATATCCCCCATGTGCCAGAAGGCCACGACATCGGGGTGATAGGTGGCCAACACGTCCTGCATCTGCTCCTGGTTGTGCTGTTCGATGGCCAGCGCCTCCTGAAAAGGCGGGTCCAGGTTGGACAATCCATCCCAGTAGCTGCGCAGGATGCGGCGCACCGGGATGATATCCTCATCCTCATCGGCTGAGATGGTCCCCAGTTCTGCTGGGAGCGCGGTGAGCACCAGCACTTCATGCCCACGCTGCTTGAGCCAGGTGCAGACCTGGGCGCACATCACCTCGTACCCGCCAAACGATGGAGGCGGGTACTCAAGGGTGACGGTAAGGAGACGCAGCTGTTTCTCCATCGGTGCTGACTCCTGCTCTCTCATCCCGCGTCTTTCGCGCAGCTTTGGGCCACCAACCGTCCCACGTAGGCGGCTTCCTCGACCGAAAGAAGCAACGCTTCCGGGTGGTCAGCCAGAAAGGTCGAGGCCGCCTGCTTCGACTGAAAGAAGAGCGACTGCTGGCAAAAGGTGGCTCGCGTACAGTCGCTGCGCTGGGCTGGCACGATCAACGACATCACACCGCTCGCAGGGGACAGGTCCCTGATGACCCCTTCAGGGGTGGCGACAAAGGTAATGAGCTGACCGGTGACGGGACACGTCGACTGGACCTGTGCCTCGACGTGCAGCGACGGGGGCAACAGGACCGTATCAAAGGCGCACCAGGTGTAGAGCAGCTTCCCATCAAGCTGAACGCGATGGGAGGTAGGTACCAGGGTGACTCCCAGGCCGACGATATTGCCAGCCCGATCAACCTCGACATCTGGTGGGAGCTTGGCCAGGCGTTGTTCCAGCTCGTCCTGGCTCACCTGGAGTGAGGCCCGAAGAGCGGCTAGCGTCACCGGTTTGCCGCGCGTGACCTGCTGCACAATGGGGCGACACAGATCTTCCTGCTCGCAGCGCAGCTGCCCCGACAGACGCTCAGCAATTGTTTCGAGTGCTGGATGATGCATGGACTGCTTCCTTCCTTTTTCGCTCCGGCTTTTCTTGAGTCAACGGTTGAAGAGGATCTTGCTCTCCTATCTGCTCGCTCATGCTTCTTTCTCGAAGCGAGAGCCTTCGATCAGCTTGCCCACCTGGTAGGCCTCCTCCACCGAAAGGATCACCGCCTCTTGATGCGCCGCTTGCCACAGGAAAGCTGCCTCGCGCGAGGCAAAGAAATGCCCGTAGTTGCAGACATCCTCCCGCACATTGTGGCGGCACCCCGCCGCCACATCAACAACGAGCGAGACCTGAGCCTCTGCTGGGTCCAGATCAAGCACCTGTTCAGGCGTGACTATGAGGTGAATGCTGCTCCCGGTGACCGGGCAGTGAGAGGTGACCTGAGCGGAGAGGTGCAGCTCCACCGGGTAGGTCAAGGTATCGAAGGCGCACCAGGCGAACAGGGTGCGCCGCTCCACCCGAAACTGGTGCGCGGTCGGGACAAGGGTAAGCCCGGAGCCGACCAGGTTGCCCTGCGCATCATACTCGAGTTCCGGATGCGCCCGCAAGATCTCGATCACCTCGTCCAGATCGCGGTGGAGCCTGGTGGCAAGCAACGCCGGGGCAACGGGTCGCCCTTGCGCTAAGAGCCGGATAAGTTGATCAAACAGGTCTGTAGTGCGCTGATAGCGCTCCTGTCTCTTGCAGACCGCTTGAGCGATGGCCTCTAACTGGGTCTGTTGCATCATGAACCTCTCTGTTCTGTTGCTGGGCGTTTCTTCACGATGGAGAGCGGTAGCGGGCCAGCAGGCGGCCAACCCGGTAGGCATCTGTAACCGAAAGTAGCCTGGCACTGGGAGAGGGTGCCTGCCAGAGCAGCGCATCTCCTCTCGAGCGGAAAAACAGACTCTGGGTGCAGAAGGAGCCGCGATCACTATCGCAGGCACTACCCGGTTCGGGAATCACCAGCGAAACAATGGCACCGGCAGGGGTCAGGTCGTGAACGCCTGCCGGCGTGACCGACAGCGTGACGGGAGCACCGCTGACCGGGCAGGACGACTCCACGCTCGCCACAACCTGGAGCAGCGCTGGATAGGTCAGCGCATCAAGCGCGCACCAGGTGTAGAACTGCTGCCCTTGTACCAGAAAGCGATGGGGCGTGGGGATGAAGGTGAGCCCCCATCCCACGACATGGCCGCTCTGGTCCACCTCGAGATCGGCTAAGCTCGCCAGCGCTTCCGCCACCTGCTCGGCAGTCATCTGGAGCGCGGTCGCCAGGCGCCCTGGTGTGACAGGGTACCCGCCAGCAAGGAGTCGGACCAATACGCGACAGAGGGCGTCATGCTCGCCACGCAATCCATCGGCCAGTTGCCGGGCAAGCAGTTCCAGTTCTGTCTCGTGCATGCATCTCCTCCTCGGAAGTCGGTCGCCTGGAGGACCTCTCCCAGGCAGAGAAGTCCCCAGTCGGGGAAATATTGATATTTATCCATATCTACAGCAAAAAAATTTTAGCGAGCCGTTGCAAGTCTCTCCCATCGCTTCAGCAGTTGCTTGACCGGTTCGAGCGCTCCAGCCTGCAGGAAGTAGTAGGCCCACACCCCGTGGCGGACACACTCAATCACACCGGCTTCCCGCAGCAGGCGCAGATGATGTGAAATGGTGGACTGATCGAGATCAAAGCTCCTAGTGATGTCACACACACAGACTTCTCCTGGGTGTTCTGCCAGCAAGGAGACCATCTGCAGCCGTGTCGGATCTGCCAGGGCATGCAACAGGCCGGCAAGATCAGCGGCCTCTTCTGCCCGCATAGATGGTAACACCGTCAGTGGCGAGCCGACGCTGTCACCCCCCACTTTGCCGACACGTCGCTTGCGCGGTTTCACTTGTAGTGCTTCTGGTGGTGCCATGATGGGCATCCTTTCTCGTTTCGCTGTTCCAACTATATCAGAGACATTGATATCTGTCAATGTCTCCCGACAGAGTTGCTCTTGAGCAAGCGTCAGCCACCCGATCACCGTCGTGAGTTCAGGAAAACCGAAAGCCCCATCCCGGGCTGCGCCAGCGTCCATCGAGGCATGCAGGCACCCTCGCCCTGGCTCGTCTTCTCCAGGAGGCCGAGCGTCAGAACGTGAACTCCTTCCGTCATCTTCGTTTTCACGCTCCTGATCCCATTCAGGAAGATTATCCGCCTTTCCCGTGCGAAGGCGCGAGTCCTGAGGAGTGGAAAGGCGCATGGAAGTGAGGGAACGAGCGGGCTGCGTCCAACCTCCTCTCTCCAGCCGGGCACCAGTCGATGAGTCGGCGACCTGTGGAAACGCTCTTAGCTCTCTGCTCGACTGGCAAACACCTCGCGCGAAAAGCGGCACCGCTTCCTGGCGGAGGTCAGGCCAGATGGAGGGGTGTTCTGGCTCGAGAACACCCCTCAAACCCCGATGCTCGTTCACCTCCCTCAGCTTGACTCGGTCTTCTGCATCTGATCTGCTGGACTAGCTGTGTCTCTGTGGCTTCTGCTCACCGGCGATGGAGCGAATCACACTGGCCAGCCCTCGCCCAAGCTCTGCCGCTTCTTCTAGGGAGAGCAGGACCGCCCTGGGGTGTAGGGAGGGCCAGGTCGAGGCAACGCTGAGCGACACAAAGAAATGTCCATCATTGCAGATGTCTTCCTGGACCTTGCAGAGGTCTGTGTCCTCTCCAGGCAGATGAACCGAGACGACCGCACTTGCCGGGGAGAGGTCCACGATGGTTTCAGAGGTCACGGTCAGACGAATCGTTTTCCCGGTCACCGGGCAGGAGGAGATCACGCGAGCGGTGCGACCCAGCACCGGTGGAAACGCCAGCGTATCGAGCGCACACCAGGTGTAGAGCGCCTGCTCCCCCAGGTGAAACTGGTGCGCAGTGGGCACAAGCGACAAACCGGAGGCCAGGATGTTGCCTTCCCGGTCCAGTCGCACGTCCAGGGATGGCAACTCCGCCTGAATCTCGTTCAGAGGACGGTGCGACAAGCTTGCCAGTTGCTCCAGTGAAACGGGTGCGCCTTCTGCTAAGAGTCGCCACAGGGGCAGCCAGAGGCGCAACTGCTCCGCGTGAGCAGTGAAGAAATCCACGTGGGCTTCGAGCGTCTTTTGCAGTGTTTGTGATGTCATGATGGTTGTTCCTTTCTTCCTCATCCAATGGTTGTGTGTCTGAAGCTGGTTGGACGGTTGCTTTTCTCCCCCTCAGACGGGCGCGAAGGCGAGGGGTTCCGTCCTGTTCCAGGGCCGTTGATCATGCATCGAATGCTGACACAAACGGCCAGGACCGGCGACACAGAAAGTGTACACGCTCCCACCACTGGGAGAGTCAAGAGGGAGGGGATTCAGCGTCACAGCGAGGGTCTGCAGCCAGGAGCTGCACCAGCGCCGATGCCGCAGGCCGAGCTGGTGCGCCAGCGGAGGCGGCCTGAAACTCCAGGATGCGGTGACGAAGCGCCTGCAGGGTGCTGATCTGGGCTTCGACGCGGGCGAGGGCCAGTGGCAGGTGCTCCTGTAAGAGGCCTTCGACCAGCTCGCCGGGACGCTCACAGTGGGATGCGGCGAGAGCCTGAATCGCTTTGAGGGTCAGTCCCAGGGAGCGCAAGCCCTGGACCACCTGCACGCATCGCACCGCTTCTTCCCCAAACAGGCGGTAGTTGCTCTGGCTGCGGCCCGGGGTGGAGAGGAACCCCAGGTCCTCGTAGGTGCGCAGGGCTTTGATCGGCACACCAGTGCGCCGGGAGAGTTGTCCGACCGTCATCGCATGCGATCGTAACATCTTTTTCTCCTTATCCAGCCTGACAGAGGGGCTGAGCCTCGTCAGGAGTGTTGCAGCTTTCGATCAGACCATGTAGCCCACGTCCGAGGCACTCGTGGGGTAGGTGTAGACCATCTGCTTGAGATCACTCGCCCGCAGGCTTGCGCGGATCGCGAGGGCGAAGAGGTTGATGACCTCCTCGGCGTGCGGACCTAGCAGGTGGGCCCCCAGGATGCGCTCGGTCCCCTCCTCGACGAGTGTCTTGAACCCCGTATGCCGGAGCGCTACCCGCCGCGAGGATTGCCAGCCCGAGGTGTCCTCGTGGTGCGTCGTAAAGCGCAGACCCTGTGCGCGAGCCGCTTCCTCAAGGAGGCCCACCCGTACGAGCGGCGGGGTCGTAAAGACCACGCTGGGGATGCCGCTGTAGTTCGGGGTGTGCCGGTTGCCCTCCAGGAGGTTGCTAGCCACGATACCTCCCTGCATCCCCGCCACCGGTGTCAGGGGGAACCCTCCGCTGGCAGCCGCGTCCCCCGCTGCGTACACCGCCTCGTTGCTCACGCTTTGCAGGTACTCGTTCACCAGGACGCCCTCCTTCCCATGTACCACGCCCGCCGCCTCCAGGTCGAGTTTGTCGATCTCCGGCGTACGCCCGGCGGCATGCACCACCAGGTCGGCTTCGACCGTCTGCTCCTGCGCCCCTGTGCGGGCGTGGACGAGCAAGTGGTCGCCCTGTCGTTCAATGGCGGTGACCGCCCGGTTCACGTGAACTTCGATGCCCAGTTCCCGGCTGGCCTGCACGAGCATGGAGACGAGATCGGGGTCAAACTTCTCGAGGGGACGGCTGCCCCGGTGGAGTACCTGAACCTGTGCGCCTGCGCGTGCTGCGATGTGGGCGAACTCGAAGGCGATGTAGCCGCCGCCGACGAAGACGACGCGGCGTGGCAGTTCCTCCAGCTCCAGGAACTGCGTGCTGGTGGTGAGCAACTCCTCGCCCGCTATCCCCAAATCGGCATGGCACGCGCCGGTCGCGATCACCACGTGGCGACCGACCAGGATCTCCTCGCCCACCTGGACGCTGGTGCGATCCACGAAGCGGGCACGGCCACGCCGCGTGATGATCCCCGCCTCGACAAAGCTCCGCTCGTTTTGCTCCGGCGCCGGGTCGGTGAAGGTGCGCTTGAAGCGGATCAGGTCCGGCCAGCTGAGGGACAGACCCGGTGCAGAGACGCCCTGGCCCTGCATGCGGCGGCTCCAGTCCACCAGGTCGGAAACGCTGACCAGGACCTTCTTGGGGTCGCACCCGCGCAGCTGGCAGGTTCCTCCGAAGGGGTGGTCATCGACGACGGCCACGCAGAGGCCGGCCTTGCGGCAGGGATAGGCGACGCTCTGGGCGGCAGAGCCGGTCCCCAGGACAATCACATCAACGGGTGTTGTCATGTGCTATGCTCCTCTCTTGTTCTTCTCACAGACATGCTCCTCATGCTCGCGGCTCACGCACCCGGCTGACAGTCATGGATGGGCCAGAGGCGTTTCCTGTCCTCAAGAGCTCTCGTCAGCACCGCTGTCTGCTCAGCACGCACCAGGCTCAGGTGGCGCAGCAACTGAGCCGGTTCACGTCCTTCGTAAAGGAGATGGCAACGAGCTTGAGTGCCTCGGCCATCGTCGGGTAGACGTGGATCAGCTCGATGAAGTCATCGGTCGTCGCTCCGAAGCGCAGCGCCATCGCCGCCTCGTGGATGACCTCGCCCGCGTTCACTCCCAGCATCGAGACCCCGACCACCCGGCGCGTCGGAGCGTCCAGCACCATCTTGATCACGCCGCGCGTGTCGCGGATGGCCCCGGCCCGTGGGACCACGCTCAGGGGGATGGTGTTGCAGTCGCATGCGATCCCTGTCGCATTTGCCTCCTCGTCGGTCAACCCCACGACCGCGACCTGGGGATCGGTGAAGATGGTGCGCGGGATGACGTTGTGATCGACCTGGCGCGGTGGCTCCCCGGAGAGGGCATTGTGGGCGGCGATCTTGCCGTCATGCGCGCCCACGGGTGTCGCCATCTGGCTCGCGGTTTCCCATCCGATCACATCCCCGGCGGCCCAGATATGGGAGGCGGTGGTGCGCAGCATGCGATCCACGCGCACGGCTCCCGCTGCGTCTACCTCCACGCCCGCTCGTTCCAGGCCAATCTCCTGCGTATTAGGGCGTCGCCCGGTGGACACCAGAAGTTTTTCTGCCGAAAGTGTTTGCTGGCTGCCGTGCCGCTGGAGCGAGAGAGCAACTCCCTCTCCCGAGCGTTCCACGCCGCGCACCTGCGCCCCGGTGACAATGCGGATGCCTTCCTCTTGGAGGATTTCGGTGAGGGCCTCGGCGATTTCTGGCTCGTAGCCGGAGAGGATGCGCGTGCCGTGCGTGACGAGGGTCACCTCCGTTCCAAAGCGGGCAAACATCTGGCCCAGTTCGAGGGCAATGTAGCCGCCGCCCAGGATGAGCAAGGAGCGGGGTTGCTCCCGCAGCTCGGTTCCCCAGGGATCATCGGCGGCACTCAAGAGGTCACTGGTGAGGTACGGTACATCCGAGAGGCCCGGCACGGCAGGAATGGCAGGTTGTGAGCCGGTCGCGATGAGAAGCTGCTCTCCGACCAGGCGACGCAGGCCATCGGGGGTACGCACCTCCACCTCGTGATCGGAAACCAGTGCTGCCTGACCAGACACGAGCTGGATGCGCTCCGGTTCATCAAGCAGGCCCTCGTATTTGTGGGAGCGGTACTCCTGGATGATCCCATCTTTCTGGGCGACGAGTTCTGCCCAGGTGATCGGCATGTGAACCGGAGACAGGCCCGGATAGCGAGGGTGGGCGGCATCGTAGACCAGGCGGGCCGCCTCGATCAGGTTCTTGGAGGGCAGACAGCCCCGATTGGCGCAGGTGCCCCCAACGGTGCGACATTCGGTCATGACGGCGCTTTTGCCCAGTTCGGCAGCGTGTAGCGCCGCGGCAAAGGCCGTCGAGCCACTGCCCAGAATGACCAGGTCATAGCGCTCTTGGATTGACATACGTGTTATCTCCTTGGTGCAGGCAGCTCATCCGGTCTGGGCGAACTCTCCTGCACTCGCGTCTCGACTTCGATAGGCCGACATTCGGGACAGGCCGCATTCGCGTCTCGTTTCGGACGGCTCTTCCCGAACAAGAACCAGTATCCCAGTGCCAGCGCTACCACGAAGTAGATGCCCGCAAAGGTCGTGACCAGGCCAGTATTGCGGCTGAGAAAACTGCCCAGGGCCGTTCCGGCCAGCAGTGAAATCACCAGCGGCACCGTCACGATCAGGTGACAGGGACAGGCGAGCAAGCCTGTCACCGTCAGCACAACGCCACCAATGCGGCGCATCAGACACCTTCCTTTCGCCTCTCCCGCAAAGCTGAAGGAGAGTATGTGGGAACGGGCGCGGCCTTCGGCGCGCACCGACGGTAGAGCCTTAGATCCCAGACCTGCGCGCCCAGGAGAACGAGGATCGCTCCATACGCCAGAAACGGACTCCAGGTGGGTGTGGCAGCCATGCCGTCAGCCATGTGATCGCCGCCCGACACATGAGAAAGCAATCCAATGCCGTAGATGGCAAAGAACACGCTTCCGGCAGCAACAAAGGAGAGGATGAATGGCCCAGGCCTATGATGCTGGCGCAGATGAAGCACGGTGATCACTAATGAGAGCAGGAGCGTTCCTGCCAGCAGCGGCTCCAGATAACGGTCATTGAGCAAGAACCCGGCCCCCAGAGCGGAGAGGAACCCAACCAGGGCGGGAAACCCTAAACAGCACAGCGTGGTCACGAGCGCAGCCAGCGCACTCCCGCTCCCCCGCATCCAGGATCGTCGTGGTGTCATAGTGGTACCTTTCGTCAGTGAACAGTACGGCATCGCCTATGGGACAAAAGCGCGCCAGAGCGCTCGTCCAGCCCGCTCGTCAAATTCGGAGACCAGGACCCGCAGGGTGGTGTTCAGCCACTGGTAGCGCTGGTCCGTGGTCGTAAATTGCACCGCCATCGTGAGCCCCCAGAGATGCGGCTGGCTCGGGTCAGCTCCGCGCAGCCCATAGCCCCTGGCGTCAAACCAGATCTGGGCCCCG
>WNGR01007631.1_pt1 | contig 11470 bp, 10 predicted proteins | sample 5407581 | NCBI WGS metagenome assembly WNGR01 (sample SAMN13153383, study PRJNA577476) | soil metagenome | isolation source: 80 cm soil or saprolite under Garry oak tree replicate 2 | place: USA:California | collected 2016-06-15
GAACGACAGGGCCAGGAATTGAGGAGGCGTTCCTGGGTGTCCTGACCGGACGAACGGAGTTCCCTCGTCTCCCTGCCTGCGGGATCAGGAACTGGGGCTGGACAACGACGGGCCTGGGGGAAGATCCCCCAAGCCCCGCGCTTCAGCGCTGGGGTCGTTGACTAACCTCTGATTCACCAGTAACTAGTTCAACGACCACATCCTGATTACGCTTATCATTGTGCCCCATGATGTAGAAGACGATGGTGAGCAAGACAATGATAATCAAAGGGATAAACTGGGTCAGTTCATAGGTGAAACGATCAATTCCAGTGGGGAGCTTTAATGGCCAGAGGATGAAGACAACGGCGATCAGCGCATATGCGAACGGCAGCACCGTTACAATCCATGCAACAGGCATCCCTCCAGGAACCCTGTAGACGCGGGGCACATTGGGATATTTGTAACGCAGGATCAGGAACGACGGGAAGATGAACAGGTAAGCGATCGTTGCCGTGGAGATGACAAAACCAAGCACCAGGGCGAAAAGTGTGGTAATGTTCCCGGAGGCAAATTTGGTGACTAATACCGCCGCCACCATCGCGATTGTCGCCATGATGCCAGACATGAGGTTGACAGCGATAGGGGTGCCATACCTTGCACTGAAGCGACCAAAAATGAGGGGGGCAGTGCGGTCGAGCGCTGAAATTGCATAGGTACGGTCAGCGCCCATGATCCAGGTGCCACCACTGGAGGCCAGAGCGAGCGCGAAGGCCAGCGCAACTAACCAGCCCACGGGTGTGGCGAGAGGTCCCAGCACAACATCAACAGCTTTGAAAGCAGTTAAGAAGCTCCCTACATTTGAAAGTTGATCCTTGGGAAGCACGAGCAGGATCGTAATGAGGAAAGCAGCGTAGGCAACGACTGCCACGGCCCCTGCTCGGATGATCGAACGTGGCACATCGCGCTGCGGGTTCACCATCTCTTCGCCCGCGCCGTTCTGCACTTCAAACCCTTGCCACTGAAAAATCAGCACGGGGATAATGAGACTGACAACGATGCCGAAGTGGGCAGGAATCAGATCGGCAAAGTTGAGACTCCCGCCATGGGAATGACCGCCTATTAGGTAGAGCATCGCCAGGAGCACGAAGACAGCCAGAAGGCCAAGTTTGAGATACGAGCCAAAGATAGAGAGGTATTTCCCAACACGCAGGGACAGGATGGCGCACCAGATTGTTCCCCAAACGAAGAAAATGGCAATTACTATTTCGACAGCGGCATCGGTCCCGGCGGTTCCACCAAATTGGTAGCTGAGGCTACCGAACCAGAAGGCCTTGATCGCAGCGATGGCGCTAACCGCGAGCGTCCCGCCAAGCCAGAGGGGGTTGGAGACCCAGTACATCATAGCACCAAGGGCGCCAAAGAAGCGCCCCCCTGCCAATCTGCACCACACGTACATGCCGCCTTCCTGCGTAAAAGTGCTGCCGAGTTCCGAGGTGAGCAAAGCATAGGGTACAAGAAAGGTGATGGCTGAGATGACCAGCCATGTGAGTGCTTGCGCCCCGTTGGCAGCAAAGGCGCCAATGGTATCTAGCCCGATGAGTGCAGCGAGCGTATAGAAGATCATGTCGAGGTAGCCAAACTCTCTTTTGAGTTTCTTTTTTTCCTCAAGAACTGCTGAGCTTGTGACTTCGCGTAAATTGATGTCCATGAGAGGTCTCCTTCTTGTCACATCGACGTGACAGATAACCAAGGTACCATGAAGCGGGAACATCCGCCATCAATAAAACAAAACAAACGAAGAATGCTCGTCGATACTCTGGGAAAATACTTGCAGTGTTCTCGTCTCTTGCTTAACCTCCTGTTTCACCTCCTTGTGCGAATAATGTAGGGCAACGATCTAAGAGAAAATAGTGAGAATTACTTTGCAGTATTATACAACATACCGTCTTGCACCCGACAGTCTACCATAAGAGCGGCGTGAAGAAGTCATGGCCCGGCAATAGCTACTCTCCTCTCCAATGGCTACCCCCTTGCAACCCCCCTCACGTACTGGTACAATCGATCTAAACAAATAGGGCACACCACGTAGGGTGCTTCGTCGTAGGGGCGACCCTTGGGTCGCCCTGTCATGGTCGCCCACCAAAACACCTTAAACTGAGAGGGACAACCAATGTACATTGGGAAAATCGTCAAATCGGACTCGCATATCAACTACGTCTGCCAGATCTATGGCCCTCGTGAAGTTGAGGTCGAACCCGGCCCATCTGACTACGCCTTTGGCCGCTTCGTACGCGTCGCCGTCCGCTCTGGCCTCTCCGACGATCCCAATGCCAGGCTGGACCTCGCCCTCGGAAAAAGCCAGGAACCCGTCACCTACGCTATCGGTGTTATCTACGACACCATCCTGCTCAATCCCGCCTTTGGCTCGCTGGGGCCGCGCCTCTCCAACGAGACACAGGTCGAACTCTTCTCACCCGACTACATCTCAGAGAAGGCCGTCCTCATCTACGTCATGGTCCTCGGCATGGTCGAGCAGCGCACAAACTCCCAGGGCAAGGCCGAAATTCTCTCGACCATGCACGGCGTTCCCTTGCTCTCGCTCGAACTCGGCAGCGAAATCGAGATAATGGACGACGAGGAGGTGCGCGCTTTCCATTTCTTCAGCGACCCCGATCGCGCCGGCGTCGATGGTCAGAAAGCATACCTGCACATGGGTTATCTCCCACACATCATCGCGCAGCGCAACAGCCTGCTGCCCATGGTCACCCTGCGCATCATCGACCAGTTAGAACGGCTCTTCCCACAGAATAGCTCATTACTCTCAATAGTGAAACGCAACTTCGCCTGGCGACTAAAAGTAGAAACAACAGGTTAACGGAGGCACCCACGCATGATTGACCCAAAGAACAATACAACTTCTCCCTCGCGCCCAACCCGCAGACCTGTTGGCATTACCAAGGGACCCGGCGAGACCACCCACGAATATACCTTTGTCTCGCGCGACGATGAGCAAGTTCTCAAGAACGGCGAATATGTTTATTACGAACTCTCGGAACTGGGAGAGCCAGGCTTAAATGGCAACACCACCCTCTCGCGCCGCGTGCTTGGCCGCATTATCAAGCGTGTGCCCTTGCGACTCTATCCCGACACCTTCCTCGCGGAACCAGAGATCTCACCCGCCCAGGTCGCCGCCATGGTAGGCTACGATTCACTGACCAACGAGCTATTCGAATTGCATGTCGCCATCATGGGCTACTACGAGCAGGCCACCGGCTCCTTCATCAACCCCTGGATTCCGCCGCAATCGGGCAAGCAGATTTTTCTTGCCGATGACGAGATGCTCGCCAGCATTCTGAGCCTCAAACGAGCAGGACAAAACGGCTCGGCCACCATCGGCTCGCTGCTGACTCGCCCGCCCGATGCTGTGCCTGTCGTCCTCTCTGTCAAGGACCTGGTAAGCACCCATCTCGCCATCATCGCCAGCACAGGCGCAGGCAAAAGCTACCTCGCCAGCGTCATCATCGAGGAACTTATGCAGCCCTATAACAAAGCCTGCGTCCTCATACTCGATCCGCACGGCGAATATAGTACCCTGACCGAGATCCCCAACGCAGCACAATTCTCCGAGGATGGCCACGGACGTGGCAGCGGCTATCGTGCGCAGGTCCGCGTCTACAAACCCGATGAGGTCAAGGTGCGTATCTCCTCCCTCAATATGGGCGATATGCGCCACCTCCTCTCCGAAATGACCGAAAAGCAGCAGTACCTCTTAAACCGCGCATTGCGCAAGGTGAACGAAACGAAAAGGGGCACACCCTGGGGCTCAGAGGACCTGAAGGCAGCCGTCAAATCTGTCGCCAAACAAAAAGGCGAAGAGGACAGCGAGGGCGCAGACGATTCGAGCACTGTTCATGCCCTCATGTGGCGTATCGCGGACCGTTTCGATAACAGCTTTACCTTTGACGACATCCAGCACCTGGACCTGCCGGAAATATTCAAACCGGGTCAATGTACCGTGCTGCAACTCAACGATATTGATGAGCGCGACCAGCAGGTCGTCGTCGCCTCACTGTTGCGCCGCCTCTACAGAGCACGTATGGATACCGAGCGCGGCAAAGCCCACTCGGGCGAATCCTACCTGCCCTATCCCGTCTTCGTGCTCCTGGAAGAGGCACACCACTTCGCTCCTGGCGGCACCGATGTCGTCTCGACCTCCATTCTCAAACAGGTACTGGCCGAAGGCCGTAAATTCGGCATCGGCGTCGGCCTCATCAGCCAGCGCCCCGGCAAGCTCAACGCCGACGTCCTCAGCCAGTGCCAGACCCAGTGCATCATGCGCATCGTCAACGAAATCGACCAGAAGAGTGTCGCCGCCGCCATCGAAGGCGTTGGCCGCGACCTGCTCGACAACCTGCCTGCCCTCTCCAAAGGCCAGGTCATTGTCGCGGGAGCCGCCGTCAACACCCCCATCATCTGCCGCGTTCGCACCCGCTTCACCCGTCACGGAGGCGAAAGCAAAGACGCACCCGACATGTGGCAGCAATACTTCAGCCCTGAAGCCCAGGACAGTCGCCGCCGCAGCGAAGCCCCCCTTAACAACAACAACAAACCCTTCAACTTATTGAGGTAATTACAAACAAAAAAATGCTAAAATTAACCAATCGCGCCACACTCTACATCCTCTTACTACTCGCTCCATTCCTCTGGGGCGGGCTACTCCTCTTCACCCGCTTCATCCCCCCCCACACCATCCTGGCCTTCATCGCCTTCTTCGTATTAATAGGAATCGCCATCACCAGCACCTTCGCCCCTATCGCCTACCTCATCAGCCTGCGCTTCCTCTCCTCCCGCCTCTCCAGAACCATCGTCCGCCACGCCCTGCGCCAGGGTGCCCTGCTCTCCCTCTGCGTCATCCTTAACCTTATTCTCCTCTCACTCCACAGCTGGAACATCTTCGCCGCCATCATCATCTTCGCCGCCGCCATCGTCATTGAAATAGTATCCCTCGCCAAAAAATAATTTCTTATCCCAAAAACACAACCACCCGGCGTTCAACCTTTGGAAAAATATGCTATTATTCTCAAATAGACACGTCTCACCCATCCTGGAGCACCAACAGGAGCAACCAATGAGCACAACACGAGCGCGCGCTACACACGTATTCATATCCTACTCGCGCGCCAACATCTCATTCGTCCAGCGCCTCGTCGCTGACCTGCAAAGAAGCGGCATCACCGTCTGGATAGACCAGTCCGGCCTCACACCAGGCACCCCCGACTGGGAAACCGCCTTGCGCAACGCCATCGGCAAAGCGCACGCCGTCATCCTCATTGCCTCCGAAGAAGCCCGCAAATCCCCCTACGTCAAGGATGAACTTCGCCTGGCCCACGACGTACATCACCTGCCCATTTACCCGCTCTGGGTCGCGGGCACCCAATGGATCAACTGCATCCCCCTCGGCTGGGGTGGCACACAATATATCGACGCCCGCGGTGGCGAAGCACAATACCAGGCCGCCCTCCATCAACTTATCGCCGTCCTCAGTGGCGCCAATCCCGTCGCCTCCCTATCCCCCACAAGCACCCTGACCCATCCTGCCACCTACACCAATCAATTTCCAAACTACACACCCACTCCTGTAAGCGCCTCTTACCCTATCCAAACTCAACCAACCCGTAAAGGTTCAAGGCGCACTACCACCACCTGCCTTATCGCTACCCTCCTCACCCTCCTCCTTGTCGGCGTACTCTTCTTCGTTGCCGCCGTCCCCCTCTTCAGCGCCATATCCCACCTCTTCAACTCATTTTCAGGACCCAGTAACCCCTTACCTGGATCCTCCACTGGTCAAATCAGCGTCACCCCCACAAATATCAACACGACGCGTACTGAAGGTATTTCTAACGGCTGCTCTTACTTCAACGGTAATGGTTGGGACTGTACCGTCACCCTCAAAAACGTCTCCAATTCAGGAAATCTCACCTGGACCACCGACACCTCACCCACTAGCGTCACCGTCTCCCCCGCTTCCTTTGAACTGCCTGCCCAACAAAATATGGAAGTAACTATCAAAATACCCGACAACGTCTGCGGTCAGAGCACCATCACCTTCAAAGGCCCACAAAACACCGTAAACGTAACCATCAGTTGCAGCGGCTAATTGCAAATGAACAAACTAATCCATACATGGCTTACGCGTCACCATCATCGAACGCAGCGAAGTGGCCTCGGGCACAACAGGGCGCAACCATTGCCTGCTCCACTCCGGCGGTCGCTACTGTGTCACGGATCAGGAATCCGCCATCGAGTGCATCGATGAAAACATGATCCTGCGGCGTATCATGCTAGATCTTCTGGAATTGAACGATGGCTTGTTCGTCGCTATCACGGAAGCAGACCTTGCCTTCAAAGAGCACTTTCTGGAGGGGTGCGCGGCTCGCCACATCACCACACGCGACGTTGTTAATGCTCGGCCTCCACTTCATCGCCAAAGGAGGGTTGCGTGATTTCGCGGATGTGGTGGCGTACCTGCGCAATCCCATCATTCTCGTGCTCGAAGTGTTATTCCTGGTCGTCGTGGCCACCCACGCGATGCTCGGCGTACGCGCGATTCTAACGGATTTCGGGCTTTCCGATCAAGCTGAAAAGCGGCTGAGTCAAGCGCTCACAATAGTGGGAGTGCTGACGGTCGGCTATGGCCTGTGGCTGACGTGGGTCATCATCCACTGAAATCAATATGTTTTCATCGGCTCGCATTCCCCGCAATGTATTGCGCTTCGCGCGCTCTGCAAGGTTTCTCCTCTAGAAGTTGAGCAGGAGCAGAGTGCTATAATATGTTCTGGTAGAAGCTATGAAAGCTGATGAAACCTGGCTCGTGCAGGAGTAAGACAAGCATCGAAGGAGTTTCATATTGAATGAGCAACTGGAACGCAACAAACAAACGGTGATGCAGTTCTATGATCTGATGTTCAACCAGTGCCAGCCCGCCGAAGCGATCGAGCGATATGCAGGGGAGGTGTATATCCAGCATAATCCCGCTGTTGCTGATGGCAAGGAAGCCTTCATTGCGTACTTCACGCGGATGGCAAAGGAGTATCCAGGCAAGCGCGTCCACTTTAAGCGTGCGATTGCCGAAGGAAACTACGTGGTCTTGCACTGTTATCAGCAGTGGCCAGGTGAGAGAGATTGGGCAGGCATTGATATTTTTCGGCTCGATGACAACGGGAAAGTCGTCGAGCATTGGGATGTCCTCCAACCCATCCCTGAGCAATCGGCCAACGACAATACCATGTTCTAGTCAGGGCTGGTGTCTGCTCTCAAAGAAAGTCTAGTGCCGCTATTGAGGAACATTTTTATGCTTCCGATAGTAGGATGATGTCATTCATGTTTGACACAAAATTGGTTAGCGCTAAAACCTCTTCTGTTACTCCTAAAATTTCACGAATCAGTTGGTACACATGGCCATATTGCCCCCTTATTGCCGCTCTCATGCTTGCTCTTTTGCTACGCGTCATCCTGATCATTCACGCCGGCGGAGTCATGGACGGTGATGAGGCATTGGTCGGAATCCAGGCCGAGCACATATTACACGGTGAGCGCCCAATCTATTTCTATGGTCAAGCCGTTATGGGGAGCTTAGAAGCATATCTCATAGCCAGTCTGTTTGCTATTTTTGGTCCTTCTGTATGGGCGTTACGTGCCGAGTCAGCCCTGCTTTCGCTCGTTATTGTCTGGGCTACCTGGAAGTTTGCAGATGTGCTGGCGCTTCATGCACATTTACCACAGCACCAACGCTATTATTTCCGTGTCAGTGCTACGCTCTTTGCAGCAGTTGCTCCACTATACGATACTGTTCTAGAACTACGGACATTAGGTGGGTATGTCGAAACATTTGTATTGATGATCTTGTTGCTCCTTTCTACGCTGAGCCTGATGCAACGCTGGCAGCTGGCAACACCATTAAAAGAACTTGCCTGGCGTTGGGCAGGAATCGGAGCCATCCTTGGCCTGGGATTTTGGATAAATCCGTTATTGATATCGGCAGTCAGTGCTGCTTCTGCCTGGATTATCGGATCATGCCTTCTGTATGTACTGTACTGGCACGATTATGCCAACTCACTGAGACAGGCTATCGCGTTGATTTTACGTGGCAGCCTCACAGCATTAGCAGCTCTACCTGCATTCTGCCTCGGTGCGTGGCCCGCGCTGGAGTATGGAGCGACACACAATTGGAGCAATGTCACGATGATACTAGGGCGGGCTGGTCAGTCAACACCAGCTACGCGTACAGCACTTGTCGCGCTTTATTTACATTGTGTGGCTCCCCGCGTGGTGAGCGGTGCGCTGCCAGGTGAGAACGCTACAAGCGCTGCATTCCATATCCTGCCGCTGTACGTCGGAGTGATTTGTATTGCGGCCTCCGGTGGCTTAACGGCGCTTTCCTTGTTCTGGCGACAGCAACACCTGGTGCAAGTGCGCCGATTAACCTTATTACCGCTGCTCTTCGCCACTGCCACAGCTCTCTTCTTCTTGATTAGCTCGCCAATCCCAGTCTTTTGTAATGACCGTGATATCACTGGGCGCCATGCTACTCCATTGACGCTCGTACTGCCGATCTTTCTAGCGGCTATGCTGGTCTTTGCCGATACCCTTTTGCGTAAGGTTTCAGCATATTTCTTCGAGAAGAGGAGTAATTTCAAGTCACCTGACTCAAGGCGTTCAGTTTCTTTCATCGTCACCTCCTTGTATCTGTGTGGACTGTATCTCTTGCTCGCGCTGCAAGCCATACTAGTAATAACTCAAGCCAGTTCGTATCCCCTAGCTCATCCTGGATTGACTTTCCAGACACCATACTGTCGTGATGCGCCTTCCAATAATGACCAGGTCATCGCCTATATGCGTCGTGAGCACATTCAATATGCCTGGGCAAGCTCCTGGATAGGATTCCCTATTATTTTTAAGACACAAGAACAAATCATTGTTGCAGATCCGAGTGATGTGATGAAACTTGGGGATCTAGTACGAGCTGGCAAGGCTTCAATGAGTAACTATGCTGCTATTCATACATACTTAGCGGATGAAAACCGTATGCCGCAATATATTGAGCAGGTCTTATACGCAGATCGCCCCAGTTTTCTCATCTTCGTATGGCACAATGATCTGCATCCTCCGTTTTTACACTATCTTGACATGCACCAGGTCATGTATCGGTTCGTGCGTTTTCCCTCGGAGCCTGGAATGGACATCTTGCTTGTTACACCGCTCAGCCGAACCGTTTCTCCCGCTGAGTCAGACACCTTTCAACAGATCAATTTGACGAGCTGCCCTACACGTTTTGGACTGGATTACCAGGCGAGCGATTTCAGCGACAGATTTTGACCCTTTTAGACTTCTCTCCTGCTGTCTATCTCCAATTGGTGGACGATTCTTGAAATCCACCCCCAATTTAAGCGAACGATGAGTATTTATTTTTGTCCAATTTGTTCATAGATAACCTCCCTACCTCTATGCTCAATAACGATAGGTAGGGCTTTACAGCCTTTCCCCCGTTCCAAACGCAGCAGGCGGGTCTCCTCGCACGGCGCTTTGGGTGTATGAATTGTTTGTTGGCAATCAACCAACCGGGAGCGGGTGGCGAAAGCGAAACAGATGGGCCGTAGGGGCCGGTTCACCGTCACCTACTCCAACTAAATGACTCCCGGCTCTTTTTTGGTCTTCTTGGAAGTACAAGAACGGGTTTCATTGGTTTTATGGGCATAATGTGGCTCTCGGATCCAAACCAGATCGGCAGGGAGAGGAGTGATCTCTTGCCAGTCAATGTCGGGAACCACTCGCCGGATGCGCGTACTGGGTCGGATGAGCTTGAGAGCGACTCCGACCGCCTTGATGACCTCAAGCAAGGGTTGGCCTTGCGTGGCCGAGAGCTGGGACAATTCGGGCAGATAGCGCCAGAGCAACTCCAGAGAGACATCAAACGTCTCCACTCCCGACTCGACGGCCACCTGGACCTGTAAGGCATGCAAGATCTGAGCCAGGATCACGGTGGCCCAGAGTTGGGCTCCAATGACCTGCATCTTCGCACTCCACAGCAAACGGAGTCCCAGATGATCTTTGAGCAGGCGAAATCCTAACTCAATATCCCAGCGACGCGCATACAGCGCCACGATCTGAGCTCCACTGAGCTGACAAGGATCGGTGATATTGCTAATATAACTGTACCATTGTCCTCGATAGCGCACCCGGATCAATCGCATGAGATAGGCAGCCTGATCCGAACGATAGGCTCCTAAGAAAATGAGGGCCTCGAAGTAGCCATCGCGTTGCAGCAGGATATGTTCCATCGTGTAGGAGCCATTGCTGCGCAGACGAGCGACCCACCAGATCCCGTGTTGCGTCAAGGTATCAAACCACGCGAAGTTGTAATACCCCAGGTCAAAGAGCAACAAGGTTCCGACTTGCAGCCCGCTCAGCATCTTTTCGGCGTAGGCCTGACAATTGGCCACGGCCTCGGGGAGCCAGTCGAGGCGCACCCACTGTTGACGCCTCACCTCAAAGAGACCGATGAGTCGGCCTGCCAGCAAGCAGGGATCGCCCACCGGCACCTCGCGCAGTTCCTTGAGCCAGCGATTGACCGCATCCAGCGTACTTTCGTCGAGTGCTAAGATCTGCTGGGCAAAAGGCGCCAGACGATGCTCTTCATAGGGAGCCATCCAGTGCCACAACCACGTACTGATCTGGGCACACAGCTGCTGCATCACGGCCGTTCCGTGCTTAGCCAGCCGATTGTAGATCGCTTGATCACAGACCGGGACGGCCGCCAACGAGCCAACCCCAAAGCAACTGATGCGCCTCCACAGATCCCATTGCGAGACCCATCCATGCAGCAGACACCACAGGATGCCCGCTGCCAGCAGCTGATTGCTCATGCGGGCTGGCCGTCCGCGCTTCTTCCTGACGGCGGTTTCGCTCGGTTCCTCGATCGCTTGCATCAGCAAGGTTTCCATCAACGCGGCTGGGGTCTCGATCATTGGCAAATTCCGTTGTCCAGGGGTATCATACGACATAGGGAGGTCTCCTTTTTCTCTTTCAAAGATTCTTTTGAAAAAGATTGTCCTCTCTTTTTTCCCTTTTGGCAACCCTTTCTGCAATTAGTTGGAGTAGGTGGTTCACCGTGCCCACCGCCGATTTATCGGCCTCAATAGGCATCAACCTAAGAAAACCCTATCCAGACAGACCCTTCGCTGCACTCAGGGTGACAAGGGAACCCTGTCATGCTGAGCGCAACGAAGCATCTCGAGGCCCATCGGGACAGACCCTTCGCTGTGCTCAGGGTGACAAGGGAACCCTCAGGGTGACAAGAAGGGGTCGCCCTCGCCCTCTGGAATCCTGGACCTGTGTCTTAGGTTGATGCCTATCGGGGCCGATAAATCGGCGGTGGGCACGATAAATCGGCCCCTACACTGTCCTTACGCTTCTTTTCCAACAACTATTT
>WNGR01010228.1_pt1 | contig 11470 bp, 9 predicted proteins | sample 5407581 | NCBI WGS metagenome assembly WNGR01 (sample SAMN13153383, study PRJNA577476) | soil metagenome | isolation source: 80 cm soil or saprolite under Garry oak tree replicate 2 | place: USA:California | collected 2016-06-15
CCACCACAGCAGAGCCGAGAGGATGAAAAAAAGCACCGGCGATTGAAAGATGATCGCGACGAGCACCAGCGCGCCCACAATCCTCGGCTGGAAATAGAGTCCTGCGAAGTGCATCTCGCAGAGGGCCTCCGGCTCCTCGGCAAACCCCTGTTGCTTCATAAAGTTTCGTACAGCGAGCGAAGTCATAGCTCCTCCTCGTATAGGCAGCAAAAGGGATTCGGATAGGCTACCCCTACATTCTACCTCCGCTCCGTCCTCCCGCGTGCAGGGCTGGAGGCCGAGGCCCACAAAGACTGTGCCGGGTGCCCAGGGCGGCCAAATTGACGGTTGCGCCGCATTGGACGCATCGGCGAAAATTGGGGGCTAATTCAAGCGCCTGCGATTCCGCGAGGTGGAACCATGAACCAGCCAATCGGCGAGCTTGCTCCCCCGACACGACTGATGCTCACGCCCGGCCCATCGTCAATGGACCCGCGAGTGTATCGCGCGATGGCTACGCCGCTGGTGGGCCACTTGGACCCGTGGTTCCGCGGGCTGATGGACGAAGTGCAGATCCTCCTGCGGCAGGTTTTTCGCACGGAAAACCGCATCACCTTTCCGATTTCAGCGTCAGGATCGGGCGGCATCGAAGCGTCGGTGATGAATCCGCTCGAAGAAGGCGACCAAGCGCTGATTTGCGTCAACGGCATGTTCTCCGACCGCATGGCCGTCATCGCCGAACGCAGTCCGGCGAAAGTGACAAAGATCGAAGCGCCGTACGGAAAAGCGGTGGACCCGGACGACGTGCGGCGCGCCGGGAAGGGGAAAAAGATCAAAATTGTCGGCCTGGCGCACGGAGAGACTTCGTCGGGGGTCATTCACAACCTCGATGGGTTCCGCAAAGTCGCCGATGAGCTGGGCGCTCTGCTCGTGGTGGACGCGGTGGCCACGCTGGCCGGTGTCCCGCTCAACATCGAACGGCAGCGCATCGACATCTGCTTCAGCGGTACGCAGAAGGCCATCAGCGCACCGCCGGGAATGTCTCCGATCACGGTAAACGCGCGCGTCGAAGAAGTGCTGCGCACGCGGAAGACGAAGGTGCAGAGCTGGTATTTCGATTTGACGACGGCGATGAACTATTGGGGCAAAGAGCGGCTCTATCATCACACGCCGCCGATCTCGCTCATTTACGCCTTGCGCGAAGCGATGCGCATCGTGCTGGAAGAAGGCCTCGAGGCGCGCTGGGAGCGGCACCGGCAAAATCAATTGGCGCTCATTGCCGGCATCGAAGCCATGGGGCTCGAACTTCTGGTGAAGAATCCGGCGGACCGCCTGCCGACGGTGACGGCGGTCATGATTCCGGGCGGCATCGAGGACACGAAATTCCGGAACCAGCTCCTGGACGAATTCAACATCGAAATCGCCGGCGGGATCGGCACGCTGAAGGGGAAAATCTGGCGCATCGGGCTGATGGGTTACTCGAGCCAGAAGCCTCACGTCCTGCTGTTGCTGGCCGCGGCGGAAAAGGTGCTCCTCGAGCAGGGGTACCGCGTGCCGGCGGGCGCCGGAGTGGCTGCGGCGATCCGCACGTATACCCAGGCAGAAACGGCAACGGCCGTGAGCCGCTAGAGCGGCTATCCGAGATTTCACGAAGGAACCGGAAGCAGGGAAGGAACGCGTGCCGTCGAAACCGTTGCTTGCGAATACCGGGGCCATGAGCCAGTTCATCGGGCCGTTTGACGTGGCGTCAAAGCTGACGGACCGCGTCTATCACTGCCGCTTCTCGCATCTGTGGAACGCCATCGCCACGCGCCACAGCGACACGATTGACACGAAGTTTTTTGTGGACGGCGCTGGCGTCGTGCTGGGGCTGACCGACCGGGAAGCGAGTTTTCTCGCCGCGGAATACTTGCGCGAACGCTTGGAAGAAGAAGACGAGCGGCCGCTGTATGACGTCTCCCACGAAGATGTAATGCGCCTGATCAAGCAGCTTGGTATCCGCTGACGAGCCGATGCGGCCTCACGCGTCAGACAGCGACTCCGGGAATTCCGGGGCTTCCCGGAGTTCACCCGATTCCAGAATCGCGCCGCAATCGAGACATTCGACGTACTCCTCGGCGTCGTCCTTGGCGATCAGGCGCGTGCGCTTGTGCGCACACTTCTCTACTTTGCTTTCGTCGGACATTTAGTTTCCTGCTTCGGCGTGGTAGGCGGCGAGTTGCGGATGGCGCAAGCCGTCGCGGCGGATGAAGTACATTACCAGAAACATGAGCAGCGCCCCGCCAATCATCACGCCAACGGCCACCTGAAGTCCCACTTGCAGATCGCGCAGATCGGAGATTTTCCCCACAAGTTGCGGCCCGAAGGCGCCGACGAGCTGCGTCACGAACATGTACACGCCTACGGACGTGGCATGGGCGCGCTGCGGCATCATGTCGTGAATCACCGCGGTGACGGGGCCGTGATACCAGGACATGAAAAATCCGGCGATGAATAGCCCCGTCAGAACGACCCACTTTGTATCCGACTGGATCGCCAGAAGGACGAACGGCGCGGCAAGCAAGAACGCGCCGGCGATGGCGATTAGGCGTCCATAGGCGAAGCGCTTCTGCAAGCGGTCGGCGATGTAGCCTCCGGTCAGCACGCCGAAGACGAGAGAGAACAGCGCAATGGCGGCGAGCTCGTAGGAGGCCTGGCGCAGGCTGAACTCCTTGTAGTTCACGGCGAAGTCGATGCTCCAGGCGAGAAGCGAGACGCTCGAAAAAGTGATGAACATGCCCGCCGCAATCATTGCCAGGAAAGCCGGGACGCGCAGCAGGCGGCCGATGGGAACGACTTCCGAGCGCGGGGCGCGCGGCGGTTCTTTCAGCTTCAAGACGGAAAGACCTGGCACAAGGCCGACCAAACCGACCAGGAAGAAGACATGCTGCCAGCCGCTCGACTCACCCATGATGCCGCCGAGCGCGAGACCCGAGGCACCGCCCAGCAACATGCCCGCGGCGAAAATGGCTTGGGCCCTGGCGCGGCGCTCCTGCGGGAACGCTCCCGAAATCATGGACTGCGCCGCCGGGGCGTACGCGGCCTCGCCGACGCCGACCAGCGCGCGCGCCACCAGGAGGATCGAAAAGGACGGAGCGAGGCCGCTGACGATCGTCGCAAGGCTCCAAAAGACAACGCCGCGGGCAATGATGCGCGTTTGGCTGAAACGGTCGGCAAAAAAGCCGAAGGGAATGCTGGCTACGGCAAGAACGACCAGCAGCCAGGTCTGCAGCGAGCCGAGCTGCGCATCGGTGACGCCGAGCTGGTCGCGCAAGAGCGGCACCAGCGGCACGATGACTTGACGATCGGCAAAATTGACGAAATTAATCAACGCGAGTACGGCGAGCAGCCGGACCTGATACGCTGTGAGCGAAGTGGAGTTGGAGTTCATCCTGAATCGCCGGAGACCTGGCGGCAGACTTGGATGTTTCAGCCTGGAGTGATTATATACCGCTAATGAAAACGCCCGCTTCTGCTCTCATCACGACAAGTGACCGCCTTGCTAACGTGCTTGCCTATGGGGCGCTGCTGCTTCTCGGCTACCTGGTGTTCCGCATCGTCGAGCCGTTTCTGGTGCCGATAGCCTGGTCCGCCGTGCTGGCAATCTTCTTTTTTCCGTTGCACGAGCGCGTCCGTCGGCGGCTGAAGCCCGCGGCGGCGTCGCTCGCCAGCACTCTGGCCGTGACGCTTCTGCTCGTCGTTCCGGCTCTGTTCGTGCTCTCCCTGACGGCGCGCGAAGGGCTCGATGCCTCGGCCACCTTGCAAAAGACACTGCTCGATCCCAACGCGCATTTGCCCGCGCGGGTGCTGGCATGGTTGCGGCACGCGCTGCCCGCAGGCTTCCAGAGCGCCGGCTTCTCGAACCAGATCCAGCAAGCCGCTGAAAGAACGGCCTCCTTCCTCGCGTCCAAGCTGGCCGGCTTGTTGAAGAATCTGCTTTCGTTTTTCTTTGACCTCTTTCTGATGATTTTCGCGTTGTTCTTCATGTTCCGGGATGGGGAAGCATTCGTTCGCGTCGTGCGCTACCTGTTGCCGTTCGACGAGGCCATTCAGAGGGATATGATCCGCGAGTCGCGCGACCTTATCTTCGCGAGCGTCGCCGTGGGGCTGACGATTGCCGCGGTTCAGGGCGTGCTCGGAGGAACCGCCTTCGCGCTGGTGCGCTTGCCGACGCCAATTTTCTGGGGCGTGCTAATCGCATTCTTGTCGCTGGTGCCGGTCGTAGGTTCGGCGCTGGTCTGGGCGCCGGCTGCGCTGTGGCTGGCGTTCACCGGCCATTGGCTCAAGGGGCTTGTCGTGGTTGGAATTTGCGGCGGAATCGCCGGCGTGGCGGACAACATCCTGCGGCCTGTGCTTTTGCACAAACGCACGCAACTCAACGGCCTTCTCTTGTTTGTAAGTGTGCTCGGCGGGATCAGCCTGTTCGGCCTGCTCGGCCTGGTGGCTGGGCCGGCCATCGTCGCAGCCGCGATGGGCATCTTCCGCGTTTATATGGAGCACCGTGAACCGCAGGCCGCGACTTCTGCGTAACATGCCCCGGGGAAAGTCCTTCCCGTCCCTTGGCGCTGTGCTAGAGTACCCCGCTCGGATGGCTGCCTCGAACCTCAAACCGGCGCCCAAGCACGCCGAATTGCCCGTCGAGAAGCTGCGCTGGCGCTGTGAGACGTCGCGCGTGCCCTTTGAGACAACGGCGCAGGCGGAGCCGCGCGAAGGCTTCGTCGGCCAGGAGCGCGCTTTGCGCGCGCTCAAGATGGGCGTCGAACTGACGGCGCCGGGTTACAACGCCTTCGTGTGCGGGCTCGCCGGCACGAGCCGCGGCGGCACCATTGCGCGCATGATTCGGGAAGTCCATCCGCAGACAAAGGCGTCGCTCGACCGCTGCTACGTCAACAATTTCAAAAACCCCGACCGCCCGCGCCTTCTCGACCTCGTGCGCGGCCAGGCCAACGCGTTCAAAAAAGACGTGCAGGCGGGCATCGATTTCCTGCGCCGGCGCATTCCGCAGGTGTTTGAAGGCGAGCCGTTTCAGCGGCAGAAGGGGCGGATTGTCGAGCGTTTTACGGCGCGCGAGAAAGAGTTGATGGACGATTTCACGCGGCGCATCGCGCGCGACCAGTTCGCGCTGGGGCACATGCAAGTCGGCGCCGTGGCCCTGCCGGAGATTTTTCCGGTGCTGGAAGGCCAGATGGTGCCGATCGAGGACGTCTCCAAGATGGTCCACGAGGGGAAACTCGAAGCGCCCGTCGCCGAGGAGATCGAGCGTAAGTACGAGCAGTTCCGTCAGGAATTCACCGTCGTGTACCGCAAAACGCTCACGCTCTCCCGGGAACTGGCGAGCGAGCTGAGCTATCTCGAGCAGGAAGCCGCCTCCGTTCTTGTGGACGGCGTCATCGAGGAATTGAAGGAAAAATATCCGGGCGCCAACGCCAATGTCGCCGAGTACCTCGAAGAAGTGCGGCACCACGTGCTCGACAATCTCGAACCGTTCAAGGAACACGAAGGAGAGCGCGAAGGAGGCGAGGAATCGGGCGAGAGTGGAATGAAAACGCCCGGCCCGGACCGCGATCCGTTCCGCGTGTACGGCGTGAACGTGATTCTGGCGCACGACGACGAAAATGCCTCGCCGGTCATTTTCGAGACGACCCCCACTTACGCGAATCTGTTTGGCACCATCCAGCGTGCCTACGACGCGCGCGGCGGCGGCTGGTCCAGCGATTTCATGGACCTGCGCGGCGGTTCGCTGCTCCGCGCCGACGGCGGGTTCCTGATCATGTACGCCGTGGAGGCGCTCTCCGAGACGGGCGTGTGGCGCGCGCTCAAGCGCACGCTGAATCACAACCGGCTGGAAATCCAGCCGCTCGAAATGTTCTTTCCCTTCGGCGCCAGCGCGCTCAAGCCGGAGCCCATCGACCTCAACGTGAAGGTGATCCTGATCGGCGACCGCGAAGTATACGAGCTGCTCTACGAATACGAAGAGGACTTCCGCAAGATTTTCAAGGTGCGCGTGGAGTTCGACGAAGAAATGCCCATGAGCGACGTCGTCATCGCCGAATACGCCGGCCAACTTCGCGCGCTTTCCGAGCGGGAAAACCTTCTGCCGTTTGACCGCGGCGGGTTCGCCGCGATGCTGGAATACGGCGTGCGCCGCGCCGGGCGGCGGAACAAAGTCACCGCGCGTTTTGTGGACATCGCCGATCTGGCGCGCGAAGCGTGCTACGCGGCGCGGGCCCTGGGAGAATCGCGCGTCCGCGCGGACCACGTGCGCGGCGCGATTGCCGCCAAGGTCGAGCGCCATAATCTGATCGAAACGCGCATCCGCGAAATGATCGACGAAGGAACGCTGCTCATCGACGTCGCCGGCGCGCGCGTCGGACAGGTGAACGGCCTCAGCGTACTCGAGATCGGCGGCTATTCCTTCGGCAAGCCGGTGCGCATCACGGCGACGGCGGCGATTGGCAAAACGGGGCTGATCAACATCGAGCGCGAAGCGAACTTGAGCGGCCGCTTCCACGACAAGGGCATGCAGATCATCGGCGGCTATCTGCGCAACCGCTTCGCGCAGGACAAGCCGCTCTCGCTCGCCGCAAGCATCTGCTTCGAGCAATCGTATTCCGGCGTGGACGGCGACAGCGCGAGCACGACGGAAGTGTACGCGCTGCTCTCCGCGCTCTCCGGACTGCCCTTGCGGCAGGACCTCGCGGTGACGGGTTCCGTCAATCAACAAGGCGACATCCAGGCGATCGGCGGAGTGAACGAAAAGATCGAAGGCTTCTTCGATGTCTGCCGCGTGAAGGGGCTCGCGGGCACGCAGGGGGTGATGATTCCCGCCGAAAACATGGAAGACCTCATGCTGCGCGATGATCTGCTCGAGCAGGTGCGCGCGGGCAAGTTTCACATCTTTCCCGTCACCACCATCGAGCAGGGAATCGAGATCCTCTCTGGAATCTCCGCGGGCACACGGAACGCTGAAGGCGCCTTCGAGCCGGGCACGGTCTATGCGCTCGTGGACGAACGCTTGCGCGAGATGGCTCGCACTCTGAAAGAATTCGAATAGCCGGGATTCTTCCTTCCTCGCGGACGAACCTCAGGCCTCGGCACAGTGCTTGCACGGGCATTCGCCTCACTCAGTTTGTGTCCGGTCGCGGCGCAACGTAGGCCTGGCGGTGATCCACGCGGTACCCCGGCGAAGTTGCGGGCTCCGGCGCCGGGCGGACGCGCACGTCGATCGGATGGACTTTTCCATCGCGTTGCGAGGGCGCGAACCCCAGACTATATTCATGCCGCACGAGTTGCGCGATTTCTGCATACACCGCCCTGAATTCCTTGGCGTTCTTCGGAAAATAGGCGCGCCCTCCGCTGGCCTGCGCGATGGCTTTCAGCCAGGCGTCGGCTTGGGCGAACTCCTCCTCCGCAGCGGCGGTTTTCTCCGGCAAAACTTTCTGTTTGCTCCTCGGCTTCGTCTCGCGTAACTCGCCGCCAAGCGCGATGGCAAGAACGCGCACATCGCCGGTCTTGAGCCGCGCCAGTAAGCTCTCGGCGATGCTCGGCGGCGAGGTGTCCACCCCGGTTGAGAGCAGCACGATGGTTTTCTTCCCTGGAGTGTAGCCGAGCCAATCGAGCACCGCATGCAAGCTCGCGGAGAGATTCAGTTCGCCGTAGCCGAGATTGAAGCGCAATTCCCCCAGCGCCCCTGCGGCTGCCGTTTTGTCGGTCGTGAAGTCGAGGATCGGTAGCGGCCGCTCGGCATATCCGATGACGGCCACGCGATCGTCCCGCGAAAGCCCGTTGAGCAGCGCGTACGCCGACTGCAGATGGCCGCTCTCGAGCAGGTAGACTGCCGGACCGCTTTCGACCAGGAGCAGCACTTGCGCGGGTTCCGCCACGGCCGCGAAGTGCGTCAGGGGCTGCTCGACGCCGTTGTCGAGGACGAGGAAATTCTCCTTTTGCAGGCTGTCAACGAAGTGGCCCGTCTCATCCGTCACGGCCACGCTGACGCTAACGAGGTTGACCTGGACCCGGATCGGAGCGGGTGTAATGTCCGGCGCCGAGGGCTCCTGCGCTCGGCCGCGCGCAGCGAAAAGGAGCAGCGTTGGAAGAAAGAGCGCCGCCCGGGCAAGCCGCAGAATCCAATCCGGTCTCTTACTCCACCCACTCATCAAATTTCAGGCCCGTGGAGTCTTTCCACGATGCGCCCGACGCGGCGTGCAGGTGCCGCGAGATCACCTGCGGGTTCCATCGCTCGAGCCATAGCGGCACTTGCGGGTCTTTTTTTGCGTTGGAGGGCTCCGCGGCGGATTTCTTAAACTGCGTGAGCCAGTAAGACTTAGCCGCCTCCCAGTCCACGCGCTGGAAATCGTAGTACGAAAAGCCGTTCAGAACTTGCGGATAATGGGCGCGTGCCGCCTGGTAGCGCGGCTGCGCGGCGAAGGCGGATGCGGCGCCCGCTTGCGCGCGTTGGGCGAGAACGTTGCGCAGCGTGTCCGCGCGCGCAGCGCCGACGATCAAGTCCGGTGTGACCGCCAATTGATACGCGCCCCACTGCATCGTCCCCGCCTGGCTCTCTCCGCCGTGCGTTGAGACTTTCAGAAAGGTCGCGTCGCCTTCATTTTTCTCCGAGGTGATCTTGTCGCTCAGCAGCGTGCGCAGGAGTTTCAGCGTCTCCGGCTTCTTCTGGATGCCCAGGACATAAACTTGCTTCGCCGGGTCGAGATCCGGCGCCGTCTGGATGGACCCGATTTGGCCGCTGAACAGCGCCAGCGCGTCCGGGAGAGGCATGCCGATGCGCGTCTGGATCCCCGCCTCCATCATGTCGAGGATTCCCGGTTGGCCTTCCGGGCTGAACGCGCGAACCGCGCGGCGCACCACGCGGTAAATGCCGGGCAGATTGATGCGCCCTTCGTAATAGGAGACGGCGTCCGGCGGTACCAGCGCGGCTAAGGGAAGCGCTTTGTCCCCCGCCGGCCAAAGATCGAAAAGCGTTCCTTCCGAAGTGTCGCCGAGAAGGGCGCCCTGCAGATGCGTGCGCGGGCCGTCAAGCGAAAGGCCGAAGCGCAGGGCGTGCACCGCCTCGAGATGCAGCGCCTCAAAAAAAGGCAGCAAATTCGGCTGGCCGGGCTTCGTGTCCGGCTGCCAATCCTTCAGGTTCGGGAGGCGGGCAAAAAACTCCAGGCTGCTGGATTTGGCCACGACCGGTTGCGATTCCTGGAACGCGGCCAGGTCCGCGAGCCCCCGCGGCCCGGCGTTTGCCGGATTCAGCCGCGCGACGATTTCCTCGAACACGCGCGGCTCTCCCGCGCTCACTGCGTATTTGCCGGTCTCTGCCCAATAGCTTGTATCCGTCTTGCCCTCCACCTTCACCACGGGAATCCCGGCCAGGGTGACCGCCGTTATGCGCGGCGGCTCTTTCTCCTGCGCGCGAAGGCGCAGGATCGCTTTCGTCAGCAGGGCTTCTTTCCCCGTTCGGTCGTAAACGAAGTAGAAGCCGCTCCATTTCGCGGCGCGATCCGCCTTTTGCAGGGAGACGTTCCTCGCCCGCGCCCCTTCCGGCTCGCCGTAGTAGCCCAGCACGAACGGGTTCTCGATCAGCGCCGCGTACTCTTCCATTTCTTCCCGCGTCACCGCCTGCTTCGAGTTGCCCGCGGCGCGATCACCCAGAGCTTTGTCCGTCCCGGAATCTTTGAACAGATTTTCCGCCAGCGCCGAGCGCAGCGGCGCGACGTCCGGGTCGTCCCAGAGCGCGAACAGCGTGTTGGCCTGCCGTGCGGCCGGTGAGGGCGCGCCGCGCCACACCACGTAGAAGATCGTTTGCGACGGCAGGCGCTCCGGCTCGATGGGAGCTTGCGCGGCGGAGCAGTGCGCGAACACGAGCAGCAACAGAACGGCGGATACGCAACGGAATCCCTGTGTGCGGAGCGGCATCACTAGGCCTCTTTCCTCCTCAATATTCTGCGGGAGCACTTCCTTCATCGTAGTCCGTCTCGGGAAAGGAAAGAAGCCCTGTCCCGCTGTGTGTTTCCAGATGTTGACCGCTTGCGGAGTTTACCCCGATGCAATCGGGGCGGTCACGCTGAGAAAGGGACGGGGTTTCGGGGAGTTCGCTGGACGTTGACCGCTTCGCGGTCACCCATAAAATTGACCGCTTGCGGAGTTTACCGCGACCCAATCGGGGCGGTCACCCTGAGAAATGTGCGCCCGGCTTAGGACGTCGGCTTGGCCGCAGCCGCCGGGGCCGCGGCGCCTTCCTTGGGCGTAGACAGATAGCCCTTGATGTTGTCCTTGCCGACGCCGAACACCACAATCTCGAACGGAGCCATGCGCCCGGAACCCTGCACGAAGAACTGCACCGGCTCGCCCGCCGTCTTGTCTCTTTTCTCGATGGCCTTGTCGTCGGCGAAGACCGTCACGGTGTACCGCTGCTTTTTCTGATCGGCGTGCTCCAGCTTGAGCTGGATGGGGCCGACCTTCTGCGCGGTCCTGCCTCTCCCGAGCGTGAACTCAAAATAATTGCGGTCGCCGCGCCGCCGCAGGTCCTCCAGGTCGTCGCGATTGTGCGCGATGAGCCCGCTCATCACGCCCATGTCGCCCATAGCGTGCTCGAGTTTTCCTTTCGTGGCTTCCAGGTCGCTGCGCGTGTCGGCCAGGTCTTTCTTCGTCGTGCCGACTTCAGTCGCCACCGCTCCAATTTGTTCCTGGCTCTGCTGTTTCACCTGGCCCAACTGGCTGGTCAGCCGCTCATCGGCAGCCTTCTGCTCCTTGCGGATGGTTTCGGCGCGGCTGTTGGCCTGCGCCACCTCGGCGCGGGTCATGCCGAGCTTCTGCTCCGTCACTTCCAGATGTCCTTTCAGGTCGGCTAGGCGCGAGTTGGCCTGCTCCAATTGCGCGGCTACGAGCCTGTTTTGGTCCGCAGACCTGGAGAGCGCCTGCTCCAAACGGGCGTTCGTCGAGTAGCTGACGTATCCCAGCGCCCCGGCAGCGAGAAACAAGATCACGAATAACAGCGCCACCCAGCGCGGCGTGCCCGCCTCCGCGTAGTGATAGGACTCCTGAACGTCCGGCAGGTTCGGAGTCAAGCTCATTCTTCCTTCCGCCTGATTCCCGCTTCCCGCGGCAAGCGGGATCGTGAATCGACCGCGCAGCTATCGCATTATCGCTCGCCCGCCCTGCCCTGTCTACGGCCCCTCTTCGCGCCTGTGACGACCCCGTGAAGGCTCGTCATCCCGATGGAGCGCAGCGACGAGGGATCTCTCTTTGTCCGCTGCCATCCGCAAGCGGCCGGGCGGGTGGCGCAGCGGTTCGCGTTTGGTTTTCTTCTTGACGGCATGACACCATGAGGGAGCACCATTGTTGGAGTTCACCGCAGGGTATATAAGCGAGGGTGGCCTACCCTTGTGGTTTTTACAAGGGTGGGTCTTGCTTCTCCGATGCCGAAGGGCTTGAAACGTCACTACGGCCA
>WNGR01024576.1_pt1 | contig 11469 bp, 8 predicted proteins | sample 5407581 | NCBI WGS metagenome assembly WNGR01 (sample SAMN13153383, study PRJNA577476) | soil metagenome | isolation source: 80 cm soil or saprolite under Garry oak tree replicate 2 | place: USA:California | collected 2016-06-15
TTTCACGACGTCCTTCGCGCGCACGCGGCTGCGCGCTCGAGGAGCAGGTCGCGCTCGCGCGCGTTCTGCGTGAGCGATGCCGCACGCTCGAATTCCGCGCGCGCTTCGACGAAGCGGCCAAGTTTCTCCAGTAGGTCACCGCGCGCGCTCGGGAGGAACTGGTACGCCTTGAGCGACGGCTCCGACACGAGCGCGTCGACAAGCTCGAGTCCGGCCGCGGGACCGAACGCCATCCCGACGGCGACCGCACGATTGAGCTCGACGACAGGCGATGGCATGACCTGGGCGAGAGCCTCGTAGAGCGCGGCGATGCGTGCCCAGTCTGTCTCCGGCGCGGTCCGCGCCCGCGCGTGGCAGGCGGCGATCGCGGCCTGCAGCGCATAGGGGCCGAGGACGCCGCCGAGCTTCTCGGCGCGCTCCAGCGCCGCGAGGCCGCGACTGATATGGAGAGCGTCCCAGCGGCCACGGTCCTGATCGAGCAAAAGGACGATCTGTCCCGATTCTCCGACTCGCGCGCGCGACCGCGAGGCCTGGATCTCCATCAGCGCGACGAGGCCGTGGACCTCTGGCTCGTTCGGTGCGAGGCCGGCCAGGATGCGGCCGAGACGGAGCGCGTCCTCGCAAAGCCCCGCGCGCATCAGGTCGTCACCGGCGGTGGCCGCGTAACCCTCGTTGAAGACGAGGTAGATGACCTGCAGGACCGATGAGAGGCGCGCGTCGAGCTCCGGTCCCGCAGGCACCTCGAAGGGAACGCGCGCCTCGGTGAGGGTGCGCTTCGCGCGAACGATGCGCTGCGCGATCGTAGCCACCGGCACGAGAAAGGCCCGTGCGATCTCTTCCGTTGTGAGACTCGCGAGCAAGCGCAGGGTGAGCGCGACGCGCGCCTCGGGCGCGAGGATCGGATGGCAGGAAATGAACATGAGGCGCAGGAGATCGTCGCCAATGTCGTCGTCCGTTTGAATGTTGAGATCCGCCATCGCCATCTCCTGCTGGAGTTCGATCTCGCGTCCGAGCTCTTCCTGTTTGCGCTCGAGCCGCGCGTTGCGGCGCAGGCGATCGATCGCGCGATGTTTCGCCGTAGCCATGAGCCAGGCGCCCGGGTTATCCGGGACACCTGACTCCGGCCACTGTTCGAGCGCGGCAACGAGGGCGTCCTGCGCGAGGTCTTCCGCGAGACCGACGTCGCGCACGATCCGCGTGAGGCCCGCGATGAGCTTTGGTGCTTCGATCCGCCAGACCGCGTCGATCGCCTGGTGCGTGTCGGCAGCCGTCACGCTGCCGATTGTTATCCGCCGAAGACCTCTTGGATCACGGACTCACCGTCTCCGACGATCTTCCGGAAGCGCTTGGCCCATTCGATCGCCTCGTCCTTCGACTTCACCTCGATCAGGGCGAAGCCGCCGGTCAGCTCCTTCGTCTCGGTGAACGGACCGTCAGTCACGGCGACCTTTCCTTTGGAGCTCCGGACCCGCGTGCTCGCTTGGGCGAGGCCACCGGTCGCCAGCAGGATGCCGGCTCGCCTGGTCTCTTCGGTGAACTTTCCCACCTCGTCGATCATTTGCGGGCTCGGTGGAGCGCTCGCTTCGCCATCGACCGTGTAGAGCAGGAATCGCATCTTCGTGTCTCCTTCGATTTTTTGAGCCGGGTCCGGGATCCTTTTCGATGCCCGGCCGAACCCTCGCTCTACTGGCACGTCGAACGAGGGCTGGTTGAATTCGACATCTCTGGATGCATTTTCGCCCGACCGAGTGGACGGGGCGAAGGAGCGCAGAATCGCCCGGTGAGCGGCGACTTTTTCACCGACGTGCCGGGGCGGATCGGCTACGGCGGCCCGGACTCCGCCGATCCGCTTGCCTATGCCGTCTATCAGCCCGACCGCAAGGTGGGCGGGAAGCGAATGGAGGACCAGCTCCGGATCGCGGTCTGTCTCTGGCACTCCTTCAACTGGCCGGGCTCGGACGTCTTCGGTGTAGGGACGTTCGATCGTCCCTGGCTCGCCCCGGGCGTGGATCCGAAGACCGCTGCGCAGGCGAAGATCGATGCTGCGTTCGAGTTCATCGACAAGCTCGGGGTCCCCTTCTTCGCGTTTCACGATCGAGACGTCGCGCCCGAGGGCCGGACGTACGCGGAGACGCGGGCGAACGTCGACTCGAGCGTGGACCGGATCGAAAAGCAGATGGAGCGCACCCGAGCGCGGCTCCTCTGGGGCACGGCGAACCTGTTCAGTCACCCCCGCTACGCGGCGGGCGCCGCAACGAATCCCGATCCTGAGGTGTTCGCGTACGCGGCCGCGCAGGTCAAGACGATGCTCGAGGTAACCCACCGCCTGGGCGGAGCGAACTACGTGCTGTGGGGCGGACGCGAAGGCTACGAGACCCTCCTCAATACCGATCTGGCTCGGGAAGAGGCACAGCTCGCGCGGTTCCTGACGATGGTCGCGGAGCACAAGCACCGGATCGGCTTCACCGGCACGCTCCTCATCGAGCCCAAGCCGCAGGAGCCGACGAAGCACCAGTACGATTACGACGCCGCCACCGTCATCGGTTTCCTTCAGCGGCACGATCTCGCGAGTGAGTACCGCCTCAACCTCGAGGCGAACCACGCGACCCTCGCGGGTCACAGCTTTCATCACGAGGTCGCGAGCGCGATCGCGCTCGGCGGCTTCGGCAGCATCGACGTCAACCGCGGCGACTACCAGAACGGTTGGGACACCGATCAGTTCCCGAATTCCGTCGACGAGCTGGCGCTGGCGCTCCACGAGATCCTGGCCGCAGGCGGATTCACGACGGGTGGCTTCAACTTCGACGCGAAGCTCCGGCGGCAGAGCGTGAGCCGGACCGATCTCTTCCATGCGCACATCGCCGGCATCGACACGCTCGCGCGGTCGCTGCTCGCCGCCGCCGACATGGTCGAGCACGACACCCTCGCCGCGCCTCGAACGAAGCGCTACGCGGATTGGTCGAACGAGCTCGGCAAGGGGATCCTCTCGGGCTCCGTGACGCTCGTCGACCTCGAGCGTCGGGTCGCGGCGGGCGAGATCGATCCCCGACCGAGATCCGGAGAGCAAGAGCTTCTCGAAGGCGCGGTCAACCGCCGAATCTGGGCGGTCGACCGGTCGCGAAAGCCTTAGCCGTGTAGCTCGGCGAGCTCCTGGCTGGTGAGCTTCGTCGGCGGCTTGCCGAGGATGATCATTCCGAGGACTTCATCGGTCGTCACGTCGGTCTTGTTCACGGTGCCGACGAGCCTGCCGTGATACATGACGCTTATCCGCTCGGACAGGTCGAACACGTCGTGGATGTCGTGACTTACGAGAAAGATCCCGATCCCCTCGCTCTTGAGCTGTCGGATGAGGCTGTGCACCTGTGCCGTCTCCGCGGGCCCAAGAGCGGCCGTCGGCTCGTCCATGATCAGGGCGCGCGCGTTGAAGTGGATCGCTCGGGCTATCGCGACCGCCTGGCGCTGACCTCCGGAGAGGCGCAGGACCGGCGTCTTGAAATTCTTGAAGTTCGGGTTGAGGCGACCGATGACCTTCCGGGTAGCCGATTCCATGGCCGCGTCGTTGAGGGAGCTGGACCCCATCAGCTCTCGACCGAGGAAGACGTTCGCAGGCGCATCGAGATTGTCGGCCAGGGCCAGAGTCTGGTAGATCGTTTCGATCCCGAGCGCCTTCGCGTCGCGCGGGTTCGCGATCGTGACCGGCTGACCATTCACCAGGATCTGTCCCGAGTCCGGAGGTCGCGCTCCCGAAAGCGTCCGCATGAGCGTGGTCTTTCCGGCGCCGTTACCCCCCACGACCCCGACGACTTCGCCCGCATTGAGATCCATCGTGACTCCGGCGACGGCTCGGACACCGCCGAACGCGACGTGAATGTTCCGCAGCTCAACCAGCGGAACGCGCTGCACCTGCGGACTCGGCGTCTCGACCGCGGCGATCATCGCGCTCAACTCACTCTCCTGCGCACGAGCGCGTCGAGGCCGACCGCCGCGACGAGGACGATGCCGACCACGATGTCCTGAGTCGGGGAGTCGACGAGCAGAAGCACCATGCCTGAGCGTAGCGACTGCATCACGACCGCACCGAGGATCGCGCCGGGGACCGTCCCGATGCCGCCGGAGAACGACGTACCACCGATGACCGCGGCCGAGATCACGTCGAGCTCGTTCTGGACGCCGAGGCTCGTCACCGCGGCGTCGAGACGAGCGGTTTGCACCGCGGCGCTGACCGCGGCGAGGCTTCCCATGAGCGCGAACGTGAGCATGATCGTGCGTCGCACGTTGATGCCGGCGAGCGCTGCCGCCTCGGGATTGCCGCCGATCGCGTAGACATACCGCCCGAAACGCCGGCGCGTTCCGAGAAAGGTCACGACGAGCGTGACGATCAGCATGATCACGACCGGGAACGCGACTCCGGTCGGAATACCGCCTGGAGGCACAGGGATGCCACGCTCCTGCGCGACCTGCTGCGCCACATTGATCGGGAGCGGGTAGCTGTTGGCGACCCACACGGTTCCGAGCACGACGCCGCACGCGACCACCCCGACGAGGACCTCGGCCCACATCGGCCGGACCGGGAAGCCGTAGCGCCGCTTGCGGCGGCGAGACACGATCATCAAAAGGACGATCGCCACACAGATGACGACGCCCAGCGCCCAGCTCGGCCACTCCCCGAGGGCGCCGACGCGCGTGCCGACGGTACCGCCCCCGAGCATTTGGAAGGTCGTGTCGAGCGGCGCGATCGTCTGGCCCTGTGCGTAGCGAAAGATGAGACCGCGCCAGATCAAAAGTCCGCCGAGCGTGACGATGAACGAGGGGACGCCGCCGAACGCGACGATGAAGCCCTGCAGTGCTCCGACCACGGCTCCCAGCGCGATCCCCGCGACCAGCGTGACGATCCAGGTGTACGGCTGCTCGAGTCCGAGTCCAAGATTCTGTGGGATCCACACCGCCTGGAGCATCGCCATCGTGTATCCGAGAAAACCAAGCATCGATCCGACCGAGAGATCGATGTTGCGGGATACGATGATCAGGACCATCCCCGTGGCCATGATCCCGATCGAGGCGCTCTGGACCGATAGGTTCCAGAGGTTGCGCGGGCTGAGGAACGTTCCGCCCGACAGGATGTCGAAGGCGATCCAGATGACGGCGAGCGCCGCGACCATCCCCAGCATGCGCGTATCGACCTCGAGCGGACGCAGCACGGCCGACATGGGTGCGAACGCGGAACGGACCACATCGACGAATGAACGGATCGGCGCGGCGGGTTGACCCTCTTTGGTCACCTCGCCGGGAACTGAGACTCCCATCAGCTCGTTGCCTTGACCTCCGTTACTCCCCGATAAAGATGCGCCCCGCCCCCGCGTTTAGCGAGGGCGGGGCGCTTTCGTCACGCGAGTCGCGAATGAATCAACCGCAGGCGGTGACCTTACCGGCCGCCACGCCCTGACACAGATCGGCCTTGGTGATCCAGCCAGCGGTCAGCACGTCGTTCAGATTCGCGGTGGTGATCGGGTTCGGGGTCAGAAGGATCGAGCTCAGGCTGTTATTACCTGGCGTCGTGAACTTTGCTGTGCCCGTGACCTTGCTCGGGTCGGAGTTCTTGCAGAGCTGCATCGCAGCTTCGCCCGCGGTCTTGCCGAGCAGGCGCGCGTCCTTCCACACGTCCACGGTCTGCGTTCCGAGAGCCACACGGTTCAGGGCGGCCTTGTCGCCGTCCTGGCCCGACACCGGCACCTTACCGGCGAGGCCCTGCGCGGTGAGCGCGGCGATCACGCCGCCGGCCATACCGTCGTTCTCCGAGAGAACCGCATCGACCTTGTTTTGGTTCTGCGTGAGGATCTGCTCCATGTTGGTCTGCGCCTTCGCCGGGTCCCAGTTGTCGGTGTAGGTCTCGCCGACGATCTTGATGTCGCCTGCCTTCACGGCGGTTCCTATGACCTGCTCCATACCGCTGCGCAGGAAGTCGGCGTTCGCGTCGGCCTTGTTGCCCTTGATGATCGCGTAGTTGCCCTTCGGCCTTCGGGTCCTCGATGAGACGGTCGTACGCGATGACCGGAACCCCGTTCTGGATCGACTTCGCGACGGACGGCTTAATCGCCGTGCCGTCCTGCGCAAGAATGATCAGAACCTTCGCGCCTTGCGAGATCAGGTTGTCGACGTTACTGGCCTGGGTCTCCGCCGATGATTTGGCGTCATTGGAAACGTACTTGCCGCCACCGGCCGCGATCGCGGCCTTGATCGCGGGCTCATCCCACTTGGCCCACCGCTCTTCCTGATAGTTGTTCCACGAGACTCCGACGGTGCACGCCGCGGCTGCGGTGGGTGCAGCTGAGGTGGCCACAGCAACCGTTGGGCTGCTACTGCCACCACTTCCAGTACCTCCGCCACAGGCCGAGATGAGCAAAGTGAGCCCTACCGCGAGCACTGCTAAGCGTCTATTCATGATTTCCTTCCCCCTGAGCGCTCTCCGTTGAAGGGAACGCGAGTGTCACGCTAGCACCACGCTCCCCGACATTCGAGTGGTCAGACCGCGACGTCGGGGCGCGTTCGCGCGACCATCTCGGCGTGGGACTCCGCGCCATCGCCCTCGCTGCCGTCGCGGTCGTCTCTGCCGCGATCGTCCCGGATGTCCCGACCGGCGGGCTCTCGAGCGGTGCCGTAGCCCTCGGCGCGCCGCGCTTTGTGGACGAGACCGCCAGCGCGGGAGTGGACCACATCTACAACGGCGGCTTCGAATACGCGGTGGGCGGCGGGTTGGCCGTGTTCGATTGCAACGGTGACGGGAAGCCTGACCTTTACCTCGCGGGTGGGGGCGATTCCGCGGCCCTCTACCGGAACGACAGCCCGACCGGTGGCGCCCTCCGCTTCACGAAGATGCGCGATCCGGCGACGGATCTTGCGGGCGTAAACGGGGCCTACCCGATCGACATCGATGGCGATGGGGTCACTGACCTCGTGGTGCTCCGGGACACCGAGAACGTCCTCCTTCGTGGCCTCGGCAGCTGCCGGTTCGAGCGCGCGAACGAGCGGTGGGGATTCGACGGCGGGTCGTCGGCCACGACGGCGTTCAGCGCGACGTGGGAGGCAAGCGAAAGCCTGCCGACGCTGGCGTTCGGGAGGTACGTCAACCCGGCCAGCAACGACCCGCATCATCTCTGCTTCGACAACGAGCTGGTCCGGCCCGCGACGGCTTCCGCTTTCGGCCGGCCGATCCCCCTAAAGCCGAGCTGGTGCGCGCTCTCCATGCTCTTCAGCGACTGGAGCCGGTCCGGCCGAATCGATCTTCGAGTGAGCAACGACCAGCACTACTACCTGCCGACCGAGGGTCAGGAGCAGCTCTGGCGCGTCGCGCCGCGAGAGCCGCCGTCGCTGTACACGGCGGACGATGGATGGGTGACGGTGCAGATACAAGGGATGGGTATCGCGAGCTATGACCTGACCGGCGACGGTTATCCGGAGGTCTTTCTCACGAGCCAAGCCGACAATCGAATGCAGACTCTCACCCTGGGTCCCTCCCAGCCGACCTATCGCGACATCGGCCTCCGGCGCGGGGTGAACGCGGCCCAGCCATTCACCGGCGGCGATACGCGGCCATCGACCGCGTGGCACGACGAGTTCGCGGACGTGAACAACGACGGCTTCGTCGATCTCTTCATATCGAAGGGCAACGTCACCGACCAGATCGAGTACGCGCAGAAGGACCCGAGCGACCTTCTCATCGGACGGCAGGACGGAACATTTCACGAGGCCGCCGACGCGGCCGGCATCGTCACGTTCGATCGAGGACGAGGGGCGGGGCTCGCCGACTTCAACCTCGATGGGATGCTAGACCTCGTTGAGGTCAACTACGGCGCGCCGGTGCGGATCTGGCGCAACGTCGGTACCGGCGACGCATCCCATCCTCGCGCGATGGGCAACTGGCTCGCGTTGAGCGTCGTGCAGACCGGGCCGAACGTGAACGCGATCGGCGCCTGGGCCGAGGTCCGCGTCGGCGGTCGGATCGCGCGACGCGAGCTCACGATCGGCGGCGGCCACGCCGGAGGACAGCTCGGCTGGATCCATTTCGGCCTCGGCGATGCGACTCGCGCGGAGGTCCGCGTTCTCTGGCCGGGAGGCGAAACCGGCCCGTGGCTCCACGTCACCGCGAACGAGTTCACGGTCGTGAAGAGAGGCGTCGCCGAAGCACGCCGATGGTCGCCGAGCGGAAGCTGACATAGTTTTGCCGGCGCAGTTGAACGCCACCCCATCGATCGCAACGTATACGCGTATCCGCGTGGGCGCGGCGGCGCTCGTTGCCGTCGCCGTGGTGGTCGGCGCGGTGCTCACGACGACGCGTCCGTGGGAGCGTGCGCCGGCGTGCCCGCCGATCGCCGACCATCCGACGTGGTCCGTCGCCCGGCGGTGGGACGAGGCCTTGCTCGATGCCATCCGACGTTCGCTGCCGAATCCGCCGGTGCATGCACGCAATCTGTTCCACGTTTCCGTCGCGATGTGGGATGGGTGGGCCGCGTACGACACCACGGCCTCGGGCTACCTCTTCAAAGAAAAGATCAGCGGCGCGGACGTGCCGGCCGCACGCAATGAGACGATCAGCTACGCGGCATATCGCGTCCTCTCCGCGCGCTTCATCAAGGCGGTCGGCGCGGACAAGTCGCTGTCGGAGTTCGACGACCTCATGGACGCACTCTGCCTACCGATCTCGAGCACGGGGACAGAGGGCGCCGGAGCCGCGGCGGTCGGGAACCGGATCGCGAAAGGTGTCCTCGACTACGGCAAGACGGACGGCTCGAACGAGGCGAACGGGTACGCGGATCCGAGCTACACACCGGTGAACCCGCCGCTCGTCGTTGTGCTGCCGGAGATCGCGATGGTCGACCCCAACCGCTGGCAACCGCTGGAGATCGCAAATATGGTGAGTCAGAACGGCGTCGTCCTGGCGAGCGGGATTCAACAGGCGGTCGGTCCGCATTGGGGACACGTGACGTCATTCGCGATCCCGGACGGCGGCCCGTCCGGTGTGCCTTTCGATCCGGGCCCTCAGCCGCGACTCGGTGATCCCTCGACCGACCCGGTCTACAAGGCCCAGGCCGTCGAAGTCATCCGTGACAGCAGTCTTCTCGATGCCGCGAGCGACGCCGTTGTCGATATCTCGCCTGGCGTGATCGGCGCCAACCCTCTCGGCTCGAACAACGGTCGAGGGCATGCAACAAATCCGATCACGGGTCGGCCGTACATGCCCCAGACCGTCCGATCGGGCGACTTCTACCGAGCGATCGCGGAGTTCTGGGCGGACGGTCCGAACTCCGAAACGCCGCCTGGCCATTGGAACATCATTGCGAACGCGGTCTCCGACGTCCTTGCACCGAACCTGCGTGTCGGCGGAGCCGGCCCAGTCGTCGATCGGCTGCAATGGGACGTGAAGCTGTACCTCGCACTCAACGGCGCGGTCCACGACGCTGCAATCGCGGCGTGGGGTCTCAAGGGCCGCTACGACGGCGCCCGACCGATCTCGATGATCCGCTACATGGCCAGTCGCGGTCAGTCGTCCGCTCCGTCCCTCACTGCCTACGACAAGGACGGACTGCCGCTCGTCCCCGGCCTCATCGAGTTGATCACCAACGACAAGACCGCAAGCGGCGGTCCGATGGAAAGGCTACGCGGCAACGAAGGGAAGATCGCCGTTCGCGCGTGGCAGCTGAACCTTGCCACTGCCGCGGGAGTTTCGCATGTTGGGTGGACCCTCGGAACGATATGGACGCCATACCAGTTACCCACGTTCGTTACGCCGTCATTTCAGGGCTACATCTCTGGTCACAGCACATTCAGCCGGGCCGCAGCGGAGGTCATGACTGCGATCACGGGCAGCGAATACTTCCCCGGGGGGCTCTCCGAGCGGACCGTCGCCGCGGGGTCGTTCCGGATCGAGGCCGGGCCGAGCACCGATGTCGTTCTTCAGTGGGCCACCTATTACGACGCCGCGGACCAGGCCGGTCAGTCGCGCCTGTACGGCGGCATTCACGTGCAGGCGGACGACTTCACCGGCCGCGTCGTCGGGTCGACCTGCGGCAAGGACGCATGGCTTCTCGCGCAGCGCTACTACGCGGGGCGGTAGCGGCGAGCGAATGCGGCGCGTCTTCCTCGGCATCGATTGCGGCACTCAATCGACCAAGGTCGTGCTCCGCGATCCGGAGACTGGCGCGATCGTCGCGGTCGGTCGCGCGCCGCATCAGCTGATCGAACGCGACGACGGGACGCGCGAGCAGGAACCTGCATGGTGGATCGACGCGCTCCGCATCGCCGTGCGCGACGCGGTGCGCGACGGGAACTTCCAGATCGGCGGCATCGCCGTGTCCGGGCAGCAGCATGGACTCGTGTGCCTGGACCGAAGCGATCGACCGGTACGAGCCGCGAAGCTCTGGAACGACACGACGACCGCGCGCGAATCCGCAGACCTGACGCGGAAACTCGGTGGCGAAAACCGCCTCCTCGAACTCACGGGCAACCTGGTTCTTCCCGGCTACACCGCGCCGAAGATCGCGTGGCTCGCCGCACACGAGCCGGACGCCTACGCGCGAACCATGCGGATGTGCCTGCCCCACGACTACCTGAATCTCTGGCTGACCGGCGAATTCGTCACCGAGTTCGGCGATGCGTCGGGCACCGCGTACTTCGACGTCCGGCAGCGCCGGTACAGCGAGACGGTGGTCGCCGCGATCGACGACCGGCGCGACTGGCGACGCACCCTGCCGGAGGTCGGACCATCGCTGCGCATCGTGGGCACGCTGCGCCGCGATGCCGCCGAGTCGCTCGGGCTCGAGACCGGTATTCCGGTGAGCGCGGGCGGCGGCGACAACATGTGCGCCGCGATCGGCTGCGGCGTCGTCTCCCAGGGTCCGGTGGCAGTAAGCCTTGGCACATCCGGCACGGTGTTCGCGTACCGGGCCGAGCCCGCGGTGGATCCACTCGGCGAGGCCGCGGCGTTCTGCGACTCGACCGGCGGCTGGCTCCCGCTCGCGGCCATCCTCAACTGCACGAGCGCGACGGAGTGGGTGCGCGAGCTGTTCGCGATGGACCACTCGGACGTCGAGGCGGCAATCGCGAGCGGCGGCGCGCCTGGTCTCGCGTTCCTGCCGTACCTCTCCGGCGAGCGCACGCCGAACCGACCCGAGGCGGCCGGGGTGTTCGCGGGTCTGCGTTCGAGTCACGGACGCGACGCGATCGTTCACGCCGTGGTCGAAGGCGTGACGTTCGGTCTTGCGTATGCGCTTGACGCGCTGCGCCGCACCGGCGTGGCGCCGAGCGAGGTGACGCTGGTCGGAGGCGGATCCGCGTCGGACGCGTGGGCGCAGCTCTGCGCAGACGTCTTCGATCTGCCCGTCGTGCGCCCCTCGATCGTCGAAGCCGCGGCGGCCGGCGCCGCGCGCCAGGCGCAGTGGGCGGTCGAAGGGAAGGTTCCGAGCCTCGCGGCGGTGC
>WNGR01007928.1_pt1 | contig 11465 bp, 13 predicted proteins | sample 5407581 | NCBI WGS metagenome assembly WNGR01 (sample SAMN13153383, study PRJNA577476) | soil metagenome | isolation source: 80 cm soil or saprolite under Garry oak tree replicate 2 | place: USA:California | collected 2016-06-15
GATGGACTGGATCAAGTGGACCCGATTCGCGTTTGTGTGGCGTATAGGTTAAATGGAAAACGTCTCGATGTTCCGCCGTGCGACGCGAGCCAGTTGGCTAATTGCGAGCCAGTCTATGAGGAAGTACGTGGCTGGAACGTATCTACTCATTCGGCGCGAACATTTTCACAGCTTCCTTCGGCAGCGAGGAAATACGTCAGATACATCTCCGAATTAACCGGCGGAAAATCATCGATGGTCAGCGTCGGTCCTGGGCGCGGTGAAACGATTGTGCTTTAGGCAACGGTCGTGTGGCTAAGCAAGAAGCAAACCTCAAGTCGCAAGACAACGACGAAGACTGGTAAAATGACGAATGACGAATGATCCAATGACGAATGACGAACGCGGCGGTGCGCGGCGAAAACGGCGATATTTTGTCATTCGGGCTTCGGCATTCGGATTTCGTCATTTCTAGTTCTGTTTTATTTGACCCGCCCCCGGAGTGTTTCAGAAGTTATCTCCAGCCCCTGTGGCGAGTTAAAAGTGGAATATCTGACCCTTTATGCATTTTCCGCAGAGAACTGGCAGCGTCCGAAGACCGAAGTTATCGCATTAATGCATTTGCTGGAAAAATTTCTAAGGGAAAAAACGCCAGAATTGATCGAGAAAAATGTACGTCTTCAGGCGATCGGCCGATTGACTGATCTACCGGAGGGTTCGCAGCAACAACTCCATAAGACAATCGAGCAAACCGCTGGCAATACGGGTCTCACGCTTGTCCTTGCGTTGAGCTATGGCGGCCGGCTGGAAATTATCGATGGCATCAAAAGTTTGCTTCGCGCGATTGAGCTTGGTCACATCGACAAGGCAATGATCGACGTCGAGATGTTCAGCAAACATCTTTACACGCGCTACTATCCCGACCCCGATCTGCTCATCCGTACTTCCGGCGAAATGCGCTTATCCAATTTCTTGCTTTGGCAGACTTCCTATACTGAGATGTACATCACACCGAAGCTATGGCCTGACTTCACAAAGAAAGACCTCTTCGCGGCAGTGGAAGAATTCGGGCGCCGCCAGCGTCGCTACGGTATATTGCTGTAGTCGAAACGCTAGCGGATCGCTGACCGAGTTATGAAGGACGACGACTTAATAAAGTTTGAAGGTCAAGTTGCGATTGTCACAGGCGCTGGGCGCGGCATCGGGCGCGCTATCGCGTTACGGTTCGCTAATGAAGGCGCGCGTGTGGCATGCGTGAGTCGAACGGAGCAAAACGCGAAGAAAATCGCCGGTGAAATCAACGCCCTGTGCGCCAATTCGGCGAAACCTTACGCAGTCGATGTTGCAGATCATGCTGCCGTCCAAAAAATCGGCGCACAAATTCTCGCTGACTTTGGCAGGGCCGATATCTTGATTAATAACGCCGGCGTGACGTGCGACGCACTCGCCATGCGGATGTCGCTCGAAGATTGGGATAGAGTTCTCAATACAAACTTGCGCGGCGCGTTTAGTTTTAGTCAGCCGATTATTCGCGCCATGACCAAACAACGCAGGGGCCGCATCATCAACATTAGTTCGGTGATCGGACTAATGGGGAACGCCGGCCAGACAAATTACGCGGCCAGCAAGGCAGGCTTGATTGGCCTTACGAAGTCGCTCGCGCGCGAGCTGGCGAGCCGCAATATAACTGTTAACGCTGTCGCGCCCGGCTTTGTTATTACGGACATGACCGTCGGGCTTTCCGATGAAATTAAGAACACGATTCACGCAAAGATCCCGCTGGGAAGAACGGGCACGCCGGAAGACATTGCCGCTGCAGTAGCCTTCCTCGCATCCCCAGAAGCCGGTTACATCACTGGCCAGGTGCTATGCGTCGATGGCGGAATCGCGATGTGAAGTTTCTGTAGCGGCGGTCTGTGACCGCCGAGGCGTGGTAATCCCTGGAAGGCTATCCTCGATGCGCCTCACAGAGATGCGGCTACAACCTCATGTCCGTTCCACGATGATAACGCGCCCCTCTGCTATGATTACCGTCGCGGCAGAGATAGCACACTCGTAAACCGTATTGGCGCGATCACCGAACAAGCGCGTCGCGCAAATCCGAAGCGGCAAATGGATTTCATCCAATCGGGACACATACAACCGCCCATCTCGCAGAGCGGCCAGATAACCCGGAGCTGCCGTCGAACCTGCCAAACGGGCTCGCAACCCACCGTGCACTGCCGCGGCTTGCGCGCCGTATTCGAAAGCATGCACGGCTGCCAGGCATCCTTGGCGGCGCAATGGATTGACCGGGTCACGATGTGTATTCGTGATGCATACAACGGATCGGTCATCCCATTGCAAGACTTCGTCTAGGAGACACATCAGACCGGAGTGGGGGATCAGCGTGCGAATTTCTGCTTTCTTGATCAGGAGATTGTTAGGCATTTGTTCGCCGCTTCGCCCCTGCTCTTGCTCATTCTCTTATTCTTACTCGAAGATTGCTTTGCTTCTAAGAATAAGAGCAAGAATAAGAACGACAAATGTGCCTCACAGATTGCCGCGCCGTTAATCCCAAAACGGGTAGAAGTTAAACCAATTGTAAGGTGCAAGGCGCGCATAATGCTCAAGGCGCTCGGCATAGCGTTTCATCCAAAGGTGAATCTCTTCGGCACGACGAGTGCGATCTAGGACGATCTGGTCGGAAAACTTTTCGAAGTAAATTTCATAGTCGTTCCCGCCGCGATACAGGCCAAAAAACAAAATAACGGGACAACGCATCATGGCAGCAAGCAGGACCGGACCCGCTGGAAACGTCGCCGGCGCGCCGAGAAATTGACAATGCGTTGTTTTATCGCCGCTGGAAACGCGATCGCCCAACATTCCGACGAACGAGCCGGAATCCAAACTCTCCTTGACCCGTATCAAAGTGTCCGGTCGATCCGGTGCGATTACCGTTCCAGCAATCTGTGGATTCAGCGCGTCAAAAAATCGGGTGATGTTTTGGTTGTGCAGCGTGTCCATCAATACCTTGAGAGGAACGCTCCCTTGCATTACTCCCAAGGCGCGTAACATCTCAAAGCTGCCCAGGTGCGAGCCTAACAGGATGCCGCCTCTGCCGCTTTCAACGTGGCGGTCCAAGCTTTCCTTCCCATGAACTGTGACGCGAAACCGCTCGAACTTACCGCGCAACAGATAGACCCGATCCAGGATTGTCGCGCCGAAACAATGAAAATGGCGGAAGACGTGCCACCAGCGCGCTGAACGGTCGCGTACGCGGGTCAAGTATTCGTAAGAGGTGCGACGCGCAGTGTGTGCAGTGATGACGAAGTAAGCTGTAATCGGGCACAGCAGCAACCTGGCTGCCGTGCGCCCAATGTGCACCGCGATCCACGCGATTACGCGGAGCGAAGCGGGCGTGCCGCGTTCGGGCAAAGTCGTCCAGCGATCTGCCTCCGAAACTTTGCGAGCCTCCTCAAGAACGATGTAGCCGGGTCCTTGCGGAGCGTTTGCAATTTGATGTTCGTCCATCTTCTACGTCGTATTCCTTGAACGGCGCACAGCGCCATTTCTACAGCACTGCTAATTCATAAAGTCGCAAGCGAAACAGGTCTTAACCGGTATTTTGTCCAGAGATCGCGGCGGTGAAAAAATGTGGGTAGATCTCGCGAATGCGATCAGTATCCGGCGCGATCTTTGTGTGGTTGAAACCTGCGCGCGAAAAAGCGCGGCGCCACTGGTCTGCAGTTAGAAAGCCCGGATTTGGGCGAACTTCCGGATCGATTTCGACATTTGTAAAACTCTCCAAAATTTGAAACATCAGTTCCGGATAGATTGGTTGATGGTCATAGGGCCGCACGCATTCGCCGATTACAAGCCATCCGTTGGGGGCCAGAGCCGACCGGGCTTCATTCAGGCTAAACAAGAGATTCTTGGAGATGTGCATCACGTTCACCGCATACACGAGATCGAACTCTCCCGACGTGATGCCCTGAGTGTTCCAGGGTAAATCGACGTCCAGCGGCGCCCATTCCAGCGGCAGATCTGGATGCCGCCCTGTCAGTTTGCGCTGGCTGCAGCGCCGGAAGTAAGCGTTCGGCTCTGTCACAACATACCGCTCTACACGAGGCAAAAGGCCGCGTTCTGTAAGTAACTGCAGCAAAATTTCGCTGGCGCTACCTGTCCCGGCGCCGAGTTCCAAAATTCTAAGCGTGGGCCGCGTAGCAAGCCGATCAGCGGCCAGCAGCGCGCCCACCCAATTGTTCACGGCGTAGGTTGAATTATCGTTGTGGAAATAATTCAGCCACAGCGGCACACCTTGCGGTCCCAATAGATTGTGATCACCACCTTGCCCGCCGCGTGCAACGGCCGGATAAAGGCTTGCGGCGTGATCTAACAAGTCCAGCGTCGCCGCGTTTGCTGGATCAATATTCAGACCGAGTGCGCGAAAGCGTTTGAGATCCGGCTCCCACGCCGGATGTAGACAACGATAAGAGCCGACTTCGCCGTCATTCTGTGCCTCCGCGCATCCGCTTTCGACCATTCGTTTCAGGATCCAACGCAGGGCAAACTTGAAACGCGGCTGAAAAGATAACAGGCGACAAAGGTCATCGGCGGATTGCCATTCACCGAGTTGATCCATAAGATTTAACTGACGCGACAGATCAACAGCCAGTTCGATGCTGTAACGTTCCATCAGTTCCATGCTTCGATACAGGCGCTCGCTGAATACCGTCGCCGGAAACTCCTGGAGCAACTGCGCAAGGCGTGGATCGCTTGCCGGGATTTCAAACGCAGGCGGGGCAAATGACGACGCGTTCACAAAGTCACTTTGTCTCCCAATAAACTTGAAGTCGACCTTCAACTATTGTGCGCTCTTCGACGCCGCAGGAAAAGTTCACTTCGCCTCCGCCGTCACCACTCGCCGAAAAACGGATCGTGAATGGTTCATCGGGGTTGAGTGGCACGAGAAACTTAACCGTTCGTATCCCCGTAACCTGACAATCTTTGCGCCACTCATCCAACGCCGCGAGTACTTCGTCCAGAATCACCACGCCGGGGACGAGAGGGGCACCTGGAAAATGCCCTGGCAGGCTTGGATGATCAGCGCTGATGATGCGACGAACTTCAAAGGTCATTGTTTCCGGTAACGGAGACAAAGGCAGAACGCTTTTTTGTTTGTAATAGCGAGGGGGCTCGACGCGACGACCAGCGTTTCGCATCGTCTACTTGGGAGAAGCCAAATCGCTGGCAATACGGCGCAAAAGCGCTGAAGACTTCCTCCGGAGAAGAACCAAATTCCGATAGATCGTACCGATGATTTCCAGATTGCCTCTGCGCGTGGCCTGCAACTAACGCCCGCATACGCCGCTCCGCCTCTCGCGAAAGCGACCAGCCAAAATGCTCATAGATTTGCCCGACTGCTGCCATGGGATCGCGACAAATCGCATCAAATTCGAGATCGTAAATGCGATCGCCAGCTAGTCGATCGCGTTCACGCAAAAACTTGCCCATGGTTTCCGACCAGTAATGGATTGCCTCGCGGCAGGCCGCAAACGCATCGACATTATCGCTAAACGCGCTGCGAAGAATCGTTACAAGACTGGACACCGAAGCCATCGCATCCACCGGCGTCCGATGCGTCTGCACAAACAACGCATCCGGATAGACGGACAGCAATGCCGGCACGGCAAACATGTGAGTAGGCGCTTTCAATATCCAACGGTGGGCAGGCCGTCGAAAATTCAGATGTTGAAGAAACCGACGATGGTATTCGTACACAGGCCGCAGATCCTGCTGAAAAAACCAGGCGCGATACGATGACACATAGTACATCGTGTCGAATTGATCGCTGAGAAACGTGGGAGTCATCAGGCCGACGCACTCCTGCGGAAGTTCTGCGCCGACGGCGTGCACGTAACGGAATGTAGGCGCCAGCCAGTTGAAGTAATGACAACTTTGCGCAGCGCGCTGAATTCGTCGTTTCTCATCGACGACAGTAGGCGGCGATGGCGCCATCACTTCCCACATGAGCGGAGATCGATGCTCCGGGTCCGCGGCCAGTAGATTATGCAACAGCGTAGTGCCGCTGCGGGGCAGACCGACGATAAAGAGCGGTTGGCGGATTTCCTGGTGTCCGATTTCAGGGTAAAGCTGCCGATCCTGCTCCATCTGTAAACGCGAGCACAAAATCTGCACAATATTGGTTCTAAGAGCGATTTTTCCGACCCAGCTGAGTCGTGCCTCGCTGTGGCATGACTCAAGCAAACGCGAGAGCGCTTCAAAAAAGTCGCCGCCCCCGAAATCATCGAGTCCGCAGTGTCGCTTTGCCGCCTCGATCAAATTAGTCGCAAGCGTCCGCCTGGCTGGGAAATGCATTTTTTCCAGTAACGCGCCACATCCATTGAAAAGCCGGAGAGGCAGAAGTGGACGGGTTTTCTGGAGTGTCGTTACAGAGTTTTTCATTCGATTAAAGCCACCAATATGCCAGCGCTAGCACTGAATCACTATTGGACTTAAGGACTATGGAAACGAGACCGTAGGAGGCAAGTCAAGTCACGAATGGCAACAAAGCTGTGGTTCCGTCGTGCCAGTTGGTTGTTAGTTGCGCCTCTCCCCTTGGCAAGGGGAGAGGACTGAGGTGAGGGGTTCGCGCTCCGCACGCAGCAACATTGGGTTGGATCAACCCTCACCTTCCTCCTCTCCCTTCTGAAGGGAGAGGCGACCCTTATGCGTGCAGACGCATCTCAGCATCGAGCTGACAATTTACTAACACTACCGCGTGGTTGCGCACCTCACGCAATCGCATCATCGTGTCGCTATGCAAACAGAGAAGGCGACATTTGGCGCAGGCTGTTTCTGGGGCGTGGAAGAAACTTTTCGCAATTTAACGGGCGTTTTGTCCACAGCTACCGGTTACGCAGGTGGAACAAAAGAGAATCCGACCTATGGAGATGTTTGCACCGATAAAACCGGACACGCTGAGGTGGTGCAAGTGGAGTTCGATCCGTCGCAGATCAGTTACGACGAACTTCTAAATATCTTCTGGTCCAACCACAACCCGACGACCTTGAACCGGCAGGGGCCCGATGTCGGAACGCAATATCGCTCGGTGATTTTTTATCATTCGCCGGAGCAACAGGCAGCGGCAAACGCTTTAAAAGAGAAAATCGGAAAGAGCGGTCGATTCAATCGGCCGGTCGTAACGCAAATCGAACCCGCGCCGAAATTCTGGCGCGCCGAAGAATATCATCAGCGTTATTTGCAAAAGCGCGGCCAGTCACATTGCGCGATTTGAGGAGAAGAACCGGAAAACACAAGGGCTCTGCAAAACACGACGAGCTTTTTCATGCATGTCGCACGAAGTGCTTTGGGAGTCCGATGCGTCCTCGCATCGCTTTTAGAGCGTAACAGCCTTGCCGGAAGAGCAGCTCGTGACGTCGCGCGTTTCAGGTTCAGAGTGCGCAATGAATCACTAATCACTCCTTCTAGTGGCCTAGCATGAGAGCGAAGCCTCGCGTTCTTCGAACGAAAAATTTCGTCACCGACGCGGCTGATTTCATTCTCGCGCAAGCACAACAAGCTCTTGGCGAACGCAACGAATTCCGGATTGCGCTCTCGGGCGGAAACACCCCGCGACCGGTTTACACCCTGCTTGCCGCGATCGGGCGTGATCTGCCATGGGATCTGATTCGGATCACGTTCGGAGACGAGCGTTGCGTGCCGCCGGACGATGCGGAAAGCAACTTTAGAATGGCCCGGGAAACTCTGCTGGCGCCAGCCGCGGTTCCGAAACAATCGATTCTACGGTTGCGCGGGGAACTCGATCCGCAAACGGCAGCGCAGGAGTATCAGGATCATCTGGACGTCATTGCTACTGAGGGTGGTGAACCAATTTACCGGCACGACCTGATTCTTCTCGGTTTGGGCGATGATGGTCACACAGCGTCGCTGTTTCCAGGAACCGCTGCGCTCGACGAGACGATACGCCGGGTGATGGCAAATTTTGTTCCCAAGTTCAACACGTGGCGGCTGACATTTACATTTCCACTCATCAACGCCGCGCGGCACATATTGTTCCTGGTAGGCGCATCGAAAAATCCCGCGCTGATCGAGCGCGTATTGCAAGGTGACTCGCAGTATCCCGCTGCCCGAGTCAATCCTTCAGCAGGAGAAGTGACGTGGATGATTGGCGAGTAGCACAGGCATCCTGCCTGTGGGGCCAACACGCATCTTGCGTGTTGTTGTGCGATTCGGCAGGCGAGACGCCCGCCTGCCCCACAGCCAGGATGGCTGTGCTACGATAAGTGTTAATGCGCACGATCGTTGTATCAGGCTCCGCTGGATTAATCGGCTCGGAAACGGTTAAACGTTTTGCAGGCGAGGGCGCGCGCGTGATCGGGATCGACAATGATATGCGAGAAAAGTTTTTTGGCGCGGAAGCTTCCACGAAAAAAATCCGTGACGATATGATTGCGAATGTTCGCGGATACGAACATCACGACCTCGACATTCGCGACGCTGCTGCAGTGAACGAGCTCTTCAAGCAGCATCGCGGCGCGATCGACGCGGTCGTGCATACCGCGTCGCAACCGTCACACGACTGGGCAGCGCGCGATCCGCAAACCGATTTCACCGTGAACGCGAACGGCACGCTCAATCTTCTGGAAGCCGCGAGAAAGTTTTCTCGGGAGGCGCCTTTTGTTTTTACTTCGACGAACAAAGTCTACGGCGACACGCCAAATCGTTTGCCGCTGCGGGAACTGGAGAAGCGCTGGGAAATCGAGCCCGGCCACGAATACGAGCCGGGAATTTCCGAGACGATGAGCATCGATTACACGAAGCATTCCCTCTTTGGCGCGTCTAAAGTCGCCGGAGACATTCTCGTTCAGGAATACGGGCGCTATTTTGGAATGCCGACGGTTTCCTTTCGCGGTGGCTGCCTCACCGGACCTGCGCATGCAGGAACGGAACTGCACGGTTTTCTTTCCTACCTGATGATCTGCAATGTGACCGGCAGGCCGTATCGCGTTTTTGGTTACAAAGGCAAACAGGTCCGCGACAACATCCATAGCTTCGATTTGGTTGAAGCGTTTGCAGAATTCATTCGAGCGCCGCGTGCCGGCGAGGTCTATAACATCGGCGGCAGCCGGCACAGTAATTGTTCCATCCTCGAGGCAATCGAGATTTGCGAACAAATCTGCGGCAAAAAATTAACCTGGACCTATGAGGAAATGAACCGCATCGGCGACCACATCTGGTGGATCAGTGATGTACGAAAGTTTCAGTCGCATTATCCAAATTGGAAATTTCGCTACGGCATGCGTGAAATTCTCGAAGAAATTCACGGCGCGGTTGCACAGTGATGGTGCGCCAACGGCGCGTTGATTGTAGGGCGTGTGTATCAGACGCCATTGTCTTGAATGGCGTTTCACAGAAACGCCCTACAATATTCGTGTGAATTCGCCCGCCGCGCCGTACGTCGCCGCGGCCCGCTTTAACGCCCTCTCAATACTCTTCGCCTTCGTCTTCTTTCGTAACGACGCGATCGTCCACGGCGTACGCATGAAGCATTACCGCGCCGAGGTAAAAGAAAAAGAGGCCCAGACCCCACCCGGCAGATGCGAACGCGGCCAGTAACACGAAAAGCCCGACTGGGATTGCGCCAAACATCCAGAGAAAACCTGCGAGTTTGTGTCCCTTATAAATGTGTCCCAACCCGGGAATGATACTTAGGATAACCGCTACTGCATCGCTCGCTTTGCCTTCCGCAGTTTCCGTCTCGCCCCGCGTCCAATCGCAGTGGTCACAGTGTTGCGCACCCTTCGGCAGAAGATGACCGCAATAAGGGCAAGGCATTTTATCTCCCGCACTTGATTGCGGGTGAGTTGGTGGTGCGTCGGTGTACTCCACGCTCATTTCAAACATTCAAGGTTCACAAGCCGCGCGGAATTCGTCAAGCAGACTTGGCGAAAAACTGAAGCGTTCATTGCGTCGCACGAAATTTGGATTTAGCTCGATAAGCGAACACTTGAAACACGCGTTCATTCTTCTCCTGGGATTCACAGCCCACGCCTTTGGGGCAGGCCTCTCGTCGTATCCGCACCTGGTCGTCGCCGATTCTGCCGGGACGTCGCGCAACGGTGTCCGTGTGACTTATCTCGGCACGAACGGCTACCAATTCGAATTCAAAGGGCACGCGCTGCTGGTCGATCCTTATTTCTCGCGCGTGGATCTTTTTAGCGTTGGGCTCGGCGCGCGCATTCAACCGAACATTTCTCACATCACCGATGCGATGCGCCATCTCGCCTCACGTGAGCCAAACGTGGACGCGATCCTGGTGACTCACGGGCACTTCGATCATTTGCTCGATGTGCCAATTGTGATGGCAACGACAAGAGCGCGTCTCATTGCGTCGGCATCCAGTGTCGAGCTCGCCAAACGTGCAGGCGCATTATCTGGGGAAGCAGTCAAACCCGGAGATGTGCGGCGAATCGGACCATGGAAAATTCGCGTTTTGCCAGCCACGCACGACCGGCTTTTCGGCAAAGTGCCATTTGATCGGCCGCAAGCGCGCGTGCCGCAACGCGCGGCTGATTGGATTTGCGGCGAACCGCTGGCGTTTCTGATCGAACTGAACGGCCAGCGTATCTACATCGATTCCGGTGGAACACTTGCGCAATTGCCGCCCAACCAAAAAGTAGATCTCGCGATCCTGGGCATGGCCCTGCCCGATTCGCGCGAACGATTGTCCGCGGCGCTGGAACGTTTGCAGCCGCGTTACATTCTGCCGAGTCACCAGGACAATTTCTTCGTGCCGTTGAGCAACGGATTCCAATTTGGCCTGCTCACAGACTTCAGCCGGGTGCAACGCGACTGCGTTCGAGAGAATCGCGGTCGCTTGATCCTGATGGATTATTTTCGGCCATGGACACTGCCGACGCCAGGAAATCCCAAATCCCAAAACACAAATCCCAAGCAAAAAACGAAATCCTGAAAATTCGTGACCACGGATTACACGGATTCCGCAGATGACCTTTTGTAGGGCGTTCGCCGGGACGAACGCTAAACTGCTCCTGTGCCCGCGAAACACGCGAAAAAACGCGAATAGGAAGCAAAGAATTCGATGCGCCACTTCACGAAGCTCCGGCACCACGAAACTTCTCCCAATATTCGTGTCAATTGGCGTGATTCGCGGGCAGAAAAATCTTCGGCACGGATTTCACAGATGAAGAACATTACTTCTTCAGTATCCGTTCCATCCGGGCTATCCGTGGTCCATACTTTTTTAGAATGGTTTCATTAACCGGCATCGTCAGTTACACCGACGACTTCCTGTGCATTCGTGACGTCGGCGATTGGGACAACGCGCTCAACGGTCTGCAAATTGAAAATTCAGGAGGAGTCACGCGGCTCGGCGCGGCGGTAGATGTTTCGACGCGCGTTCTGACCGAAGCTGCAAAGAAAAACATCGATCTTCTGATCGTGCACCACGGTTTATTCTG
>WNGR01018257.1_pt1 | contig 11464 bp, 14 predicted proteins | sample 5407581 | NCBI WGS metagenome assembly WNGR01 (sample SAMN13153383, study PRJNA577476) | soil metagenome | isolation source: 80 cm soil or saprolite under Garry oak tree replicate 2 | place: USA:California | collected 2016-06-15
GAAGAGGTCGCAGAAGCCGCGAAGCTCATGTCGCAGCGCAAGATACGGAGGCTCCCCGTCGTTCAGGAAGGGAAGCTCGTCGGGATGATCACGGAGAACGACATCATCCGAATCTGGCCCCAGCTGATCGAGGTCACGCGGGAGTACGCGCGGACCGGACTCGAATCCCAGTTCGCGGGAGGCATCGAGGGCCATTGCGAGGCGTGCGGAGTGTATTCCACGAACCTCATGTGGGATCGCAACCTGCTCGTCTGCCCGGAGTGTCGTGGCGGCTGAGGCTTGCCGATCGGCGGGATTCACGGATAACCGCCGCGGAACCTTTATAGGCCGTTCCCAGGTTCGGCCGGCCATTGGCCCGTTTCGTCAAGGTTTCTCAACAGGAACTCGATTCCGTCCGCAAGCTGTACGAGAGCGTCATGTCGTATGCCTGTCACGGCCTCTTCTTCCGGGAAGGAATGGTCCTGGCGGAAGAGGTCACGAAGAACTTGGCCCTCGGCGAAGACCCACTCGAGTTCGGCAAGAAAGTGATCCTCGAGCGAGGCTGGGCGGAGGAGGTTTCCTTCACCGACTCGGGGGCGAGGGTGCGTGGCTCGGTCGAGGCGATGCCCGGAGGCGACGTCGAGACGTGCCACCGCCTTCGCGGGATTCTCTCGAAGCTCCTTGAGGCGAAGACGAGGCATCGTGTGCGCTTGGCGGAAGTGGAGTGCGTGAGCACCGGTGGTCGCGAATGCGTCTTCGAACGGGAGGGCGGCGCATGACGGCGTTGATCGAAATGGTTCGCGCCCTCCGCGACGTGACGAAGGCGGAGGCCGTTGCCGTCGTCAATCGGGATGGTGGCATCGTGGCCGCCGATCTTCCACGGACCGTTTCGCAGGAGACGTTCTCGATCATGTGCGCGGCGATCCTCGGGGCCGGCATGACGGCCGCCACGGAGCTGGGCCACGCCGCGCCACACCGCGTCCTCCTCGAGTCCAACGACGTGACCGTCGTCATCCAGGAAATCGGACGCCGCGCGATGGTGGTGCTCGTCGTACCGCCCGAGCGCGTGGTCTCCGATCTCGATTCGGCGATTTCGAGATTCGCGCAGGCGGCTGCGAAGGACGTGGACTGAGCGATCCGGGAAGCCTTAATGAGTGCCGCGGTCCTTCGCGCCCGCGGGCCCGTGGTCTAGTGGTTATGATGCGACTCTTACAAAGTCGAGGTCGTCGGTTCAATTCCGGCCGGGCCCATCGGTTTCCCGGGATAGTACCAATTGCCTTCCAGCCGATACCACCCTAATCGGCCTTGCCTAAGAGGACAGCGGACCGGAATCGGTCGAGGGCCCGTCCGCCGTGCCCGTTCGTGAGTGGAAGGCCCGAGCGGACTCTCCGTTTCCATCGCGTGTCCGTCGCCCATGGAATCGCGAGAGCCCGTGCCTCAGACCTTTCCATGGCGAGGAGCCTTCCCTTCACGTCGAGGTACCGTTTCGCGTGACCTCCAACCGCCGACAAACCTAGGATATCCCCCATCGGTCTCCCGTCAGTGCCTGATCCACAGCCGCTGTCTTAAGACGAACTTGAGTGTGCGAAACCCGAGTGGCGCACCTACCGCCGAGACGATCGTGGACAGAGTCGCTCCCAGTCCGAGCGCCGCGGTCGGCGGCAGAAATCGGACGAGGTACCATGCGGAGCCCATGAGGCCTCCGAGCCATACGATCAGAAGCATGAACAAGAGAGGCCGGACGAGGAGCATCGCCATCAGGACCAGAGCGAGGATGCCGCCCGCGTACAGGAGGATTTCTGGTGGCGCTGCCATCGCGGTCGAAATCCATAGCAAGAAGGGAATCTCGAGCGCCGCGATTAGAAGGAAACCCAGGCGCCATTTCCACCGCATCTCGCCTCCCACCTCACTGCCGATAGTCCTCCGGCCGAAAGCCCAGGTCGACTTTGATGTCCCGCAATCGTCCGAGGTTCGTCCCATCGAGGAGGTGCACGGACGCGTCTTCGACCCGAACGAGGTCCTCGTCGAAGAGGGGCCCGATGAACCGCGCCCGGACATCGTTCACGGGCATGCCACCGCAGAGGTCGTTGAAGGAGGGCACGACGATGGCCTCCGCGGCGGGATGGTTGTGTCCCATGACGAGGACGGATCCTTCCATGACCTTCTTGTACGGCCAGGCGTGACCATGGCAGAACCCGACGTCCTCGATGCGGAAGCCGTACGCGGGCTTGAAGCGCACGCTGCGGGGCACGATGTTCTTCAACATGCCGTCGTGGTTGCCCTGGGCGATATACACCTCGCGGAACGTCGGCGCCAGGTCACGGAAGAACACGTAGACATCGCGTCTCTCGCGGGAAGCCATCTTCGGCACGAGGTGCTTCACGTCGCCCAGGATGACGAGTCGCGTCGCCCCTCGGCGGTCGGCGATCTCGATTAGCTTTCGCCCCATGACCTCCGCGCGGCTGGGGACGCGGATTCCTTTCTCCTGCAACTCCTCTTCGATCCCGATGTGCAGGTCCGCGACGACGAGGATGTCGTCCGCCAGGAGGGCGGGCTCATCGGGAACAGGTTCGAGGTCCACGGTCGCTTCAAGGGCGAGTCGGCTTAATGGTTGTGCCGGGTCCGCGATTCGCCGCGGCTCAGAGAAATTCCGCGAGGACCCTGCCGAGGTTCTCGGCGACGTCGACGGAGGTCAATCCGTAACTCTTGACCTTGAAGGCGAGGTCCCCGGCATACCCGTTCGTGAAGGCGCCCAGCCGGGCCGCATCGAACGGCGACATGCCTTTCGACATGAGGCCGGTCACAACCCCACACAGGACGTCGCCCGTCCCGCCGACCGTCATCCCGGGATTCCCGGTGTAGTTGAACTTCACCCGCGTCCCATCCGTCACGATGTCCACATGGCCTTTGAGGAGGATCGTGGCGCCGAACGCCTTCGCCGCTTCCCGGAGGATCTCGGCGCGTTCTTCGGGAGCGTCTGGGAGCACCTTCCCCGTCAAGGTCTGGAACTCTCGGGAATGGGGGGTGATGACCGCGCGTTTTCCGACGAGGCACTTCGGATCCGAGGCGACCGCTCGGACCGCGTCTGCATCCACTACCAGCGGCAGCGAGACGCTGCGGATGATTTCCTTCACGGCGTCCAAGGTCCCTTCGGCGTCGCCCAGTCCGGGGCCGATCGCGATCGCGTCCGCGCGCGAGGCCAGGTCGACGATCTGCCGCGTATCCTCCCGCAGGAGTCGATGTCCGACGAGGGGATGCACGATGAACATCGGGGAGTACGATGCGACGACGGAGGCCGCGAGAGCCGGCGTCGCGACATGGATGAGATCTGCGCCGACTCCGAGGGCGCCGTATCCGACCAGCGCCGGCGCCCCGGTGTACGGCCCGCCGGCAATCACGAGGACGCGACCGTTCTGACCCTTGTGGCTCGTCGCCCTCGGGACCCGGTAGAGCGTGAATTCGCCGGGCCCGATCATCGCGGCGATTTTCGCGGGGATGCCGACGTCCGCGACGCGGATTCGTCCGGAGTTCTCGGGGCTCATCCCCTCCTTCACGTCGTGGAGCGTGACCGTGACCGTCGGTCGGACGGACTGGTCCGTCCCGAACCCGCTCGGGACGTCTACGCTCAAGATTGGCTTGCCGGAGGCGTTCATCTGGCGGATCAGCGACGCGTACGGCTCGCGAAGCGAGCCTTCCGCACCGATCCCGAGGAGTGCGTCGATCAACAGGTCTGCCGCCGCGATGGCCTCCTCGCTTCGGTCGAGGCCCGCCAGGACTTGCACGTCCCTCAGTCGTTCGAAGTTCGTCGCCGCCTCCGGGGACGCGAACTGATCGGGCGATCGCGCGAGGAGGACCGTAACCCGCGCGTCCTTCGCCAGGTGACGGGCGGCCACGAGGCCATCCCCGCCGTTGTTTCCGGTGCCACAGAGGACGAGGACATTCTTTCCCGCCGCACCGAACTCGGACCGCGCGACATCGGCCGCGGCTTTCCCGGCGTTCTCCATGAGCTCCACGATCGAGACGCCGAAGTACTGGGCGTTCCGATCGAGGACGCGCATCTCAGCGGGAGAAATCATCGAGCGCGCATTCGGTCGACGCTAGTTAAACGTTGCCCGCGGAGTTAAGACCAGCCGGACATTTCGGGGCGCGATGGACCTCGCGCCGTTGCGGGCGTACACCTGGGCCCTCCTGCTGGGGCTCTTCGTCCCCCTGAGTTGGATCCTCGACCTGCTCCTCGGGCCCGGCGTCATCGTCTTCGCGGTCGCGGGTCTCGCGATCATCCCGCTCGCGTGGTTCCTGGGCCTCGCCACCGAGGAACTCGGAAAACACGCGGGTCCCGGAGTCGGCGGTCTGCTGAACGCAACGTTCGGGAACGCGACGGAGCTCATCATCGCGATTTTCGCCCTGTCTCGCGGCCTGACCGAAGTCGTCAAGGCGTCGCTCACCGGCTCGATCGCCGGGATCCAAATCACGATGCTCGTCGTCGCGGTCATCGGCCTCGTGATGCCCGCCCTGTACGTGCGCTCGACGGACATCACGTCCGGTGTGGTCCTCGAGGAGATGAGCCTGGGCATCGCGGGGATCCTGCTCCTCGCCTATGTGTTCGGCCTCTTCTTTTCTTTACGCACCCACCGGGACATCTTCAATCCGGTCACCGAAGTCTCCGAGAAGCCGCGCTGGGAGAAACGATTCGCACTGAGCGTCCTCATCGTGTCGACGGCCTTGGTTGCGATCGAGAGTGAGATCCTGGTCGGGTCCCTCGAGACCGCTCGGCAGATCCTGGGCTGGACCGAGCGCTTCGTCGGCGTGATCATCGTGGCCATCGTCGGGAACGCCGCGGAACACGGGAGTGCGGTGCTCATGGCCTGGAGGAACAAGATGGAACTAAGCGTCGCGGTTGCGACGACATCGACCACGCAAGTTGCGTTGTTCGTCGCGCCGATCCTTGTGTTCGTGTCCCTGCTGACGGCGAAGGTCATGACCCTCGACTTTGAGATCTTCGAACTCGCGTCGTTGGCGTTGGCGACGGCCGTCGTCGCGGCCGTCGTCTCCGACGGTCGAAGCAACTGGTATGAGGGCGCGCTGCTCGTGATGGTCTACGCCATGATCGGGGTGGCGTTCTTCTTCCATCCGCCGCCGTGATTCCATGGCCTCCACCCGGCGAACGCTCGCATACGGTCTCACCGCAAACGTGGTCATCCTCGGTGTCGTGTCTCTCTTCACCGACATCAGTAGCGAAATGATCCTGCCGATTCTCCCTTTCTTCCTGATTCAGGTCCTCGGGGCGAACGCGTTGATCGTCGGCCTGGAGGAAGGGTTCTCGGACAGCGTGGTCTCGTTCATGAAGATCTTTTCCGGACGGTTCTCCGACGCGGCGGGGCGACGGAAGCGTTTCGTCGGCGCAGGCTACGCGCTTTCCACGGTGATGAAGGTCCTCTTCCCCTTCGCCCAGAGTTGGCCTCAGTTCATCGGACTGCGCGTGATCGAGCGCACGGGCAAGGGCGTGCGGGACGCCCCGCGCGATGCCCTCTTGATCGAGTCGACTCCCGCCGAAACGCGCGGGAAAGCGTTCGGGTTCCACCGCAGCATGGACACGACCGGCGCCATCCTAGGCCCCATTGTCACGCTGGTCTTGCTCGCGACCGTCGCGACGTCCTCGAGCATCGCCGAGCAATACCGCCTCGTCCTGCTCCTTGCGGCGATCCCTGCGATCCTCTCCGTCCTCATCGTGCTCCTCGTCCGCGAGCCGCAGCGGGCACCGGTGCCCCCGCGGCCGCTCCGGGTTACCTTCCGCGGCATCCCGCCGCCGCTCCTCACCTTCATCGCGATCGCGAGTCTGTTCTCCTTCGCGGACTTCTCGTATGCGTTCCTCCTCCTCCGCGCCGGCCAGACGAACGGCACGACGGTCGTGATTCTGCTCTACGTCCTGTACAACATCGTCTATGCGGCCCACGCGTTCCCCGCGGGGATCCTCTCCGATCGAGTCGGGCGAAAACCGGTCGTGCTCATCGGGTATCTCGCATTCATCGGCATGGCGACGCTCCTCGTCTTCTCGAATGCGCTCTTTGTCCTTGTGATCGCCTTCATCCTCTACGGCCTGGAATACGGCATGGCCGAGGGGACGCAACGCGCTCTCGTCGCGGACTTCGCTCCGCCCGACATCAAGGCGACCGTCCTCGGTGCGTACCACACGAGCATCGGCGTCGTGAAGCTCGCCTCGGGCTTGGTCGCGGGCTTCCTCTGGGTCGCGGTGGCGCCGTCGGCCACCTTTGCATTTGGCGCCGTCACGGCGACCTTCGCGGCGGTCGCGCTTTCCATGTGGAGTCCGACCGCTAGGACCTGAGCTTCCGGCCCAGGCGTCGCTCGACGGCCGCGACTTTCGCGTCGAGCTGGCCGGTCACGCCCTTGCGGTCGTCGATCTTGATGATCGTCGAAACCCGCTGGGAGTCCTTCATGACGGCTTGGTGGCAACGCGCGATGAGCGCGAGAACCTCGTCGAACGATCCTTCGATGACGGTCCCCATCGGATTCAACCGATACGGGAGACCGCTGCGGTCCACGATGTCCACGGCCCGTGCGACATGCTCTCCGACACTCACGCCCCTCCCGATCGGAGTGATGCTGAATTCCGCAATGGTCATCGATTGACCTCGGCATCCTCATTAGCCGCTTCCCTCTTGCAACTTGTGTGGCGGTAGACTATTCGCGGCTTGCCGCGGACTACGACCGAGTTCGCGCCGACGAGACGACGGACCGCGAGTTCTGGCTTCGCGGGCTTATCGAGGTAGGCGGCCTGCGGAATCGGGAGCGCGTCCTCGACATCGGAGCGGGGACCGGCCGTTTCGCGAAGCTCCTCTGTGAGACCAATCCGGTCGTCGCCCTCGATTCGGAGACGGCCATGCTCCGGATCGCCCGTACCAAGGGCTCGTTCGAATGCGTGCGGGGCGATGGTCGCCGCCTCCCGTTTCGCGCCGATACGTTTGATCTCGCGATGATCGTCATGGTGCTCCATCATCTCGGGGACTATGCGGCGGCCCTGCGCGAGATTGCTCGGGTTGCGCATCGGGTCGTCGTCGCGACCTCCGACATGGCCACGCGCCGACTCGGGATCCTGGAAGAGGCCTTCCCGAGCCTCCTGGCAATTGACCGGGAACGGTTCCCGTCCATTCCGGCGGTCCTGGACGCGTTCGAGGCGGCGGGCTTCCACGACGCCGTCGTCCGCGAGCGAGCGTACGCTCGGCGGCTCACGACCGAGGAACAGCTTGACCGGGTGCGGCATCGATACCTGTCGACCTTCGATCTCCTGCCTCCCGGCGAGTATGAACGGGGCCTGCGATTCCTGGAGGCCGAGATGCCGCGGCGCTATCGAGACGGTTTCGAGATCACGGCCCAGTTCACGTTTGTAGGCGCGACAAAGTAGGCTTCGCCAACTCCGAGCACTCGGGGCAGAAATCGCGACCCTTTCGATCCGTGTCGGCCAGGTTCTCGGAGAAGAACATCACGCATTCGGGATTTGCGTCGTGGTGGCCAACGCCCAATGTGTGTCCGAGTTCGTGGACCGCGGTCTTCACGGCCCGCTCGATGAGCTTCGCTTGTCCATCGCCCCCAAACTGGGACAGAGAGACGACCGCCCATCGACCTTGAATGTCCGCGTGTCCGAAGACGAGCGTCAGTCCGAGCTCTGGGTCGCACAGCTCGACGTTCGTGATTGCGATGACCCGATCGCCATCGGTGGATTTGCAGACCCGATCGAAGGTCGCTGCCCGGTACCGTTTCGGGTCGTGACCGAAGGTTCGTCTCGGCAACGGCTTCGCGCTCGCGATCCGCACCTCTCCGAACGACGCGAGCTCGAACCTAACTCGTCGCAGGATGGCCGCGTCGACTCGCCCGACTGGCTGGAGGGTGAGGATCATCCCTTGACGACCCCGAGCGGGACCAACCGGGCAACGATTTTCGTCAGTCCCGCTCCTTCGGCGACCCGGACGACGTCCTCCACGTTCTTGTACGCGCCCGGGGCCTCCTCGACGATTCCCGCGCGCGAGGCCGCACGAAGGTAGATTCCGCGCTTTTCCAGTGATTTGACGACTTCGTTCGCGTCGTACTTGCGGCTCGCGGCCTTGCGCGACATTTGGCGCCCGGCCCCGTGGCAGCTGGACCCGAACGAGCGCTCCATCGCGGTCGGCAGGCCGACGAGGACGAACGAGCACGTGCCCATGTCCCCCGGGATGAGGACGGGTTGGCCAACGGCCCGGTACTCGGCGGGAGTCTCCGGATGCCCCGCGGGGAACGCCCGGGTCGCCCCTTTCCGGTGGACAACGACCTTGGCCCGGGCCCCGTCAATGACGTGCTCCTCCACCTTGCCGATGTTGTGACACACGTCGTAGACGATGTCCATGCCGAGTGCTTCCGCCGATTGGCCGAGGACTTTGGAGAACGCATTCCGGACCCCGTAGGTGATGAGCTGGCGGTTATTCCACGCGAAATTCGCTCCGCAGCACATCGCCCGCCAGTAGTCCCGCCCTTCTCTCGAGTCGATCGGCGCGCAGGCCAACTGGAGGTCGGGCAGCTCGATTTTCTCTCGCTTCACGACCCGTTCGCACGCCTCGATGTGGTCCGACGCGATTTGGTGGCCGAACCCGCGGGATCCGGTGTGCACCATGACGCACACCTGACCGAGCTCCCCGATCCCGAGAGCTTTCGCCGCCCCCTCGTCGTACACCCGATCGACCCTCTGGATTTCGACGAAGTGGTTTCCGGCGCCGAGGCTGCCGACCTGGTCCTTCCCGCGCGCGATCGCCCGCTCGCCGACCTTCGAGAATTCCGCGTCTTCGAGTCGGCCACGCGCCTCGATCCGATCGGGGTCGTTGGACCACGCGTATCCGTGATCGACCGACCACCCGACGCCCTCGGTCGCGAGCTTCGCCAAGTCCTGTCGCGTCACCTTCGTGATGCCGCCTTCGCCCACTCCGCTGGGCACATTCTCGAAGCACGCGTCGGTCAAGGCGCGCAGGTTTGGCCGGACTTCGGGCTCGCGGAGGCTCGTCCGGATGAGGCGAACCCCGCAATTGATGTCGTACCCGATTCCGCCCGGGGAGATCACGCCGCTGTTGTAGTCGAAGGCCGCGACGCCGCCGATCGGGAAGCCGTAACCCCAATGGATATCCGGCATCGCCATCGCCTCCCCGAGGATGCCCGGCATCGTGGCGACGTTCGCCACCTGCTCGGGCGCCTGATCCTGCCGGAGCTGTGGCACCATCGTTTCGTCGATGAACACCACGCCGTTCGTGCGCATGGCGGGCTTGTAGGACCGCGGGATTTCGTAGCGGAACGCGTCGACTTTGTTCAGCGGCCCATGCCATCCGTCGCCCATGGACACCAGGAAAGGCGCCTAGGTGTGGAGTGCACATAAACGTTCGTGCAAGCCGAGGGTCCGTCGCAAACTTCATGCCGCTACCGTGATATCCCGTGCCACGGGTTGGACGAGCTCCGGATCCGCTCTTCCTGGGTCGCCTTCGGGTGGGCACGCGCGGCCGGGATTCGCGGGGCTCGGGTTCCCCGATAGACAGGGGGGGAGGAAATCGGGGAAGCCCGCGGTTCCGCGGGTGGCCAGAGCTCGTCGCGCCCTTTTCGTTCCATCGGGTTCGCACGCACCGCGTAGCGAGCCGATAGATTTCCAAGGCCGTCGGGGGCGTGCACATCATCCGACATGGCCACGAGCCTCCCCGATGGCGACGATCGCCTCGCGGATGAGGCGGGCCCCGAGCAGCGACGTCTGCCCGAAATCCCACGCCGGGCTCACTTCGTTCAAGTCCATGCCGACGAGGTCTGGGGCGAGCATGCCGATGACTTTCTTGACCTGGAGGGGCGCGAGCCCGAACGGCTCCGGATTTCCGACGGCCGGCGCGAACGCGGGATCCACGCCGTCGATGTCGATCGTAAGGTACACCTTGTCGCGGTTGATGGCCTTCACCGCGCGCTCGACCGATGCGCCGATCCCTCGCTCGTGGACGTCGAAGACGCTGACGTAGGTCAAACCGAGGCGCTCGAGATCCTCCCTCTCCTCGCGGCTGTAGGACCGCACCCCGATGTAGACGACATGCTCCACCCCGACGTGGTCCGCGATTCGCCGCGCCGAACAGGCATGGGACCACTTGTCCGAGAGGTACGAGTCGCGGAAGTCGAGGTGCGCATCGATCCCGATCACGCCGACATCTTTCGGGAACGCCCGCACGACGGCCGGCGCGAGGCTGTGCTCCCCGCCGATGACGATTGGAATCTTCCCGGCGCCGACGACATCCGCCGCCATCTTCGTCACGCCGTCCACCATCTCCGTCGACGCCCCGAAGGTCGGCAGGTCGCCCAGATCGGCCACGGGAATGTCTCGGAGGTCGCGTTGGTGGTCCATCATGTAGGTCTCGAAATTGTACGAGGCCTCGCGAATCGCTCGAGGCGCGAAACGGGAGCCGCCGCGGAACGAGCACGTGCGGTCGTACGGCACTCCGAACAAGACCATCCGCGCCTCGTCATACTTCGCGACGGCGTCCGCGAAGCGGGGCGCGGCCATGGGCGAACCGAAATCGCACGCGCTTATTTGAGGACGAGCCCGCTCAATTGGACGTGAGCTTGCGGCGGCCGAGCGCTTCCATGTACATGATCTCTTGACAGGAGGCCAGCTTGCCCTGATACTCCTCCGTCACGGGGAGCTCGAACGTCTCGTATGTCGCGAGGTCCATCAGCTGCGCGACGTTCGCGTGGGTCGACAGAACCTGGGCCTTTCGCTTGTCGATGATCGGGACCCGGACCTTGTGCGTCACGGGATGGACGATCGACCGCTTCTGGCCGTCGAAAAGGCCGACCGCCTCAAGCCTCGCCTTCGCTTCGCCGTGTTTCCCGGGCTTCGACGTCTGGATCGAGATGATCCGGCACGGTTCATCGTCGATAACGATGTACCGATTCACCTTCAGCTCCCGGATCTCCGCTTGCTCCCATGACATCGGATTCGCGCAGCGATGTGGCCGGTCCCTAAAAACGTTTCCTCAGCGTCGCGTTCGCCTTCGGCCGCGACGGTTTTTCGGCGTCGTGTCTCGCTTTGCCCGCGTAGGTTTGTCCGCTTTGCGGCGATGAATTTTATCGATCGTGAGTTCGAGTTCCTTCAGGAGATCGGGCCCGATCGTGCGCTTCGTGTACGCGTCGGCTCGGGCCGCGAGAGAAATCTTCGCGGCGAACGCGCGCGCAATCGCGCCTCGCTGCCACGGTGGAGCGCCGTGGACCCACGGATGTTGGAAGAGCACACCATGTTTCGGCGGCCTCGACCCGGTCCGCAGATGGCGAAACAAGGCGCGCTCCGCACCGAGGAGTTGGACCGTCCCGGAGGGCGCCCGCGCGAGGTCCTCGACGCCACCCGCAAGGGAAACGAGCCGAGCCGCGAGGATCGGACCCGCGATGGTGGAGACATTCGGCGCGAGCTCGCGGGCCGATCGCTCCA
>WNGR01007640.1_pt1 | contig 11462 bp, 15 predicted proteins | sample 5407581 | NCBI WGS metagenome assembly WNGR01 (sample SAMN13153383, study PRJNA577476) | soil metagenome | isolation source: 80 cm soil or saprolite under Garry oak tree replicate 2 | place: USA:California | collected 2016-06-15
GATGATTCACACCCCGCACACGGTCGGAGAGCAGGATGAAGCGGCCGCCGGACGCCTGACCGCCCCGATGCCGGGCAAAATCGTGGCGCTCATGGTCGCCAGCGGGGTCAGGGTCGAGCGGGGCACGCCGCTCCTGATCATGGAGGCGATGAAGATGGAGCATACCATCAACGCGCCGTGCGCCGGGAGCGTGGCCGAATTCCATTACCCGGTCGGGGCGGTGGTCAACGAGGGCGCCGAACTGCTCGATTTCACCGCCGAAGCCCGGCAGCCGCAGCCATGAGAGTCCCGAAACATGTGAAAATGGTGGAGGTCGGCCCCCGTGACGGGCTGCAAAACGAAGCGGCGATCGTTCCGGCCGACGTGAAGATCGAGCTGGTCAACCGGCTCTCGGCAACCGGCCTCACTGCCATCGAAGTCACCAGTTTCGTGTCGCCGAAATGGGTGCCGCAGATGGCGGACAACGCCAGGGTAATGCTCGGCATCACCCGCCGTCCCGGCGTCAGCTATCCGGTGCTGGTGCCGGGGATGCAGGGGTTCGAGGCGGCCGTAGCTGCCGGGGCGGAGGAGATCGCCGTTTTTGCCGCCGCATCCGAGGCGTTTTCCCGGCACAACATCAACTGCTCCATCGCCGAAAGCCTGGAGCGGTTCGCCCCGGTAATGGTCGCCGCCCGCCGGCGCAACATCAAGGTGCGCGGCTACGTTTCCTGCGTGCTGGGGTGCCCGTATCAGGGCGATGTCCCGCTGGAGGCCGTGGCACAGGTCGCCCGGCGGCTGCTGGAGCTGGGGTGCTACGAGATATCGCTCGGCGATACGATCGGTTTCGGCACTCCGCTCAAGGTCCAGGCGCTGATCAAAACTGTTGCGGCGGTAGTGCTGCGCCGGCGATTGGCGGTCCATTTCCATGATACCTACGGCCAGGCGCTCGCCAACATCCTGGCAGCGCTCGAACTGGGGATATCCGTCGTGGACAGTTCGGTCGCCGGTCTGGGGGGGTGCCCCTATGCGAAAGGGGCCGCCGGAAACGTCGCCAGCGAGGATCTGCTCTACATGCTGAACGGCATGGGGATTGATACCGGTGTCGATCTTTCCGGGTTGGTCGATGCCGGCCTGTATATATCAAAATACCTGGGACGTAAGTCCGGCTCCAGGGTTGCGCAGGCACTCGCGTCGAAGGTCGAACAGGAATCAAAAACGGAAAAATGAACATGGATATACAGGATGAACAGGATACAGGATTGAAATATGAACAGATAACCAAGAGTGTTATTGGTTGTGCTTTTGAAGTAACCAACGAGCTTGGAGCCGGTTTTCTTGAGTCTGTCTACGAGAAGGCTCTGCTTCTGGCGCTTTGTCAAAGAGGTTTGTCGGCTGTTTCACAGCATCCGGTCAAAGTGATTTTCAGAGGTGAAATTGTCGGTGACTTTTTTGTCGATATCTTTGTTGAGGAGAAGGTTATCGTTGAGCTAAAAGCCGTCAAAGCATTGGCTCCGGAACATCAGGCACAGATAATCAATTATTTGAATGCCACCGGGATTGGAGTAGGTCTCCTCATCAACTTCGGTAGTCCAAGACTGGAATACAAACGGTTTACCCGAAAAGCGAAATTTAACATGGATATACAGGATGAACTGGATGAAATGCTGTGAACTAGATGAAATGCTGTGAATTTCACCAGAAAGAATATGTTTCTAATCCTGTATATCCTGTCCATCCATGTTCAATAAAAGCAGTACCCGGAAAACGAACTTAAACATGGATATACAGGATGAACAGGATGAAATGCTGTGAATTCACCAGAAAGAATATGTTTCTAATCGTGTATATCCTGTCCATCCATGTTCAGTAAAAGCAGTACCCGAAAAGCGAACTTAAACATGGATATGCCGGATGAACTGGATGAAATGCTGTGAATCTCACCGGAAAGAATTATGTTTCTAATCCTGTATGTCCTGTCCATCCATGTTCAATAAAAGCAGTACCCGGAAAGCGAACTTAAACATGGATATACAAGATGAACAGGATGAAATGCTGTGAATTCACCAGAAAGAATATGTTTCTAATCCTGTATATTCTGTCCATCCATGTTCAGTAAAAGCAGTACCCGAAAAGCGAAATTTAACATGGATATGCAGGATGAACAGGATGAAATGCTGTGAATTCACCAGAAAGATTTATGTTTCTAATCCTGTGTATCCTGTACATCAATGTTCAATAAAAGCAGTACCCGGTTTCTAATCCTGTATATCCTATACATCCATGTTCAATAAAAGGTTGGAGCAGGATGAAATGCTGTGAATTTCACCGGAAAGAATTATGTTTCCAATCCTGTATATCCTGTACATCCATGTTCAATAAAAGGTTGGAGTAGGATGAAATGCTGTGAATTTCACCAGAAGGAATTATGTTTCTAATCCTGTATATCCTGTCCATCCATGTTCAAGATTGCTCCAAATTCATAAGGGGTCATCGCTATGAAACTGCTGAGAACCAAGATATGGTGCTGGTGGGACATCATGCTTCTCAAGTGGTGTTGTATCTTCCTGGGGATGGTTGCAGGCGCTTACTTCAATGAAGTTGTCATGCAGTACGCTTGGGTAATTCTGGCTGTAGCGCTCCTGCTGGCGATCAGGCCGGCTGTTGTTTACTTCAAGGAGTGAATTAACGGTAACAGCAGATAAGTTTTTCAGCTTTTATACGTGTTCATCCCATTCATCCGTGGTTCCAAAAGATTTCAGGCTATAAAGTTGTCCCCGCCTCAGACGGATTTTCAAACTCCCTTTTTGCTCATTAAGACACTTTCCTCAAAATTTTTCATTTATATAAAACGCTTGAATAACAGCATGTTATGCGATGTGTTCAGAAACTATACGCTTTGTAACACACTGGAATCATTTGTTAAATCAGCAAGTGTAAAGAAACTGTACACCTTTAATGTTCCGTAACTTGCTGATTTTGCGCTTGATTGTTGCGCGTGGATGCGTTACGGAGATTATGAAATATTTATCAGGATTGAGTCTTACCTATAAACTTGGTTCTAACCGGTGATTAACGAGTTCGGGCATTGGAAATAAGGAGATCTGTATGGCTAGCTTCGTTTGGGGCAGGGATCCGCAAGAGGCTTTTGATAATCCCTATGAATATGACGCGCAAGAGCAATTTGTTCGTGAAGCTAGTGCTTTTCTTAAAATAATCTTCGAGAAACTCCACGAACATAACCGTAAATTTCATCGCGACGATACAAGCTTGATAAAAGCAATTTGGATGCTCGATTTGGATATGATCGATTCATTACAAGAGTGCTTAGACTTACTGGTGGCAAAACGTCACAGGATTGCATCTCGTCTATTTCGTGATGTTGTGGAATCACTTGACCTGCTTAAACTGTTTAATTCTGGCACTGATCGTTCTGAAAAATTACTTCTCGAATGGTATAAAAATGAAGTTATCTCGCATGGAGAAGCAAGGAACTACTTGAAAGAAGTTGACGGTGAAAATGCCTCAAAAAATCGTCGAGATTATTATCGACAACTTTCAAAGTTTACTCATCGAACTTATAGGGCTCTTACAGATAGCTACATCCTAGCGAAAGATGATTTACTCGTGCATGATAGCATACACTTGTCAAAGTCTTTGATATTACCCCACTATTTCAGCATATCTAGCAGTTTTAGCAGACTTAATTCAGCAAGTATCCCAAGTCATTAAGTTGGGAGGACTTGTAACCCAAAAAAATGTCGATGATGCCTGGGAATCATCGTTAGAAAAGGATACCGCGTCGCGACATTTTGCAAAGGTTACGCACGGGCATTACCTCTAAAGATACCCTGTTCGACAAATCAAGAATGTGGTACGCGACCGCGTTTAAGTCTGCAAACGCTGTTATCCAGTATGAGAATAAAGCAAATGGAACGATTATGGGTAATGGCCTTATTACGATAACGGAACTGGGAGCACATCGTGATCTAAGAGTTTCAGTAGAAACCGAAGTAAAAGAGAATAAATCCCGAATCAGTGTGAACGGCCTATATTTATATGATCCTCCTTTCGGAGAATTGGGTGTGCAAAAAAGGTACTGGGACGAATATAAAATACTAATCGATGACATGATGAACGGATATGAGCAATACCTCAAAGGCCCGGCATTAAGCCCAAAAGCTGAAAACTGGTGATACAGAGCAATAAGGGGACAGGCACGAGGTTTGACACCAATATTTTAGTTCAATTCCAATGGTGAATTCAGGAGAACAAAAATATGGAACGCAAAAAATGACTAAGGGTGAATCTGTGGAATGTGGAGCTTTGACCCCTAAGTTTTCTTTTCAGGTTACTTATACCAAGATATATCTGAAAGATTTTTTTCAAACAATTTTTGTATATTTTCCTCTATCTGGAAATGAGGTTCCCAACACGTTTTAGTTTTTTCCATATCAAATACCCCGTCTGTATAAATATCAGGAACAAAGGTATGGTAACTCTCAAATAGGGTACGAAATTTTTTTTTACTTGCTTCCGATAAATATAGGCACACAATCTTTTCGGATATTTTCACTTTGTCCAACGCATCAGCCTTATATTTCCACTCATCGGGATCTTCTCCTGTCAAATTGCTGACTCTTGATATTTCCTGGTTGTATGTATCAATATCAGTAAGAAATTTTGAGAACACCTCAGCTCTCTTTTGTAAAAGCCATGTTTCGCGCTGGGTATTCCGATTTAGAAGCTGTCCAATGACTGCTCCCAGGAAGGCAAAGAATCCTGCAATAAGGGCTGTTTGCATCTATTACTCCAATCTAGCTTTACTATATTTGATGTTGAAGATATACCCCGGTAGAAGCGAGGGGGAAACAACAAATGGTGTCAAACCGACACTCTTGACAATGTAACGTAAGATAAAGCGGGATAAAGTGGGACAGATTTATTTAATTCATTGAGAAGTGCTTGAAAATAAAACTGTCCCGCATTTTTTAGTCAGATAAAGTTTTCTGAGCTGCCAGATATTTTCTGATACGAGCCTCCTCTTCAGATCGGTATTCTGCGACCCGTTCTTGAACAGCCTCTTCGAGTGCGTGCCGGAGTGCTGCGGATTCGAGGTCCTTACAGTAAGCGGGCGTTCCGGCCTGCTGACGCCAGGAGTTGTCCAGATTGCCACCATCCACCGGGTCGAAACCAAGGTCGTCGATCAGACGAAGCACCGTTGCCTTGCCATTCAATGAATCTCCGAAGACAGAGAGCGCAATTCGGCCGTGCGCTCCTTTCGGCGCCTCCTTCTCAAGCAGGCTCTTGGCGAACATGTTATTGAACGCCTTGATCACGGGACGTCCGATTTGGTGCGCGACCCACCGGCTGTCCGGCATACCTCGATCAATCGCCTCGATGTGGCCATCGCGAAGCTCCGGATGGTAGTTGCCGGTATCGACCACGATGACGTCGGATGAAACGTTCGCAAACAGCCCTTTCGGAAGATCGACAACGGCCTTTGTTGGAATCGAAATGATAATTATTTCTCCGGCTTTGGCGGCTTCAGTCACAGAAACTGCCTTTGCACCGATTTCATTCGCCAAATCGACCAGGCTTTCCGGTCCTCTTGAATTCGCAATCGAAACTTGATGTCCGAGTTTAGTGAGGTGGCGCGCCAGCGTCCCGCCAATGTTTCCAGAGCCTATGATTCCGATCCGCATATGAATTTCTCCTTTGAAAAACTAACATTAGGCGTCAGATCTACACATCTGAATAGCCCATAGACGGGACTTTGTAAAATGGGTAGCCTTGTTTTCCCTCTGATAGATTTCGATCAGTTTCCTTGTTAACGTTTTTGTGGGGTCAGGTGAAACAGGGAAGATTGATCAGTAATGGTATCGTGCCTGAAGAAAATCTATCCGGTCATCACGAACAAGATAGACGATACGGTGTTCCTGAGTGAGGCGCCTTGACCAGGCGCCTGGTGTGAGATATTTTAGCGGTTCCGGCTTGCCGATGCCGGTGAAGGGATCGCGCATGATTGCTTCAATCAAATCAAAAGCCCGCAACGCGACTTTTCGGTCACTCTCCACCCAATGACGCAAGTCTTCACGGAACTCCGGTTGAAACACAGCATCCCGCTGCTTACTCTTCAAGGCCAACCTCGGAACGCAGCGATTTCACTGAAGATGCTGTTCCGCTCCCCTTCAGAGCACGTTCCAGTGCGGCAAGAAGCCTTTCGGCATTTTTGGGGGAACGCATCAGGTGGGAGCTTTCCACCAGACTTTGCAGCTCATCGGCGGCAATCATCGCTACATTGCTTCCGTTGCGGCGGCGTATCAGGACGATCTCCCGGTTTTCCGTCACCTCGTCACAGAGACTGGCAAAATTGGCCCTGGCATCGGTATAGGTCGTCTGCAGCATGTTTGTTCACCTCCCTTTATATGTACAGGAATACTGTACATGATGACTTGTTGATCAGTCAACAAAACACCAACAACACCGGAGCCGGAATTGAAAATAGCTAGAAAACGAATAAAGGAGGTTCAAAATGGCTGAATTGAAATATCGACCAGTACCCCACGACCATAATGCCTTCATTGAGAAAGCCAAGAAAAGAGAGGGGTTTAAAACGGTTTATGAAGATTTGGAAGAGGAATATGCTCTCGTCAAGGAAATGCTTGCCGCCCGTGCCCGGCTTGGTCTTTCACAGGAAGCTGTCGCCGAATTGATGGGAACAACAAAAAGTGCAATATCAAGACTTGAGGCCGCAGGGAAACACGCCCCTTCCTTAACCACCCTCAAAAAATATGCTCACGCAGTTGGCTGCCATCTTGAAATAAAGTTCATACCAGAACATGCCTAGCCCTCGACGGCGGACGGTCGACCAAACAGAAAAAATACAGGGGCACTCACCGTACTGGAGAGTGCCCCATTCAGATAACTTATAAAGTTTAGGCTGCTTTTCTGTGTGGCTCAAGCACCGACAATGCTGCGGGGTCATGATCGAGTAGAATCAGAGCAGTGCTTACCGCCCGACTGGGCAACAAGTCGCCGCTTTCGTATTTCTGGAAAGCCCGCGGACCGCCACCGATCAAGCAACCTGCTTGTTCCTGGGAAAGATGAAGTTTTTTGCGGATTCGGCGAATTTCTTCCGGCTCCAGCAATCCTTCACACCTAGCCTTTAGGAGATTCAACTTCCGATCAGATATTTTCATATCCTCACCGGTATGGATACTCTCCTCTGATTGGTCGCAGTACCAACCGGGCATAACGAAAGTAAGGCTCTCGCCTTTGTAGGTAAGAGTCATAGGGCGCACCCCACGATACATCGACACCCCCGTTTCCGGACAGATGGGATTAGTCATTGTCTTTCTCCTTGAACGACAGCAGCAAGAACTCGGTTATGGCGTCGGCCGTGAACTTTACATACAACATACCCGCCGGTGACGGGACATGATACACGTCCTGCCACAGTCTGGAATCTGCATAAGCTGTCATAGATTTATAGAAATGGCCTCGCTGCATTGTCTGGATTGTGCCCACAATCTCGGCACGCCCATATCCAAGCGACGCTGCACTCCGAAGTGCTGATCCAGTGACGGCAAGCCTTTCAACGGCAGCAAAAGTTGCTTTGAATGCGTCAAGATCGTATGTGGGTTTCCGTTTTTCGGCCATGAAGAGTTTATACACCATAATGGTGTATACTGCAAGGCAAATGTCCAACAGAAAAAAACAGGGGCACTCACCGTACTGGAGAGTGTCCCGATTTATTCATAAATATTTCCGAAATATTTATCAAGCAGTCTGGCCGGGCAATCCGCATAAATCCCGGTCAACCCTCCTTAACGTCCTGCTGAAACAACCTAATCCTCCCCTTCATCTCCAGCCCTCAAGTCCGTATGACGCGCCTTGTAATTGTACATGCTGCCAATCAACGGAGTGCTGGCAATTGCAAGTAAAACAACCCCAAGTATCAGAATAGTCGTTGCCATGGTGTCTTCCTCCTCCCTCCAGATCCGATTTATCCAGAACTTTCATGACCTCATTTGTAGTAATTATAACCCTTATCAAGACTAAAAGACTAGATAAGTTTCGTTAGATGTATATAATCGTTTGCGGACTCCGATACAGGCGCTGAAGAGATGATTGCAAGCCTCCCCGGCAGGGGAGCGGCGGCACGTGATGGTGTATTTCCGGTGGTTAATCATGCTAAAATAACGGGTGAAGAGGGCGTCAAACGATGCCGTTTGCAGCCCGGGAGGATGTTATGCAGACCACCGGAAAAAGCCAGCCGACAAAGCTTGAAGAACTTCCGAATATCGGAAAAGCGATTGCGTCCGATCTCCGCGCTATCGGGATCCTTCTCCCGCGGCAGCTTGCCGTCCGGGACCCGCTGGCGATTTATATCGAACTGGGCGGCGTGATGGGGCGGCGTCATGATCCCTGCGTGCTCTACACCCTGATGGCGGTACGGCACTTTCTGGATAGCGGCGAGGTTCTTCCCTGGTGGACGTTCACCGGGGAGGGGAAGAAGCTGCTCGCCTCGATTTCGGGAGCCGGAACCCGCTCCGCATAACCGCTGCCAATCTGTTGCCCCGCCTGTCCCCCGCCCCGGTCAAGGCTGAATCTTATGGATGTAATCTACGAATTCTGTTAATAATAGACGGTTGTATATGCAGTCAGGAGCTATTTTGATGACCAGCGAAACCGTTCGACTCACCCATACCGTCAAGGGGGCGGGGTGCGCCGCCAAACTTGCCCCCGGCGACCTGGACCGCGCTCTCTGCGGCCTCGACCTGCCGGTGGACCCGAATCTGCTCGTCGGCCTCGGCCAGGCTGATGACGCCGGGGTCTACCGGGTCTCTGACGACCTCGCCCTGGTGCAGACGCTCGATTTCTTTCCGCCGATGGTCGATGACCCGTTCAGCTTCGGCCAGATCGCCGCCGCCAACGCCCTGAGCGACATCTACGCGATGGGTGGGGTCCCGAAGACCGCGATGAACATCGTCGCCTTTCCCGCCAAAACCATGGATATTTCGATTCTGCGCGCGGTTATAGAGGGGGGGCTGGACAAGATGCGGGAGGCCGGGGTCGTGCTGGTCGGCGGGCATACTGTCGAGGACAGCGAGCTGAAGTACGGCCTGTCGGTGACCGGCTACATCCACCCCGGCCGCATCCTGACCAAAAAGAACCTGCGAGCCGGCGACCGGCTGATCCTCACCAAACCGCTCGGGACCGGAATCATCTCCACCGCGATCAAGGCCGGGCTTGCCGATCAGCCGCTGATCGACCGGGTCACCCGGGCCATGTCGACCCTGAACCGCGATGCCGCGGAAACAATGGCGGCGTTTCCGGTGCATGCCTGCACGGACATCACCGGCTTCGGCTTCCTGGGACATCTGGCCGAGATGGTCGTGGATTCGGGGCAAGGGGTGCGCATCAAGGCGGCATCCGTCCCGGTGTACCCCGAGGCGCTGGAGTGGGCCGCCATGGGGCTGATCCCGGCCGGCGCCTATAACAACAGGAACTTTCGCGGGGCTTTTGTCGATTTCGGCGCCAACGTAGCCCAGCGGGTTCAGGACCTGCTCTTTGACCCGCAGACGTCCGGCGGGCTGCTGATCGCGGTGGCGGCCGGAGAAGCGGACCGGCTCGTAGCCGCCCTGAAGGCGAAAGGGGTCGAGAGTGCCGCGATCGTCGGTGAGGTGGTTGAAGAACCGGTCGACAGGATTGTCGTGGAGTAATTCTTTGAACCAGGAATATTTTTACATGGATGAAGGGGATGAACAGGATAACACCTGATAAAGTCATAAAGAAAAAATCTTTGCCTTTGAACAAAAAAGTTTTTTATGGTTTTGCCGTTATCCCTTGTATCCTGTCCATCCATGTTTAAATAAAGATTTTAGTAAGAAAGGAATTTTGAATGACTAACGAACTCGATTGCCGCGGCCTGAACTGTCCCGCCCCGGTGCTGCAGGTCAGGGATGTCCTCGAAAAGGAGGCTCCTACCGCCATAACGGTGATTGTCGATAACGAGGCGGCGCGGCAGAATGTCAGCCGTTTCCTCGAACACCAAAACTATCTGGTCAGCTCCGAGATGCTGGGGGACGAGTTCCGTGTTGTCGGCACAAAAGGGGAGGGGGACGGCTTCCCCGAAATGGCTTTTCAGGTGCCAGCAGCGAAAAAGCGGCGGGGCGAAGAGAAGAAGATCATGGTCCTGGTCACCAGTGCGCATATGGGGCATGGCGACGATGGCCTGGGCGACATGCTGATGTTCAATTTTCTGAAAACCCTGAAAGAGATGGGGCCCGATCTCTGGCGCGTTGCCTTCGTCAACAGCGGCGTCAGCTTCACGGCGGAAGGTTCCGAGGCGGTGCCGATCCTGCTGCAGCTTGCCGATGGTGGGGTTCAGATCGCGGCGTGCGGCGCCTGCCTGGCTTTTTTTCACCTGCTCGACAAAATACAGGTCGGCGAGGTCACGAATATGCTCGAAATCGTCACCGGTATGAAGGAAGCCGACAGCGTCATCACCGTCTGAACAGGTACGGGACGAGCAACTGGAGAACGCAATGCCGGAAAAGATCATATTTACCCCCGAACTGATCGACAGCCACTGCCTGATCGATGTGAGAACCCCCCTGGAATTCGAGGAGGATCACATCCCCGGCGCGCACAATGTTCCGCTGTTGACGAACGAGGAGCGGGTGGAGGTGGGGACCATCTACAAACAGGTCGGGCCGATCGAGGCGCGCCGGAGAGGGCTTGAACTGACCTGCTCCCGGTTTTACGGCATGGTCGAGCGGATCATCTCGCTGTCCGCCGGCCGGCCGATCGTCGTCTATTGCTGGCGCGGCGGGCTGCGCAGCCATTCCGTCGCGATGCTGGTCGAAACGTGCGGGACTCCGGCCAGCCAGCTTTCCGGCGGGTACAAATCCTTCCGCAATCATGTGATCGACTGTTTCGACAAATGCCACTTCGTTTCTCCCCTGATCGTCATGCATGGGATGACCGGCACCGGCAAGACCGAATTCATCAACGGCCTGGACCCGGCGAGATGGGCAACTATCGACCTCGAAGGCATCGCCTGCCACCGTGGTTCCGCTTTCGGCGCCCTCGGACTGGAGCAGGATTTCACTCAGAAGCGGTTTGAAACGCTCCTCTGGAACGCCTTCAGGGTCTTGCCGGCCGACCGGCCGATAGTGCTGGAGGGAGAGAGCCAGCGCATCGGCAAATATTCCCTGCCGGGGCGCCTGTACCAGAAAATGGCGGAGAGCTGCAAGGTCTGGTGCCACGCAGCTGTTGATACCCGCATTAAGCGGCTTACCGCCGAGTACGCCCGTCCCGAATACCGGGGGGAGATGCTGGAGGCTCTTGAGCGGATCAGGAAGAAACTGGGCGGACCCCGTTATGACGAGCTGAAAATCTGTCTGGACGGCTGGGACGTGGAGGGGATTGCCCGGGGGCTGATAGAAGGGTACTACGACAAGATGTACTACAAACAC
>WNGR01007641.1_pt1 | contig 11462 bp, 8 predicted proteins | sample 5407581 | NCBI WGS metagenome assembly WNGR01 (sample SAMN13153383, study PRJNA577476) | soil metagenome | isolation source: 80 cm soil or saprolite under Garry oak tree replicate 2 | place: USA:California | collected 2016-06-15
CAGGTCGAGGGCGAACTGGTGCCGGTGGCCGAACTCAACCTGGCCCAGGGCGACGCGGTGTTCTTCGAGCACCACGTGATGCTGTGGAAGGACGAGCACGCACCGATCTCCGCGCTGAACACCGGTGGAGGCTTCAAGCGGGTGCTGGGCGGGATGCCGTTCGTGGTCACCGTGGCGCAGGGCCCCGGCCGGGTGGCGTTCTCCCGTGACGCGCCTGGAGAACTGGTCGTGCTGCCGCTGCACCCCGGCATGGAACTGGACGTGCGGGAGCACGCGTTCCTGGTGGCGTCGGGCAACATCAACTACTCGTTCGTCCGGATCAAGGGCCTCGCCAACGTGCTGCACGGCGGTGGCGGCATGTTCATGGACCGGTTCGTCACGGCCGGCACACCGGGCCTGCTCATGTTGCACGGCTACGGAAACGTCTTCGAGCGCATGCTGCGGCCGGGGGAGAAGATCCTGGTCGAGCCGGGCGGCTGGCTCTACAAGGACTCCGCCGTGCAGATGCAGGCCGTCCAGCAGAAGCTGCGCACGGGTCTCATGCGCCACGGCATGTACCTGGCCGAGATGACCGGCCCCGGTCGCGTCGGCATCCAGTCGATGTACGTCCACCACCACTCGGAGTGAGGGCCTGATGACCGCGCCGGCATTCCACTGCCGCTACTGCCGCCAGCTGTCCGACCCGACCGCAACGGCCTGCCCGCGCTGCGGCGCGCCGATCGACGTCCGCGCCCACGTCAGCGCGTCGGGCTGGCAGAAGCAGCCCGCGACCAAGGACATGGCCCGCATCCAGTTCGGTCGGTCCCGGCTGCAGATCGAGGGCACCTACGTGCCCGTCGCCGACTTCGCGCTCACCGGCGACGACTACATCTACTTCTCACACCATTCGCTGCTGTGGGCCGACCCGGACGCCCAGCTCACCAACATGAGCCTGGCAGGCGGCTGGACCAGGATGATGGCCGGCATGCCGCTGATCATGGTGGAGGGCCGGGGTCCTGGGCACATCGCGCTGTCGGACAACCACGCGGGCGATCTCGTGGTGCTGCCGCTGGAGCACGGACAGCGGATGTGGGTCCGCGAGCACCGTTTCCTGGCCGCGACCGGAAACGTCAAGTACACCTGGGAGTCCTCACCCGTCTGGTTCGTCACGGGATCGGGCGACGAGCGGGAGACGCACTACCCGATGGGCATGTACGGCGACATCTTCGGCGCGCAGGGCGCACCGGGCCTGTTGCTGCTGCACTCGCCGGGCAACACGTTCGTGCGGGACCTCGCGCCGCGCGAGACGCTGCTGGTGCAGCCCAGTGCGCTGCTGTACCGGGACCTGTCGGTGAACATGCACCTACACCTGGAGTATCCGCACTCGCCGGGCCTGTTCTCGTGGCGCCGCAGCTACAACTACCGCAGTGTGTGGCTGCGGTTGATCGGGCCTGGTCGGGTCGCGGTGCAGTCGGTCTACCAGCGGCCGGAGAAGTCGGAGCCGATCACGTCGCATTCCTATGCGACGTCCCGTAGTTGGTGACGTCGGTGCCGGCGGTGAGGTCGCGGACCTGTTCTGATGCCAGTTCGTCGCGGGCGGTGCCGGCGAGCAGCCGGGCCACCGCACTGTCGGCGGCCACGGCGTCGTGCTCGGATTGCAGTGCCGCCAACCGATCCGCGTATTCGGACAGGGCGCTCACCCGGTCCACCAGTGCGTCCCAGCTCCGTTGCAGCGCGTCCGCGTGCTGTTCATCGGGCAGATCGCCCAACTTGCGTCGCAGGACCGCGAGGTGGAACGCCTGATCGTCGATCTCGTCCAGTTCGGTGAGCAGGTCCAGCCGGACCCGGTGGTTCTCCAGGTCGTCCGAGGCCCATGCGTTGCTGCGCGCGATCCGGGCCACGGTGTCCACGGCGACGAAGACGAGCCGGCGCTCCTGCGTCTGCGCCCACGGTCCGAGCCACGCCTGCCGTGACCGCCAGGACGCGCTGATCTCGCTGCGGGACAACGAACGCCGCGACAGCCGCCACGCGACGACGGTGCCCGTCCCGGCCAGCCCGAGCAGCCCGACGATGGCCACCATGATCGCCAGCGGTATCCCGGCGGTCAGCGCGACGGCCGTGACCACGCCGGCCAGCACGAGCATGCCCACGAGAGCGAGCAGGGCCCCAGGGATCAGAATTCGGGCAAATCGACGGACGTCGGCGCCGACGTCGAGCCCACCACTGGTGCCGGGTTCGTGGGGGAGCGCGGCTTCGGTCGGTGGGCCGAGCGGGAGGTCGGCGTGTAGTTCGGCCGGCCGCATGGACAGGCCGCCGTGCTCGGCCAGCCGCGCGACCTCAGCCAACACCGCCGCCCTCTGCTCCGCGGTCACGCCCACCCCTTGAATGTGAATAGTTGGAAATTTTCCACCCTAGCCGATACGGCAGCCGAAGTGTTACTCATGTCCCATGACCAGCGTACGGCGCGGCATCAACTGGGTCACCCTCATCGCCATCGTCCTGGCGGCGATCATCGCGGCGCCCGCGAGCCATGCGGTCACGCTGACCCCGCAGCAGGAGGCAGGCCAGCGGATCATCTACTCCTACACCGGCCTCACCCCACCGGCCAGCCTGATCCAGCGCATCCAGACCGGCCAGGCGGCCGGCGTGATCTTCTTCGGTGACAACATCTCCAGTGACAACCAGATCAGCTCGGTGGTCAGCCAGCTGCGGCAGGCTGCCGCGCAGAGCCCGGTCCACGCACCGTTGTTGCTGATGACAGACCAGGAGGGCGGCCAGGTCCGTCGCTTGCCGGGCGCTCCCGCGCTGTCGGAGAAGCAGATCGGCCAGTCGGCGAACGCGGCGACCCTGGCCGGCCAAGCCGGGCACGACGCAGGCGAGAACCTGCGGTCCGTCGGAATGAACGTCAACCTCGCGCCGGTGCTGGACGTCTACTACCAGGCCGGCAACTTCATCGACGAGTTCCAGCGCTCGTACAGCAACAACGCGTCGGTCGTGTCCAGCCTCGGCCAGGCATTCATCGGCAACCAGCAGGCAGTCGGCGCGGCGGCCACGGCCAAACACTTCCCCGGCCTCGGCGCGGCCACCACGAGCCAGAACACGGACGCACAACCGGTGACGCTCAACGTATCCCTGTCGGGCCTGCGCTCGAAGGACGAAGCGCCGTACCCGGCGGCCATCGCGGCCGGCGTGCAGCTGATCATGGTCTCCTGGGCCACTTATCCGGCGCTGGACGCCAGCCGCCCGGCCGGCTTGTCGTCCGCCGTCGTGCAGGGCGAACTGCGCAACCGTCTCGGCTTCCAGGGCGTGACCGTCACCGATGCCATCGAAGCGGGTGGCCTGTCGGCGTTCGGCAGCGACGCGAACCGGTCCGTGCTGGCGGCTCAGGCTGGCATGGACCTGATACTGTGCGCGAACGGCACCGTGACACAAGGCGACAGCGTGAACGCGGCCCTGGTCAGCGCGATGCAGTCCGGCCAACTCAGCCAGTCCTCGTTCACCGCCGCCGTCAATCGCGTGACCGCTTTGCGCAACACGCTGCCCTGAGCGCGTTGGCCGTCACGAAGCCAGCCCGAGCGCGATCCGGCGCACATCGTTCCAGTTGGCCACGCCGTCAGATCACGCCGTCCCATAGACGGCGCTCGTCCCCGCGCGGATCGTTGACCAGCGTGGCGCCGTCACCGTCGAACGTCATCACCGACCGCGATTCCGTGTCGTAGGCCGGCCAACCCGGATCACCGTCCTTGGCGAAGGCCACCCAGCGGGCATGCATGTTGTCGGCCAACGACTGCGGCGCGTCCGCACCGGCCAGCCAGTTCGACCCCGGCTCGCGCAATGTGTCGAACACGAAGCCGATCTCCAGCGCGTGGCAGGCGCCCAGCCGGTCGACCGGTGTCGGCCAGGCGAACTCATAAGCGTATGTGGGGCTGGGCGCGTCGAAGCGTGCCTCGGCCAAGCGGATCGTCGGCACCCGGAAGTAGAAGTCCGTGATCATCGCGGCCAGCACGTCACCTGGCGACGTGTCCGGCCGGTTGGCCTCGTAGATGTCCGCGATCGACGTGTCCCAACCGCGTGCGGCTAGCGTGCCGCGCAGCAGTTCCGGCGTGACCGCGTCGATAATGCCCGGTGGCACCAGGAACAGCCGGTATTCCTCGGCGGTGGTGCCGATCAGCATGGGCATGTCGTGGCCGATACCGGCACCGATGGCATCGATCGGCCGCTCGGTGATCAGCTCACCGTCCACAACGGGCAGGAACGCCATGCCGGCGGCCACAATGGACGGTCCCCAGAGTTTCGGGTCCGGATTCCTGCTGACGTCCAACGAGATCGACTGCTGCGCCGCGATCAACCGGTCGACGTCCACCGACGTGAACCCGTCCGCCGTCGCCGGGACACCGAGCCGGCTGGCCAGTTCCGCCGTGATGCGCGTGGCATCCGTTGGCGTGGCGACGACATGGCCGCCGCCGCTCTGCGCGATCGCCTTGCCGAACAGGCCGCTGCCGGCGGCCACGGACACCAGCGTGTGCACGCTCATCGCGCCTGCCGACTCGCCGAAGATCGTCACGTTGTCCGGGTTGCCGCCGAACGCGGCGATGTTGTCCTGCACCCACGCCAGCGCGGCCAGCTGGTCGCGGATGCCGAGATTGGCCGGCGCGTCGGGCAACAGGCCGAAACCCGGTGCGCCCAGCCGGTAGTTCATGCTGACCAGCACCACGCCGTCCCTGGCGAACGCCCGGCCGTCGTAGGAGGGCACCGCGTTGCCGCCGTTGCGGAACGCGCCGCCGTGGATCCAGACCATGACCGGCAGCCCGTCGCCGCCCGGGTCCGGTGTCCAGACGTTGACGTTGAGGCTCTCGTCGCCCGCGATCACCGGGTCCTGCAGCAGCGTGTCAAACGGTGCCGCATAAGGCGGTTTGGGCACCGTCGGGCCCAACGTGGTCGCATCGCGCACACCGTCCCAGCTCGGCGCGGGTGCCGGCGCCCGGAACAACGCGGGCCCGATCGGTGCGGCCGCGTACGGGATGCCGAGGAACGCGCTGACGCCGTCCACTTGGGTGCCCCGGACCTTGCCCTGCGCGGTGGTCGCGATGATCTCGTGCATGGTGCTCAGGCTAGTACCGCTGGCCGCGAATTGTTGATCTTCAATGCTCCCTTCTTACGGCGGGTAGTTCATCGTTCACAGATCGGTGACACTCATTCGTGTAAGCATCCCCCGCTCATCCCTGCGCGGCCGGGCGGTCGGGAGTTGGTGACCCCAGCACCAATGGAGGAAACAGTGTCCCCATCGAACAGGGTGGCGTTGCGGTGGTCCGCGAGGGCCGCGATGGTGGCCTTGGCCGCCGGCGCCCTCGTGCTCCCCGCCGTCGCGGTCGCGGCGCCGCAAGCCGCCGGCACGGTGTCGCCCAACGCCGCACAGGCCGCGGCGCTGCACCAGCAGGTCATGAACGGCACGCTGCTGGCCAGCCACGGTGTCAAGGCGATCGGCGGCCGGAGCCTCGGCCAGATCGTCACCACCGCGAAGGGCTCGACCACCCCGCTGAGCACGGCCCTGCCGGCCGGTTACGGTCCGGCCGACCTGGCGTCGCACTACGCCATCACCGGCACGTCGACCGCCACCACCACGATCGCGATCCTCGACGCCGGTGTGGACCCCAACATCTCGTCCGACCTTGCGACCTACCGCTCCACCTACGGGCTGCCGGCGTGCACCACGGCCAACGGCTGCCTGAAACTGGTCAACTTCAACGGTGGTGCGCAGCCGGCACCGCAGCGCAGCGGCAACGGCGCCAACATCGAGGAACAGATCGCGGTCGAGACCTCGCTGGACATGGACCTGGCGTCCGCCGCGTGCCCGAGCTGCCACCTGCTGGAGGTCTCCGTACCGTTCACCGCGGGCGTCACCGACAGCAACACGTCGACCAGTGAGTTCGCCCAGGGCGTCGCGACCGCGGCCAGCCTCGGTGCCAAGGCGATCAGCATTAGCTACGGCTACACCGAGACGGCCGGCAACACCAGCGGCACCACCCTGGCCAACATGAACAAGCCAGGTGTCGCCATCACGGTGTCCACCGGTGACAGCGGCTTCAACGGCGGCACGCACCAGGACTGGCCGTCCAACCTGCCCACCGTGATCGCGGTCGGCGGCACCACGCTGCCCGCCAGCGGCGCCGAGACCGCGTGGAACGGTGGCGGCAGTGGCTGTGAGACCGCGTTCGCCCGCGCCACCGGCCAGCCGGCCGCCGTGACCGCACTGTGCGCCAACCACCGCGCCGCCGCGGACGTGTCCGCCGACGCGGACCCGAACACCGGTGTCGCCGTGTTCGACACGTACGCGCCGTTCACCCACCAGCCGCTGAACTTCATCGTGGTCGGCGGCACCAGCGCGTCCGCGCCGTACATCAGTGGCCTGTTCGCCCGTGCCGGTGTCGCGAGCACCGTCAACGGCCCGAACACGCTGTACGCGTCGGCGACGACGAACTTCCACGACGTCACGTCCGGCAGCAACCAGCAGGCCAACCGCTGCTCCAGCTTCCCCACCATCAGCCCGAAGATCTGCACGGCTGGTGTCGGTTACGACGGCCCGACCGGCATCGGTTCGCCGCACGGCCTCGGCGCCTTCTGACCGTCCTGTCTCGCACGCCCGTGCCCCTGGCCGAAGCCGGTCGGGGGCACGGGCGCGTGAGGGACCGTTAACACGATCGCGGCACGTCAAACCTGACCGTCGGACGACGCTTGAATTTCACTCGACGGCGTGCCCCTGACGTGCGCCACACCCGACCGCACGGCCCACCAGAAGATGCCAAGCGAAACCGCGCCGACGGTGATCGTGTCGTAGGGCGCCCGCAGGTAACCGGTGCCGGAAAAACTGCCCAGCCACGACAACAGGGTCAGCACCACCAGGTAGCCGACCACCCAGGCACCCTTGGCCAGTTCGGCCACCAACGCCCGGCTCGGCCCGCGCCACAGCGCCAGGAACAGCGGCACGCCGACGAGCACCAGCGGCAGCGCCAGCCGCAGCGCGGTCCAGCCCGACCAGTACACGAACTCGCTGGCCACCACGAAACCGAGCGGCGCGATCCACCGCATACCGGGAATCCAGCCGGACAACCGGGTCTGCTGCGCGGACCGGAAGGTGGCCGCGGCGACCGCGGACGAGCCGTAGATCAGCAGGTACATGTCGCCCATGACGCTCACGATCTGCTGCCACCCGCTGAACGGCAGCAGGAACACCACGATGACACCGAGATTCAGCGCCAGTGCCCGCCGGGGAATGCCCGAACTCGGGTGCACGGCCATGAAGAATCGGGGGAGCAGCCCGTTCTTGGCCAGCGCGTAGGTGTGCCGGGTGTCCACGGCGACGCCGACGTAGGCCGAGCCGCCCGGTGAGAGCACCGCGTCCGCATACAGCAGGCTGGACAGCCACTGCAGGTTGAGCACCAGGGCGAGCTGGCCGAACGGCGAGTCGAAGTTGACGCCGTGCCAGCCGTTGCCCAGCAGGTTCTCCGGCACCGAGAACAGGAAGGCCAGTTGCAGCGCCAGGTAGATCAGCACGGCGATGACGATCCCGGCCAGCACCGACCGAGGCACCGTGCGGCGCGGATCCCTTGCCTCGCCCGAGAAGTCCACCGGCGCCTGGAAACCGTTGACCGAGTAGACGATGCCGCCGCCGGCCAGCGCGGTCAGGCAGGCCGCGTAGCCGTAGGGCGCGAACCCGCCGTGCGCGGTCAGCCGGCCAGGGTGGAAGCCGGACACCAGCAGCGCGATCACGGTCACCACCGGCACGGCCACCTTGAGGACGGTGATGAGGTTGTTGAGCCGCGCGAACATCCGCACCGCGAACCAGTTGAGCGCGGTCAGCAACGCGCTCAACCCCACGGCCACCGCGACGCCGCCGATGGTGAGCGTGCCGTTGTGGTAGAGCCAGGACAGATAGTGGTCGGCGTAGCGCATGATCGCGGTGATCTCGGCCGCCGTGCCGCCCACCGACAGCAGGACCGACCAGCCGATCACGGTGCCGACCAGCCGGCCGCTGGCGTACAGCGGCCAGCGCACGGTGCCGCCGCCCTCCGGCCGGGTCGCGCCCAGTTCGATCATGACCAGTGCGATCAGCGCGCACAGGGCGCCCGCGGCGACCCAGGACAGCAGCGCAGCCGGACCGGCGATCTGGGCGGCGTACATGGCGGCGAACAGCCAGCCCGACCCGACGATGTTGGAGAAGCCGATCGCGGTCAGCCCGAGGAAGCCCAGATCGCGGCGCAGCCGTCGTTCCTGCTCGACGATCTCGGCCGGTGCCTGTGTCATGCCCGCCATCCAATCCGCTGGTCGGCGCCGCTGCCACTCGTTCCACGATGCGGTGGGTCCGGACCAGCGTGGTCGGTGGTCCACTGGTTAACAGATTTCTTTGGCTCACAGCCATTTCCCGCATACGCACGGTCTTGACGGTGCCCGATGGGCGTCCTATGTTCCTGCTATACGTTAGGAAGGTTTCTTAACTCTTAGGTCGCCTGCTCGACCAACTGGAGGACTCGTATGGCACGAAAACTCCGCACGATCCTGCTCGCCACGACCGTGGCGCTGGTACCCGCGGCGACGATGATCGCCATGACCGGCATGTCGAGCGCCGCGGTCACGCCGGCCGCTGGCAGTTTCCCCACCCACTTCGCAGCGCCGTACCTGCAGATCGCCAGCAGCGACGCCGGCGACATGGCAGCGGACATGAAGGCGTCCGGCAACAAGTTCTACACGCTCGCCTTCCTGATCCCGAAGGGCAGCTGTACCGCCCAGTGGGAGGACAACAACGACTCCGTCGGCGCGTTCAAGACTCAGATCAACGCGCTGAAGTCCGCCGGTGGCAACGTGATCATCTCGTTCGGCGGCGCATCGGGCGGCGAGCCGGCCGAGAAGTGCACGTCGGTGTCCAGTCTGCAGGCCGAATACGCGAACGTGGTCAGCACCTATGGTGTGACCAGGCTGGACTTCGACATCGAGGGCTCGGACCTGAACAACACCACGGCCAACGCGCGCCGCGACCAAGCCCTTGCCGCATTGCAGAAGGCCAACCCGTCGGTACAGGTCGACTTCACCCTGCCGGTCGCGCCGAACGGCCTTGAGTCCAACGCGCAGAGCCTGCTGAAGGACGCGAAGAGCAAAGGCGTGAAGGTCAGCACCGTCAACATCATGACAATGGACTTCGGCGACGGTCAGAACGCCCTGAAGGATGCGGAGTCCGGCGCGAACGCGACGCACACCCAGCTGGGCAAGATCTTCACGGGTTCGTCGTCGGCGCAACTGTGGAACATGATCGGCCTGACCCCGATCGCCGGCCAGAACGACGACAACGAGTTCTTCAGCCAGTCGAACGCGTCCACCCTGGAGAGCTTCGCCAAGTCGAACGGCGTAGGGGTGCTGTCCTTCTGGGAGGTCGACGGATTCGACAAGAGCCTCGGCTACGCCTATACGAAGGTCTTCACCAAGATCACCGGGTAGCACCACCACCGGCGGGTATGTGGCCCGCTCCCGAGTGGCCGACGCCTGTGACCGGCCAGGCAGGGCCTCGGCACGTTACCGTGCCGAGGCCCTGCTCGGGTTCAACCGTCCCAAACAACGACGGGCCCTAACTCCGGCGAGTGATCGAACGCTCACCAGCAGTGATAACCTCCGGTCAGCGCGACGCGACCAGGCGTCCGCCGACCGACCCTGCGGAGTACCTCGATGCGCCCACCTCGTCTCGTCCTACTGGCCGCGATGGCCGCGACAGCCCTCACCACAACGAGTGTCCCGGTGAGCCCCGCCATCTCACCTGATCCGGTCAAGCTGCACCCGACCGTCAACCACATCGGCGCGGCCACCGCCACACCCCTGACCACGACGCAATGCGAAGCCCAATTCCAGATCTCCTGCTACGCACCACTCCAGATCCAGAAGGCATACGACCTGTCGGCATTGTTCGCCGACGGCACCGAGGGCCAGGACCAGACGATCGCCATCGTCGACTCGTTCGGCTCACCCACCATCCAGCACGACCTCACCGTGTTCGACACGACCTACAACCTGCCCGACCCGACCCTGACCGTCATCCAGCCGGCCGGAACAGTCCCGCCCTACGACCCGCACAACACCGACCGAGTCGGCTGGGCCAGCGAAACCAGCCTGGACGTCGAATGGGCACACGCGATGGCCCCGAAGGCGAACATCCTCCTCGTCGAGACACCGACGTCAGAAAACGAAGGCACCAGCGGATTCCCGGAAATCGTGACGGCCGAGAAGTTCGTGATCGACCACCACCTGGCGGAGGTGATCAGCCAGAGCTTCAGCGCCAACGAGGAAACCTTCCCCAGCAAGGAATCCCTACTCGCGCTACGCGGCGCCTACGAGGACGCGGCCGCCAAGGACGTGACCGTGCTGACCGCATCCGGCGACTCCGGCCCCACCGACGCCACAGCGAAAACGATCACGTCCTGGCCGGACAGTGACCCACTGGTGACCGGCGTCGGCGGCACCAAGCTGAGCCTGGACGCCAACGGCAACCGCACCGCGCCGGACGTGGTCTGGAACGACACGTTCGACGTGCCGACCCAGCAGTACATCTTCGGGAACAACGGTCCCAACGCGCTGGCCGGCGGTGGCGGCACGTCGAGCGTCTTCCCGCGTCCGGACTACCAGTTCCCGGTGGCGAACGTGGTCGGCAGCCGGCGCGGCGTACCGGACATCTCGATGAGCGGCGCGTGCAACGGCTCGGTCAACGTCTTCCAGAGTTTCGGCGGCCAACCGGCCGGCTGGTACCCGACGTGCGGCACCAGCGAGGCGACCCCGCTGTTCGCCGGCATCGTGGCGCTCGCCGCGCAGCGGGCCGGCCACCCGCTCGGCCTGATCAACCCGGCGCTCTACTTCATGTCCCAGGCACACGCGCCCGGCATCGTGGACGTGACGAAGGGCGACAACACCGTGTCGTTCACCCAGGGCGGCAAGAACGTCACCGTCACCGGATTCAGTGCGCGGCCCGGCTACGACCTGGCATCGGGCGTCGGCACGATCGACGCCAAGCTGTTCGTACCCGAGTTGGCATCTTTCGTGGACCACGGGTCCTGGTGATCAACGGGCGGCGTCCAGGAACTGGCCGACCGCCCGGACCGTCGCCTTCGTGCGCGCCGAGCCGATCAGGTCGAACGCGTGGTGGGCGTAGGGCAACTCGGCATACGCGATGCGTGTCACCTTCTTGGCTCGCGCCACGAAGTTCCGAGCCTGGGTGACCGACACGATCTCGTCCCGGTCACCGTGGACCACGAACATCGGCGGCGCGTGCTCGTCCACCCGCCAGGTCGGTGACGCGGCGCGCCAGGTGGCCTCGTCGTCGAGCAGGTCGGCGTCGAACAGCACCCTGCGGACGTAGTCGCGCAGGCGTGGTTGGCCGTCGTCGTTCAGGGCGGTCAGGTCGTAGACGCCGTAGAGCAGCGCCGCGGCCTGGATCGTGGTATCGGCCTCGG
>WNGR01007645.1_pt1 | contig 11458 bp, 10 predicted proteins | sample 5407581 | NCBI WGS metagenome assembly WNGR01 (sample SAMN13153383, study PRJNA577476) | soil metagenome | isolation source: 80 cm soil or saprolite under Garry oak tree replicate 2 | place: USA:California | collected 2016-06-15
AGCCTGAGATTCGAGGGAATCCCCAACCGCAATTTGCAAGAAAATCGACCCCGCAGACCCAATTTCCGGCAATTCCAATCCAAGGAATTCCAGAAATTTCTATTGCCAGTCAATCGCTTCAGGATATTTCACGGTCGACGAAATGGCCGAAGTTTTTTTCGGCCATTTTCATTTTACGGGAACTCGTAGAGCTACGTGTTCCCGTTTTGCATCGCGCGGCGCTATTCGCGCAAACTCCGTAGCGATGCCGTAGAAAAATCCCCGCGCAAAAGTTCCTTCATCATTTTTATTGACTGGATGTTTACCACTTTCATCGAGCGCGCATTTACCAACCCGCGCGATGCGCACCTCGAAATGCCTGCAATTGCTTGAGTGTAGCAGACGCGCAACGCCGATTAACCCGGCGGCAACCTAAATTCGATACCAACGAAAAACGTCGAATTGCACGGATGTACTGCCTTCGATCTACCCTTGTAAGCGTTGCGTGAGCGTATCAATGTTTGTGTTGCGTACCCAGCCGAAGGGCGCACGGTTTGCGTCCTTCGGTCTCGGCCTCTGCATCATCTTCGCGTTGATGCCGACCGAGACCGGATATCAGGACATCGCCTCACTGCTCGCCCGGCAGCCGGGCGTCGCCGAGCGCTGGCAGAAGCGTGTGTTCTCCGCCGCGAGCTCTATCCAGGTCGCCACCTACTCGTTCGGTCGCCCGATCGGAACCTCGTCGCCGCAGAGCGCGAACATTCGCCTGGCAAGCCTCGACAACCAGGGCATCGACATCACCGGTTCCATTACCCGCAATCCGCTGGCTGCGCCGCCGCCGCGCTACCAGGCTTCCGATTTCCCCAAGGTCGACCGCACGCTGAAGGGCGACCGCCTCGTCGTCGCGCCGCCCGCTGAAACAGCGGCGCCTCCTGATGCCGCGCCAACCAATCAGGATCCCGCGACGTCGATTGCGCCGGTAAACGGCATGAAGACCGCGAGCCTGCCGCCGGTGGCCGAGAACGCGCCGCTCGACCCGGAACTCGAGGAGGCGCTCAGCGCGCCGCCGTTGCCGCAATACACCTCGCCGCCGCCGCAATATGACGTGTCGCTGTCGCTGGAGACCGCCCCGCTGGACGATCTCAACAGCGCGCCTTCCGCGCCCGCCACAGCCGTCACTCCGGCCCCGCCGCGCGATGCCTTCGCGTTCAAGACGTCAAGCCTGTTCTTCGCCTCGTCGCTCGGTTCCGCCGAAAGCATCGAGCGCTGGCAGCCCGGCGAGGCGCCTGTCATCGTGGCGCCGAGCGCGGTGCCTGATCCCGACATGAAGATCATGGCCTCACTGCCGGTCGATGCCGACGGCCCGGTCCGGGCCGGCGAGATGGGCGAGAGCATCGCGCCGAAGGGCGAAGTCAATTCCGATAACCAGCGCGCCAAGACGCCGGCCGAGCGGCTCGGCCTGTTCGACGATAAGTCCCGCGCCAAGTCGGAAAAGTGCCTCGCCGAAGCCGTCTATTTCGAGGCCCGCGGCGAAGCGGTGCGGGGACAGATCGCGGTCGCCCAGGTCGTGCTCAACCGCGCCTTCTCAGGCAAATATCCGGAGACCGTCTGCGGCGTGGTCTATCAGAACAAGAACCGTCATTTGGCCTGCCAGTTCACCTTCGCCTGCGACAACAATCCCGACGTTATTCGCGAGCCCGATATGTGGGACCGCGCGCAGAAAATCGCGAAGGCGATTCTCGACGGCCGGCTCTGGCTGCCGGAGGTCGATCGCTCGACGCATTACCATGCGTACTGGGTGCGGCCGTCCTGGGTCAGCGAAATGAAGAAGACCTACAAGTTCGGCGTCCACACCTTCTATCGCCCGCGTGCCTGGGGCGACGGCAGCGATGTGCCGAGCTGGGGATCGGCCGCCGAGACCGCTGAAATCTCCGCCAAGCTTGCGGAAGCCGCGCAAAGCTCGGCCGAGTTGGCCAGCGTGAAGCGCTAGCGCGATTCGCCGGGACGACGTTTTGCAAATTGCCCTCGCTGATTTGCTAATTGCTCTCGCCGATTTTGCAGGGCTGCCCTGCGCGAACGATTTTTGTCGCCGCCCCCTTTGGATTTTCATGCAGATGCATTAACTCCCTGTAACCTCGGCCCGGCTGAACGGGCGCAGGGTGATGCAGGGGGAAACAAATGGCCGTAACCACAGGCGAGCTTCGCCCGTCCTCGGGTCCTGCCACCTGGCGCACCCCGTTGGTGATCATCATTTGCGGCTGCGCCATCGCGCTGTTGAGCTTCGGACCGCGGTCGAGCCTTGGTTTCTTCATCCAGCCGATGAGCCGCGACTTTGCCTGGGGCCGCGACGTCTTCGGCCTCGGACTTGCGCTGCAGAATCTGCTGTGGGGATTGGGGCAGCCGATCGCAGGTGCGATTGCCGACCGGTTCGGCCTGCTGCGCGTGATGATCGCCGGCGCGCTGCTCTATGCCGGCGGCCTGTTGATCATGCGTTACGCCGCCACGCCGTTATCGCTCGATCTCGGGGCCGGCGTCCTGATCGGTTTCGGGTTGTCCGGCTGTTCGTTCAATCTGGTGCTGTCGGCGTTCAGCAAGCTGTTGCCGCCGGAGCGGCGCGGCCTCGCGCTTGGTGCAGGCACCGCGGCCGGTTCATTCGGGCAGTTTCTGTTTGCGCCGTTCGGCGTTGCGATGATCGATAGTTTCGGCTGGCAGTCGGCGCTGATGGTGTTCGCGGCGTTGATGCTGCTGATCGTTCCGCTGTCGCTCGCGCTCGCCACGCCGCCTGCGGAAACGACCGACGTACCTGCGGCCGACCAGCAGTCGTTCAAGACGGCGCTGGCGGAAGCATTCGGCCATCGCTCCTACGTGCTGCTGGTGCTCGGCTTCTTCACCTGCGGCTTTCAGCTCGCTTTCATCACGGTGCATCTGCCGGCGTATCTTGGCGATCGCGGCATCCCCGCATCGACCGGCGGCTGGGTAGTCGCGGCGATCGGCCTGTTCAACATCATCGGTTCGCTCAGCGTCGGCTGGCTGCAGAACATCTTTCCGAAGCGCTACATCCTCTCGGTGATTTATTTCACGCGGGCACTGTCGACCATCTCCTTCATCTCGTTTCCGATCACGACATTCTCGGCGATCGCGTTCGGTGCGATCAGTGGCCTGACTTGGCTCTCCACCGTGCCGCCGACCTCGGCGCTGGTGGCGCTGATGTTCGGCACGCGATGGTTTGCCACCCTCTACGGCTTTGCCTTTGTCAGCCATCAGGTCGGCGGCTTCCTCGGCGTGTGGCTCGGCGGGATCGTGTTCGAAAAGTTCGGCTCCTACACGCCGATCTGGTGGCTCTCGGTGCTCTTCGGCGTGCTGTCGGCACTGATCAACCTGCCGATCGTCGAGAAGCCGGTGGTGCGCGCGGTTGCGCAGCCCGCCTGATGGGATAAACATCCCCGAGGAACATTTCGGCAAAAATCTCGGGGAGAACTCGTCGTGGGAACATTCAAGGCGATCAGGATCGACAAGGCGGACAAGGGTACCACCGTCGCGCTCACGCAATTCGACGAAGCCGAGTTGATGGATGGCGACGTTACGGTGCGGGTCGAATGGTCGACGCTGAATTACAAGGATGGGCTAGCCGTCACCGGCAAGGCGCCGGTGGTGCGGCGCTTCCCGATGATCGCCGGCATCGACTTCGCGGGCACCGTCGAGCAATCCACCCATCCGCAATGGAAGGTCGGCGACAAGGTCGTCTGTAATGGCTGGGGCATGGGCGAGACCCATCTCGGCAGCTACGCCGAGAAGGCGCGCGTCAAGGGCGATTGGCTGGTGCGGCTGCCGGATGGCATTTCCACCCGCGATGCGATGGCAATTGGCACCGCCGGCTACACCGCCATGCTCTCAGTGCTGGCGTTGGAGAAACACGGGCTGTCGCCTGGCAGCGGCCCGATTGTCGTGACCGGCGCCGCCGGCGGCGTTGGCTCGGTCGCGACCGCCGTGCTCTCGAAACTCGGCTATCACGTCATTGCCTCCACCGGGCGGATGTCGGAGGCCAACTATCTGAAAGGCCTCGGTGCGGCCGAGGTGATCGATCGCGCCGAGCTGTCGGGTCCCGCGAAACCCCTGGCCAAGGAGCGCTGGGCCGGCGGCATCGACAGCGTCGGTTCAACCACGCTCGCCAATCTGTTGTCGATGACGAAATACGGCGGCGCCATTGCCGCCTGCGGCCTGGCGGCCGGTATGGACCTGCCGTCGTCGGTCGCACCGTTTATTTTGCGCGGGGTGTGCCTTCTCGGCATCGATTCCGTGATGTGCCTGATTGAGCAGCGCAAGCTCGCCTGGAACCGACTCGCCAGCGATCTGGATCGCGGGAAACTGTCTGATATTACTCATGAAATCGGATTGGACGAAGTTGTGGCCTATGGCGCCAAAATCCTCGCCGGCGAGGTCCGCGGTCGAATCGTGGTAAAAATTCTCTAACGCTGTTCAGACTTTACCAACCAAGCTGCTCCAATGTTGCCACGGTTGGTATGGTAAGCAGCGGGTAAAGAAGCTTAAGGCGGATGCCCGCGCTCTGGTCAGGTTGGAGTTGGTGCATGCTTGCGCGTTTAGTGTTGGGGGCCGTGACGGCCGGGGCGATGGTGGTGCCGGCGCTGGCCGGAAGCTTGAACGCCGATGAGGCCCGCAGATTCGTCTCAGGCAAGGTATTCGCCTTCACCTGCTTCGATGGTACCCGCGGCGCCGGCCGCATCCTCGACGACATGGGGGCGGCGGGTTCGATCCAGTTCTCCGGCTCCGGCCCGATCCGCCATGTTCGGCTGCCCGGCAATACGTTGCAGGTCCGCGGCCAGAGCGTGTGCGCTTCGCTGAAGGGCTTGCCGTTCGAACCCTGCTTCAATATCGACAAGCGCGACGAGCGCACGTTCCGCGGCTCGGTTTCCGGCATGGGCTTCGCCTATTGCGACTTCCACCACCAGGGCGCCCAGCAGATGCTGATGGCACGCGCAGTGGCGCGGCCGCGCTCGCTGCACCCCTCCGAGGAGTCGTCCCGCTCAGCCGACGCCTCGCGCCCCGAAGTGACCGCGCGCGTCGAGACGCCGCGGGTTGAAAGCACGAAGCTCGAGCCGGTGAAATCGGAGCCCAAATCGGAGCCTGCCAAGGTGGAAAGCGCCCCGGAATTGCGCCGTTCGACCGACTGAGCTTGCTGGCGACCTCGGCCTGAGAGCCGCATTTTCGCAATAGCGATGGCGCAACCCGTAGTCATACGGGATGACGATTTCAGATGTTGGTAGCAACCTGCGATCAACGTCCGAAGGCGGCCGGGGGTGGTCCAAACGAGTCGAGTCATGCCGCTATATTTTTTCCGGATCAGCCATGGTCGCTACGCGGGTGCGTCGGATCAGGGAACAGAATTCGAAAGCCGCGAAGCCGCCTGGTCAGAAATGACCAAGGTGTCCGGCAACCTTCTCGGCAGCATTTCGCGCAGCCTGAAGCAAAACGCCCAATGGCAAATGGAACTGCTGGACGAAACCAGGAAGCCAGTGTTCAGGATCCGCCTCGTCGCGGAGACAGTCGGCTAGAGCCCCCGTTTCGATGGAATCGAAACGGGGCTCTAGATTCTTGTTTTGACGCGTTTTCTTCACGCGAACCGGTATCCACTTCGCTCGAAAACGCTCTAGGGATCCGCCAATCTACCCGCCGGGCTGCGTGATCGGCGGCGGGGACGGTGGCGCGGCCTGCCTGCGGAACAGGATGCGCTGATACAGCCAGCCGATCGCGACCAGCACGACACCGAGGCACATGAACGACAGCGCCCGGTAGACGCCTGTCTGCGCCGACATATCGATCAGGAAGGCTTTGCCGATCGTCAGCCCGATCACGGCGGCGGAGGCCAGCCGCGCGCGTTGCGAGTTGACGACGATGCCGATGCCGAGCAGCACCACGCCGAACGTCAGCCACGCGATCGAATAGGTATATTGCTCGGCGCCGGTGGTGGGACCGCGGGTCAGGACCGGGCCATGATAGAGCCTGCGGATTTCGAACGTCACATAAGCGAGTGCCAGCACGAGCGCACCGGCGGCGATGGTGTTGGCGTAGCTCGCCGGGCGCTGGCCCGCCACCGCATAGGATAATAGCAGCGCCAGCACCGCCGGGCCCGCGTAGCCGAGCAGCAGCAGGTTGATGAAACTGCCGCCGACGTCTTCCGACCAGAACAGCGGATTCTCCAGCGCGAATAGTCCGAACAGCGTCGCCAGGCCGGCAAAGACCGTGAGCAGGATCGCGCCGACATTGTGCACGATGCTGCCTGAGCGGATGCGCAGCCGTTCCAGCCCGATCGCCAAGGCGAGCGTCACGCAGACCTGCAGCGCGACCTCGGTGAGCCCGGCGCTATTGCGGTAGACGTCGCCATTGTTGACGGCATGACGGATTTCCATGAACGCGAGCAGCACCGTGAACAGGATCGCGGCGGATTCCACCGCGCGCAGCGGCGCATCGTCGCCGTGACGTCGCAGGAAGATGCTCCCGGCCCAGAACGACAGTGCCGGAACGCCGTAACCCCACAACAGCCAGTTGAAGATCGGCGTGGTGCCAACCGCGTCGCCGGCGATCCTCGGCTCATAGCCGATCCGCAATACTACGATGCCGGCGAGGAGCGCGGCCAGCGAGCGCAGGAACGGGATCGGCCGCTGCACGGAAATCCACGCGGTGCCCATCGACATCAGCGCCAGCGCGATCGTCAGCCAACCCTTTTCCAGCGCGAACGTAAGCGCGAGCGCCAGTGCCGCGAGCGCACCGGTCGCAAACAGCGCGATCGAGGCCGACAATCCAGGTCGGTCGTCGTGCTTGCTCAAGCTTTCGGTTGCGGCGGCGTAGGCTGCGGCGAGAATGACAGCTACGATCGCAAACGGGATTGACTGGTCGAGATGGGCGATGCGGGCATAGAGCGCAACCAGCAGCGCCAGCGGCGTGAACACGGCGGATGCCGACCAGATTACCGGAATGACGGAGCCGAATTTCTGGCCCTGCGCCAGAAAGCCGGCCACGCCAAAGCCTGCGGCGAACACCGCCGCCGTGATCAGATGCAGCGACACCGATCCGTCCGTCGCATTCGGTGCGATGCCCGGCAGTGGTCCGCCCGGCAACACCAGCATGTCTGAATTGCCGCGGATGGCCCATTCGGCGAACACCAGGAAGACGAAGGCGGCCGCGGCGCCGACCGCGCCGGTCGCTGCGTCGCTGCGCCAGGCGACGACCAGGGTGGCGGCCACCAGTAGTGCGAAGGTGATCATGGCGGCGTCTGCGTGAAAACTGTTCAACACGATCAGCGTTGCGCCGAGCAGATAGGCCGCGAGTGAGCCGGATGAGATCGGCTCGACCTGTCCTTCGTCCGCCGGCGGGCCGAACATGAACCCGCACACCACCAGCAGTGCCGCGAGGATGAATCCCGTAATGACGTGGAACGCGTGGGGCGCGACCATCGCGGGACCGCATTGCAGGCAGGGGAATGTCCAGAGCAGCGCAAACACGATGGTGGTGACCGCGAGCCATCGCCACAGGCGGATGCGCGACAGCCCGAAAGACGCTGCGGTGACGATCGCGAGATAGACGTACAGCGACCAGAAATCCGGCTTGTCCGAGGATACCAGGATCGGCGTGACGAACGCGGCGGCGATGCCGAGGCCGGCCAGCGCCGGCCCGTGCAGCAGCGCCGCGGCGAGCGTGCCGAGCGCGACCATTCCGAGCAGGATGAAGGCCGAAGCGGGCGCGAGAAAATCGTAGAGGGCGTAGGCCGCGTACACAGTCGCAAAGGCGACCGCTGTTCCCGCGGCGGTGAGGATCGCCGGGATATTGGCGATCGGCAATGCTGCGATCGCGGAGATGTCTTCCTTGCGGCGGGTCCATTCGCCGGCGCCGAGCAGCGCCAGCGCAAACAGGCCGCCGAGCAGGGTGCGCACGCCGGGGCCGAGCAGGCCGGCCTCGATCGAATAGCGGACCATGAAGAAACCGCCAAGCGCCAGCGTCAAGCCGCCCATCCAGACCACCCAGCGGGTGCCGATGGTCTCCTCGAAACCGGGCGCCGGTTGCGGCAATGGCGGTGGAATTGGAGCCTCGGTCCTGTCCGGTGCGACGCTCTGTTCAGCCCCAGCGGGCTCAACCGGGGAGGCCTCAGGCACCAATGGCGGCGGTTGGGCGACGTCGGGCGATGACGCGGCCGGCGCTTGTTCAAGCTCCTGTGACAGCGGGAGTGGGGGAGGAACAGAGCGTGCCGCAGCCTTGGCCTCGATCGTCTCCAGCCGCGTGCGCAGCCCCGCAGCCTGGTTCATCGCCTTGCGCGCCATGATGAATGCGACGATGGCGATCGCAAGCGTGAAGAAATCAAACGGGGAGTCGAACATGGAGCCTCCGGCAAGGCGCGCGGGATCGTCGATCGATCAGCGGCTCGTCGCAATCCTCTAGGTGCAGTCTTGTCGGCTAAAAGTTCAAGTCGGACGGGGCGGCATTTCGGCGCGCATTACTCCAGATCGACACGAAACGGCTTGCCTTCGACTATCATGCTGCCTGGTCCCATCTCGTCGAGCGCGCGCAGCATCCGCCCCTCACGTCCCAACACCTTGTCTGCGAGGCCGACGATCAGTCGGTTGGGCGAGGCGATCGGTGAGGCGGCGCGAATTTGCCGCGCAATCGCCGCTTCGTCGCGGTGCGGATTGAGCATGCAGGCGGCGGCAAAGGCGCTGGCCGTCGAGCGGCTGATGCCCGCGTAGCAATGCACCACCATCGGTGCGCTGCGGTCCCAATTTCGCACGAAGTCGAGGACCTTTTCGACATGCGCTTCGGAGGGCGCGACGAAGCCATCCATCTGCTCGATGATGTCGTCCATCTGCACGCGCAGATGGTTGGCCTCCAGCACCGTTAGCGGCCGCTGTACCTGAGCGACGTTCGCCATCACGGTGAGAATATGACTGGCGCCGGTGGCCATGACGGTGTCGGGAAGTGCGGCGAGCGAGCAGACGTGAAGCATGGCGATCCTGAGCGTCCTCTGAAGTTCGGGATTATAGGCCGACGAGGACTGCGGTGAAAGCCGCATCAAACGCCGCGTTCATACCTCCAACGCGTTGAATCGCGCCAAAAACCGCTTCTCGGCCTTCGCAGCGGTCCATGGCGTCAGATAATCCCGCTCGGTGGCCTCGGGCAATCCGGGATTGGGGCCGAACAGGCGTTTCGCCTCCGCTTCCGCAAAACCTGCCAGATGGGTGGCTTCGAGATAAGCGGCGCCGCGGTCGGCGGCCTTGATCTTTTGGGTGATTTCATCGGCCAGAACCGGCGGCAGTCCGAACCGGATATGGATCGCGGATAATAGCCGTTTCTCCACCAGCTTGTAGTCGCCGCCGAGCACTGCCTTGAACGGCGAGATCATGTCGCCGATGACGTATTCCGGAGCGTCATGCAGCAGCGCCGCCAGCCGGAATTTGATATCGACGCGCGGCATCTGCTCGCGCAAGACGGCTTCGACCAGCAGCGTGTGCTGCGCGACCGAGAAAATATGCGCGCCATTGGTCTGGCCGTTCCAGCGCGCGACACGGGCGAGACCGTGGGCGATGTCGGCGATCTCGATATCGAGCGGCGAGGGATCGAGCAGATCGAGCCGTCGGCCCGACAGCATCCGCTGCCAGACCCGGATGGAGATATCGGAGGAGGACGATTTTCGAGCCGTCATTTGACCTTGAGACGCGGTGAGCGAGGCTTGCCGCCGCAGCTCTCGTGGCAGAAGCAGGTGACGAGATGGTCGTTGACCATGCCGGTCGCCTGCATGAAGGCGTAGACGATGGTCGGGCCGACGAATTTGAATCCGCGCGAACTCAATTCCTTCGAAATCTTGATCGACAGCGGCGTCGAGGCCGGCACGCTAGCGGTGGTCTTGAACTTGTTGATCTTCGGCTGGCCGTCGACGAAGTCCCACAGGAATTTCGAGAAGCCGGCGCCGTCTTCCATGATCTTCAGATACGATTTGGCGCTATTGACTGCGCCTTCGATCTTGGCGCGGTTGCGGACGATGCCGGCGTCGTTCATCAGCGCGTGAACTTTTTTCGCGTTGTAGCGCGCGATCTTCTCCGGCTGGAAATCGTCGAACGCGTTGCGGAAATTCTCGCGCTTGCGCAAAATTGTGATCCAGGAAAGTCCGGCCTGGAAGCCGTCGAGGATCAGCTTTTCATAGAGCGCGCGGTCGTCATATTCCGGCACGCCCCATTCGGTGTCGTGATAGGCCATGTAAAACGCGTCTTCGCCCGGCCACGGGCATCGTGTCTTGCCATCGGCATGCAGGCGCGCAGCGCGGCTCATGCGACGGGCTGCTTGAGCGTAGCGCGGACGATTTCCGGCTCGGCGAGACGAAGGGCAAGGCCGCCCGCGGTCAGCGCTAACCCGGCGTCGAGCGCCTCAGTGACGCGGTCGGTACGCACCAGCGCGAGACCGATCTCGCCTGCGGTCGAGCCCATGGTGCCGACGGATTTGTCGCCGGCCAGAATCGTGGCGCCGGATTCGGGGGAGGGGCCGTCGAGAATGATCTTCACGGTTCGGGTGCGTGCGGTGCCGCGGTGCTGCATCCGCGACACGACTTCCTGCCCGACATAGCAGCCCTTGTCGAAATCGACGCCGTGCAGGCGATCCATGTTGGTCTCGTGCGGAAACGCGTCGCCATAGATGAAGTCGAGCCCGCCGCGCGGCGCGCCGCAGGCGATACGATGCGCCTCATAGGCGGCACTGTCTTCGAGGTCGGCACCGATGAGGTCGGCGACCTTCTGCTTCAATTCTTCGGGGACGAGAATCCGCCAGCCGAGCGCATTGTCGCGCGGATCGGCGAACGACAAATCCGGCTTCATCGCGGGCTCGCCGTCCCAGGCCGCCAGCACGCCGAGGCTGTCGGAGAGATCTTCGACCGTGACCTTGGCGCGCAGCTTGTAGAAGCCGAGCTTGGTGGCAAGCCCCGGCGCCAGCGCGCGCGGGGCATCGATCAGGAAGCCGCCGCCATGACCGGCCGGGGCCTCGGTGATCAGGAAATCGGTGATGATCTTGCCCTGCGGCGTCAGCAGTGCGCCGAAGCGGCCGAGACCCGGCCGAAGCAGCGTCACATCTGTGGTGACGAGGCCATTGAGAAAGTTGCGCGCGTCCTCGCCGCCGACCTTGACCACGCCCCGATCTGGGAGAAAGGCTGCTTTCATGCGCTTAATTCGGCTCTTTCTGGAAGTTCCTTTGGGAAACGCGAGAGGCGGATATCCCATATGAAAGTAAGGCGCTAAAGTACCGGGAACAAGGCCTGCACGACAGCCATGAGCGGGCATCGAGGACCGATGAATCAGCGATTTGACACCATTCTAAAATCCGGCACCGTGGTCAATCAGGACGGCGAGGGCGTGCGCGATATCGGCATTGTCAATGGCCGCATCGCCGCGATCGGCGGCCTCGGCCAGGCCTCGGCCGGCGAGGTGATCGA
>WNGR01007649.1_pt1 | contig 11454 bp, 9 predicted proteins | sample 5407581 | NCBI WGS metagenome assembly WNGR01 (sample SAMN13153383, study PRJNA577476) | soil metagenome | isolation source: 80 cm soil or saprolite under Garry oak tree replicate 2 | place: USA:California | collected 2016-06-15
CTATATTTTCTTACCTGCACTATGTCCCTGTCAAGTCGCTCAAAAAATCGGTACTGTTCAGACTTGAGGGGGAAAGAGAGACGAGGGCGACCCAAGGGTCCCCACCCCACGTCCTCTCCGCTCCCGCCCCTACGGGTGTTTTCCCCCGGAAGGATGGAGAGCCAAAAAATCACTATTGCCAACCGATACTTATGCGTGTTATGCTTGTACTGTCTACCTCACAGGCCTTAGCGTTACTTGAGATCGTACATGTAGCACCAAAAACTTACACTTACGCTACCACTACAACCTTGTATCTTAATAAACGCAACTTGTTCGGTTAAACAGGCACGAAAAGTATCATTTCTACGCTGTATCCCTAATAGAAAGGTATCACACAGTGGAGAACAGGGACAGGTTTAATAAATTTACAGAACGTGCTCGCAAGGTCTTGACACTGGCACAGGAAGAGGCTCAACGCTTCCAACACAACTACATCGGCACTGAACATCTCCTACTCGGCCTTGTGCGCGAAGGTGAAGGGGTTGCCGCCAAAGTATTAACGAACCTCGGCATACAATTGAGTGACGTGCGTGCCGCAATTGAATATATTATCGGTCGTGGTGACCACGCGGCACCCGGTGATATTGGCCTTACTCCCCGTGCAAAAAAAGTAATTGAGCTGGCTGTTGATGAAGCAAAGCTGTTGAAGCACCAGTATATTGGCACCGAACACCTTCTCCTGGGACTGGTACGCGAAGGGGAAGGTATTGCCGCGGGAGTACTGGCGGGCATGGGCGTGAAACTCGAGCAGGTGCGTGCAGAAACTCTGAAAGTGCTTCAATCAATTCAAGATACAAAGGAATAATTGAGTCCTACCATCCTAGAAAATACAACAGATCTCCTAATACAAAACGCACCCTGATGAAGTGCCCATGCTCCAGGGCGAAATCGTACTCTACCTGGCTGATTGGTGGCTCCAAATCTTGAGGAACAAGCGGCGCTCCTGCCTGGGCGAGAATAGTCGCTACAATTTCAGGTGAGCAAACCAACGAGGAGAGTTTCGGGCGATGGACGGCTCGCCAATCGCCACAGAATTGCTCAAACCGCCGGCGGTTCTGACGCCACAATTTCAGCTTTTTGCTATAGTCGCTCCAGCATTCCCGCGCCATCGCTCCGGAAGCATCAATCTTCACGAAGAGCCGTTCCATCCGCGCTTGCAATACAGCGTCATCGGGATAACAGCTATCAAAATCAACCTCTTCTGGCTCAAAGCTACTTAGAAAATGCTGGTAGAGCCGCGCTGCGCTAATGGTGGCTACTCCCACCTGGGCGCCGTGCAGTGCCAGGCCGCGCCGGTGATGGTCCGCGATCATATCCAGGACGTGCGATGTCACATGTTCAGTGCCTGAAATGGGGGCCGACATATCGACAATGGATTGAGCAATACCAGCAAGCAGCAAAGCTTGAGCTACAACCGCTTCTCCTTCGAGTGAACGCTGGCCGATGCCTGCCGCGTGCTCTATGAGTATAGTTTCAAGGCTGCCCAGCAGCGCCAGTGGGACTTCGCTATAAAAATCAACCATGCCAAGAGCACTGGCGAGATACCAATCACCATAGGCGACGAAGCGGGCGCAGCAATCGCCAAGCCCTGCCAATGTCATTGCTTTTGGAGCTGAGGCAAGTACTCGCAGATCAGCTATGATAGCCGTAGGGTAACGCGAAGGAATAGTGCGCTTGACACCATCTTTGAGCAATACAGCCATATTCGCGGCAAAGGCTGTGACCGAATTGGCAGTCTGGCAACATATGTAGACAATATTCTTTAGCCCGCCCTGCTCCTGGTCATACAGATAGGCCGCGTGTTTGACAATATCGGTCACTGTTCCAGAGCCGAGCGCGATCAGCGCGTCTCCTGGCAGAATTGCTTCGTGAACGCGCCGCACCTGCTCAAAATCAGCATGGACAAGAGCATAGCGGTCACTCTCGAGCCACAGAGACGCAACATGGTAACCGGCATTATGCAACAATGCTTGTACGAAGGGCTTCAAGTCCCACCCCTCCCGCAGCATGGAGGTCTCGTCCATCACCAGCAGTACCCGCACTCCGGGAGCAACCCCTGCACGTTGTAGCACCTGTGGCAGTTGTAGCAGCGCATCCTGGCCGATGAGAATCTCGTCGATACCAATGGCGCGCAGGGTTGACTGGTCGTCTTGCGCTGCCAACCACCGCTTCAGTGCGGGCATATCTCCAGGGTCAACCGCAAACTCTGAACTACTCTTCATAGCCATATCCCTTTCTTTGAGTACACGCTTCTTAACCTTGATCAAAGAGTCTCAACGGAAATGCAACCGTATTGCCACATATTTCTTAGTGTTGCTTGTGTATCATTGGCTGTAACAAATTCTATGTAACTTCATTCTAATTGAGGAGCCAAGTATGAGTAATGAAGCTGCGTCTCGTCCGACTATAGAGCCGACATTGTCCTTGTATACTTATGAGACGATTGCTACAACTGAGACAATTGTGGCGACGATCCAGCATATTGTAGCTACTCGTGCCAACCAGCTCGCCCTGGTAACCATCGCGCTCTACCTTGAATCCGACGCAAAAACAAACTCAAATAACACTCTATATACCGACCCACTTGCCAGTACGCACTACTTAATGAATTGCCTGCGCCCACTCGTACGCAAAACGGATGTAGTCTTTCTCCTTGGCAACACGTTGCACTTCCTTTTGCCTGGAGCCAACCTCCAGGGAGGGCAAATTGTACAAAGCCGTCTCTGGGATGCTCTACTCTGGAGTATTCATAATACCACCGAAATGGAGCTCACCCGTCCCATTGAAATAACTATCGGTCATAGTGCCTACCCGACGCCTTATCAAACTATCGGCGAGTCAATCGAGGCCGCCAGCCAGACAAGCCTACGCTTCAATTTCACCCCCAAACGTTCAGCGCGCAAAACTATCACCCGCCAGGGGCAGAGTACCCGACATCAAACCGCGGATGACGAGTTACCAGCCCTCGCCCGCAAATTGGGCATTCCTTACCTCTCGCTCTTACCAAAAAAGCCCCACGCACGGCTACAACAGCTCGTCAATGCCCAGCTGGCCCAGGAGCTTCGCTGCTTTCCCGTTGGTCGCGATCGCAACATACTGACTGTGGCCATGTTAAATCCACAGGATCACGCGGCCCTTGAGCGCCTTCAACAGGAGACCGGACTACATATCTTCCCCGTTTTAACGCACCCCGAAGCACTGCAGACCGCGATTGAGCAATTGATTTGATTCCACTCTGTGGTTTAAGAGTACTGAGGGTGAGCCTCATCGTGATAGATTTGATACGTGGCAAGTGCATAAACCTGAGGCCAGGAGTGGTTTCGCGAGATGTACCTGAAAAAATCTATGCTTTTTCTTATACACTGTAGTATACTGCCCAAGAGATCAGACGGAATATGTATAGAAAGGTTTTGTATATCTGATGAATATTTTAGTGACTGGTGGAGCGGGTTTCATTGGGTCTCACATCGTTGATCAATGTCTTGCGGCAGGGCACAAGGTTGCTGTCCTGGACAGCCTGTGGGAAGAGGGCGGGGGGAAGAGAACAAATCTTCAGCCACAAACACAGTTCTTTCATGTCGATATCACAAATGAAGACAGCCTGAACCAGGTTTTCGATACGGTACGCCCAGAAATTGTCTGCCACCAGGCTGCGCAGCAAAGCGTTGCAGTCTCAACGCAGGATCCGAAACTTGATGCGCGTGTCAACGTACTGGGCCTGCTCAATGTTTTAACCAATTGCACTCGCGTGGGCACCCGCAAGATCGTCTTTGCTTCGTCTGGCGCAACCTATGGCACCCCCGTTCGTCTCCCAATCGACGAAGAGGTTGAACAACATCCAGAATCACCCTACGGTATCACCAAGATGGTCGCGGAACACTACCTGCGCTACTGGAAAGAGGCAAATGGACTGACATATACAATTCTGCGTTATGGCAACGTCTTTGGTCCGCGCCAGGACCCCAATGGAGAAGCAGGCGTCATCGCCATCTTCGCCAGGCGCTTTCTTAACCACGAGACAATACGGATTGACTGGGACGGGGAACAGCAGAAGGATTACATCTACGTGGGAGACGTCGCACAGGCCAACCTCATCGCCATGGAGCACGGCGACAACGATATTTTCTGTATCGGCACAGGGACAGGGACCTCCGTCAACGAGATTTACCAGGCGATGGCAAAACTGATCGGCTACAAACCAGAGATTGTGCGAACGCCCAAACGCCCCGGCGATATCTACCTTTCATACTTCGATTGCAGTAAGGCAGCCCGCATCCTTGGGTGGAACGCGGCAGTCACGCTGGAAGAGGGAATTCGCGCAACAGTCGAGTACTTCAAAAAGGCTGAATAAACAGGAGCCCCCAGGTTGACCGCAAGGGTCAACCCTACTATACACGAACGCTACGCTCAACCCTGTAGAGGCAATCCTTGCCCCTACGGGTACGGAGCCGCTTCCGGGGAAGGAGAGGTTTCGCGATGATTTATACTACGAACTGGCGCATAGCTTCGATTATTTGACACTAATTCTTTCTCTTTATGCTTCCTATTGCAATTAAAACACTTTTCCCTGCATATCGGCTGGAACAGGAATACCAAATTGCTCCAATATTGTGGGAGCAATATCCATCAACTGCAATCCTGTCAGCTCGCGCCCCCCAGGACCCTCGTGAGCATCAGGGTCATGTTTGATCACGATTCCAAACTGCGCATGATTACAATCGTCAGGCCCCGTATCATTATCGAATGTGTAAATCGAGCGGTGACCCACTGTCCCAACTGAACGCCAGGAAAGGTCGCCAAAGTAGACAAGCAAGTCAGGTGGCACACCATGTACTTCTTGATATATTTCTTCTGGTTTGAAGACTTTTGTGCCAATATTCACACCAGTATGATCCACTAATGCCTCGAACTTGTCAATAAGCTCGTCGCGCAGCGCCTCAACTTCAGCGGGTTTGACAATACCCTGGGGTTCACGTCCCTCCACGTTGAGGAAGATACGCGCATAATATCCACCATCACCCCAAGCCTTTGTTTTGCTCCAATCGATCTCGCACCTGTCGATGGCCGTCAACGTCGTTGGCTGTGTTTTCAGCGTGAGATACCCTTCGCGTATCAGCCACTCATTGACACAGATGCCACCATCCATCTTTTTGGCCCCGTGGTCGGAGACAATGAATACCGTTGTGTCATCATCCACCAGGTCGAGGATCCGGCCGATCTCGCTATCGATGTAGTGATAATAGTCATGAATGCTTGAATTCAGCCGTGGATTGACCTCATACTTGCGGTGGGTAGGATCGTGATACTTCCATAAGCCATGATGAATACGGTCGGTACCCATCTCAACGAACATAAAGAAGTCCCAGTCCTTCTCCGCGATCCACTTCTTGACGAGCTTCAAACGTTTCTCGGTCATGCGATAAATCTGGCGCAGCAGGTATGCTTTATCTTCTGTGCGGAAATTCGGCACATCTACCAGGTATTCACCGACGATAGCCTCTATTTCCTTCATCGCCGAAGCAGGATATGTGTAAGGTTGAGCGGGATTTTTCGTCGAAGGAGAGAGGAAACAGCCTATCTGGATGCCATTGACCAGCTTTGGCGGATACGTTTGCGGCACGCCAATGGTAATCACTTTCTTTCCCGCACGTGAGAGCACATCCCATACACGATCGGTCTTCACCGAATGTGCATTTGCCAGCGTGTATGTATCATATGAGTAGTCCCCACGATTGCGAAAACCATAAAAGCCCAATGTCCCCGGATCCTTACTCGACATCATCGAACTCCAGGCGGGCACGGTGATCGCAGGAATACAACTCTCTAGCTTCCCCCATACACCATCATCCATAACCCGTTTGAAGTTTGGCAATTCATCGCGCCATTGATCAAAAATCAGTTCTGGCGGGGCGCAATCCAGTCCTATGACAAGGACTTTTTTTCGCTGCTGCATACTTACATAACTCCTTTTTGCCGGTCCGAATCCAGCGTGGGAACCTCTCTGGTCTCCACGGATACTGTTCGGGTGTTCTCCATCCGAGAGGGGGAAAGAGAGACGAGGGCGACCCAAGGGCTTTCACGGGTAGGTTTCTCATGAAGCCGCCTTGGAAGCCCGACGCGCCTCTCGCCAGCGTTGCTTCTGCCCGTGACTCTTTTTCTTCTTCTCTTTGCCTTTGCCCGTGGGTTTCTTGCGCGGAAGCAGTTCGCTGGGCCACGGTTCCGCCAGGAAACAGCCGACGGGACAATCCTCGTGCGGAAGCAAGGCCACCAGGATCAGCCGTATCCCTTGCCCAAAACAACTCGAGAGCCGCGGCTGTGATCGCTTCGTGGCCGTGCGTCGGGCAATATGCTGCTCAGGCAAGGCCGCCAGCCCGCTGCACGTCTTCGTCGCCTCGGCCTGCCCTCCCACACTCACCACCCATAACGTCGCCACGGCCATCGCCACCCACAAGCGCGCCGCTCGCTCGGGATCCTTCATCTTGGTTTGATGCCACTGCCATCCCCCGCGTTTGGTATCTTTGAACCCCGCCTCGATCCAGTTACGCCTGCTGTACCACACGATATTGGCTGCCTGCGGGGCCAAATCAGTGACAATGAGCCATGCCTCCGTGTATGGCTCGTCCCAGCGTGAAAGCCTCGTGCATGGTAAGCGACACGTCGCCTCCGAGAAACAGTCCACCGTCCCACTCCAGCTCATCCCCACCTGCGGCACCACACTCGAGAGCCAGCGAAAGTGGCTTTCCCCGGCTGGACGCACTTTGCCCGTGCGATTGATGCGCAAGAAGGGATGCCACTTCAGGCTGACAAGGTGCTCATACAACCACTTGGCATACAAGCCACGATCGGCTAACACGATCACCAGCCAGTCGGGCGGCACCGCTTCTGCTAACTGGCTCAACAGCTCCTTCCAGTACGGCTCCCACGAGCCCGGCTCATTGCTGCGCACGATTTTCCAGCCCACGGGGATGGCGCAGCCACGGTAGAGCACGCTGATCGCTAGCACCGTGAAGCGATCGGACAGCGTACTGGCATCCATCGCCAAAGCCAGACGATGCTCGCCCGGATCCCACCAACTCAAGACCCATCGCAACAAGGGCGCAAAGCACCGGTTCACCTCCAACGCTTGCCGATGCGTTCCCTTCTTCTGCTTGATGGGGTAACACCATTCGCGCAAACGCTGCCTCATGCTGGACTCGGATTGCTTGAGCAGCGGTGCGAGGATGGCAACCACGTTGGTGATGCCACACGATTTCGCCAGCACCATGCCATAACTCCACCACGCCAACACGCGGGCTTGCGGTCGACTCAAGTGCGGCAAATGCGTTGACACGATGGTTTCCCACTGCGATACTGTTTCTCGACAAGACATGATGTTCTCCTGTTTCGATATGAGACGTACTTTGTTCTATCGTACCAGATTATCACGTCTTGTCACTTCTTTCTCCTTCCTTTTCCAAAAACCTACCCGTGAAAGCTCCGCCCCCGCCCCTACGGGGGGTTTCCCCCGGAAGGATGGAGAGCCTGTTTGGACTGTTTATTGCTTCCATCTTATGACAGAGCTTATGTTTTCAGTATAACCCAATCAGACAAGAGGAGCGGCAAGGAATAACCATTGGCCGAGAGGCGTTGGCATATGTACGGCCATCCACCAGTAGTGCTGAGGATATTTCGTGAAAGGAATGAGCAAAATGACACAATCGAAGAAAGTACGTGTAGCCATCATTGGCGTAGGCAACTGCGCCAGCTCGCTCGTGCAGGGCGTTCACTACTACCGCGACGCAAAAGCCGAGGATTTTGTGCCCGGCCTCATGCATGTCGACATGGCAGGCTATCACGTTAACGATATTGAATTTTCAGCGGCCTTTGATATTGACCAGAACAAAGTCGGCAAGGATATCAGCGAGGCCATTTGTACCGCCCCTAATAATACCTACCACTTCGCCGACGTTCCCCATCTCGGGGTCAAAGTCTATCGTGGTATGACACATGACGGGCTGGGCAAATATCTTTCCCAGATCATCAAGAAAGCGCCCGGTCAGACAGACGATATCGTGAAAGTACTGAAAGATAGCGGCACCAATGTCGTGATCAACTACCTGCCGGTCGGCTCCGAAACGGCCACCAAGTGGTACGTGGAACAGATACTGCGGGCCGGGGTCGGTTTCGTCAATTGCGTTCCCGTCTTTATCGCGCGTGAGAATTATTGGCAGCAGCGCTTCAAAGAAGCCAACCTTCCGATGATAGGCGACGATATCAAAAGCCAGGTTGGCGCCACTATCGTCCATCGCATGCTGGCGCATCTCTTTCGCGAACGGGGCGTCAAGCTAGAGCGCACCATGCAGCTCAATGTCGGCGGCAACACTGATTTCTACAACATGCTTGACCGCGACCGCCTGGAATCGAAGAAGATTAGCAAGACCAATGCCGTCGCCAGCCAGCTCGACTATGACCTCGGCGCGGACAACGTGCACATAGGTCCTTCAGACTACGTGCCGTGGCTTACTGATCGTAAATGGGCCTATATTCGTCTTGAAGGACGCACCTTTGGTGATGTGCCGCTCAACGTGGAGCTAAAACTGGAAGTCTGGGACTCGCCAAACTCCGCCGGCGTCGTCATTGACGCGGTGCGCATGGTCAAGCTCGCCATGGATCGCGGCATGAGCGGGACATTGGAGGGACCGAGCGCCTACCTCATGAAGTCACCCCCGGTGCAGCATCCCGATGACCTGGCGCACGAGATGACCGAGGCCTTCATTCACGAGGAGTGCGGGACCAGTACCAGGCCGGAGTGACCCGCACCAGGCCAGAGGAGAGTGGGATGGATGCTCGCTATTTTGCGCAAATAGCGAGTAATATGCTCTATTTATTTTGGAAACAGTTGAGTTTACTATGCTCGCTATTTTCGGGAATTACTGCGCAAATTGCTCGATAATTTTTTGAATATGATGTGTAGGTTGGCATGGTTTTTTCTTCTTTTCGTGTATGGCTCGCGGCGGGCGAGTTTGTAAGGGAGGGACTGGTCCCTTTTCTGTATTGTTCTTTTTGGTTTATGAAAAGTGGTAACCTTTTGCATGCTGGTAACTACTATATTCATAGAAGAAGAGTGCTGATATATGCTCGTTCTCATTGATCGGCAAGTACAACTATGAGGGAGAACTCAGACGCCGAGCTGCTCGCTGCGGCCCGCGATGGCAACAAGGATGCATTTGGCTACCTGGTTGAGCGATACCAGCACATGACTGAACGGGTCGCTCAGCGTATGGTAGGCAATGCATACATTGCCCAGGAACTAGCGCAAGAGGCTTTTCTCCAGGCCTATCTTTCGCTGGACCGCCTGCGAAACGATGGACGCTTTGCCGGCTGGCTCTACGGCATCACCTTGAACGTCTGCCGGACCTATCTCCGTTCGCAAAAGATAGATGTACGCTCATTGGAAGCGTTGATGGGCGGGATGTTGATTGATCCCTTGCTGCTCTCTGAAGGCGTGATCGATCCACTTGCTCTTGCCGAGGAACACGAAGTAGCGAAAGTGATCTTGCGCTCTGTTTACACGCTTTCTCCAGCCGAGCGGGAAGCCACGCTCCTGTTCTACTATGCCCAGTTTCGCCTTAGTGAAATCGCCGTCATCCTCGGTATTTCTGTTGTAGCCGTCAAGGGGCGTCTGCATAAAGCGCGCAAACAACTGAAAGACGATTTATCAGCATGGTTTGAAGTAACGTCCGTACCGCAAGTATGGGCACGAAGGAGGAAGACTATGATCCAGGTTTCTGTCGTTGACAGTGTAACCGTCATGAACAAAGAGGCATCCCGTCCTCCATACTCTGTCGTCGTTTTGCATGATGAGGCTCACCATCGAGCGCTGGGTATCTGGGTTGGGCAAGCCGAAGCCTTCGCCATCGACCGGGGACTGCGCCAATCTCCGTTGCCACGCCCGATGACGATAAATTTTATCGCCAGTATCCTACACTCCCTCGGCGCAGTGCTCGAAGAGGTCCGTATTAAGTCACTCAAAGAGGAGATCTTCTACGCAACGGCCAGAATTCGCAGTGATAACACGCTGCATGAGATCGACGCCCGTCCCAGTGACGCGATCGCGCTGGCCGTTGCTACTGGCTCACCCGTCTTCGTCTCCGAAGAGATATTGGACATGGCAGGTGTTGCTCTCCCCGAAGGAAAGATGCTGCACCGCATTGACGCCACAACTGCTGCAGAACAATCAGAGCAGCATACAGCAGAGGCGGGAGAGGCGGGAGAGGCGGGAGAGGCGCTGGTCCTGGAGGAGGATTTCACAAAGTCAGAATGTAAGCGGAATTTCCAGCGTGTATTGCGGATTTTGATGCGGTAACTTCCAGCTCTGCCTTTGCACAGCCGTTCTATGGCAACATAACCACACGTGATATTGTCAGGGTGTTAGGGAAAGTCTAGCCTTGCCCATCTAGACCAGGACGACTTTATCTGCCACAGGGAGTTTGCCTTTTTGATGTTTGCACAATTAGAATAAGACGCAACCATTTGGACCAGGGAGTGAAGCTTTTTTCCAATTGGCACAAGTAAAGTGGGAATCACCCTGTGCTCGCAGGGAGTGAAGCTTTTTTCCAATTGGCACAAGTAAAGTGGGAATCACCCTGTGCTCGCCAGTGGTCCATCGAGGCGTCTACTCCGCTGTTGTCCCACTGTCAGCACCAACCGTCTCCCATCTGGAAGGTGGACTCCACTCGTATTCACTTTTTGACAGAGGTCTTGCAGGTCTCGTCCCAATCCTCGGTGATTGAACGGGGAGAAGTCGAGCCTTATCTCGGCTTGTGTCGCGGTGACCCACCCGCTCAAGTGGAAGAACGGCACAAGGCGTTCCCACCCACACGCTTGATAGCTTTCCCCAAAGTAGTGATCCCGGAGCCACATGCCCAGATTCGCGAGTCCAACCTTCAACAAAGTCATGATCTGATCTTTGGTGTTATCCAGTTCCTGCATTTCGCGTTCGCATGCCTGGAGGTCTTCTTGCTGGCGAAGGACTTGTCGGAGGACTCGACAGGACTTTTCACAGTAATTCAACTCGCGTTTTCCACCGACGCTGGTGGCTTCGAGCAAGACTCGTCGATGATGTACTTCCCACTCTGCTTCTAGTTGCTGGGCTTTGATGGCAAGCAATCCAGGCTCACCGGACTGGCCAATGGTCTCCATTGCCGTGACTTGCGCCAACAAGTCTTGCTGCCGTTGTTCCCAGATCACGACTTGCTGTTCTCGCACCTGGTCGGACGCGCGCATCTGGCGGAGCCGTTTGCGGCTCTCTGCTGCCAGTCGGTGCAAATGAGCGACGCGCTTCTCCAAGACCGTCCGTCGTTTGACCAGTTCCGAGTTCACCACTGCCTCTTTCGCATATCCGTGATTCGTATCCAGATTGAGAGGAATGAG
>WNGR01016521.1_pt1 | contig 11452 bp, 13 predicted proteins | sample 5407581 | NCBI WGS metagenome assembly WNGR01 (sample SAMN13153383, study PRJNA577476) | soil metagenome | isolation source: 80 cm soil or saprolite under Garry oak tree replicate 2 | place: USA:California | collected 2016-06-15
GCGGCCCAGTCTAACCCACACCTCGTTGTCAGGCATTAACCTCCGACTCCCTCGCGATTTACTACCTCAGGCCGTGATTGCCGCGTGCACGGTCGTAGAGATCATGACGTACTGCACTCCCGCGCAAGCACAATGCAAGATCCGTGCGCGTACATGTACAGGTCGAGCCCCTCATGCTGCTCCTGAGCGAGTTTGGACCCCTTGTTGTGCACGGGTGTTGGGTACGAACTGCGGTCCGCAAGGCGAGGCGCCACGGCTTGGTGCACCGTGTTGCCGTGTGCACCACGCGTACGAGAGGCCGTTATGTGCCTGCTGAGACCGTTGGGGTCTCCAAGGGGACGACGCTGGTGCCAGTGCCAGATGTTGTGGCTAACACCGACACTGGGTCCGATCGTGCCACGAACTATTAGTCTGTCCTGATATTGATTACGGGGAAGAAGCGACTGTGCGCATTTGGAGATTTCTCAATGATGCTCATGGCTGCTCATTAGCACGTGGTAAAGTCATATGCATGCACTGTGCTCGTTCTCATCCACTGTAGTAATACGAATGCGAACAGATGAATATCCGAAGCCCCCGCAAGGTGCATGGCAGCTCCGGCATATGCCGCATATCTCTACATAGAAATAGGGACCAACGGCGCGGAAAAGGCATACAGAGGGTGGAGCGCGATCCTTCAGGATGGCCTTCACCGCCTTTTTCAGGAACTTGATCGCTTCGTCGTTGTGGGGCTGCATCTACCTACCAACCACGTCGCATAATAACTTCAAAGAGTGTGATGGCGTCAGGGTAAAAGAACGCCGCGATCTCGCACTGCTATATCGTTGACGAGATCACGGACGGCGCGCTGTGTCCCGAACAAATCTTTGTGCAGTCCCCAGTCAGATACGACGACCTTGAGTGCGCGAATGTACAATGTAGCACGAGGCCCCCCGAATGAGAATGTCGAAGGTGACAACAACATTTGCCCAAGTACAAGTAAATGGAGTCTGACAGTAAAACCGAGACCATCACCGAAACGCAAAACCGTGCAAACGATAAAGTTGGCGTTCCACGAGCCGATGCTGACCAGCGCTGACCCATGGCTCCGAGTGCAGCTCCTGGTATTGCAGTTCCTGGTATTCTTCGGTCTTCTGTTCCTGTCTAAACTAAAGAGAACAACTTGAAGAAGTCGCTGTCGCGGGTACAAGCGAACCAATCGCGACGAGACAAGATTCGCGAACAAGTCAAAAATGTCTTTTGAGTTGTGTGGGCCCCGTAAGCTCGTTGAACGTTACACCCGGGAACTGATGACTCAAGCTGTGAGTGGCGTCGTCTATTTCGTTCTTCAGAATTAGGATGCCCACATGCAGGAAAATGGGCGGCCGACGGGGAGTTCGGGAGACACGGATGAAGGCGAAATAGAGTGCGCGAGCACTAGATAGACTCGGGTAGAATAAACTCAGGAATCGCGCGCGTGTACGGGCGACAAGTACATCGCAAGTTGGGTACTGTACAATAATTGGTAAGTATCGTCCGGATCCCGACGTCGCAGGGTGCCGTATGGACGCGAATTAAGATCTATACATCAGGAACAGTCAGTGTGCGTGAATGTAACACGAAAAACGGCAAGGCAGTCGATGTGGAAAATGCGGCTGTGCGAGCAATCGGGGAAACGGACGAGTGTTAGGTTAGTGATGAACTAATCTTACTCCGCAGCGATCAGTTTCGCTGCTCGCTCTACGATGGCGTAGAGAGCTGCCTGGGGGTGAGTGGCCGGGACGTATGGCTTCAACAAACCGCATCAGGACGTTACAGTAAGCGGGGGCCCAATTAACGAAACACACGTACCAAAATGCTCGCGTCGACAATCCGAAGGCCAACTGTCTTCTTCACGCTGAAATCGGGGTTCACAACACCATGCGGGGAGCAGTTCCGGGACATGAAGGCGGTGCCGGTTGGGTGGAACACAGTGGAGGCGTGGCTGCGCGCATACGCCTCGATCTCAGCATCCGTCTTGGCCTCAGCAAGAGCGCCAAATGGTCCGATCACGTAGTCCTTCCACGCTGGCGCGGTGGCGAACCGAAGCGCTGCCTTTATCCCTTCGCGGATAGTGGAGATATCGAAGTCCGAGTTGAGAAGCGCGGGGTCGATGTTAGGTGGGTCGAAGGGGTTTGCAGAAGCAAGGGTGATTAATCCGCCTGCGCCATTTCACGTTTAGAAGCGCCATTATCAAGTAACATGACTTACGCGAGGTAGGTGTTATCAGGTTGCTGGCAATCGACATGAAGTGATCCGTGGTAGGGGGTGACTCAATGGACGACGCGAACCCGTTCTGAGGACGGAAGCTCAATGACATTCCACGAGGGGAAGCTTCCAGGCGAGGCTTACGAAAATAATAAATTCATAATGTGGAGTTTGTGGGCCGGAAGACGGATCATTCACCGTCTTGAAGATAGTGGAGTTTTTCGGTAGCCTCAACCAGCCTGGGCTACTCCCGAATGCCTCGGCAAACGGGCCAGTGTGGGATTGTTCCCATTGTGTTAGATCATTTTGGAATAGCGTCGTGTTTCGGGCGATGTCGTCATTGGTAAAGTTGGAATTAACTGAGAACACATTGAAAAGCACGACATGGTCTTGCAAGTTCTTGCCCACGTCGGGGAGGTTTACGATCGTCCCAACGTTGAATGGACTGAGCTGTGTGCTGTCACCGATTCCCGACAGCATGAGTAACTGCGGTGTGTTGACCGCGCCGGCCGCGAGTATAACCTCCTTTGTAGCATTACGGGCAAAAAGCGGGCCTGGCGGCGTCATGTCAGATAGGCATGAGAACAGCCAGAGGTCTCCCTACCAGAAGCGGACTGGGCGAATTGGACGCTACGGAAAATGGGAAGACCACCCCGCGTGCCAGTTTGGACCACCTTGGTCACCTGGGTGTTAGTTAAAATATCTAAGTTCGACCTGGAGAGCACCGGTGTAAGGTATGAGGTCGAGGCACTGCTCCTCTGGCCACCTCCGATTGCGAACTGGGCGAAACCTTGCAAACGTTTGGGTTACATCCGTTGAATGTACGTGAGTCAAACAGAACTCACCAATTCCTAGTGGGTTCCCAGAATTCATATCCTGGTTGAAAGGAAACTCAGCGAGCTGCGCCGTCGTGTTGAAGATCCGAGAGTCGAGAGGGGTTGTATCTTGAACACTGATCTTGACGGGGCCATTCGAACCGTGGATCGCTGGATTGATCTCCCCCGTCGTGTCGTGACCATCCGGGGGGGAAACTAGGGTCTCTACCTGAGGACCGCAATCAGGCGATTGCGGCAGCGAAGTGCCAGAAAGAGGGGAGAGAATACCCCAATCAATGTGCCCCGAAGAGAGTTCCACGACCATCCGGAGTCACCAGTAACTTGGGCTAATCGATCGAAGTCGCTCGCTGGTCCACGGGTCCAGGCCATACAATCTGGGGGTTACTAAGTCCGTAGTCATGGCGTCCGAACGTGATCAACGTACTGATCGAAGTCGACCCACCGAGAGTGCGTCCACGAGGATACGCGACCGACCGCCCTTCCAAACCGGTCTGAGGGACCGTGGTATAGTTCCATGAGACATCAGACGGCGCAAGTGCCGTGCAAAAGAACGGAATGGGAATAGAGGGATTGACCGTATCGCTGGGGTATATAAGCCCCCGACTGGCAGACGAGCGCAGAAATGAAATAAAGAAAAAAACAAATCGACGAACCTCGGTCCGGCTTCGATTAAAAGTACACGATTGTTCGGATTTGCGCTCAACCTGTTTGCCAAGACACTGCCCCCCAGGCCCGCTAGACAAGTGTCAGAGAGCGCTGGAGACCCGTAGACGCTCGGACGTACCCACAATGATATATGTGTAAGAGGCATTGGGTAGCGTCGAAGGGTCGGTATACACCGCCGCCAAAACAGTCTTCAAAAAGAGAGCAGCGATGACGGAAAGGCGCATGTGGGAAATAGCAAACAGAGAAAGTCCGCAAGTCATCAGGATTCTTGTGAATACGGCTTTATGTAGCCCGCTGTTTAGTGGGAAACGGGGGCTTTCAGTTCTTCGGCAGCTGGTAGCGCCTAGTCTGCTTGAATGAACTCGTAAGCAGACTAATTACACCTTGGAGACAAGCCCAGAAGCGGCTCAACCAGACTGCCGTGTAAGTTACCTGCCGCGGTAGCCAGTGACCTTGCAGTGACCACAAGAGGGACCATTAACCATTCAGTGCGCGGAACACTTTCGCTGGTACATATTTACGTGACAGTATCCAGCTCGGAGTAGGGTACAACCTCAACGAACCTTCAGTGCTTGAACGATTTGGAGACGGGTTGCCCGAGAGCCTGGTTCGGAACATAGTCATGGAAGATACGACCAATTGGGAAGAATGGACCCGAGTGGCACGCAAACATCAGCGAAAATGGCTGTACATCTAAAATCGGTTCAAGAAGACCGGAGTACCCGGAGCCAGTAGCAACTGACCCCAGAATCGAATCGTAGTGCCAGTAACTTGAGATAGGACCCATCCTTCGGATACTCCAAATTTCTCGCTCAACTCTGGCTCAATCGATACCAAATTATACTAGTACTATTTCTTAACGTGGCTCTGCTTTTTTTTTTGATTATAAAAATCTTGTTGTATCGCAAATGTCACGCTTGCTTACCAATGGCGGGTCGATTCAGTTGGCTTGCCACCAAGCTTGCCACATTCCAAAAGTGGCAGCAAGTCCGACTCGGAGTTGGAGGGGAGGCGGGGACATAGATAGTGAGACGTTGTAAATACGCCGTGACGGCGGGTTGGGCTTGTGAAGAGAATTGTTCTTGAAATTGTCGAAGCACCGCACCGCAAACCTATTGCTTCGCCTTACAGTTGTACGCGGTCGTGCTGCGGCGCCGCTTGGAGCCTGCCAAAACAATGCCGAAAGTCAGTTCCCCGTTGATCTACATTAACTTACTGCGGCCGATCAACTCGTTTTTGGTTGGCTACGACTTTCAATCGAGGGCGGCTCTGGAATGTCAAGCATGTCAAGTCCGAGTCACCGGCGATTTCTCATATGTACAGTAACAATACAGCCTGAGTCGGTACACACCTTGCTGCCCCACTCTCACCCGGCGTGCGCCTTATGCGAGCTCATGCTCGCAGGCGCAGATTGCCGCCGAACTACAGCAGATGTAGTAGCCCCCCCCCCCTCTCTCTCTTGCCTTTTTCCCCCGGAACGTTCGTCCTTTCGGATTGGACGTGCAGCAGTGGCAGTGCGGTGCCGGCTGAATTGACATCCTCCCCCTCCCCAGGGGGGGATGTACAATTTCAACGTCACCCATATCCGAAATGCGTCCACGGCAGGTACGTGCTCCGTCCAACCATCTCTTTTTCATCCATCCCTTTGCTTATCGTCACAGGGTCCGAGCAGGGATGGTTCGTGACCACCGTCGGTGACGTTGCTGAAAGTAGAGCTGCCCTATTTCTCCAATTAACTAACGTACCAGATCTCGTCCCGGCTTGTCTTCTGCCTGCTGTGCCACTGCCTGTTTTCCCAGGTTACGACCCGGTGTTCCAACACGAGTGCGCATGACGGCTCGTCGCCCACCCTGACCCGCGCTTTAGTCACGTCTGTCTCTCCGCGAACGTGCGGCTCGTCATAAACGTTGGGAAGGAGAACTTCTGCTTAACCCCAGACGTTGTATCCTCCGTGGTTTGTGTCGTGCCATGCCGCTTGACTATCCATCCCGGTGCCCTTCGAGGAGATGGATGACCCTGCGCGCATCGTGCTCAGCTGTCTGAAACACACGGCGCATGCGAGCGTTCAGGCCAAGGGTTCGCCGAGACGATTGGGAGACGTGGTACTTGGCAAAGAATAGCGTGTGTTGGTCCCATTTGTACGGTGACGGATTACCCAACTACTAATTTTATCTCAACCTCTCGTGAATGCTTTGGACGTGAAAATGAATCAGAAGAACAAAGACATCGTAGACCTTAGTAACGTTCTAATGTAGTATGTGTACCCTTTAGCATTTCCCGAAGAACTGCAAGGCAGTAGATGCGGAAAGTACGGCCGTGCGAGCAGTCAGGGAAAAGGACGGGTGTTAGGTCAGGGGCGACGAACTAATTTGAGTCCGCAGCGATCAGTGTCGCTGCTCGCTCCGCGACGGCGTAGATAACTGCTTGAGGATGCGCGGCCGGGACGTATGGCTTAAAAAAACCGCATCAGGCCGTCAAGCGGGGGCCCAATTTACGAAACACACGTACCAAAATGCTCGCGTCGACAATCCGAAGGCCAACTGTCTTCTTCACGCTGAAATCGGGGTTCACAACACCATGCGGGGAGCCGTTCCGGGACATGAAGGCGGTGCTGGTTGGGTGGAACACAGTGGAGGCGTGGCTGCGCACATACGCCTCGATCTCAGCATCCGTCTTGACCTCAGCAAGAGCGCCGAATGGTCCGATCACGTAGTCCTTCCACGCTGGCGCCGCGGCGAACCGAAGCGCTGCCTTTACCCCTTCGCGGGTAGTGAAGATATCGAAGTCCGAGTTGAGGAGCGCGGGGTCGATGTTAGGTGGGTCGAAGGGGTTTGCAGAAGCAAGGGTGATCGATCCGCCTGCGCCATTCTGCGTTTAGAAGCGCTGTTATCAGGTAACATGACTTACGAGAGGTAGGTGTCATCAGGTTGCTAGCAATCGACAGGAAGTGGCCCGTGGTAGGGGGTGGCTCAACGGATGAAAAGAACGCATTCTGAAGACGGAAGCTCAATGATATTCCACGAGGGGAAGCTTCCAGGCGAGGCTTACGACAAAGATAAATTCATAATGTGGAGCTTGTGGGCCGGAAGACGGATCATCCGCTGTCTTGAAGATAGTGGAGTTTTTCGGTAGCCTCAACCAGCCTAAGTCACCCCCGATAGACGAGGCAAACGGGCCAGTGTGGGATTGTTCCCACTGTGCTAGATCATTTTGGAATAGCGTCGTGTTTCGGCCGATGTCGTCATTAGTAAAGTTGGAATTAACTGAGAACACATTGAAAAGCAAGACGTGGTCTTGCAAATTCTTGCCCACGTCGGGGAGGTTTACGATCGTCCCAATGTTGAACGGACTGAGCTGTGCGCTGTCACCGATTCCCGACAGCATGAGTAACTGCGGTGTGTTGACTGCACCGGCCGCGAGTATAACCTCCTTCGTAGCATTGCGGGAAAAGAGTGGGCCTGGCGGCGCCATGTCAAACAGGCGTGTGAACAGTAAAGGTCTCCCTACCAGAAGCGGACTGGGCGAATTGGACGCCGCGGAAGATGGGAAGACCACCCCGGGTGCCAGTTTGGACCACCTTGGTCACCTGTGTGTCAATTAAAATATCTAAGTTCGACCTTGAGAGTGCAGGTGTAAGGTATGAGGTCGAGGCACTGCTCCTCTGGCCACCGCCGATTGCTAACTGAGCCCAACCTTGCAAACGTTTGGGTTACATCCGTTGAATGTACGTGGGCCGCACAGAACTCACCAATCCCTAGTGGGTTCCCAGAGTTCGTATCCTGGTTGAAAGGAAACTCGGCGAGCTGCGCCGTCGTGTTGAAGATCTGAGAGTCGAGAGGGGTTGTGTCTTGAACACTGATCTTGACGGGGCCATTCGAACCGTGGATCGCTGGATCGACCTCCCCCGTCGTGTCGTGACCATCCGGGGGGGAAACTAGGGATTCTATCTGAGGACCGCAGTCAGGCTGCGGCAGCGAAGTGCCAGAAAGGGGAGAGATAATACCCCAATCCACGTGCTCCGAAGAGAGTTCCACGACCATCCGGAGTCACCAGTGTCTTGGGCTAATCGATCGAAGTCGCTCCCTGGTCCACGGGTCCAAACCAAATAATCTGGGGAATACTAAGTCTGTAGTCACGGCCTCTGAACGTGAGCCAACGTACTGATCGAAGTCGACCCACCGAGAGTGCGTCCGCGAGGATATGCGACCGACCGTCCTCCCAAACCAGTCTGAGGGACCGTCGTATAGTTCCATGAGACATTAGACGGCGCAAGTGTCGGGCAAAGGAACGGAATGGGAATAGAAGGGTTGACCGTATCGCTGGGGTATATCAGCCCCCGACTGACAGACGAGCGTAGAAATAAAAGATCGACGAACCTCGGTCCAGCTTCGATTAAAAGTACACGATTGTTGGGACTTGCGCTCAACCTGTTTGCTAAGACACTCCCCCCAGGTCCCGCTAGACAAGTGTCAGAGTGCGCCAGAGATGCATAGACGCTCGAACGTACCTCCCACAATGATATATGTGTAAGAGGCATTGGGCAGTGCCGAAGGGTCGGTATACACCGCCGCAAAAACGGGCTTCAAAAAGAGAGCAGCGAAGACGAAAAGGCGCATTGCGGATACTGCAAACAGAGGGAAGTCCACAACATCAGGATCCTCGAGAAGACGGCTTTATGTAGCGCGCTGTTTAGTGGGAAGTGGGGGCTTTCTGGGGCGTTGGCGAGGCCCGGTCTGCTAGGACAATCTCGTAATTCCAAAGGGCAGATTAATTACACCCGGCCCAGAAGCGCTCAATCAGACCGCCTAATCAGAGGTAGAGGAACCAGTCATGGCAAGACTGAGATACATCAAAGAGCCATCAATAAGCATTCGACTCGGCGACGAGTGCCGGTGATGGCCAGGAACTAGCTCTCGGCAGGCCCTCCGAGTCATCAAGGAATCGCGGTCAGGGGGTGCTAACTTACCAGCACGGAGAAATAGCTTGCCGTGTAGGTTAGTCACTACCTGCCGTGGTAGCCAGTGACCTTGCAGTGACCACTACAGTAACCATTCAGTGCGCGCAACACATTCGCTGGTATGTCACGGTATTTACGTGATAGCATTCAGCTGGTCGTGCCAGTAGAGACAGGACCTATCCTTCGGATACTCCAAATTTCTCGCTCAACTCTGGTTCAATCGATACCAAATTAGACTATTCCCATGGCTCTGCACTTTTTTTTTCTTTTATAAAAATCTTGTTGTATCGCAAAGAGTGGAAAATGGCCGCCTGACATGCATACTGACAAATTGACAATGTCAGCTCGGGGTTCGATTCGGGCTTGCCACATTCCAAAAGTGGCAGCAAGTCCGAGCCTGCCGTTGGGTGCGTGGTGTGGAATTTGGGCCTGTATATTCCTGACCGGAAGCAAGTAACTACTGTAAGGTCACGGTAGGTCTGGCTTGTGAAGAGAATTGTTTTCGGAATTGTTGAAGCACCACACCGCAAACCTATTGCTTCGCTTTGTTATACACTGGCAGTTGTACGATCCGAGTCGTGATGCGGCGCCCAAGGCAGCGCCACTTGGAGCTTGCCAAAAGTCAGCCCCGCGTAGATCATGGATCTACAGTAAGTACTGCGGCCCATCAACTTGTTTTTGGTTGGCTGCGACTAGAATGCCAAGTCAACGACGATCCCCCATATATAACAATACAATACAGCCGGTACTACACACCTTGCTGCCCCACACTCACCCGCCGCCGGTACCTCAAGGCTTCAAGGCCTCATGCATCAAGCCTCATGCCCGCAGCCGCAGACCGCCGCAGGATTACGGCAGATGTAGCTCTCTCTCAGCGTGTGCCGGTTGCGTGACTGTTTTGAAAGTCGCCGACTGTCACTGATTGCAACTCTTTGCAACCAAACATGACCACGACTTTAAGGGGGTGTCAGGGATGTCCCAGTATGTTATGTAAGGCGATTGATGCTCGCATGATGTGGAGGGGTTTCCAGGGATTTCATAGTTAATTACCGTACATAACGGTTATAACTACATGAGATAAGTCCCGGGAAGAGAGATCCATTCATTCAACGCCTCGTTTGTGATAGTATTGAACACACGATGATGCTCAGATAGCCTCACAGTGTCATAGCAAGTAGTATGGGTGGTGTTAGATAGAGATGTAGTCGTGATTCTGGGCAGATACTTGCAGGACTCCGTGCACCGCAGATAAGTCACGAACGTTTGGATGTTGACGACTTTCCACGACTTTCTCACGATTTACGGTCGGTGACCGTGACCTCAGAACGCTGACCGAGTGCCAACCGGCACAACACTGCTCTCTCTCTTTTGTTCTTCCCCTGGCGGAACGTTCGTTCTTTCGGATTGAGTGTGTCGCGGTGCCAGTGAGGTGTCGGCTGAATTTACATCTCCCCCCCTCCCCCAGGGGAGATGTACAACTTCAACATCACCCATATCCGAAATGCGTCCAGGGAAAGTACGTGCTCTATCCAACGATCTCATCCATTCGTCCCTTTGCTCATCGTCACTCCAAGCAGTGATGACTCATGACCACCGTCGGCGGCGTTCCTGAAAGTAGAGCTGCCCTATCTCGACGCCCTATTTCTCCAATTAACGTACCAGATCTCATCCCGATCTCGTCCCGGCTTGTCTTCTGCCCAGTGGCCCACTACCTGTTATCCCGGATTTCGATGTTCCAGCACGAGCACGCACTACTGCTCGTCGCCCAACCTGACCTGCGCTTCAGTCACGTATGTCTCTCCGCGAACGTGCGGCTCTAGTACACCAAAGTCGACCACATCATAGACGTCGGCAAGAAGAACTTCTGCCTAACCCCAGACATTGTATCCTCCGTGGTTTGTGTCGTGTCATGCTGCTTGACTATCCGTGCTCTTCGAGGAGATGGATGACCCCGCGCGCATCGTGCTCATCTGTCTGAAACACACGGCGCATGCGAACGCTCAGGCCAAGGGGTTTGCCGAAACGATTGGGAAACTTGGTACTTGGCAAAGATGGTCTTGTTTAGTACGGTGGTGCATTACCCAACCACTAATTCTATCCCAAACCCCCGTAGGTGCTCTGGACGTGAGAATGAATCAGAAGTACAAATATATCGTAGAGATTAGTGACGTTCTAATGTATGTACCCTTTAGCATTGCCCGAAAAACACCAAGGCAGTAGATGTGGAAAATGCGGCTGTGCGGGAAATCGGGGAAACGGACGAGTGTTAGGTTAGTGATGAACTAATCTTTGTCTGCAGCGATCAGTTTCGCTGCTCGCTCCGCGACGGCGTAGATAACTGCTTGAGGGTGCGCGGCCGGGACGTCCGGCTTAAAAAACCGCGTCAGGCCATTAAGCGGGAGCCCAATTAACGAAACCCGCGCACCAAAACGCTCGCGTCGACAATCCGAAGGCCAACTGTCTTCTTCACGCTGAAATCGGGGTTCACAACACCATGCGGGGAGCCGTTCCGGGACATGAAGGCGGAGCTGGTTGGATGGGACACAGTGGCGGCGTGGCTGCGCGCATACGCCTCGATCTCAGCATCCGTCTTGACCTCAGCAAGAGCGCCAAATGGTCCGATCACGTAGTCCTTCCATGCTGGCGCCGCGGCGAACCGAAGCGCTGCCTTTACCCCTTCGCGGATGGTAAAGATATCGAAGTCCGAGTTGAGGAGCGCGGGGTCGATGTTAGGTGGGTCGAAGGGGTTTGCAGAAGCAAGGGTGAT
>WNGR01013211.1_pt1 | contig 11449 bp, 10 predicted proteins | sample 5407581 | NCBI WGS metagenome assembly WNGR01 (sample SAMN13153383, study PRJNA577476) | soil metagenome | isolation source: 80 cm soil or saprolite under Garry oak tree replicate 2 | place: USA:California | collected 2016-06-15
CATTGTTGGTAGACACATTCTCTTTCCTCTTTTGTAGTGTTTTTGGTAGATCAGTCGTGTGATAACTAATTCCATAGACAAAGAAAATAAAGCAGTACTTAACTTGAATCTTTGTGCATCCCAGCCCACAAGAACCTTAGCACCTGTCACACAGAGTGATGGTCAAATGGGCATCGTTATCAAAGTGTCTGCATGTGTCGTAGTCACCAATTATGATTCCTGGGCTATCTGTCCATGATTGATGGAAGGCCTAAATTTTACACTGGCAAACCACCGTAAGTCCCAGCCAATGATCATGGTAGCACCTGATAGCGAAACCTAATTGCAGTCTAGACCACTGGCAGAAGGCTGATTTTCTACACTCCTTGGAAGAATTGGAACCTTCTGTGAGCCCTCACGGTAGGACCATCATTGTTTGTAGCTTGGCACCTCACTCAGGTCAGTTTGGAACTTTGTGCTTTACGAAGTTAAATAGTTCCTCTATAATACTAGTTATCTCCACTTTGATTGCGAAGATATGTATCTAGCTAAAGTTCTCGATCCAGGCTTGAGACATAACTGGGGACGTTCTTCATTAGATGGCACAGCTTCTTATTATCCATCGAGTTAGGGTGATAATGCGAAATAGGTCGAAACCAACGAGTACTATGTCCCAATGGCGTTGGGGTGCTGCTAGTAGATCATACTGCAGAATAAGCTGTGCAGCTCTAAAAGCAGTTCCACGAGGGTGATTATTCAGATACAACAGAACAATAAACCTTTTACATAGCCACATTTTTTATGTCAAACACTTAATCCCACATTGACAACCCAGAAACCCCTGACATCACCAACACTCTTCATCTCCTGTATCATATAGCAAGCTGATTGGAGTTTGCCATACAAAATCTGCTTGTGGAACCACATGCCCACGAGAGTTGAGATGACAGCTTCAGATCATCACCCCTGACCGGCATGAGATCGAAGCAATTTGTGCCTAATAAAGCAATTGATCAAGACAAGTTACACAAGAAACCTGGTAGTGAAATTGTTAACTGGTTTTTATTTTATTTTTACTGTAATTGGGTGACTTCCCGTAGGATCTAGAGGCTCTAGATTATTCCCAGACTGGAGTTTTCTCCAGATCACCAAGGTGCCGGCAAGGCACACTGCTCACATAATTCTTTTCATGCCCTGACCATGTCCTCCAGACAATTAATCTGGCAGACTGTTACGTCATGGTAGGGACGATTCACCTGACTTGGGCAAAGGTCACTAGTTGTATGACAAAACAAGTTAAGCTGGTCACATGTGGTTTCTGAGTGCTAAGTCCAATGGGGACTTAGGCAGTTCCTGATGAGAAGTAGTAACCCTCAAGTTCGTCAAGAACAAGAGGAATACTTTGAACGGATCAGACAGGGGATGGATGGGAAAGACTCTGTTGTTCTGTACCATAGGATACAAGAAGTCAAGTCTAAGGCTGTAAGGCCAAAGACACAAGTTACTTATAGTACTAGAGAACAATAAGTAACGAGTACAATAGACATCATGAGAACAATGGCGTCACGAGTACAATAGGTCACTGGGAACAATAGGGAGTCCAAGTTAGGCCTATGATGTCACCAGAACAATAGAGTTATGAGTCATAGTCCATCGCATGTGATAATAGGTCACATGGAACAATAGAGGTCACGACAACGATAGAGACACGAGAACATACCAAGTTACAAGTCTGTATAGTAGGTGGTCACATGAGTCAAGCCTGTGAGTCACCATGAGTCACAGAGAAAAGGTTAGACATGGGGTAAAATAAAGAAAAATTAATAGAATGGTTCCGGGATGTAACACAATCCCCCACTCAGTCTTGAAGTCTCCAAATTCAACTGTACCATCCAGCAAAGAGCTAGTCACGTCCTTGGTACCAGCTGAGGTCAGCCTCTTCATAGGGTTTGGTTGCAGGTCCCCAAGGTACTGCTTGCACCTTGGCTGGCTTGCAGTGGTGGTGGGATATAAATCCCTGTGCTCCTGTATTGCCACAGGCCCAGCACAACTCATACTTGGGACACTCCTCCCTAGTATGGCCTGGGTTGCACTTCCAACAAGCGCCACACACCTTCTGCGTGTCTTCGCAGATCTTCATCAGGCCTACCCTTTCCTCTAGGGTCATCTGCAGCAAAGTCCTCGCTGTCGTCATCAATGACAGCCATCCCTCCTGTCATCCTGACTGGATGACCTGGCTCTCCCTGGCCTTCTTCATTGGCACTGACACTCCAGACTGAGTGTCATCTTGTCTGTTAGCCTCCACTGTGTGCTTTACCTCCCGCATTACCAGTACCTCTATCTTAGGTACATGTGTCATGGAGTATGCCCACTCCAAAGGGTCCTCCTCTGTCAAGTCTGCATCTTCTTCTTCTTTGTCATCATCGTTGAGTGTCACACTTGGCTCAGCTGGAGCGGCATACTTGCCAGTCTGCTCTTCCTGTGCCAATAACCGTCCTGCGTCATGCCCTAATCCCTGGGCATCCTTGACAGTCTGGGCTAATGGTGAGGGGTTGAGCGGGTTCACTGCTTCTACCACCGCATTGTGTAGAAGATCAGCATTGGTGGGGGAAGAGGGGGTCCTATCGTAATGGCATGTCCAGCTGCTAATGATGCCTCAAGCCCACAGTGTGTGCGAGTACTCCATGGGCAACCTGCACTGTCCACAGTGGACCAGTCCAAACTGTCAGTAGTTTGGTAGGTTGGGTCTTGACAAAGCCATCAACGCTGTTGACCTTGGCGTTGTTGGAGATGTTGACAGAGATGATGTTGCCTCCCTGGGAGTGGAGGGCGACATGGAGACTGGGGTTGAGGGAGCAGAGGAAGAAACAATGGGGGTAGAACAAGCAGCCATATGATGAGTGTGAAGGGGGATATGTTGAGGAGAGAAGGGAATTATTTCCTCCGTCCTTGCTCTCCTGCTTTTAACTCCCTTCTTCTTTGGTTCTGCTTGTTTTTGTTTCTTCTTGTTGTACTCAGCTATCAGCCAAACTGCGTGAAGGTTTTCCCTTGGTTCCCAGGAGTTGTCACTTGTGGGATATCCCTTCCACTTGACTAGGAAGTGCATCTTGTGCCCTTGACCTCTTGGCTGTGCATCCAGGATCTTTTCGACTTCGAATTCTTGTTCCCCTTCTATCAGGTCAGAAGGTGGATGGGTAAAGTTTGGCCCATGTAGTTCCGTCTCCTTGTATGGCATTATTAAGTTCACATGGAACACATTGTGTATCTTCCAGTGCCAAGGTATCTCCAATCGATAGACAGCTTCTGATAACTGTTCCAGAACTTTGAACAGCCCATATCATTTTGGACTGAGTTTTGCTGATGGGTAGAGCATTTTGATGTTCATTCCTTCTACCCAAACTTGGTCCCCTTTGTTGTATGGCTTGAACCTTCTGTTTCCTTGGTTCCTTAGTGCCATAGTCTTCTGTGCTCTTCCCATTTCCATGAGCGCCCTATTCCTGGCTTGTTCCATTTCTTCAAGCTGATTTGTCACTGTAGGCACATTGCTGATTCCCAGCCAGTCCATCCTTGGTGTGAATCCCATGATAAGATCAAATGGGGTCTTCTTCGTTGCTTCATGTGGCCATTGATTATGTGTGAACTCTGCAAATGGCAGCCACTTGTGCCAATTATTCTGGTCTTCGCAAAAGCACCAGAGGAACTGTTCCAACCACTGATTGGTTCTTTCTGACTGCCCATCAGTCCTTGGATGGTATGCAGTAGAGATGTTCTGATGTATCTTGAGTGCTTGACATAATCCTCTGGCATACTTGGATGTAAACTTGGTATCTCAATCCGAGATGATCTTCTTCGGCACTTCAAACCATGGGTAAAGATACTTGAGCAACAGTCCGGAGACCTCTTCAGTGCTAATTGCTTCCTGGCAAGGTATGAATATTGCTGCCTTGCTGCAATCATGATCCATGATTGTAAGAATCGTGTTGTACTTCCCAGATTGGGGCAACTTTGTGATGAAGTCCATGGCTACTGTTTGAAATGGTAGCACATGTTCTGGGGTAATAGGGATCATTGCTGGTTTCAGGGGTCCTGTATTGACTTTGCTGGCTTGACAGGTGGTGCAACCTTTGACATATTGCTTGATGTCCTGTTTCATGTTAGGCCACCATGTGTCGCATCTTGCCAATCAGTAAGTATTTGAAATTCCCGGGTGTCTGGCGGAGGGTTTGTCATGAAAAGAGTGAATTACCCCCCTCTTAAGATCGTTGTCTCTGGCAATGACAATCCAGTTGTCCTTCCACCAAATTGAGTTTAGTTTGATTAGTTGGTGGGTGTTTGTCCATTTCCTAAGCCTTTCCTGGCTCACTTTGTTTTCCTGTTGATCCTTTTCAACCAAATCTTGCATGGATTGAAATTCCCATGGATCAACTCCATCCCTATAGCGCACCCATTCTTTTTCATTATTTGGGTTTGCTTCTTCACTTCCTGCGATGCAGGCAAGTACTTGACTAAAGAACTTGGGTGGTAGTACCACAAGTTGCTTGTTGTCATCTTCTCCTTGATCATAATCTGGGCATCTTAACAGCGCATCCACGTGTCCATTCTTCTTGCCTGATATGTGTACCAACTGGAAATCATAATCCATCAGATCAGAATGCCATCGCGCCACTCTTCTATTGTGGTCTCCTGGATTCTTTCAGAACAATAGATTGGCGTGATCCATGTGAACTTTTACTTGATGTGCTGTGCCATGCAGATAGGCCCTCCAGTGTTTGAACATTTCCTGCAGTCCTAGGAGTTCACAATTGTAAACATCGTAGTTTCTCTGCGCATCGTTCATAGTTTTTGAAAAATAGGCCACTGGGTGTAGGATCTTCTTGTCGTCCCTTTGCATGAGAACAGCACCAATAGCATAATTTGAGGCGTCCACTTCAACTTCGAATGGCTTTGTCTGATCTGGTTGTATCAGCACTGGTTCTTCGCAAACAATCTGTTTCAACTTGTCGAACGCTTCCTGTTTGGCTTCTACCCAGGTCCATTTGACCCCTTTCTTTAGGAGGTTGTTGAGCAGTTTTGCGATGTGTGAGAACCCCTTGATGAATCGCCTATAGAAATTCCAGAATCCTAGGACTTGACGGACTTCCTTCATGTTTTGGGGAGTCCTCCAGTCCTTCATTCTGGCAATTTTGATTGGGTCCATAGTAACCATGCCATCTTCCAGTATTACTCCCAGGAATTCAATTCATCTGACCTCAAATTGACACTTTCCTGGCTTCAAATATAGGTCCAACTTGGCCAGTCATTCCAGGACTTGGTTCACCATTTGCCGGTGTTCTTCTGGATTATTCCTTGTTGCCACCAGTATGTCATCCATATAGATGATAACTTTTCCTGTGGCAATAATATCAGCAAATTGCATGTTCATCATTCATTGGAAGACTGCCAGTGCATTGCGTAGTCTGAATGGCATCACTGTTGGTTCGAATAGTCCCATGTTTGTTTTGAAGGTGGCTTTTTCCTCATCGCCTTCCCTGAAACGAATGTTGTTGTATCCAGCACACATGTCCATCTTGGTGAAGAGCCATGCATCTCGAACCTTATCCACTAATTCCTGGATAAGGGGAAGGGGGTATCAATCTGGCACCATAAACAAGTTTAGCTTCCTGTAGTCGACCACTGGTCAGAACTTCCCATCCTTTTTCCCAACAAAGAAAAAGGGTGATGAGTACTGGGAGTGCAAAGGTTGGATATATCCTTTCTCCAGGTTTTCTCGGATATATTCTTCAAGTCTTCCTTGTTCAGCAAGAGTAAGCAGATAGATTTTGCAATCCAGTACTTTTGGGGCATCTTTAACCAGGTCGATAGCAATATCCCATGGTTGATGTTGGGGGTATTGCTTAGCCTCTTCCTCCAAGAAGACCTTTTGCCATTTGTGGTAATGCTTGGGGACTATCTGTTCCCATGTCTTCTCTTCCTTTGGAAGCGCCTTTACAGCCATCTCTGTTGATGTGGAGGTCCACTTGATCGTTTCTTTGTTCATCTTGCAGATGAAAATTTCTTCTCCTTCTTTGGCTCTTTCCTGGGCTGCTTTAGTCCAGGCCTTGCTGATGCATGCTGCTTCTAGCTCTTCTTTTAGTCCAAGGGTCCTAATAATGAGGGGTTGCTGGTCTTCATCCAGAACCACTTGTTTCCAGTCTATCTTGGGTTGGAAGGCTGCTAACCAGGGGTATCCCAGGACTAATTCATCCTCCCCTATGTGGGTCACCAAGAATTGCATTTCTTCTTTCTTGGTCCCGACTTGTACTTGCAGGTCAACATATTCCTTGATTGATCCTGCCTTGTTATGGGTACCATCTATATTCCAGATGTACTGGGGCTTCTTTAGGGGTAGTTTCCCTATCTTCATCCTTTTGAGGAGGTTTTCGCTGATGAAGTTGTCAGTTGCTCCTGAATCGACAAGTACTTTTCTTTTGGCCTTCACATGTTTCGATTGTAGAATTGTTGGTATATTGAGTGACTTGTATTTACACAAAAACACATCTTTGAGTCCTAAGGTGCACACCATGGCCAATTGGGTTGCACCATTTAAAAATCCAGCCCCTTGGGGAGCTTCTTTTCAGCATGCCTCCTCATGAGGTAAAATTTCTCATCTTCAGGTAAAGCCCTCCCTGACTTGAGGAAAGAGATCAACGCCAGTGGAACGTCTTCTGTTTCAGAAGTGAGTTCTTCCAGAAGACTTCCTTCTTCAAAATCTTCTTCGACTTCTTTGGCATCCGTTTCAGCCACCCAGGCTTTAACTGGTTTCTTTCCTTTGTCGTCTTTATTGGGGCAGTCCCTTTTGAGGTGACCCTTCTGGTGGCAATTGAAACATTCCACCTTCTTGCACCAATCATTGGTTTCTTTGGTTTCTGCCACGTGTCCTCTAGTTCCCTTTCTCCAATTATTATTGGATTGGGTTCTATCAGCACATGTGTCCATGGCATTAGGGTTTGGGGTAGGCATTTTGACTCCCAAGATCCATGCCAGTAGTTGCGTCGAGATCCTTGGCTTTCCTCCAGTAGAGGTCTTCTTTGGGGTTTCTTCAAATATACCCCTAATGTTCTGGACTGCTGTGTTGTCCTGGTGGTACTGGCGGGTAGCCTCCGCCCATCTTTGGAAGTCCATCGGTCTGACCACCTTGTAGATGTGGTCCACCATCTTGAATGGAAGTTTGGATGCATAGAGTGACAGTGTTGGCTGCGCATCAAGATCGTATGTTGCTTTGGCTGCCAGTGACTCGAATTGGGTGATGAAGGTGTCCACCTCATTTGGAATGAATGCAAGGTGTTGGAGTTTATCTTCAGCCCTTTCCCTGGCTCCCATATCTTGAAACACGATCTGGAAGCCTCTGGAGACTTCCGACCAATAATGCTCATCTGTAGTTGGTCTTCCAGTTGTGAACTCCCGAACCATCCAATTGGTCCAGCATTTGGTCCAGTCCTTGATGTTTGGTCCTTTGATGAAACCCAACATGAGCACCGTGTGCTTCATAGGGTTTACCATCTGTTCTGCATCAATGTTAGACAGGCGGTAAAGGTTGAACTCGTTGATGAATGCATCCATGAGGGTGCAATTCCCATCAAAATCAGAAGGAGGGTTCCCCCCCAACTTCCCGTTACCTCTGCCTCCACTGGCACCTCCTGGTGGTCCTCCTGGTGGTCCTCCGCCACTGCCACCTCCACCACTGCCTCCTGGTGGGCTGGTGCCTCCATCTCCTGGTGGTTTTCCTCCTGGGCCACTTTTCTCCGTGCTGGGTTTAGTGAAAAATGACTGTGACTGGGTTGGGTTTCTCATTCCCGCCAGTGTGAGGGCTGCTGCTGTCAATGTCTGTGTCATAGACATGGTCTGTGCTGAACTTTGTGTTATGCTGGTCTTGGAGAAGGAACTTTGTGTATGTCCTTTGGCCTCTGAATCATCAACGTCTATTCCTGTGACTTTTCCTATGGGCCAAATTGATTGTCTTCCTAGCTGGTAACTTGAAGGTACAGGTTGTGTGGTGACCCAATGTCCCATTCTGGAGTCCTGTCCAATAAAATACCACTGTTGTGTCGATTCCTTGTATTCGATAGCGAGGTAGTTTTGTCCTAGGGTGTCGAATACCCAATAACCTTCCTTGTCATCTATCTCACGCCAGGTAGCAGCTCCCTTGACGTGTTGGGGTAGTTCGTCTTCTGTTCTCCTATCGATCTGGAAAGGCTTGAACTGAACTATGCTTCTTGACTGCGTATATCTCCTTAACTTGGAAGGCAGTTTGACTAGTGTGCTGTAGACTTGACTTAATGTTATGTCATGGTAGGAACGATTCACCCGACTTGGGCAAAGGTCACTAGTTGTATGACAAAACAAGTTAAGCTGGTCACATGTGGTTTCTGAGTGCTAAGTCCAACTGTTACGTGCGCATCCAAAGACACTTACTTACAGGTTGTGGCTACGTGAGTAAGCGGTAATTAGTCACGGACTTGTGCATCAGTCAGCCCAAGTATCACATGTACGATATATGACTCGATCCTAGGATAGGGATACTCGTGGTCTTCTTGAATCACCACCTGATTCCACCTCTACCTCTGCGAGATCTAAGGGCTCTCTCCCTTTCTCTACTTGTGTACAAGAAGCGACCATTGTCTCGTGTCCAAGTGTCATCGGACCTTGTGACCAGCATATCACGTGATCGTCAAGGATCCGTGTATATATATATTCGCTAAGTCGTCACGCGCGCCGTCCTTCCAATCTACGTCCAGATTGACGTTCCGTGGTAACGTAACACCAACGGGGACTTAGGCAGTTCCTGATGAGAAGTAGTAACCCTCAAGTTTGTCAAGAACAAGAGGAATACTTTGAACAGATCAGACGGGGGATGGATGGGAAAGACTCTGTTGTTCTGTACCATAGGATACAAGAAGTCAAGTCTAAGGCTGTAAGGCCAAAGACACAAGTTACTTATAGTACTAGAGAACAATAAGTAACAAGTACATAGACATCACAAGAACAATGGCGTCACGAGTACAATAGGTCACTGGGAACAATAGGGAGTCCAAGTTAGGCCTATGATGTCACCAGAACAATAGAGTCATGAGTCATAGTCCATCGCATGTGATAATAGGTCACATGGAACAATAGAGGTCACAACAACAATAGAGACATGAGAACATACCAAGTCACAAGTCTGTATAGTAGGTGGTCACATGAGTCAAGCCTGTGAGTCACCATGAGTCGCAGAGAAAAGGTTAGACATGGGGTAAAATAAAGAAAAATTAATAGAACGGTTCTGGGATGTAACACAGACCCTCCTCTACCCTCCTCCAGAATATTTATAATTCTCTAGACTTGAAATGCTGGGATGCTGGACCTGGTGGAAAGGCAACCAAGCTTGGGGAGGATGTCCAAGGACACTTGTGTCAACCATCAATTGTCATTGACACACGCCATTGTTTCGGTTCTTGCTTTGTCATTTCTAGCACTGGATAATTTTTCTTGTCTACAGGGGGACAGGTCTCTCCAGAATTTATTTACCTGATTACAAATTTCGAGTGCCACCAAGAAAATAATTATCTAGACCCACCAGATTCCTATAGGAAGTCACCCATTGACTGGATGAGTTCTAATTCAGGAGACCCTCCCTCCACACAAGAACAAAGTTCGAGATTTCGATGGGATGAACAAGATCACAAGCATCAAGCAGGTGATTGGTATGTGTAGCTGGTCTCTCACAGTATCTGGATGAAGGACCTTGCAGGCCATGATAGGAAATGAACTGACCATCCCTGGCACTGAGGGCCATTGAAACCAGAACCATCTGACCATCATCTGAGATGAGGGGACAAAGTTTCTCGAATCAACAGCTTCCAGTCTCAGATATTTGAAACTGGTTCCCAAGGGCTTCTGACAATGTTATGTTCAGCAGTAACCCCCATGGTGTCACAGGGGAAGCTTGAATTTCAGGAATTTTGGGCTCATTCCATTGAATAGCTCTTGGGGATTGTGAGTATACTCTCCAACATGTTGTTCACCTTCTGACTTCCCACAAAACTCTGCCAGTCATGGGCATGTCACTTACAAGAGAGAGAGATGTTAGGCGCAATTTGAAAATGACAACATTCTTTGTCATCACCCACATGTCGCCATAAAGGTGATTTTGGTATCAGCCTCAAGATATATACAACCCAGACCTGGCTTATAAACAAGTATCCTTAGACTTGACCCTAAAAACATTCAGAGATTCCCTGAAGAAATCAGCCCCATAGGCATCAACAGAAGTTGGAAGTCAAAATATGAGGGAGTCCCTCAGGCTGCAAGTTTGATGGGATTTCCAGGCTCAGATTGACAAACGCTGTTACTCACACGAAAGTGACTTTGTAGCCTTTTGGCAATTGCCACATTCAATTGTAAATGGCCACCACTGCCTCAAATGCCGTTCATCACCAGGGCAGTTATGACTCTGGCCATTGAGCTCAAAGTCAGCCATTGCGCAGCATCACACAGGGAATCAGTGACCCACAGCATGTGGCCAGCCACTGGTTGTCAAAGAGCTCACTTACCCCATGAGGTAATCAAGTGGTACCATATCATTGGCCAGAATGAATCAAAAAAAAATATCGATGAGCCAGGGCTTGGTGCTTGCCTCATTTTGATCCTTTTCTTTTCATGTACTCTGACAGCACTCTAGCCTACACTGTGAAATATTGCTTCAGGTACTATACAACGTCTGGCAATCACTCTGCACTGGACCTTTTACCTCTTGTCCCACAGTGCGTATCAGGCTTTGTATATGCCTATCTGCTAATTAGGATATCTCAAACATGGGAAAGGCATGCATATGCATGTCTACACCACCTAATGATCTCTTGTAGTCCAAGCCCTGAATGGGATATCCACTAGTGCCTGCCACTTTATGCATTATGGCTCACAGTTGTTTTCGTCACGATTGAACATTGAACCCTTGGCGAAAAAAACTTGAGTAGCAGAGTGAGCGGAGAATGAAGATAACATGTTATCTAAGATCTGCTCACACAAAATAAGTCTAATTGTTCCATTTTATCAGGCCTTTTTTATTTTATTTTATTTTACTTTACAAAAAAGGAATGTGGTAAGTCCACTCTCCCGACGGGAATTCCCAAGACCCCGCTTACTCAACTTTTTTTCACCAAAAGTTACTTACAGGGTCCGTCTAATTGAAGTATCATTTCTTCGATGTCCGAGTTTTCCAGGTTCCTGTTTCAGTCTCTACTGTAACAGAACAGCTCCGCCCGAGGCATCCGATACTCCGAAGCTCGGGCACGTGCTTGTGGTCCATGAACTATGCAGCTTCCACACATTGGTTTCAATCTCCGTACCCCGGCTCACTCTCGTCTGGGCTTCTCGGTGACGGCCAGTAGTGCCTTATTATATCCTCAACCAGTAATGGTGGCGTGTTGCCGACACCGACAAACCCTTGGCA
>WNGR01013987.1_pt1 | contig 11448 bp, 4 predicted proteins | sample 5407581 | NCBI WGS metagenome assembly WNGR01 (sample SAMN13153383, study PRJNA577476) | soil metagenome | isolation source: 80 cm soil or saprolite under Garry oak tree replicate 2 | place: USA:California | collected 2016-06-15
CGCCGTTCAATGTGCCTGTGCCAAGGACAGTTGCCCCGTCAAAGAACGTTATCGTACCAGTCGCACCGGTGGGGGCGGTCGCCGTAAAGGTCACGGACTGGTTGATGATCGAGGGGTTGAGGGACGACGTGACCGCGACCGTCGGAGCTGCCTTGACTACCGTCACTATGACCGAGGGTGACGTGGCAGGGTTGTTATTGGCGTCTCCCGGAGTGCTGGCGGTGATCGGATCCGTGCCGAGTGGCAGGTTAGTGACTGTGATGGTGGCGACTCCGCCTATGATCGGCGCCGTTCCTATTGGCGTTGAGCCGTCGGAGAAGGTAACCGGCCCAGACACGCCTGGGGGTACGGTCTCGGTGATCGTCACAGGAGTGCCAGCAGTGGGATTGTTCGTCGATACCACTGGTGTAGGCAATACGGGAGTGTCTTTGTTGACGGTCTGCGAGAGGGGCCCCGAGGTAGCTGAGTTGTGATTCGCATCTCCGCCGTAACCTGCGGTGATGGTGTGGACTCCCGCATTGAGCGTCGAGGTGGTGAAAGTCGCCGTCCCGCCGCTTATCGTACCAGTGCCGAGACTCGTCGAACCGTCTAGGAAGGTTACAGTGCCGGTTACGCCAGTGGTAATCGAGGCGGTGAAGGTTACCGACTGGTTGACAGTAGATGGATTCTTGGAAGATGTCAGGAGGATGGTAGGCGTTTCCTTGCTGACAGTCTGCGTGGTGGTTCCCGTTGCAGGACCGTTATTGGTATCGCCACCATAAGTAGCGGTGATCGGATCGTTGCCCACCGGCAGAGTCGAAGTTGTGATAGTGACTGTTCCGGTCGTTGGATTGACCGTGCCGGTGCCCACTGGGTTTCCGCCGCTCGTAATCGTCACCGTTCCGGTTGTGCCGGGAGGCAGGGTCGTCGTAATTGTGACTGGGTCACCGTAGGTGCTGGGACCCGAGGTGGTGACTGTGATGGTCGGTATGGTTCTGTTGACGACCTGAGTGAGTGTCCCCGTTGCGGAGTTATTGCTGGCATCGCCGTTATACGTCGCCGTAATGGGATCGTTACCATCGGGAAGCGAGGATGTCGTTGCTGTTGCAGTTCCCCCACTCAGCGCCGATGTACCTAACGTCGTGGCGCCACTTGTGAATGTCACTGTTCCAGTTACACCGGTCGGAAGCGTAGCCGTGAAGGTGACGGACTGGCCCGTGGCGGAGGGGTTGGTTGAAGAGGTCAGAGTTACGACCGGCGTTGCCTTGGCCACAGTCTGAGTAAGTGTTCCCGTAGCGGAGTTATTGTTTCCGTCGCCGTTATAGGTTGCCGTGACGGGATCGCCGCCAACGGGGAGTGAGGATGTCGATGCTGTTGCGGCCCCGCCTGTCAGCGTCGATGTGCCTAGTGTCGTAGCGCCACTTGTGAATGTTACTGTTCCAGTTACACCGGTCGGGAGCGTGGCCGTGAAAGTAACAGACTGGCCAGGGGTAGAAGGATTCGTTGAAGAGACCAGGGTCACGATCGGCGTTGCCTTGGTCACGGTCTGGGTAGTTGATCCTGTGGCTGGATTGTTGTTCGAGTCTCCGCCATAAGAAGCAGTGATCGGATCGGTGCCCACAGGCAGGGTCGTCGTTGTGACGGTTACTGTGCCGGTCGTTGGATTGACCGGACCCGATCCCAGGGTCTGGCCACCGCTTGTTACTGTCACTGTACCTGTCGTGCCGACGGGCAGGGTAACTGTGATCGTGACCGGATTGCCAGAGGTGCTGGGGCCGGATGTAGTGACTGTTACCGTCGGCGTTTCCTTGTTGACTGTCTGTACCACGGACGCGGTTGCTGTGTTGTTATTCGCATCACCGCTGTAAGTCGCGGTAATAGCATCGCTGCCGGCAGGCAATGTGGATGAGGCCAACGTCGCTACGCCGTTCGTCAGTGTGGATGTGCCAAGAACGGTTGCGCCATTCGTGAAGGTCACCGTGCCGGTCGTATTCGTGGGAAGCGTGGCCGTGAATGTTACGGATTGATTGAAGGTGGAAGGGTTGAGGGAAGAAACGAGGGTTTCTGCAGGCGAGGCCTTGGTGACAGTCTGCGTCGTTGTCCCGGTCGCGGAGCTGTTGGTTGCATCTCCAGCATAAGTTGCCGTAATTGTGTCTGAACCGACTGGCAGCGTCGTCGTGGTGACCGTCACAGTGCCATTGGACGAGGTGATGGTTCCACTACCCAACGTTACTCCGCCGCTGGTGATCGTGATAGTACCCGTGGGTCCGGCAGGAACAGAAGCTGTAATTGTTACAGGATTGCCAAAGATGGTTGGGCCGGGAGTGCTTACCGTGACTGTCGGAGTCGCTTTTGCGACGGTCTGCGTCACGGTCGCGACTGACGAATTGAAATTACCATCACCGTTGTAGGTCGCGGTAATGAGATCGCTGCCGAGCGGAAGCGTTGAGGTCGTCAACGTGGCAACCCCGTTGGTTACAGCGGAAGTGCCCAGCGTAGTTGCACCGTTGGTGAATGTCACCGTGCCGGACACATTATTCGGCAGCGTGTCGGTGAGAGTGACAGGGCTACCCGGAAGCGACGGATTGGGCGAAGAGGTCAGCGTCGATGCGGGAGTCGCCTTGGATACTGTCTGACTCACGGTTCCCACTGCTGAGTTGTAATTTGCGTCTCCGCTGTAGGTGGCAGTGATGAGATCACTCGGCGGGGGCAATGCAGAGGTCGTGATCGATACGGTGCCGGAGGTAATGGTCCCTGAGCCGAGCGTGATGGTACCGCTCGTGAAAGTGATTGTACCCGTTACGCCTGTCGGGACAGTTCCCGTGATCGTGACCGAATCACCATAGGTGCTGGGACCGGAGGTATTCACGGTCACAGTTGAGTTAGCTTTGTTAACTACTTGAACGAGCACCGCCGAGCTGTCGGAGTTCAATTGCGCGGTGATATTGTGCGATCCAACAGATAGAATCGACGTCGTGAATGTTGCTGTGGTCCCGCTGATTACACCGCTTCCGAGATAAGATGCGCCATCAAAGAAGTTGATGATTCCGCTTTTGGTGGCCGGTATGGTCGCCGTGAAGGTGACAGATTGTTTATAGATCGAGGGATTCGCTGAAGAGCTCAGCAACACATTGGAGACTATCGCCGTAACGGTGTTTGATGTGCTGGGGTTATAGTTGGAATCCCCAGGAAATACGGCAGTGAGCGAGTCAGTTCCGGTCAACAACGCAGTTGTCGTCAAGACTGCAACACCACCCGAAAGCGCGCCAGAACCGAGTAAAGTCGTGCCACTGAAGAAATTAACCAGTTCGCCGTTTGTGGTCGTCGTTGGAGGTCCTACGGTGAAGGGAGACAGTACCGCGGACAATGTTACGGATTGTCCAGTCAAATAAGCTGAATTGGGTGACGCCGTCAGAGTAAGAGACGTATCAACCGGAGCAGCGGTAAGGTGCACCGTGTTGGAGACACTCCCGACATAAACTGAGTCGCCGGAGTAACTGGCATCGACATTGTGGACACCGCTACCCAACGGAAAAACGCCGACGCTGGTGAGGGCAGAGGCATTGGATGCCTGTACAACCACGCTCAGCGAAACTGCAGCGAGTGGGTGCTTAGCATCCGTTCCAATCAGATCAGCATTGCCGTCGTTGTTGAAGTCTCCGGCATTGACGGCATAGGTGAGGTCAAAGCCACCTATGACCGGCTCCGCGCCCGGCAGCGACCCGGGAGGGTAGGTCATAAATGTGCCGTCGCCGATACCTTGATAGACCAAGGCGCCGGTGCTGCCTCCCGCGATAATATCCGGGATTCCGTCGCCATTGACATCCGCAAGATGCGGATCGGATGGTATATCGGAGAGGTAGGTCACGGGTGTCTTAAAGCTGCCATCACCTTTTCCGAGAAGTACAAAGAGACTATTGCCAATCTGTGTCTTTCCAGGCTCAGTGATGGTAGCAGATACGATATCTGCCTTATTGTCGGCGTTCGTATCGCCTGTGGTCAGGAACTCACCGATCTGGCTTGCAGCGGTAGCGGCAGGCACCTGGAATGTGCCATCGCCGTTGCCGATAGCCACATAGAGGTCGGATAGCTTGTTGTTGGGCCCGACGGCATAGGCGACATCGTCGATGCCGTCTCCGTTGAAGTCCGCCACTACAACTCCGTGAGCCGCGGCACTAGTTGAAATGGTAGTCGATTCCTGAGTGAAGGTTCCGTTACCGTTTCCAGTAAAAAAGACGACATTTTGTTGTGCGTTATCGGTCAGGGCTATATCCAGGAGGCCGTCGCCATTGAAGTCGCCCATCGCGATACCAGCCACATCGCCCGTCGAGTAAAGTGTGGGGGCCAGGAACGTACCGTCCCCTTTTCCAAGGATGATCACAAGACCGCCGCTTGTGCCGCCGTCGCCGTTGTTGAGGTTAGCGTTCTTACGGTCGGAGCAGCCTAGGGCGATGTCAGTATGTCCATCGCGATTGAAGTCCGCAAGAAGAATCTGAACCGCGCTGCCCACGGTACAGCCGGGGTAATTTACCTGGGGCTTGAAGGTGCCGTCGCCTTTTCCAATAAGGACCGTAATCGTGGACTGATCGGGAGGCACAGGACCCCCTGGCGTGCCCGTTATCACAGAATCCCCGGTTACTACGTCGAGATTGTTATCCGCGTCGAGGTACGCAGATGCAATTGCCACTGACCTGGTAGTTGCAGCCGGGCCGCCTATAGCAAATGGTTGATTTTGAGAAAAACTAGCCGACAGAGTGGAAACAACAAGATTCTCTGTCCCGAGCACCTTGTTGCCGACACTGGCGTCCAGGAATGAGATGGTACCAGTCGGTCCCGTGGTAACTGAGCCAGCGCCCCCGACCGATCCCGTGAGGGAGTAGTTGCCGATGGAACCGGTTGATGTCAACGATATGTTCGAGAGATAGGTTCCCGTTACCGAGTATGTAACAGTGTTCGAGGTGCTGGTCGCATAGTTCTTGTTCGCTCGAAATACTGCCTTATAGCTATGGTTGCCAATGGGTCCGCTACCGATTTTTACAGATGCAGTTGAACCAGGAGAGGTCAGCTGTGCGAGACCCAATGCCGAATTGTTTTCGCAAAATTGTGCGGTCGCTTCGCAAAAAAGAACCATTCCTGCCGTGATGGGAGAGCCACCGGCAGTTACGGTTGCGGTCAGGATGATAGGTGTCTGATATGGGACGGAGGTTGCCGATATCGCCAACGTTATTTGGGTCGACGCCGGCGCCGCAAAGGCCGCGGAAGCTATCGCTGTCACCACCGCCAGGACAAGGAAGGTTCTCGCGCAAAATTTACTAATCAAGGAATATACCGAAGAATAAGGTGAACTGTGGGACATGAGTGTCATAGGTTCCCTTTATGGCTCGTGACTACGGCCCGAAACTTTAGTACTCACGGTAACCTCCTCCTGTCGGGAGAACCTATTACACGAAAGTTGCACCGACCGAATCTATCGATTGGCCCTGATCGCGCAATCGGCATATGGGAAAGTGGGGAAGCTGGAATTACAAGAGCACCATCGACGCAACTTGATGCGGAAGCCTACTCTTGGTCCTCATAGGAAAAGGGGATAGAACGGAATTCACGGGATCGCGACCTAGGGCCATCAACGTTAAAGAGCGAAGAGTAAGCCAGCTCGATCGTTGGTGGAGATTGGGGATCTACCGCTTTGGTGTTAGATATAACTTCGAGGGATGCGGCGAGTAGCGATGGGCCTTGATCGCGATTTACTCCTCGACGACGGCCTTGACCAGGTTTCTCGGCCGGTCGACGTCGATGCCGCGGCTGATCGCCAGCGTGTAGGCCAACAGTTGAAGAGGCACGACCTCGAGGATGGTGGACAAAAGGTCATCGCTTGCCGGAATGAAGAGACAGGAATCGCTATAGTGAGGAACTTCGCAGTCACCTTCGGTTGCCAGGGCGACGATCCGCGCTCCCTGCTCCCGCATATCTTTCATGAGTTGGAGCACCTTCGAATAACGTAGAAGCGAATCAGGATCATTGACGTCAGCGGTCGCAATCATAATCAGAGGGGCCTCTTGGCTGACGAGTGCGTTGGGCCCGTGCTTCAGTTCACCAGAGGGATAGCCTTCGGCGTTGAGATAGGCGGATTCCTTAAGCTTGAGCGCGCCTTCTCGTGCTATCGCATAATGTGCGCCACGGCCAAGATAGAGGAGCGTACTGGAGCTTGCGAGTTGTGGCGAGATTGCTTCGACCTGTTGTTGCCAACCAGGCAGAGCGTCTTCGATGAGCCGAGGAATCTCCTGGAGTTGGCGTCCGTGTACTTCGGCTGCCTGCAGGGTCATGCGGCCGCGGAACCGCGCTAAGTGGAGAGCGAGCGAGTAGAGTACCGCTAATTGGGTGGTGAAGCTTTTTGTCGCCGGAATGGCCCTTTCGATTCCGGCAAACGTCGGCAGCGACGCGCTCGCCTCCGTTGCCATGCTGGAGCGAGCGTTATTGGTGATTGCAACCGTGGCAAGTCCGCGGGCCCGGGCTTCGCGCAGAGCGGCGAGGGTATCGGCCGTCTCTCCCGATTGAGAGATGACCAAGACTCCAGGATTGTGCAGGGTGTGTGTCGAGCGGTAGGTATATTCACTGGCGTATTCGACGTCGACGGGGATGCCGGCGAGATCCTCCAGCATGATTTCACCGGCCAGACCCGCGTGACGGCTGGAGCCGCTGGCCGCGATAACGAGCCGCTCGCGTCTGCCAAGGGCATCGACGACTGGCTGAAACGTTTCTGCTGTCGAAGCCCCACCTGGAACATACCGCTCGATGGTTGCGGCAAGTGCCTGCGGCTGCTCGTAGATCTCGCGCAACATGGCGTGAGGGAAGTCTGCGGTCTTGGTTGCGATAGGCGTCAATTTAGTCATGCGGTCTGAATCCAATTGCTTCCTGTTAGCTCGCCTTGCTGTCGATGGGGCCTTCGGCTGATGGGCGTGGCGAGCTTGAGTGCAACGGAAGGATCAGAAGATAGGATCTTTGCGGATCTTAGCAGCATAGATTGCCCAAGTGACCCGGATGAGGGAAAGCCCGCCTCGCGAAAGAAAACTAGAGCCATCCTATGGAATTCTTTCCTCTGATACCTGTATGTACGACTATACTGGAATTGAGGAATTAGGAGCAAGACTTTTTGGCGATTCTCCCGAAGATGGTCAAAGATCGGACCCTGGACAAAAAACTCTTCCTCCTTTGAACCATGCTGGATTCAGAACGTGGTTAACTAAATCTGCGCTCACCGAGCGGAAGCAACGAAAGGGCAGGATGGCCAGTACCATAGCGGGGCGGCGACTGATGGGTGCGGGCGGAGTGGTGGAATATCCGCTTGTAACGATAGAAGACGATCGCGTCATTTGTATCGAGAGTCTTACGGCAAGTGAGCACGAAAGCGTCGACGCAACGCATCGCTTTCCCGAGGCCACGCTGGTTCCGGCCTATGTCGATATCCACGTTCATGGCTGTGCGGGACACGACGTGATGGAAGCAACGCCGGAGGCGCTCGGTGCAATCGGGGCTTATCTTGCAACCCGCGGTGTCGGGGCGTATTTTCCGACAACCGTCACCTCTCCCAGGGATGAGACGATGCGTTCGCTGGCAGGACTGGCGGCCGAGATCGGACCGAGCACGGAAGTCAAGCGTCGTGGGGCTACTCCGCTTGGGATACATCTGGAAGGGCCATTCCTTTCGCATTCGAAGCGGGGAGTCCATACAGGCGCGTTGCTGGAAGCGCCCTCGATTCCACTATTCGACCGCTTCTGGAATGCTGCAGAGGGCAAAATTTGCCTAATGACCATTGCGCCGGAGCTGCCAGGAGCAGCAGAGTTGATTGCGCACGCGACTGCGCTGGGCGTGCGTTGCAGCATGGGGCACAGTGATGCAAGGGTATGCGAAGCGGAAGCGGGTTTTGTGGCGGGAGCCCGCTCGGCGACACATACCTTCAACGCGATGCGCACTATGGATCATCGCGAACCGGGTCTGGCCGCCTATGTGCTCGACAAGCAATCCCTGTTTGCCGAGATTATCTGTGATGGAATTCACGTAGATCCTTTGATGGTGCGACTGTACTTCAAGGCAAAGGAGGAGGATCGCATCATTCTGGTGACGGATGGTATAAGCGCCACCGGTATGCCGGATGGAACCTACATGCTGGGCGACATGGAAGTGGAGGTCCGTGATGGACGTTGTACCTCCAATGGCACTCTGGCAGGCAGCGTGTTGACCCTGGACCGCGGCGTGCAGAATCTCATGGAGTTTACTGGAGCAAGTCTGAATACGGCGACGGCAGCGGCTTAACATGCCTTCCTGGCGGGACGTGCGATGATCGCATCCGACAAATGAGGAACAAGTCTCTCTTCTTCGTCCCACTCGACTGAAGAGAGTTTACCGAACCACTTAATTTGTTTCTGCTGCGCAGTAATTTTGACAGGAATGTATAGACAACCGAACTGAGATGCGACTACAAGTGATAGGTATCTAGATACCGCAGATCGGGAATGCGTATTTTACCTGCCTGCCTTGCAGTTTGTGGCAGATTGGATACACAGCCATGTACGTCTCAGGAGAGAGAGTGCCAAAGTCTCAGGTCCAAACTGCAACCGTACGTCCTTTAGACAAGAGCGGCTTCATTCCGTTGTACTACCAGATTCAGCGTGCGCTGATGGAGAAGATTCACTCCGGTGAGTTGTTGACGGGGGACCCGTTGGCTTCAGAGGAAGAATTAGCGCGCGTCTACCAGGTGAGTCGTATGACCGCTCGTCAGGCTCTTCATGGGTTGAAGACCAGCGGCTTCGCCATTAGCCAGAAGGGGCGCGGGACGTTTGTAACTCGCCCGAAGCTCGACAAGAATATCATGCATCTGCGCGGCTTTACCGAAGATATGAAGCATCTCGGTATGGTGCCGAGTTCGAAGCTGTTAGAGCAGACGGTGATAAAGGCTACAGAGGAGCTTGCAGAGAAACTGAAAGTTGAGCCCGGAGAGGTGGTAATGCGACTGCGGCGGTTGCGACTGGCCGATGGAACTCCGATGGCCCTTGAAGAGTCGAATATTCCTCTGAAGCAGTTTCCAGGTCTGGATAAGATTAGCTTCGTGAAACAATCCCTCTATTTTGTTCTCCGTGAAAGCTACGGCGTGCGAGTGGCCTGGGCCGATGAAGTGATCGAGGCGCTGCCAGCGACTCGTGAGGAGTCCGAGCTGTTGACGATTCCGAAAAGGGCGAGCATCCTGTCAATCTCGCGCACCATTATGACGACTGAGGAAACTCCAATCGAGGTCGCCTGCTCGCGTTACCGCGGCGATCGATACAAGGCTTCGATCCGCGTCCCGACGACCACTATTGAATAACTCCCGGATTGAGAACGTTTGTTGGTTCAACCGCGTTGAGATTACGGTGGCCCCTTAGCGCAAAGTAGAGGATATACAAGTAGCAGAGCAGGACGATCACGAAGCTGCGCTGGTACCCGAAGGAGTCCGCCAGAAAACCCTGGATTTCGGGGATGATTGCGCCACCAACCACCATAGTGACAAGTATTCCTGAGCCTTGGCTGGTGAACCGGCCCAGTCCCTGCACCGACAGCGGGAAGATGCATGGCCACATCACGGAATTGAACAAACCGCAGGAGACGATCGCCCACATCGCAACGTGTCCGTGTGTTGCTATCGTGGTTATGACCAACAGGGATGCGGTCAGCGCGACAAATGCAAGAGCGCGTTGGGCCCTGATCCAGCGCAGGGCAAAGAAACCGATGAGGCGGCCGACCATGGTGCCACCCCAGTAGTAGGAGACGTATTGGGCGGCAACTTCGTGGCTCAAGCTCCCCATCGAGGGCTGGCCGAGGAAGTTGATCATCACGCTGCCGATCGCGACTTCGGCTCCGACATAGAAGAAGATGGCAAGGGCGCCCAGGCGGAGATGGCTGAAGCGCCAGGCGCCGCCATCAGAGGCGGCCTTCACCCCGCTCTTCTCGATGACGTCCGGTAATTGGACGAAGGCAGTAATGATCGCCATAGCGAGGGCGCAGGCGGCCAGTATGGCGTAAGGCATTCGCACCGAGTGGGCCAACTGCGCCGCCGAAGCACCTGCTGCGATAAAGATGAAGGCCGCGCCAACCTTCGGTGCGATGGTTGTAGCCAAGGAGTTGAAGAAGCCCGCTAGATTGAGTCGCGAGGAGGCGGTCTCGGGAGATCCCAGTGCACCGACGTACGGATTGATCGCTACCTGTAACAGGGCGAGCCCGCTGCCAACGACGAAGAGAGCGAACAGGAAGAGCGGATAGAAGATGATGACTGAAGCAGGCAGGAAGAGGAGCAGACCGAGGCCCATGACCGACAAGGCGACGACTATACCTCGCTTATAACCGATTCTACCGACGATCCAGCCCGATGGGAGCGACATGACGAAGTAGGCACCGAAGAAGCAGAACTGGACGAGCAGCGCGGTGACGTTGGTGAGGTGGAAGAGATCTTTGAAGTGTGGGACAAGGATGTCGTTGAGCGCAGTGATGAAACCTATACCGAAGTACAGCGAAACCATCAGCATCAGCGGAACGGTGTAGTTCCTTTTGGCAGTTTGAACTCCGGTGATCGAATCTTCTCGTGTGACTCCAATTGCCATTTCGTTCCCCTATCTGTGCGCTTGCGGCTTAAATGTATAGATGACTATACTGATCGGGACTTTGACTGAGCAAGATCATTATTTTGATAAATTCTTGTGGCTTCGGCGAAGCGGGCGGTGATGGTCTCGGGACGTGTAATCGCTGAACCGACGACGACGGCGGTGGCACCCAGGTCCAGGGCCCGGCGGGCGTCCTGGGGGTCGGTGATGTGGCCCTCCGCGAGCACCGGGATTGTCAAGTGGGCGACGATGGACTGGATGAGAGGCCAGGAGACGGTGCGGAGGTTGGCGGTCTCTGTGGTGTAGCCGTAGAGGGTGGTGGCGACGGCGTCGGCTCCGGCGCGTTCGGCGGCACGGGCGTCTTCGAGGGTGGCGATGTCGGCGAGGACAGTGCGGTTGAGTTCGTTGTGGATGCGGCGGATCAGTTCGGGCCAGGGTTCGACGGCGGTGAGGCGGCGAGCGGTGCAGTCGAGGCCGATGATGTCTGCTCCGGCTTCGCTGACGGCCTTGGCAGAGCGGAAGTCCGGCGTAATGTAGACGTCGCCGCTTGTATCGTAGGTCTTGATGATGCCGATGATGGGGAGTTGTGTGATGGCGCGGAAGGCGGCGATCCGTTCGACGCCTTCGGCGCGGAGGCCGCCTGCGCCGCCGCGCAAGACGGAGGTTGCGATGCGGGTGAGCGTGTCGAGATTGTCCAGAGGGTCGCCTTCGGAGGCCTGACAGGAGACGATGAGGCGTCCGCGAAGGTCTTCTAGAGGCGAGTTGCGGGAGGCGTTCGAGATCTGAGACACGTAGAGGCTTTCCTTGCACGCGGCTATTTGTCTTCGCCGCGCTGTTGGGA
>WNGR01021801.1_pt1 | contig 11448 bp, 10 predicted proteins | sample 5407581 | NCBI WGS metagenome assembly WNGR01 (sample SAMN13153383, study PRJNA577476) | soil metagenome | isolation source: 80 cm soil or saprolite under Garry oak tree replicate 2 | place: USA:California | collected 2016-06-15
GTTCGAGACCAGCATGTCGGTCATGCCGCCGACCTTGCGGATCTCGAACACGGGCACCTGCGGCGAGAGAAACGCCGAAATGTGGAACATCGGCCGCATCGGCACCTGGGTGGTGCCGAAGGGAATGACCGCAGGGGAATGCGAATGGATCACCGCCTTCACGTCGGGCCGGGCCTTGTAGATCTCGGCGTGAATGAAACGCTCCAGGTAGCCGGCGCGGCCGCGCGCATCGACGGCATTGCCGTCGAGATCGTATTCCAGGACGTCGACCGCCGTGACCAGGGCCGGGGCGAGCGAGCGCGACATCAGGAACCGGTCGGAATTGGTCGGATGGCGAATGCTGACGTGACCGAACCCGTCGAGCACGCCCTGACTCGCAAGCACGTGGTTGGCGATCACGAGGTCGTCCAGCAGCGCAGCTTCGACCGGTCCGCCGGAAGCCGGCGCGGGATTGCCTGTCGCCGTTTGCGCGCTGCTCGAGCCGGCGGCGCAGCTGAGGGCGAACCAGCCGGCAATCAGGGCTTGAAGCACATGCAGGCTCTTCATCGGCAGCTCCCATTTTGTCGCATGGGCCGATGCCCAGCGCGGATCAACGCGCGGCAGCGCTCGGCGCGGATCTCGCCTCGTGCCGCGCCGAGGATACTCCGGGTCGCCCCCTTCACAATGGCCGTCGCGCTCGCGGTATGGTAACGCCTACCGCGCTGCGCCATACTGGCGCGGGGAGCCGCAGCGGTGGATCATTGGCATGCCTTTCCCCGACATCGATGTTGCCGCCGGAACCGTCACGCTTGCGATTTGGCAATCGGCAATTCTCGCCGGACTGCTGCTTCTGTTGGTTTTTCTCGCGGTCTATCGCGCCCAATGGCCGACCGTTGTCGGACCGGCCGTTCGCCTGAGCCTGGCCTTGTTCGGCATTGTGGCGGCCTGGACCGTGGTCGATCGATTGGCCGAGCGCGATCGCGCCGATGAGCGCCGCGCGCTCGATCAGCGCATCCTGGAACTGAGCGCGCGCGCATTGGCCCCCGGCTCTGCGCTCGGATGCCTCGAACCGAACTTGGGCGAGACGATCGATGCTGCCTGCGAGAAGGCGGTCTTTGCCGACCCGGAGACGATTGCCGGGGCAACCGCCTATGTTGCGGGGAGCTTGTCGCTGCTGGCGGACGCCGCGGCGAATGGATGGGACGTCTACTACGACGCTGCACTCGCCGCGCTGCGCCACCGGCTCGAGATCGACCGGTTCGGCTTGGTTGCCCAGGTGCTGGCCGGGGAGGGCTGTAGCGCGGCGAAATGCGAGAAATTGGCGCTGTTCGCCGATGCGAATCGCGTGAGCGCCAATCTCAAGGCGCGGACCTTCGAGAATCTCGTCGCGCGGAATTCCGCCGGATGGCCGCAACCGGCATCCGCCGCGGCCCCCGCCGCTCCGGTCGCGGCGGCCCCGCCCCCGCCCGAGCCCTCGCAGCCGCCAAGCCAGACCGGCTCTGGGCCGGCTCCGGCGGCCGGCCCGCAAAAGCGGCCGCCTGCACCGGCGCGCCCGGCCGCGCGCGCGCAGACGGCACCGGCGGCGCCGCCGATCCAGATCGGTCCGCCGCCCGCGGCCAACGCCGGGACCGAGCCGCCCCCGCAATGACCTGCCGGACGTTCTTGGCAGCGATTTCTCGAATTTCCGGGTGAGTCGACACCCAATGTTCGCATCGGTCCTCATCGCCAACCGCGGCGAGATCGCTTGTCGGATTGCGCGCACCGCCAGGAAGCTCGGGCTGCGCTCGATCGCGGTCTATTCCGACGCGGACGCCGGCGCGCTCCACACCCGGCTTTGCGATGAAGCGTACCGCCTCGGGCCGGCTCCCGCGCGCGAGAGTTATCTAGCCATCGACAAGCTGGTCGAATTGGCCCGGCGCGCAGGCGCCCAATGCATTCATCCCGGGTACGGCTTCTTGTCGGAGAACGCCGAATTCGCCGAAGCCTGCGCTGCCGCCGGAATCGTTTTCGTCGGTCCATCCCCGGGCGCGATCCGCGCCATGGGCCTCAAGGGCCAAGCCAAGAAGCTGATGGAACGCGCCGGCGTGCCGGTCGTGCCCGGCTATCACGGCGAGCGCCAGGAGACGAAATTCCTTGCCCAAAAGGCCGAGGAGGTCGGCTATCCGGTGCTGATCAAGGCGGTGGCGGGCGGCGGCGGCAGGGGCATGCGGCGCGTCGAGGAACCCGCCGAATTCGAAGCCGCGCTGCAGTCCGCAATCCGGGAGGCGCAGTCGGCGTTCGGCAACGGCCAGGTCCTGATCGAGAAGTACATAGCCTCGCCGCGGCACGTCGAGATCCAGGTGTTCGGCGATCGCCACGGCAGTGCCATGCACCTGTTCGAGCGCGATTGCTCGCTGCAGCGCCGGCATCAAAAGGTGATCGAGGAGGCGCCCGCGCCCGGCATGACCCCCGAGGTCCGAGCCGCCATGGGAAAAGCGGCGGTCGAAGCCGCCAAGGCCGTCGGTTATGTCGGCGCCGGTACGGTCGAGTTCATCGCCGACGGCTCGAGAGGCCTCCGGCGCGATGCATTCTGGTTCATGGAGATGAACACCAGGCTCCAGGTCGAGCATCCGGTGACCGAGGCCATCACCGGTCTCGATCTCGTCGAATGGCAGTTTCGGGTCGCCGCGGGCGAGAAGCTACCCTCGCTCGATGTCGCCATGGCGGGCCACGCCGTCGAAGCCCGCGTCTACGCCGAGGACCCGGAACGGGGGTTTCTGCCGTCGACGGGGAGGATCATTGCCTTGGAGTTCCCGGCGCGCGACGGCATTCGGGTCGACGCCGGGGTCGAGCAGGGGACGCAAGTCACGCCGTTTTACGATCCGCTGATCGCGAAAGTAATCGCCCGCGGGGCGACCCGGCGGGAGGCGCTCGAAGCTCTGGCCTCGGCGCTCGACCGCACGCTCGTTGCCGGACCCCGCACCAATCTCGCTTTCCTTGCGGCGCTGTGCCGGGCCGAGGATTTCCGCAAGGCGCAATTCGATACCGGCTTCATCGATCGCAACCTGGCGGCGCTCGGCGCCGTCCCGAAGGAGCCTGATCGAGCCGCGGCCGCGAAGGGCGTGGCCGAGCTCCTTGCGCGGGAAGCCAACCGGATCGCGGCACGCGCTCGATCCGCCTCGGAAGAGGCCGCCTCGCCGTGGAATTCGCTCGACGGTTTCCAGCTGTGCGGCGCCCGCGCGGTTTGGGTCCCGGTGTCGATCAATGGCGCTCCGGCATCCGCCAGCGCGTCCTACGGTCCGCAGGGCATTTCCGTTTCGATCGATGGCGTCCCCGCGGATCCCGATGCGCTTGCGTTCGAGGCCGAGAATGCCGTCTACGTCCTGCGCCACGGCCGACAGACATTGGTGCGAATCAAGGATTTCGAGGCGATCGACGTCGACCACCTCGATACCGGCGGCCTCGTTGCCGCGCCGATGCACGGCAAGGTGCTTGCCATCCTGGTCCGACCCGGTGCATCGGTAAGCAAGGGCCAGCGCCTTGCCGTGATCGAGGCGATGAAGATGGAGCATGCGTTGATTGCGCCGTTCGACGGTACCGTCGGCGAGATCTCGGCAACGCCAGGCGGCCAGGTTGCCGAAGGCGCCAAAGTGATGACAATCGAGGCAAAGAAGCCCGAGCCGGTTTGATCTCGCCCGACGATCATGGCCTTGCATCTGATCAAGCTCTGCGTCGGCTGCGACAGCGTCAGGGATCTCCGCGACTGGATTCGCGAAAAGTTGCAGGAGAAGAAGCGGCGCAGGCTGCCCCTCGAGCATTGGCATGTCACCCGCATGGTGCCGAAGCGGGCTGACGAACTCATCGACGGCGGCTCGCTCTACTGGGTGATCCGAGGCGAGATATTGTGCCGTCAGCGGCTCCGCGACGTGCGGCCGTTCCGGGACGGGGACGGCATCGGCCGATGCCGGCTGGTGCTCGAGCCGAAGCTGGTGCTCACCGAGCCGCGCCCGTTCCGGGCGTTTCAAGGTTGGCGCTATCTGGAGCCCAGGAGCGCTCCCAAGGACCTCGACCGGGCGGCCCCCGGCGCCGCCGCGATGCCGGAGAGCTTGCGGCGCGAGCTCCGGGACCTCGGCCTGCTCTAGCGCGGCTGCGTTCGAAACTCTCGCCGGCAGCCGGCCGACAGGTCGAAGAATACCCGATCGGCGCATTCCGGTAAGGCCCCGACGCTCGGCGCGGCACCGCGGCGTTGCGATTCCTGCACGCCCGCCCGGTTCTCGTCGTAGGATGCGCCGGGGGTCGGCCCAGGAATTAACCGGAAAAGATCGAGCAACGTGTACATTCGCTTGACGCCGACACGGTTCGATTCGGAAAATGATTCCGGGTAAGGGGTGGCGTTATGTTGCTGCAGGCGCCGGTGGGATTGCCGCGTTCCGGGCACGTGATCGTGCTGGGGAACGAGAAGGGAGGCTCGGGGAAATCGACCACCTCGATGCATGTCACGGTCGCCCTGATGAAGGCCGGCCAGCGCGTCGCCAGCATCGACCTCGACAGCCGTCAAAAAAGCCTCACGCACTACATCGAGAACCGGCGCGCGTGGGCGCAACGTGCCGGCATCGAGCTGGAGCTGCCGACGCATCACCACATCGTGCGGGCGTCCGGCGCCAATGTCGATCAAAACGAGGCAGCGGAATTCGCCTGCTTTGCGGAAGCGATTACCGCCGTCGAGCATTGCCATGATTTCGTGGTCATCGACACCCCGGCCAGCGACAGCTACCTGATGCGGCTCGCCCATTCGATGGCCGACACGCTGGTGACGCCGCTCAACGACAGTTTTCTGGATTTCGACGTGCTGGGCTCTGTCGATCCCGCCACCTTCGCGATCACGGGCATCGGCCATTACGCGGAAATGGCGCGCGAGGCGCGCCGGCAACGCCGACTGGTCGATGGCGGCCTGACCGATTGGGTGGTCATCCGCAACCGGCTTTCCACCCTGGGGTCGCGCAACAAACGGCTGGTGGGGGAGAGCCTCAACGAGCTGGGGCTGCGGCTCGGCTTCCGCCTTGCCGAAGGCTTTGGCGAACGCGTCGTCTATCGGGAATTCTTCCCCCGCGGATTGACCGCGCTCGACAACCTCGACGAAGCAACGCTGGGCGTGCGCCCCAATTTGTCCCATGTGACGGCCCGGCAGGAGGTCAGAACCTTGATCGAGTCGCTCAAATTGCCTCTCGATGAGCGCGGGCGGCGGCGCGCCGCGGCACGCGCGGAATGGTTTGCCTCCCTCGACAAGCCGCTCGAAACCCACGACATCATGGCCGATTGAGGCTGCGCCGCCGGATCTGCGGGCCGGACATTGCCTGGCGCGGCGCCGCCATGATCCGCCGAGCCCCGTGTCCGATCCGTGGCCATTGTGCCGGGCCGGGGGGCACGCCACCTAAATTGCGGTTACAATCTTTTGCCGCCCCGACACATAGGGCTTCGATCGATGGCCAAAGACCGATCCGGCGATCCTCCTGCACCGGCAAGGGGCGGGACCGATCCGGTCCAAGGCGCATCCCGCGCCGAGATCGAGGCCTTCGTGCAGCGCGCTCGCACGCTGGGGCCGACCAAGGAGGCCGGCCGCCGCGGGCGTCTCATCTTCGCTTTGGACGCAACGATGAGCCGGCAGCCGACGTGGGACACCGCGTGCCGGCTGCAAGCCGAGATGTTCCGGGAGGCGGCGGCAGTCGGGGGACTTGACGTCCAGCTGGTCTATTACCGGGGATTCGGCGAGTGCCGGGCGTCGGGCTGGGTTTCGAACGGCGAGCGCCTGGCTCAGCTGATGAGCCGGATCGACTGCCGGGGGGGCCACACCCAGATCGGCAAGATCTTGGCGCACGCGCGCCGCGAGACCGAGAGAGCCAGGGTGCAGGCGCTGGTGTTCATCGGGGATGCCATGGAGGAGGCGCTCGATACGCTCGCCGCCGCCGCGGGCGAGCTCGGGCTTCGCGGCGTTCCGGTATTCCTGTTCCAGGAGGGCGGCGACCCCGTCGCCGAGCAGGCCTTTCGGGAAATCGCACGGCTTACCCGCGGGGCCTATTGCCGGTTCGACGCCGGAGCCGCTCACCAGCTTGCCGAACTGCTGCGCGCCGTCGCCGCCTACGCGGCCGGCGGGATCAAGGCGCTGACGGATCTCTCGACGCGGCGTGGAACGGCGGCGCTCAAGCTTCTCGGGCAGCTCAAGTAATCATGGCCAGTGTTCTTCTGGGCATTGCCGCTCTCGTCTTGTTGCTGTGGGCGCTCAACGCTTTCACGAAAACCGATCCCAAGGTCGCAGCCCGCGTGCTGAAAACCTCGGCAGGCACCGCCGCGCTTGCCGGCGCCGTCATCTTCGTGGCGCTGGGGCGCGTCGGCATCGCTTTGCCGCTGGGGATTGCCGGACTTTTTTTGCTGGGACTGTGGCCGGGCCGCATGGGCTTCGGCCGCCGCGCGCGCAAGAGCCCGGGACAGGTTTCCCGCGTGCGCTCGGCTTTCCTGGAAATGGAACTCGATCACGACACCGGCGCGATGCGCGGGCGCATCCTCGCGGGCCGCCACGAAGGCGTCGGTCTCGACGCGCTCGACCTTGCCACGCTGTTGGGGCTGCTCGCCGAAATCGACGAGGAGAGCCGCGCGCTACTTGCAGCGTATCTTGACCGCAGGAATCCCGGCTGGCGTGAGCACGCGAAGGCTGATGCGGCAACGGGGACCGGCGGGGCGCCGCGGACCGGGCCAATGACGCAGGAGGAGGCCTATCAGATCCTTGGCCTTGAGCCGGGTGCCGGCGCCGAGGAAATCGGGCGCGCGCACCGAACTCTGATGAAGAAATTGCATCCCGACCAGGGGGGGTCGACGTATCTCGCGGCCCGTATCAACGAGGCCAAAGACACTCTTCTTCGCCGTCATCGCTGAGGACTCCTGACGCAACAATACTCAGCGGTTCCCGTCCGGACGCCATTCCCTTGGTTCTTCTGCGCTCAGTTTCTCAGTGTCATACATGCAATATCGTTACGTTTGAAATAATGGCAGGCGGCTTCGGCCTTCTCTTTGTCGAATCCGGCGAATCGCGCCCGATACAGCTCCTTGGAGCCCTTCACGACCCGCTCGGTGAACCCGTCCGCACTCGCCAGCAGACTATGCGCCATGCTCTGCGCGGAACGCAGCCGCTGCTTGGCTTCCGCCTCGTCGGCAAAGGCGCCGAGTTGGATTATCCACCCGCTGCGCGACATTGCGGCTCGCTGGATGGCCGGCGCCGGGAGGGCCGCCGGCGCACTTGCGGGAGCCGGTTCGCTTTCTGCCGAAACCCTCTGGACCGGTAGCGTGCCGAGAATGCCGGGACGCGCGCCGGGCGGCGGAGGCAGCGGCGCCGGCTCGCTCGCCGGCATGGCCGGGGCTCGCGCGATGGCCGCGGGCGCGGTGCTCACCGCTGCGGCGGGTACGGGAGGTTGTGCCGCAACGGGCGCGGGGCCCGGAGGAGCTACGGCCCATTGCGGTGGCGCGATGTTTGCCTGCGGCGCCGGCGTGACCAGCGAACCGAGGGCGGAACTCTGGATCACGCGCGGCCGCACCGTGATGGTCTTTACCGGAATCGGCTGGATCGGCTCCGCCGATCCGGACCGCGGCGCGTTCGGCGCGGTCGAGGCGGCGTCGGCCCGCGTTTTCGGCGCCGGCTCGCCGGAGGTAATCCGAGCGGCGGGATCGGCGGCGGCAACTCGCGTGTTCGCACGCGCGGGCTCGGACTCGATCGCCTCCGCGATCATCGGGACGGTGCGCTGGATCGAGGCCTCGGCGATATGCTGCTCGATCAAGTCGCGCATGCGCGCGTCGCGCGCGCCGCTGGAGGAGCCCCCGAACACGACGGCGACGAGGTTGTGGTTGCGAATGTCCATTCCGTGAAAATGGAAGCTCGACGTGGCGAAATAGCGATAATAGCGGGGAAACCGATCCTGAACGGCGCGCCCGAGCAGCGCCTGGTCGCGTGCGGTCGAGACTTGCTCGTCGTCCGGCAGGCCGGAGGCATTGGTGTAGACCGTCCGGGTCATGCCGAGCGCATGCGCCTTGCGGGTCATCAGTCTGGCGAAATCCTCCTCACTGCCGGCAACCGCTTCCGCGATCACTACGGCAATGTCGTTCGCGGACTTCGTCACCACCGCCTTGATGGCATCTTCCGTCGCGATGGCCTGTCCCGGCTCCAATCCCAGCTTCGAGGGCTCCTGGGCCGCCGCGTGAGCGGACACCGGCAATCGAGAATCGAGCTTGAGCTTGCCGGCCTCGATCTGTTCGAACAGCACATAGAGCGTCATGATCTTGGTGATCGACGCCGGATGGCGCAGGCTGTCGGGGTTGCTGGCGTGGAGGACACGGCCGGAATTGGCATCCACCACGATGGCTGCATAAGGCGGCTGGTATCCGCCATTGCCACCATGGTCGGCGTGATGATGGCGGCGGGAGCGCGCTTGTGCGGGATCGCCTGCGCCGCCTGCCAGGATCGCGACCGCGGCAAGGCCGACAAGGGCGCGGTGGATTGCGGGCAAAATTCGAGAACGATGGCGGCGCATCAACTTTCCCCGTCCCTCGATACGCGGGGTGCGCGCTCGGCGTCTCGCACCCGACGTTCCCTGTTCGTCTTGGTCCAGGCGTAACGGAAAGCCGGACGCTCCCCTCCCGCCCTGGGGACCCGGCGACCGGTCCGAAGGCGACAATCGATGACGCTAGGACGGCCCGGTTGCCAAAGCGTTAAGGATTTCGGGCCGGACAGGACCGAACCATTGCGGCGCAAACAAGACATCCGCTATTCTGCGCTGCGGTAAGAGGCACGCGGGGCCCGTCCGACCCCGGCCTGCCGTGCTCGCACACGCGGATCGGGGACCCGATCGGGTCTGCCTTGGTCCTGTCAGCCGAGCGGCCCTGGCCGCGCAGCCGGGGATCGCAGCGGCGGATCGCAGAATCGGGATCGCCGCCTGGAGGCACCCGCATCGATAAGCCGCGTTGACGGGAAGCGCGCTGTGTCGGCTGCGTGGCGGTGGGCGGCACGATTGCGCGCCGCCGCGGCGGCGGACGTGTTTACCGCTTCCGGCTTCGAGATCGAGGTGAAGCCTCGAGGTGAGCCGCCGAAGCATCTTGCGGGATTCGGTCGCAGCGTCCAGCATTCGCCAAATCTCAGTGTAAAATGCTTGGCAAGGTGCCCGCGCAAACCGCGGCCGCCTTCTTGGGAGGCTTCGAGCCACGATGAAATTGCGGCCGAATGCGGACATCGGCGACATCGAGTTCCGCCCAGTCTGGAACTGTGCCCCGCCCATGCTTATTATTCCTTTCGGCATTTCGCTTCGTGCCGCCCGGGGGCATGATTCCCTGGGCCGTCGACATCCCGCTTCGGTGTCGATAACTCACGCGACGATGACTCGGTCGACCGACCCGGCCATGGACCAAGACGAAATTGGGGCGACACGCTTGCAGCCCCGGATGGGAGACGATGATCGCAAGCGCCGCGGCGGCGACACGGGCTTGCCCGGCGTGCCGGGAAGCGCGGTCATCACCAAGACCAGGCCGCAGGTCAAGCGGCCCAACATGTATCGAGTGCTCTTGCTCAATGACGACTACACGCCGATGGAGTTCGTAGTGGACGTGCTGCAACGCTTCTTCAACAAGGACCGCGATTCGGCCACACGAATCATGCTTCACGTTCACCACCACGGAATCGGCGAATGCGGCGTGTATACTTACGAGGTCGCCGAGACCAAGGTGACGCAGGTCATGGACTTCGCCCGCAAGCACCAGCATCCGCTGCAATGCGTGATGGAGAAGAAATGACGGTCGCAGAGATGAAGAGGCCATAATGCCCACTTTTTCCCGCAGCCTCGAGCAATCGCTCCACCGGGCGCTGGCGCTTGCCAATGAGAGGCACCATGAATACGCGACGCTCGAGCACCTGCTGCTGGCGTTGATCGACGATCAGGACGCCGCCGCGGTCATGCGGGCCTGCAACGTCGACCTCGACAAGCTTCGCCGCAATCTCGTGGCGTACATCGAATCCGAGCTGGAAAGCCTGGTGACGGACGGTGCCGACGATTCCAAGCCGACCGCCGGGTTCCAGCGCGTCATCCAGCGCGCGGTGATCCACGTGCAGTCGTCCGGCCGCGAGGAGGTCACCGGCGCCAACGTGCTCGTCGCCATCTTCGCCGAGCGCGAAAGCCACGCGGCGTATTTCCTGCAAGAGCAGGACATGACCCGCTACGACGCCGTGAACTACATCAGCCACGGCATCGCCAAGCGTGCCGGCCTTTCCGAATCCCGACCGGTTCGCGGGGTCGAGGAGGACACCGACACCAAGCCGGGCGAGGACAACAAGAAGAAAGGCGATGCCCTGGAGGCGTACTGCGTCAACCTCAACAAGAAGGCCGCTGATCGGGCGCGAGGCCGAGATCAGCCGCACCATCCAGGTGCTGTGCCGGCGCCAGAAGAACAACCCGCTGTTCGTCGGCGAGGCGGGCGTGGGCAAGACCGCCATCGCCGAGGGCCTCGCCCGCCGCATCGTCAACGGTGAAGTTCCCGACGTGCTCAAGAACGCCACCGTGTTCGCGCTGGACATGGGGACGCTGCTCGCCGGCACGCGCTACCGCGGCGATTTCGAGGAACGCCTCAAGCAAGTCATCAAGGAACTCGAGGCCTATCCCGACGCCATCATGTTCATCGACGAGATCCATACCGTAATCGGGGCGGGAGCGACCTCGGGCGGGGCGATGGACGCCTCCAACCTGTTGAAGCCGGCGCTCGCGGCCGGAACCGTGCGCTGCATCGGGTCGACGACGTACAAGGAATATCGGCAGTATTTCGAAAAGGACCGCGCGCTGGTGCGCAGATTCCAGAAGATCGACATCAACGAGCCGACGGTCCCGGACGCGATCGAGATCCTCAAGGGGCTGAAACCCTATTTCGAAGATTATCACAAGCTGCGCTACACCGGCGAGGCGATCAAGGCCGCGGTCGAGCTCAGCGCCCGCTACATCCACGATCGCAAGCTGCCGGACAAGGCCATCGACGTGATCGACGAATCCGGCGCCGCGCAGATGCTGTTGCCGGAGAGCCGGCGCAAGAAGACGATCGGCATCAAGGAGATCGAGACCACCATCGCGACGATGGCGAGAATCCCGCCCAAGACCGTGTCCAAGGACGACGCCGAGGTGCTGCAGCATCTCGAGGGGACGCTCAAGCGCGTCGTGTACGGCCAGGACAAGGCGATCGATGCGCTTTCGGCCTCGATCAAGCTGGCGCGGGCGGGACTGCGCGAGCCGGAGAAGCCGATCGGCTGCTACCTGTTCTCCGGGCCGACCGGGGTGGGCAAGACCGAGGTGGCCAAGCAGCTCGCCTCGCTGCTCGGCGTCGAGCTCTTGCGCTTCGACATGTCGGAATACATGGAGCGCCATACGGTGTCCCGCCTGATCGGCGCGCCGCCCGGATACGTCGGGTTCGACCAGG
>WNGR01009218.1_pt1 | contig 11447 bp, 12 predicted proteins | sample 5407581 | NCBI WGS metagenome assembly WNGR01 (sample SAMN13153383, study PRJNA577476) | soil metagenome | isolation source: 80 cm soil or saprolite under Garry oak tree replicate 2 | place: USA:California | collected 2016-06-15
CGAAAAATGATAGAATCCTTAGAAGGGTGCATGGCAAAATACCATCGCTGATGGGAACAGTAGGGATGGTTGTCGGCTCGAAGGAGCCGGAATCCCTAGGCGTCAGTTAATGCTCAACAAAGGTCAGAATATCGGTGGGCACACTATCCACTTCTCGATACGCCCTCGTCAACAGCTAGGTTGGTCCAGCTTGAGAGAATTGCAATGAGCAACCGGGAGCAAATAGTTCGTCTGTTAGTTCATCAATGTAAAAATGAAGGATTGAACAAGTGGAATTGCGAGGCGAAACCCATGAACTTTTCTCAGGTTGAGAAGTCCGGCAATACCGGAAGGTCAGCATGGAATCGAAGAGATACTGTACTGACTATTCAAGAGTGGTCGAATAGGCTCCAGATTTCGAGGAATGTTCAGCGAGTATGTCTTGGATGCTACTGCTGAATTTGACAGAGATTTTCACGACCCCCATTCATTGCGCATCACATGAAACGTGTTTCAACCGTCCTGATCAACTGTAAGGTTCACAAATACTGTCAGATCAAACCGAAGCGTTGGTTGCCTGAAAATGTAGTAAGAAGAGGTTGTCCCTCTGATGTGGATTTGAATTTGGCTTCTTCAAGCATAGAGATTTCTCCGAAGGGATGATAAAGTCAGACCGTCATGAACCTGAATGAAGGAGAATCGCTTGTCGGACATTCCTCCTTATCTCACTCGTCCGAGGAAAGAAGTCGTTAGAGACTTGAGGTCTCAGGCAAGCAAAGGACGGAGTATCAGGGACTACAGATACGACACCGATGAGGTAGAAGAAGCGGAGGACAAGGAACGAAAATGGAATGAGTATAACCTTGAAATTCTCAAACGCTCGTTCAGCAACGTGTCAATCGCCAAGGAATACTCGGGAATTCCTTGGACTCATTCAGATAGGAATACTGCCTGGTCCAAGTTGAACGCACATGAAACCAGAATGGCGCGTAGAATTGGCTTTCTCGAATCTCTGCTCAACCGAACGAAACTGATACCAGAACGCGATGATAATCAGGTAGCGTTCATTCCCGAGAAACCTTCACCTTCATCCTCAAGCGGAAAAGAGGTCTTCATTATTCACGGGACTCTCCGCGATAATACTTCAAAACAAACCACACGAAGGGATGACTCTGGATTCAAAGCTGGAGGCTTATTCCCATGTTGATTTTGCTATTACCATTCTTACCCCAGATGACAACGGAAATCCGCGTCCAAACGTAGCCTTGGAATGGGGTTGGTTCAGAAGGACAATTGGCAAAGAGAGAGTTTGCATCCTATACAAGGAGGGAACAGCCATTCCATCCGACATGAGCGGAGTCGGGAGGATACTTATGGATCAGCACGACGGTTGGCAACAGAAAATGGTTAGGGAAATTAGAGCCGCGAGAATTGAAATTGATCCCGAGTGGTATTTGAAGAGCTAGCTCTCTCTGCAAGCAGGATAGAGCGCATTGATCTCTTCCCTTCGCAAGAAGTTCAAGAGACTTTGGAAGCACGAAGTAGTTTACTTCGTTTTCGTGGTCGTATACATCTACGCAATCATTCAAGTCCTCTTAGGTCTTCCAGACACCGTTCTTGATACGATCATTATCCAAATCCTTCCAGTGTACATTACGGTGGAAGGGGTCCTGATCGGTCTTGCTCCTCAAATAAAGACGAAATGGCTCAGGGATGCGGTTGCCGTTGTCGGTTTCACTTCAATGCTTCTCGCAATTAGAACTCTCATTGTCGCTACCTTTCAACACCTTCAGCTTAACCAATCGTCTGTTACCGGGACCACATCAGGTTTCGTCCTGACAAGTTTTCTATTCCTCATTCTTGTCGAACTTTACGCGTTTGCTCTCCTCATTCCAGTGTCGGAAAAAGAAGATCAAAAGCCCAAGGATTCATCCCTGAATATTGCTCAGAACGAACCAACAGAGAGCGAGCAAAGAGGGATAGTGACTCAAGACTCCGAGCCTCAAGCGAAATGGTCGGCACTTTCAGAAGAAATTAGGCTTGTAACCAATCATCCGCGACAGCTTGAAACCGAGCAACAAGCCCAACGAAAAAAGATAGATGAACTTCAGTTACGTCCATATCAGGCATCAGACACCAAATTTCAGCCTCTTTTTGAGCGTCTCGCAGAACTGAACAGAGATGTAGACGGCGAAAGACAGAAATTGATTGCATTACAGTTAGCTTCGATCAACTCGTATTCTGAGCAATTGAGTAAGGGCATTCTAACTATGAATGACACTACCAAGAAACTTGTAAAATCATCTATCAAGTTGGAATATTTCAGTGCAATTCTTATCATTGCGACGGGAGCGAATATTGGGGTCGCTTTGATTCCACTATCTCCGTACTTCTCGCTCGTCACAATAGTTGCGGCATTGGTCGCGCTGTCTCAACTCTGGCGGAGAGGAACCAAGCAGCGATCGAAAATGTAGAAGGTAGAGGCCTTCTTCGGTTCCGAGCATTTGGTTGTGGCTTTTGTTACCGACATCTTTCAAGTCTACTTGTGGATGGGCGGCAGCCGCGTTTCGTAGTTGGCGTCAAGTTTCCGGGGCGAAAACTTTCTACAGTTTCACTCTCGTGTCTGAGAAATAGCGGAGGGGCTCCTCAACCCTACAGATGTCGAGTCAGCGGAGCAACTGGCGTGAACGACTTTTTGTGAATCCCAGCCGCATGGAGTTCGAACTAGCGGCAAAGCTAGAATCCTCCGGAATACAGTACCAGACACAAGTCGAAGTTCCTATTACGACCGCAGATTTCTACTTCGCCACTGAGCCGCGACCAACACTCGTTTTCGTTGATGGAAGACCACATCTCACAACTGCTCAGATGTCCAAGGATGAAGAGCTGCGAACTCTCCTGAGAAAACGTGGATACAAAATTGTTGAGCTAGCATACACTGACTACTCGGACAAGAAACGAGACGAACTCTTCCAACAACTTCTGGCTGGCCTAGGTCAAGAATAGCCAAGACTAGAACCGGCTCTGAGACACGCTAAGTCAACCTGGCAAGTCTCGAAGCTATCTGAATGCCCACTGTAATTCCGAATACGCAGATCTATGGTAGTCAGAGCCCATCAAGATTTGGAATATTCCCAGATGCTACGAACAGCCACTAAAAGAGGTCCCCTATGGACGGTGGGTCTTCTACGGTCGCTTCCGGTCGACTTTCCGATTGATGTGGTATTCCCAAAGGGTCCCTTTAGCGCCGGATCTCAAAGCGAAAGCGATACCCAGATTGACCACCGAAGCTTTCGGCTCTTTAGATTCGGCAACTTCAGCCCTTTTCGCGTCCCTTTGCTTCATGAGTAGGTGCATTATCTTCAAGCCAGCCGGAAGTTCAAGTTTCGTAGCTGTTCCCAATCCTATCTCTTCCTCTGCATTTGTAAGTAACCTGTTACTGTCACCTATCAAGATATTCCTAGTTCTGCTTTGAAATTAACGCTTTCTCAAGACCTATTAGGGATTATTCGATATGGCTCGTCATGGTCGATACCGGCGAAGCTGAACTCATCATCGCGGTAGTATCCATAGTTCTTGGAACTCCGCTGAGTTTCTACATCAAAGACTATCTCGTAGACCGGGCAAACTACAAGAAATTCAAGGAGACTCTGGAAAGGACAGCCGGACTTAACGCGGAGATACTGTATTCCCCATTTACCGGAGCGGCTGGAATGACGACTGCGCCCCGTCTCTTCAAGGTTAGCGAGATCACTAAGCAGGGCCTGGTATTGAAGGACGATATGAATACTATCTTCGTGCCCAAGGAAAAAATTCTGATGACAGATATTGTCCTTCCTTCAAAGGACTACGATTCCCTGCGCAGGGAGCGGATGAAGAAAGATTTCTCTGAAGTTGTTGATGCCATATTTCCTCCAATGATCGACAAATTCAAGGAAGTGCTGGTAACGGAGTTGCTTAGCGAAGATTCAGAGATGAGCGCGGTCGTTGGAGTTCGTATTGTCACTCAACTACGTGAGGCAGGCATAGACCCGGAAAAAATCCTTGAGAAGAAGCCCACCATAAAGAGAATACTTGAGGAGATGGACAAAGACAAGTCGAAAGGCGAAACGGACCTTCCCGAGAAAGCTAAGTAGGATTAATTCAGCAATCTCTGTTTTTCATTACCTAGCTGTCCGACCTATCTCATATGGAACGTCATTGTGAGTTTGAGGGCTGTCAAGAAACATCTTTTCTAAGGCGATGTAAGAAGTGCCTGCGTCGGATCTGCGAGCGGCACTACGTCGAGCATTATTCTAATTGTCCGTTCCGGTAACGAATGGAAGAAGCTCTTTGCCAAAATGGAGTCTGCCCTAGCAACGCAACTGCAGAGGGGCTTTCCGACTGTTTAATGCGTAATAGGGCTACGCGAAGCTCTTCGCGGCTTCACGATCATCGGGCTTAGTGGTGACCTGGGCCTATGCGGCAACGGCTCTCTGACTCGCAACCTTCGTGAAATGATGAGACCCTTATCTCCAACTTTTGTGACCTGCGGTATGAATTTAGCCGCTCCTGATTGAGTCAGCGCGTCAAGTAGCCGATGGTATTCCTCATGCTCTTGTTCGGACATCGTGGATGTCAACTCTCGCAATTCTTTAATTGGAATGTCGCCTCCTCCACTCTTAAGCAGTTGTATCAACTTTTCTGACAACGATTCCGCTGTCTGGCCAATCTTGCGTTTTTCCATTTGTCTTAACCTCTCACAGGAAGCTACTCTGGAATAGTCTCCAGATCTTCCATATTTTGCGCCATTGTTCCGCAGGGGCGCGCTCAACCTTGAGACCCAATTTAAGAGCTTCCTCCAATCCTATAGGGTAGCCGTGCTGCGGGTATCCTCGGGCCAGCCTATTCGCAATCTTCTTTGCCCTTTCTTCTCCATCGCTGTCACCCTTGAACATTCTAGTTGAGAGTAACTCGACCGTTGGCGGTTCAGCATATTCCAGACTCGCCTTGAACAGCCCCATTTGTTCTACGGACAGATTCTTGGCAATTATCTCTATAATGCGGCTCTTTGCTGGCAAGGTTGTTTCCATCTCATTAAGGAATTCAATGGTTTTAGGTATGGCCAAAGGCGTGAAAAATTCACCTTCGGTCGGGTTTGTCCATATAGGGTCCAATGGACCTAGCTCCGATGGCTTGTCCATAATGACGGAATTGCCTGAAACAGCGACCAGAGTCGCAGCACTCTTGGCATATCTCGGAACGATTACTCTGAGTACGCCTTTAGCGTAGCTTCTCAAAAGTCGAGCAAGATGCAAAGCGGCATCCAGATCCCCGCCACTAGAATGCAGAATGACTTCCAGAGTCTCCACATCCTTGAGCTGTTTCTCGTGTTCCAAGAACTCGTAGATGTCAGATACGCAATCTGAATCTATTGAAGCAAAGTCGGTGAAAAGAATCGGCACGATTGTCGACTTCCTTTCTGCCTCTAGCTCCTGTATGAGCTTCGTCATCTCTGCCGTTGAATCGGAAGGCCCCGGTTCTCCCTCACTGCCGCTCATTTGTCCTCAGTCTCCTTTTTGCCCGCTCTTAGAATCAGCCTGTCTCCACTCACTGACTGTTCTATTTCCGTCCCCTCTTTCCAACCGAGTTTCTGAATGACCTCTTTCGGGATCGTAATCTGATGCTTGTAATGTTCTTTGTCCTTGTAGCGATAAGCGAATTGCTTTTGTAGTCTGGCCATTATTGGCGCCTTCGTCACCCATGGTTTTATGGTGCCATAAAAACTATGTTTCCCTTAGAGACAGCCGAAATATATCCATGCTTCGTAGCGCGGAATTCAGCTATTTTCAGTGACCTCGCAGTGTTACCCGTCCTAGCTAGTCGGAGTTAGCTTCCTTCATTGGAAGCTCTACTCATGGGACTTGCCTGAGGAACAATGAAAAGCGTGATTAACCTGGCCAGTTTACTCAAGAGGATTCCATCCTCGTTCTAAACGAGCAAGGCATCTGTCTTTACATCACCGGTATAAGCTGAGGCGTGAAAGTCGGATCGAGAATAGCAGTCTTCAGATCGTAGACTTCTCTACTGATGATGGCGTTGTCTCCCATCTGGAGCAGGGCGTTAGTGAGCTTCCAAAGGTCTAGCGGCTGGCTGTTGGTAAAGTCGTCGCTCAGCTGAAACTCTGTGAGCATTCCTTGGGGGCTGAACCGGTGAATGATCGAAGTGGCCCGGAGAAATGTGTTGGAGTAGTTCGCGCTTGGCGTTGTGACCTGGACTTGCTGTTCTGGGTATGCGTCTCCGAGCAGAGGCGTTGTGGCTGTTCCTCTGAGTATCCCGTTGCGTAGACGTTTGAGCTCTGCGATTGCATAGTTGTTCAGTGCGGTGTCGTCTTTGGTAATCGGGTCAAAGAAGTGGATCTCCCGCATGTTCGGGTATCGTGGAGGGCTAGCCCTGTTGTCGTAAGCGAGAATGTGTCGACCTCCGATGATTCTCCAGCCGTTATGCCAGATAGGGGCGCTCCCGCTCGGGTTTCCGCATCCTCCACTATCTTCCCAGTAGATCCCGACGTAGTTGATGTTACTCCATGATGGAGTACCAACGTTTGTGCGCTGATACTGACTCGCACCAGTATAGATCGTGGGCGCCACAGTGTTAGCAACCGGCGTAGAGTTGAACAAGACGCCTCCGTTGGGTCCAATCGGAAGTAAGACATGGTACCAGTAGTTGTCCGTGACGTTGTTAATTCCTTGGACTCCAAGTATCGATTGTAGAGCTGCTGTGTTACCATCGCCTACAAAGTTGTATTCGAATCGGTTGCTAGCGTCTGTCGCGAAGAAGATTGTAGGGGGTGACCCGAGTGCGGTGGTCTTGCAGTTTGCGCCCTGCGTTATTCGAAAGTAGAAATCGAAGAGTGGTGGTGAATAGACGGATCCGAGGGCGGTGATGCTGAGCCCTAGATTCTTGGCGGCGGGATAGAACATTCCTCCGCCATAGTGGGCACTTCCACCGTTAGTGAGTATGCATTTGACTGAGTATTTTCCAGTGGCGACGATCGTGCTATCGTCTGAGAAGGTTGCCGTTGTCCCAGGTATCAGTCTCTCGCTTCCCCAGCTCGCTCCGGTTTGTTCTGTCCAAGCACCATATTTGCCTGGATTCTGGCTTACCCCAAAGTAATGCACCCGGTTTCTGAGACTCTTGACGTCTCTAGGAAAACGATATGTTACTAGGTTGGTTCCGGTTGAAAGAGCGGTGCCATAAGTCGCTGGGATAGGATCTAATCCCCAGTTGGCTGCTCCCTGAGCTCCCAAGGGAACTACGTGGAGGTTTTCGGCTGGGTCGACGAAGAAGACTCCTGGGAAGCCTTGGGCGACGGAGAGGTCCATGAGTTCTTTCATGCTGTCCCAGACGTTCTTGAAACTGCTAATGTAGAGAGGGATTGTGTTGCCGATGTTCTGGACGTAGCTCCGGCTTATTCGATAGTTGCTCGCTATGGGGACAGTGTTCTTGGTGGTGTTGTTCACGTAGTCGTCGATCAGAGTGTTGATGATTGTTTGAGGAGAGGAGTTGGTAAAGATCGGGGTTACCGCGGGCTGATTGTTCGCCAGCGATTCTTGCAGTGCAAGTCCGAATCCTCGGCTTGTTACGAGCATCTCGTCGCTGGGTTGTGTGGGTTCCTGATGCTCCGTCTCTCCTCCGTAGACGTGGAATGATTCGCTTCCCTGTCCTAGGTAGATGTGGAGATGATCTCCGAATGAGAATGCGTTTGCTGAGCTGAAGAATTTCCCGCGATAATTGTTCAGCCGTAGCTCAGCGTGGTCTGTTCCTAGAGAGCTTCTCGTTACGCTTCCGCTGATGACGTCTCTCTGGCTCAGCTGTATAGGAGTGTTTCCGCACAAGTAAGCGTAGTGGAGTAGGATGTTTCCCGCGATACTCTGATTCCCGAAGATTATTGAGCTAATCGTTCTTCCCGTTGTGAGTGGTAATGTGAACGTCTGCCAGGTAGGCGCTAGAGTGAAGCTGAGGTTCATGGTGGTGCCGCTGTTGAAAACGGCAACGGCGAGGGTACCGCCGTTGGCAGCTTTCGCCCGGACGATAAGGTATGGATAGGTCGTAGAGCTGGTGGATCCTGGGAACCATGTTACTCCGAGTCCTGGACTTGAACCGCTGAAAGTAAGAATATCCCCGTCACTAGTTGCAGTTACTCCGATGTCCTTTGCCCAAGCGATTGTTGAAGGTGAAGGATCATTGCTGGCTAGGAGTCTGAAGCTGTTGTCATGTGGCCCAGGATTCCGTAGTATCTCGGCGTAGAATTGTGGCATCTTTTCTCACGGGTACTTGCTGCGAAGGTCGACTTCGATCGTGCGGTTTGTGAACTCGTTCTGAAAGATTGCGTTTCCGGCCTGGGACCCGAAGATTCGGACAAGTAGTGCTTGCCGTGATTGGTCCGCGTAGGCCATTCCACTGTTAGGGTCTGATAGCAGAATGTTTCCTCCGGGTTGGATGAACTGGCTGAAGTATCCGAGTATCCCGAGAACTGCTAGCCCCCCAGCTGCAGCCGCCGCCACTCCGGGTCCTCCTGCGATTGATGCCTGCGATACGAGGCTTGTCATCCGCATAGCTTCGAAGGCTGAGAGTGGAGAGATCTCTCCAGTTCCTATTTCGGTCCGGGCAACCTCCCTTCCAATGACAGAGGCTTTCCGGACGGTTCTGACCACGTGGAAGATTTCGCTGAATGACATGTGGTTCTCACTAGCCGAAGGGGTTTGGTTTCACAATGTAGGCGATCGTCAGATCCTTCGCGACGTCTTCCGGAATCTTGTCACTAATCAGTTGCCGATAGAATGCCGCAACGATCATCGCGTCGCGTTGACACGCTAGCTTACCAAGTTCTTCCTGAATCTGCGGTGAGGCAGGAGGGTAGCCAGGCTCACCTTTCTCATTCGGTTCCTGTGTCTGCAATTGTTACTCCTTCCATCTCCACTGTGACGTCTTCGCCTTCCTCGTTGCTGCTGAGCTGGCCGTCCATGCGCTGTATGATGGCTTCCTCAATTCTAGCGTTCATCTCTTCCGTGCCAACATCCGCTGCGGGCTGGAGGAAAGGCTGTGCCCGCATCTTCACGGTGCCGTATTCGATGAAACTGGCGTAATCTGCGGTGGCACCTAGCGTTACTGAGAGATTGTCTTCGTCGACGTCAGCGAATATGGAAGCCATGAGATTCCCGGTTCTCACTGGAACAATGCCATGAGCATAGCTGACCATGTTATCTCCGACATTCTCGACAACGTTGTGGACTTCTTCCTCGAGGGCTTCTGATTGTTCGTCCGGGAGCTCGTCGAGATCTTCCAGTTCAATTGTAGCGGCTACTTGTAGCCGAACTTGGCCCACTAGTAACCAAATCCTGGAACTCCCGCGTACCCGAGATCCTTGAGATGCGTTTCTGGGAGGATGTCGAATTTCTTCAACTGGACAGCATAGTCCCAGAACTGGACCCTGCCCATCGGTTGTTGAGGCATCCAGTCGGTGACGAGCACTTTGGCTTGTATCTGATCACTCTGGAACCACTGCCATCTGGGATTGCCATCGGAAGTAATGATTCCGCTCTCGAGTATCAGGCCGTTGAAAATGAACCACCACTGATCCGCCGTGTATGTGTTGGTCCAATTCCCAACGCCGGTGATTGTCGAGATAAGGTGTCCGCCGACGGTTATGTCCCAAGACATGGACCCTAGGTCTTGCTGTACACCTCCTTCTCTTTGAAGAATTGGAATCTCTATGATGTTGCGGCGTTTTCTTAGAGAGATCGGTTGTCTGACCGATGGAAAGGTTAGGAGTTCTTTGAAGATGTAGATGAAGTCCAGCTGGACAGTGAAGTTGAACGTTCCCGCGCCGCCTGTGATGCACAGAATTTCGAATCCGATCTGGTTGATCGTGTTGTTTGTGAGTTGCTTCCCGTTCGTTAGCGCGAAATTTGTTGGGATGAAATTGTTGAGACTGGTTGTGTTGATGAGGCTGTTCTGTCCCGTGTCGGTTGTTCCACTGGGAGTGTAGGCAACCCAAGGTCTCAGCTGAAAGTTTGTCGCATTAGCCCAAGTGGTGACGTTGGCTCTGACAATGCTGGCAGGGTAGACTGATGGATCCGGGCCGCTTACGACGGGCCGGTACAGGATGGCTACGTCTCCGTTTGATGGGTTCGTCATTGTCACGTTCCAAGTGACGATGTCCCCATCGCTAGTGAATGTGTCAGTACTTACTGACGCCGAGTTGAGAGTCGTGAGATTTGCATCTAGGTAATCGTCTCTGACCCCGAATCCGCGGCTTATTGTTGGGAATCCCATGGTTTAGGTCAACGTGGCAAATGAGGCTTGGTAAGCGTAGTTTTCGATCACTGCAGGATCACCATTGGAGAACTGTAGAGAGTTCAGTTTCGTGAATTGTGTTGTGCCGATTGTCAGCACTGATCCGAGACTCGTGCTCAAGGTCCATGCCATGTTCGGCCCAGCTTGGGTCCCTAGAATAGTGAGCAAGCTGAGAGTCTCCCAACAAATTCCGAAGTTTCCCGTTATCTGGCGATTCTGGGGGAGAATAATCTGCGGAGTATGGGACCCTGGTTGAGGCAGAATACTGAGATTCCTGTTTACGTTTACCGTAATCGAGGTGACGTCGTAAGCCACGTCCGCGATTGTTAGAGGTGTGAGCCCTCCATCCTTCAGTTGGATAGGCTGGGCAGTGGAGCTCGTGGCGTAGGTAAATCCTGGATCTAATTGAACCGGGACTGGCATCGTTTGGCTCTTGCCGATCATCCGAGCCTCAAGTATCCCTCCTGCGCGGCCGCTGATCGTCGTGATATCCGGTCTGGCGCCTTGGAGAATAATCCAGGTTTCAGTAGTCGCATTCAACTGGACACTCATGAGTAATGTGAGAGACTTATCGATCGTGCCGGAACCTCCGCCTTGGGGGTTCACTCCGTATTTTGCGAAGGTGGTGTCGGTCATGCGGTAGGTGACATCCCAAGTAATCTCGTTCGAGTTGCTCGCCTGGATGGTCTCAGGGTCCTCGTTTCCGGGCTGTGGGATGACAAGCATCTTCGGGTCGAATCGAAACATGACCCGGGGCTCGTATCCTATCGGCTTGAAGGCGGGGCCTGCGGGGAGAGTGCCGTAGGTTGTCTCTTCGCAGAACTGTAGTTCTTTGAGGGTCAGCCAAGCGCCGATGGGGACTGTCACTTACGTTGTCACCGTTTCGTAGAGTTTGGCTTTGCAACTTGTTACAGAGTGTAGCCTCGGTGTAGCGCTGTCGAGAGCCGCATCATCATGAACAGTGCGGCCGGGCAATACTGCTTGAATTCCCGAACCGAACTGTGTACCATTGACACGGATGATTCGCTTGATCTCCTGCATCATGGCATACCAGCTAGTCTCGGCCTGTTCGAAACTCTGCTGAGGACCCGTCAGAACCCAAGCATCGATCAGAATTCCCTTGTCGTTCA
>WNGR01007657.1_pt1 | contig 11445 bp, 14 predicted proteins | sample 5407581 | NCBI WGS metagenome assembly WNGR01 (sample SAMN13153383, study PRJNA577476) | soil metagenome | isolation source: 80 cm soil or saprolite under Garry oak tree replicate 2 | place: USA:California | collected 2016-06-15
AATCTCAGCCGACATCGGCTGGCCCATGAAATATGGAAGAATCTCTGATGTCGGCCGACATCGGCTGCCCATGAGTTATGGGAGATTCTCCCTGTCGGCTGGCCCATCAATGATGTAAGCCACCGCAGATCCATGGCTGGAGAAAGGGAGAGAGCCCTTAGATCTCGCAGGTGAGAAGAGGGGAAACTAGTGGCGATTCAAGAAGACCAAGCTGGAGAGCTAGGTCTTCAATGACTACATCTTAAGTACTACAGAAGGAGGGCTTTGAAGTGCCTCATGAATCCTGAACCCTAGTACTACTATCCTAGGATCGAGTCATACTATTGTACATGTGATATCCGAGCTGACTGATATGCTGACTGATGGTAAGTCCATGACTAATTACCACTTACTCCAGTAGTCATAACCTATGAGTAAGTGTCTTTGGATGCGAACATAACACCATCAGAGCGTGTCACATGGGAATCACAGGAGAAGGGTAAGTGAGTCTCAACCACTCAACTATGACAGCTCACTTGAATGTATTAGCTATTGAGGATTCTTGGATGGCAGCCTTTGTTGGAACATCACCACTCAAGGGCTTAAAAGAGCATGTTGTTGAACAATTGAATCTAGGGAAGTCTAAGGCGACAAAGCTGGCTTATGGGCGCTACTGTTCCATTGTCCAATCATCTGGAATGGGAAAATCGCACCTGTTGGATGAGTTATTGAAAGAATTTTTTTTGATCCCAATCAACCTGTGCCCATCAAATGGCTGAGGTCTGTCTTTCCATCTTTACTTTCATGGCCCTCCAAACCTGTCTTATAGGCTTTCCACCCGCTGACCACACTGTCTGTGACTTCCTTACAGTGGACAATCAGCAGATCTCACATCATGAGGCCGTGGCCCACATCCGACACTTCCTTGTCACATTGTTCACGAACACTGTGGATGTTCTTGCTAGGAAAAGCATGGGTAGCACAAAAACTGACCGAATAACAAACTTCCAGGCCTTCATGTCAAAGGATCAATCTATGAAGTCTACTGGGGAGGGGAGGCACCAGTTTTATGAGAAAGTTACCAACAATTGCAAAGTTGTGCGCTGCAGGTTCTTTGGTTCTTTTCATGCTTACTAATCTGTCAAATTTAAAGGCGATGAAGAATCATTCTGCACCTGACTATCCGAGTGATGAAGAATTAACAAAGGCGATTGTGGCACTTTGAATGGTGCTCAACAAAAACAGCAATGAAAAGGAATGGTGCATCATCACCAAGTACAATATAAACGTGGATGTCTTCATCATGTTCGATGAGGCCCACACACTAACGGATTGCTATGATGAGCATAGAGAGTCCTGTTTTGTCATGCTTCGGTGGACACTTTCCGTCCTTTCTTCACTCAAACTCCTGTTATTTTCATTTTTTCTTTCCACTACTGGAAAGGTTACACAGTTTAGTCAGCCACATGGTCATGACAATTCTGATTGTATCAATGATGGCTACTTGGCAACACCTCATCCATTCATTTTCGTTGGCTTTGACCAGCTTGTTCAAAATCACAAGGTTCAACAGGGGAGCACCCTTGATGATGTCACCTCATTGGATTTCATTGCCCACCTTGGAAGGCCATTGTGAGTCGCGTATTATGTCTCAGGTATTTATTTCCTCATATTTTCCAAGGTGGGGCACTCGTTATGACTATGGCACTGGCAAAATTTGCAACTCTCTACTCAATTTTGCAACCCAGAAATTGCTGTGCATGCCCTGAGTCCCCGATCATCTCACAGATGCACAAATGTATGCCGTCTTGTCGCAGCACCTGGCCCTTGACATTAACACACCTCAATATCTCTTGATGAGTCCAAGCCCTCTCAAACTAATGCAAACGATGCACGAACAGATAGCCAACCACATGCATGTCTGCATAGCAGTTGGAGAAGGGGTTGAATCTCCTCTACGTGCTGTTGCCACATTGGAACCTATCCTTTCCAAGGTGGCTTCTTGGATCATGCAAGAAACTGATGTCTTCTCTTTGCCTTCCGCACTCTCAGTTGTTCTGTCCAGGTTCTGCATTAATCAAGAAGACTGTGGAGAGTTATTGGTCACCTCTTTCTTCACCTGGGCCCATGACCAAGTGATCCTTAGAACACCCACCATTCGTACAGGGCAGGTTTGCCATTATTTCTCAGTCAAATCACTGTTCTCTTGCCTTTTTTCCAATTCAGTTGTGAAGTCGATCTTAGATGACAAGCCATTGTTCTATCACTCAGAAGCTGCTCGACTACCATTCAGGGAAGTGTTTGATAAAGCCAGGATGCATTTCAATCGCGTTATCAAACCCCAAGAACAAAGTCTCCTTGCACGCAGGTTTTTTTTCTTTTTTCTTTTTCCTTTTTCTTTTTTTGAATCACGCATGCAGGTATCTGTCGCACTACATGGCACACAGCACTGCCACTTTGGGCGCCAACTGTCAGCCTGGCTTCAACGCCGTGTACCCGTACTTGTATGATGATATTGTCCTCAATCCTAAGAAAGTCAGTTTCATTATTATCCAAGTGAAGAACGATTTGAATGCCCATCGTCATGTTGACATATTTCCAAACATGGATCCATTCAAATGTGGCTTACTCAGCAAAGAAGACCTAGAAGACAGAATATTCCCCATTCCTATCATCCGCCTTTTGTTCTCGCTCTCTGCTAAGGTGTAACACCACAGCCGGCATTATTGTGCGACATGCATGAAGTGTCTTTCAGGGGTGGAGTCGTATCAGGACTTCAGTATGGTGATGAATAAGATCGTGGGAGCAGAGCTCAACCAGATATAGTGGAGGTCTCTACCAGGGACACCAAACGTATGTTGTTGGCAGGTGAGAGGCAAAAAGCAAAGGCCCTCTTATCACACCTTCAGGGAGGGAAAAAGGTGACTGTCCTAGAGACTATGAGTCAAGTGCTGTGATTGAAAGAGATATCGAGTCTACTGTACAAGCTAAGTAGACTACGGTATATATAGTACAAGCCAATGTTTGTCAGGGACAAACATATGATGCAATCCAACTATCAGGATCCTAGAAACGAGTCATACTATCGTACATGAGTAAGCGTGCATCATAGTGACGTTGTAATGATGTCATATGGAACGATTAGTCAGTTACTATGTCATGGATCAGTCAGCAGTCCGTAAGCAGTATGAGTCATGGGGGCAGCACATAATGGAATGTGATGGAAGGTAATGGAAAAGAAAAGAAACATGTCCAGAAGCGTAACATTACCCCCCTTTCAGATCTGAAGTTGGCCTGACTTCAACTCTCCCCGTCACCATAGAGCTCGATGTCTACTTCCTCATTCACAGGATCTTCATCGTCAATGGGAGGGCAGCGATGGGCCCTCATGAATCCCAGCAGTCCGCATCTTCCACATGCATGGCATTGCTTGTGCATGGGGCAGTCAACTTCTTCGTGCCCAGGGTTGTTGTGGAGACACTTACCACACCATGTGGGTATGTTCTCCTTTTGCTCCAGCGCCTCCCTCACCGTCCGCTCTCCACACGGTACCTCGATCTTCAGCCTCTTGAACAGACACTTGTTTGACCAGTGCATATAGCTCCCGCACCAGTTGCACTTCTTCAGTCCTTTGTGTTGGGGGCAGCGCCTCCATTTGTGGTTGGGGCTGTCACACTGCCAGCAGAGGCTTGAGTGTGGGGTGTCGTTGAGGTGGGGCCTCTTGAGAGGTCCCCTCAGTCTAAGTCTGAGTGGCCTATCGGATGGTGAGTGTGTCGGTCCCGTGAGCATGCTAGCATAAGCATTCGCCAGCGTTTGGTAAAGACCTGCCCTCTCCATCCAATCCTGGACGGCACCGATTGCCTGTTCCACATTGAACCGTGCACCTCGAAGTCGCATCTCTTGCTGATGGAGATCATCAAGCTGCTTTTCAATCTTGATTTGCAGCTTGAGTTTCTCTCGGAGACGCGACACCTCCGTGTCAATGCACGGATCTTCTAGGCATTGTAGCGTCTCATCAATCGCATAGGTGCATGGGTTCTCTGTTGAGAACTGTAGGATCTGTGTGTTCATGAGCGGGATGGGAAGGTGTGTCAGATTGGGAGTGAAGAGGTAAACAGGGGTGGCGTAGATGGGTTGGTCACGTCCCATCATACCAACGACTTCCTGTCCTTTGTTGCAATAGTATATAAACAGGGCTACCACCTGCGTGGCATGATATGAGTCGTCGGTGCAGATGAGGAGGGGGTAGTATCGGAGGGAAGAGGGGTGATTGGGAAAGAAGGGGAGCCTGGGATCATTGTCAGTGGGTTGCTTGGCTACTCTCTCATAGTTGATGGTTCCTCGACTTCTTCTATGACGGTAACCGTGACCTGTTCCATAAACTTGAGGAATTGGTCTTTGGCCATTTCCCTTATCATGTCCACTGATGGGATCATGACTGGGGGTGGTGTGGTTGTCTCTTCGACTACCATTCTACTGTCTGTTGGGGAGGAGATGCGAGCCCTACAAGCTTCGTCGGTGAGGATGGCATTGCAATATGCCCCTCGTTCGCCTACGCTCTTGTATTCATTGATGGAGTAAGATGTCATAGTAGTGGATGTGAGTGAGGAAAGGAGTGATGGGGCTTTTCGTCTTTGAAGGCCTTCTTTTATGTGTTTCAAGGTGCTCCTTCTGCATTGGGATATCGGCAATAGAAGTCGGCAATAAGTTCGGGGGTGTGTTTCAGGTGCTCCATTGGTTCCCAGGTGCTGTCACTCGTGGGAAATCCTTTCCACTTGATCAGGTAGTGGAGCTTGCACCCCTGTCCTTGTTGGTGTACTTGTTGGACTTCTTCGACTTCGTATTCCTCTTCTCCATTGATAAGGTCAGGTGTTGGTCGGGTATGGTTTGGCCCGTGCACCGCCATCTCTTTATAGGGTGTCAGGAGGTTTGCGTGGATCACTGGGTGTATCTTCCACTGAGGCAGGAGTTCTAGTTCATAGGATACGTCCGATAGTACCTTTTTGATCTGGAATGGTCCGTATCGTTTCAGGGCTAGCTTTGATGTGGGGTAGTGAGTACGTAGGTTGACGCCTTCGAGCCAGACCCAAGCTCCTGTTTGGTAAGGCATAAACTTGGTCTTTCCCCTTTCAGCCATCAGGTGTTGTGCGTGTTTGATGCATTCTTGCGCCTTATCTCTGGCTTCTTTTATTTCTAGTAGTTGTTGGTCCACTGAGGGTGACTTCATTGTCTTTTCCTCCCATGTTGTCCTTGGCTCATTTCCCATCAGCAACTTGAATGGTGAGTGTTTCGTGGTTGCGTTGGGCCATGAGTTATGTGCGAATTGGGCTATTGGTAGGAGATTGGCCCAATTGTCTTGTTGCACATTGCTCCAGTGCTGTAGGTATTGTTCCAACCATTGGTTGTTCCTTTCGGATTGCCCGTCCGTCTGTGGATGATAGGCTGACAATATGTTTTGTTTGACTTCTAGTGTGTCACAGAGGGTTCTCGTGAATATCAATATGAACTGGGTTCCTCTGTCGGTAATGAGTCGTTTGGGGATGCCGTAGTGGGGGTATACGTGTTGCAGGTATAGTTTGGCAAGTCCCTCTGACGTGATGGTTTCATTGCAGGGGATAAATATCGCAGCCTTGGTGCAGTCATGGTCGGTAATCGTGAGTATGGAGTCATATCCGTTGGATGGGGGAAGTTTGGTGATGAAGTCCATGGTGACTACTTCGAATGGTTGTGCCTCTGGGTCGGTTGCGATTGGGAATAGTTATGGTTTCTGATGGTGGGTATTGATCTTGTTTGCTTGACATTTGGTGCACCCTTTGACGTATTCCTCGACATCTTTTCTAATGTTTGGCCACCAGTATTCTTTTTGTAGGAGATGAAAGGTGTTGGTGATTCCTGGGTGGCCACGATATGGAGGGTCATGAAAAACAGAAATCACCCCCCTCTTAAGATTGTTGCTGCCAGCAACAACTAAGGCGGTGTCCTTCCACCAGGTGTTGTGTTCGTATCGCAATTGATGTGAGTTTGCCCATTGGTGGATCGTTCTTTCATGGGCTAGGTTGCTTGTGTTGACCCTCAACTGTAAGTCAACTTCTTCTATTGGTTCTTTGTTGGCCAATCTGATGAATATTTCTTCAGGGAGTACAATTACGTTGTTGTTGTCCCCTTCGCCTGTGTTGTAGTCACTTCTTTGGGACAGGGCATCTGCCCTTGCGTTCTTTGTTCCAGCTATGTGTTTTAGTATGAAATTGTACTCTGATAGCTCTTGGAACTCCCTTGCTATTCTTCAGCTTATTTTTCGTGGCTCCTTCCAATAGAGTAGGTTGGCGTGGTCAGTATGAATCACGATTTGGTGGGGTGCTCCCGCTAGGTATACTTGCCAGTGTCTGAGGGACTTGACTATGGCTAGGAGCTCCCTGTCGTAAATGTCGTAATTTCGTTCTGCTTTGGAGAGGGTTTCCAAGAAGTAAGCCACCAGGTGCCATCTCTGTCACTCATCTTGTTGGCTAAGGGTTGCCCCTGTAGTGAAACTAGACACATCTGCTTCCAGTTTGAATGGTGCTTCTAGTGTGGGCATGAGGAGTACCGGTTCATCACATACTAGCTTCTTCAGCTTCTTGAATGCTTGTTGTCTTTCTGGAGTCCATTCCCAGGGCGTGTCCTTCTTTGTCAATTCATTGAGCGGTTTGGCTTCTTTGGAAAACCCCTTGATAAAGGGTCGGTAAAAGTTGATGAAACCCGTGAATCCTTGTAGTTCGGTGAGGTTTTTCAGAGGTTTCCATCCTTCTACGCCTCCCACTTTGACCGGGTCCATTTGTATCCTCCCGTGTCCGATTATTAGTCCTAAGTATTCGACTTCTGGTACCTCAAAGACACACTTCTCTGGTTTAAGGTAGAGGTCGTGTTCTTCCAGCTTGGTAAGGACTTGGTGGATGAGTTGTCGATGATGGATGAGGTTGTTGGGGGTTGTGATTAAGATGTTGTCCATGTAGACTATGACTTCCCTGGTTGATATCAACTCTTGGAAGATGGTATCCATCATTGTCTGGAAGGTACTTGGTGAATTGGTTAATCCAAAGAACATGACGCATGGTTCGTAGAGGCCTAGGTTGGTCTTGAATGCCCCTTTCCACTCATCTCCTTCCTTGATACGGATGTTGTTGTATCCCCATCGTATGTCCAGTTTAGTGAATATCCGCGCATGTCATATTTGGTCAATCAACTCTGGGATGAGTGGTAGCGGATATCAGTTTTTGATGGTGAGTGAGTTCAACTTTTGGTAGTCTTGGACTGGTCGGAGCTTCCCGTCCTTCTTCTGAATGAAGAAGAATGGTGAGGAGTAGGGGGATTTTGATGGACGTATGTATCCTTTCGCCAGTTGCTCTTTGATGAACTTGCCTAGTGCCTCTTTTTCTGTCTGGGTCATAGGGTAGATTTTACAGTTGATCGTGCTGGGAGCCTCTGGAAGTAGTTCGATTGCGTGGTCCCATGTCCGTTTTGGTGGGAATCGGTGCAACTGCTCTTCATTGAATATCTTTTGGTATTTTTGATATTCCTCCAGGACCATTTCTTTGTAGGTCTGTTTTGTTTTGTCCATAGCCAACTGAGCCAATTCCAAGGCTACAGTGGTCTTTCAGAGGGTCACTCTTGCAGACCCCAGCTCCGAACTCGCTACCCCACCACCTTCCATAGGTTCCAAGGCATGGGTGCGGACGTTCCAGATGGCCAAATATGGCACCTCTTCCAGATCTTCGTTTTCAATCTCCCATTCTTCTTCCATAATCACACTTGATACTTGTACTTCTTTTGGGTTTATGATGACTGGTTGGTGGGCTTTATCCAGGGTGGTGTCTTTCCAGTGTATCATTGGTTCAAATGCGGTGAGCCAAGGATATCCTAGGATGACTTCATCTTTTCCCAAGTTGGTAAGTAAGAACCTCAGAAGTTTGGTATTGGTGCCCATGCGAACTTGTAGATCCATGAAATGGGTGATTCTTCCATCCTGATTGTGCGTACCATCTATGTTCCAAATCCTCAATGGGGTTTCTAAGGGAAGGTAGGCGATTTGGAGTTGTTGGAGTAGGTTTTTACATATGAAGTTATCGGTGGCTCTGGAATCAATGAGGACTTCTCGCTCAGCCGTCGCATGTGCAGATTCGAACAGTACTGATATTCGCATGGATTTGTATCTGCTGTTATACACGCTAATTTAAAGTGCTTTAGCCCAGGCTGTCGGGTTTAAGCATTGAGAAAATCCTGCTTGTTTGTGAATAGTTCATCCGTGAACGCATTACGCACTTCTTCAGGTTCATTGTGGAGGGTGGCCAAGTAGGCCTGTGCTCTTTGTTGGTTGGAGAGTGGAGTGGTGGAGTTGAGTGCCACAGAGGCGGCGATTGTAGAGGAGGGACCTTCGTTGCATTGAGGACAGTTGTGTGAAATATGTCCTTGTTTGTTGCATCTGTAGAAATGCCCTTCTGATCGTTGTTTTTCTTTGTCTCTGGTTGTGGTTGCTCGGGCTCTAGTTCTCCCTATATCCATAGCGTTTGGATTTCTGTTGAGCGCATTCCTCCATTGTGTTTGCATATGTCCTTGGTTCCTCTGTCCTCCCTTGAGTCTGTCATGCAATAGGATGTATTCTTCTTGATGGAGTCGTGTGGAATGGGTCCAATCATTCCAGTCAACGGGGTGGTCAAATTTGATGCAATTGACCATGAGTTTGGGTGGTAGTCCATCTGCAAATAGCCCCAGCGTTACATTTTTGTCGAGAATGTATCCAGCTTTTCTTGCTAAATTTTGGAATTGAGAGATGTACATGTCTACATCATCTCCTTTCATTTTAAACTCTCGGAGTTGGTGTTGGGCTTTGACTCTTTCTGCCATATCAGTATAGGCTTGTCAGAATCTGGTTTCGATTGTTCTCCATAGGTTTTCTTCTGCACGGGGTACTCCGGTTTGTACTTGGTCCATCAACCATTGCACTTGTTCGTTGACCCAGTCATTGACTAGAGGTCCTCTGATATAGGATAGGAAGGTCATCACTCGTTGGAATGGAACTGTAAGTTGTTCCACTGTTGGGTTCATTCCCCTATAAAGGGTGAATGCAAGTAGAAAAGCTTGGCTCTTCTCTCTGTTTCTGTTGAATTCTGCTGGTGGGTTTCCTCCCAGCTTTCCGTTGAGGGGTGGGGCTCTGCCTGCAGGTGGCGCTCCTGCAGGTAGCCCTCCGCCGCCACCTCCACCTCCTCCACCTCCACCTCCACCTCCTCCTCCTCCTCCTCCTCCTCCTCCTCCACCTCCACCTCCACCTCCACCTGTGGGGATGGTTCCTGTTCCACTGGGAGTCATGTTTGGTTGTGTGGTAGTGGTGGTAAGGGTTGACATAGTGGTAACGGGTGGTTGGGTGATGGTTATGGTTGGCTGGGGGTCTGCGGGTGGTACTGTTGTGAGAGAGGTAGTTTCTGGGTTCTGCGATCCTTTGGAAGGGTTCTCTGGTGGGTCTACATTGATTGGGGTTATGGGGGAAAGTGTGGGTCCTACTCCTAATCTGAGTGGAACTGGTTTTATGGTGTACCACTTGTTTGCTTCGTCAACTGCGACGTATACCCAGAGTCGATCTTCTTCAATGTAGTGGATGGCTTGGTATTCATTGAGCCTATGTGAGAAGATGTAGTATCCTTCTGTTTCCCTTGCTGGATCTCATCTCCAAACTGTGGTTCCTTTGACATTTTGTGAGAGTGTGTCGTCTTGGTGTCTCCAACTCTGCCGATGTTCCTCCTGATCCCATGGGTCCCTGAGCTGCAAGCCCCCTCCAGGCCGCTGAAGGCCCAGGGGAGCCAGTCTCTGCGCTGCGCGTTCCCAGGTGTTAGAGGGACTTCCCCCTCCACCTATTCTCTACTTGCAGGCTGCGCTGTCTCCTATGGGGGTGGTTAATCTGGCAGGCACTTGGAGACCTGCCCCTGGGAAGCGGAAGCAAGGGAGAGGTGGGGATTCACAGCAGGTGACCAACCAACTATGTCACCCCCACGGTGGCTGTCCTGCCCCTCCTTGGAGTGCCATGCCAATGGGCCCTGTGTCTGCATCTGCGTATTCATGGAGGTCACAGTGATGCACATGCATGCGACAACATGCATTTGGCGACATCTTACTTTGTTTTCTCTTTGACCTGTTGACAGTGATATTCAGCAATACATTCGATACCATTTTGGTTTTACACAGGAACTCGTGTTTGGTAGCAGTCAGAACGTTGGTATTGTGCTTTCCTCATGACTTCAAGGTGTGTACTTGCTTATGTGTGTCATTCCCGTGTTACATGTTTGCCACTCAAGTCAACGTTGAGCATCTGTAGGACCCATGACCATTCCTCAAGATATAGGCCCCAACTGTCAGTCATGATCGGACAGTACGGTGGCTTCAGTGAAGATGACATTGATGAAGGGACTGCTGTCAGTGAGGGAACGACAACCCTGAAAGCGCCAAAATCTTGCACATTCACATGCGCCATCATGTGTAAATATGAATGGGTAAACACTAACTGTGTTGAATTCAAGTGAATAGCTTTAATGTAGGTCACTGTATGGGTGTTGTGAACTTTATGAAACATGTACATTCAGGGTGTTACGTATATACTCGTGGCTTGTGGACTGTGGAATATCTATTTATGGTCTGGACGGAGACGCAATATAGGAGTGTACGTGTCACATGCGCATCCTACTCCTTCCAACTGTGACTGTAGTGCGCTTTGTAGTGCGCTTGGCGAGCTTTGTTCACAACTCAGTTGAAGTTGCAGGTGGACCTTTTATTTATGTATAAGTATGAATATGATGTCTGGACATATTAGTGATATGTATATTATTCACAAGTAGTGTTGCCGCGGTCCAATGCAGGCCAATTCAAGTTGGTAGCTTGGTTTTGGCTTGCACTGCCAAGCTGACACTGGTGTAACTTGCAGGGGCATTACGAACCGTTTTCCCAGCCAATGGAAATAATGCAACCTACAAGTCTTATATGAGGTCCAATAAGGCTTATCTTTGTTTTTTCTGGTAAGTTTCGGCAAATATGCTGACGGGGGTTCCCGAAACTCTGGATAGTCTAAAATGGTTATAAGCGTGTGGGAAAGTTTCTACCTATGACTTGCAAGCCGCACTGGGGCGTAACTTGGCAGTGCGAGTTACTACAAGTTCCATGATTTCCAAGTCAAGTTCAAGTTGCACTGGTGTCAACTTGAACTTGCGGCAACACTATTCACAAGGCCCAAATATGAATGGTAATGGGAGATTGCAGACTCATCACATGCCTTACTACATCGTGATAGAGTGGAATTGATAGCGCAAGCAAGTAGAATAAGTATTATAATGCCCATTTTTGCAGTGATTACATTACAGTAAATCAAATTACGTCAAAGCTACAGTTACATCACCACAACTGATTATAATTCCCTTCTAAATTTGGCGGCATATACTGTACAGGTAAGTT